>Ga0118677_10005521_pt1 | contig 22069 bp, 14 predicted proteins | sample AliMusrvi5mmetaG_FD_86154 | JGI IMG/M metagenome (GOLD analysis project Ga0118677, IMG submission 86154)
TTATTCTTGTTATCGCTTTTTCGTATTCTTAACAGCCAGTAAAATAATTCTGTAAACATAAAATAAATATTAGCTGATTTATAGATATTTAATATTTAATCAACGCTGGGGCCACTCTTATTGCATCAGGCATAGCGTTATTTGATGGATTATAAATAGGCATTGGTCCAGATGGACGGTCAAACATTCCTGTCTTATCAAGAACTGTATAAATTACACCAATTCCTATTCCTACACCACCCATATTATATGCAAATGTAGCAACACCCATATTTTGAACCGTTGTCCAAGGATCTTGAAAACCTGTAACGCCGAGTGTTAAATCGATAACTATACTTCCATAAAAAACATATTTTCCGACGGCTGTGAAAGTAGATAAAACATTCAATTTACTTACTGAGGCACTTGTGCCATTTATTGTTGTATAAGCAATTCGGGCACCAGCATTTGCATTTGTGAATAGCTCGGCGGAACCAGCAGAAATTCCAATTGCATTGAGTCCATCGTTGAAATTACCTAAGGTATATTTAATTCCATCCCCTTGTCCTGTGGCACCATTACCTGGAGTAAAAACCCACATAGTACCTATTAAAGAGTAATCACCCTTTTCACCTGTATAGCCTTTCCTTTGTATATATTGGCCACGAGTTTCCTGATAATCTTGTCTTGCGTTATCCCATCCCGTTTGACCAGTAATTACATTATAAAGTTGTCCCTGATCGTCAGTTCTCCATCCACGCGTAGCATCTTGCTGAATACTTTCTTGTTCCATTTGTTGGTTATGTGGATTACTACCATTACTTGCAATTGTGTTCCCACCAGGTAAAACACCGCCGTTGCCTCCCCATCCACCACCACCACCAATTAAACCTATTCCTCCGCCATAGTTATCTCCCATACCAAAATCAACTAAGTTTGTTGGGGAGTGCCCCAAATCCCAACCCTGATCAGCAGCCAACATCACCCAGCCACTTGGATCAGAGTATTTCAGCGGGTTATTCAAACAATACGAATAGCGGTTGTAATTCTGCGTAGATGAAGGATCTTGTACATAGTTATCCACACTTAAAAACCGTCCAACCAATGGGTCATACATTCGTCCATTCATGTTGTACAAGTTAAAATACGAAAGAAATTCGTGGCTTGTAAAGCCTCGGTCTGCAAAGAGGGCTGGTTGGCTGGGATAGTGTCTTTTTAACTTTTCAAAGAACGCGGTGCCTAAAGTAGCAAAAGTTTAAAATAAGCCACCCTTGCGGGCAGCTTATTTTAATAAGCTTTCAAACGCTAACTCAATAGCTCATCATTACCGTTATCGCTCAGACAAGAGGCAATTCCGAAGTGCATCCCGCCGCTAACTGCAACTATAACAAAGATCCTTCAATAGCTCGGTTGACTTTTCTATCCAAATAAAATTAATCCCAATGACATTGCCACATATAAGATAACTAAAAAACTTCCTATTTTCCTGCTGCTCTCCGATTCATTCTTATAGCGGTTTATGATATCTGAAACACGCCGTTTATTTGAAAATACCAAAGCATTTGTGCTAAAAATAACTATAAAGATTATTGTTATAATTATTTTATAAATACCATTTAGATTTTTCTCATTTATGTGAAATAACTTCACATAGGGGAAAATTATATTGCAATTTATGAATAATGTAATAGCACCAATTGGCCCCCATTCATTATCTCCTTTTTTATTGAGGAAACGATTGAGCTTGTAAAATAAGTAATAATATGGATTCATGGCTATTTCCTGTTTAATTGTAAATAATACGGAATGCCATTTACCGGCAATAGTAAACCGCCTGTGCTATCATAAAGTTGTTGCTGATTGTCTAGATAGTTATAAAATCCATTAAAACCGCCAAACGCATCAATCCCACCTATAACAATACCTACCGGAGCTGTCACACCATTTAATGTTAATCCTGAAGATAAAAGCGATACGCCCAGTTGTCCATAAACTCCCCATGTTTTATTTTCATTTCCGATGAATTTAAAAAGTCCTATACTTGCACCAATAATTGATGTTCCAACACCAATCGGTTGTATATACTTTGTGGCACTGCCAATGCTCTTGTAAGCTATCTGGTATCCAATATTACTGCCAATCCGTGTGTCAGATAGTACTTTTCCTATAGCAAATGCCCCTGTACTGGTCCCTGTGTTAATGTTGTTCATAGTATTTAACAAGCCGTCACCCCCTTGTCCTGCGGGTTTTGAATAAATAAATGGAGTATAATTATTGAAATTATCAGCCTTATTTGCTACAAAATAATAATCATAAGGAACTTGTGGATTATTGGGGCATTCATCCATGTTTGTATAATGTACTTCTACATGTGCCCCATTTTTGAATTCTGGATTGCCCCAACTATTATTCTGGTTATTGTAATTAGCTAAAAAAGTGTAGGCATCACGTTCTGAAGACGAATAGGAAAAACCACCACTACCCCAGGAGTACATTCCAGTTGAAGTAGATTCTGGATTTGAAACCATATCATTCCATGTTGTTTCAACTTCGTCCATCTCAGCATCAGTTAACCAGCCACTTGGGTCATTATATTTTAATGGGTTATTCAAACAATATGAGTAACGATTATAGTTTTGAGTAGCTGTCGGATCTTGTACATAGTTATCTGCGCTTAAGAACCTTCCTACCAATGGATCGTACATTCGACCATTCATATTGTACAAATTAAACTGAGAAAGAAATTCGTGGCTTGTAAAACCCCGGTCTGCAAAGAGGGCTGGTTGGGTCGTTATGTTATAGCTCCAGTCTGTCGGGTTTCTTCTACGTCCCCATGCATCAAAACTGTATTCCTGTGCGGTGCTGGTAGAGGTATTGTAAACATGGGTAATGTTGCCTAAGTAATCGCGCAATAGGTAGTAATAAACAATGGTACCGTAAGTATTTACAGCAACTACTGGTGCCGAATAGGCATCGCCTCCGATGTATGCATAATCTTTTGTAACGCCACCTATGATTTCTCTCAAGTCGCTGCTGCCTGCATAGAACCGGGTAAGGATGTTTGTGCCGCTTTGGGCAACATCCATTTTGGCCCTTTGTTGGTCGGCATTGTATATAAACGCTGCGGTATAAACTCCTTCGGTAAGGCTGTTTACTTTCTCAAACGAAGTATAAGTAGCCGTTTGATTGGTTGAAGGGATTACAGCGGTTGTTGAAGTCAATCCAGTCAAAGCATAAGGCCCGGCAGAAGCGCCATAACTAAAAGCAATAGTCCCAATGTCCGACTTGGTATTGATATTCCCGTTGGCATTATAGGTCATTGACAGGTTTTGAGGGCCCGTTATTGTAAGCAGGCGGTCAAGCGTAGTGTCGTAAGTAAAACTTTCGGACTTGCTTTGCAGGATGTTTTGTCTGGACGTTAAATTACCGGTAGTGGCATCGAATACATAACTGTAATTCTGTACCGAACCGGTAACTGTTGAACTGGGATAACCATAGGCATCGAATCCATAGGTTGCAGTTAATGGAGTTGTACTGCCGTATGTGCTGCCTGTAAGTTGTTCCCGTGCATTCATGCTTGCTACTGTATAACGTATTGACCCTCCAGCCGAAATGGTTGCCATGTACCCGTAACTGTTATATCCCATCGTTTCCACAATCCCTGAGGGGTGCGTACGAGTCCATAATCTTCCGTAAGTATCGTATGTAAAGCTAGTAGGAAAACTTGAACCAGCAATGGTTTCACTTACACTATTTACCCTGCCTTTGGTATCGTAACCATAGGTACGGCTCACACTGCCGGGTGAACTAATACCCGTTAGCTGTTTATTTGTATTGTAAGTATAAGTGGTTGTACCTTCAGGGTTCACCACGTTATCCGTCCTTCCGTCACCCAGGTAAGTATAAGTAGTAAGCATGTTACGTGCATCTGTCTTTGTTTTTACCCTTCCCAAAGCATCGTAAGTATAATTTATTGTCCCGGCGCTAGGGTCAACTAACTGGGTCTGGTTCCGGGCAGCATCAGCATATTGCATGGTAGTTACCACACTACCCGGTGCGGAAATACTTTTGGCCTTACCATCGGCGTAATATGCATAGGTGATGGTACCTCCATTATCGGTAGAAGAGGCAAGCGTTCCGTCGGCTGAAAGTGTTTTTGATGTTGTTTTACCGGCAGTTGTTTCACTAATGGTTGCTCCGTTATAAGTATATGTGGTATTTCGTCCTGTATTTCGGGTAATAGCTATAATACGAAGATAAGAATCATAACTATTGGTTTCAGCCGTAGTCACCGTGCCCCCGGCGAAGTAAGGATCTGAAACCGTGGAAACCTGCCCGTTGGTATTGTATCCAGTATCTGTCAGAATCATTCTTCCATCAAATCCTTTTTTCTCAGTTCGTAGAACCCTGCCAAGCAAATCGTACCATACATTACTTACTGAGCCATCATTCCCTGTTTGCGAAATACCGTAAACTGCCAGGCTGGGTTTATTTGTACCTGTCCAAAGATAAGTTGTTGAGGATTGGCTGCCATTGGTATTCGATACCGAAGATTGTCTGGATAGATTGTCATAGCCATAGGTGATGGTATTGTTCAGGTAATCCGTTTGAGTGTAAAGACGACCAGAAGTATCGTAGGTATTGGTCATTACATGTCCAAGCGGATCTGTCGTTGTCCACACTCTTGTTCCACCCGGCTAGTGCAGATTTATAATCTGCACTTCTTAACTGCGGATATGTGATTCGCCCTGATGCCTAAACAATACTCTGCTGGTATAGATTTACCATCTGCACCTATTAAGTGAAATTATCTGCTCAAATCCCTTTCTTATCAATCCTCATCGTCCGGAGTAATAAATATCCTTCCTTTTGATTCTTTCTGCCATTTCTGAAACCATTGAGCAGGGTCAACGTATTACACGATCTATACCCGAGTGCCTGTTTAAGTATATGCTATGTATAAAATGAGATTACAATATGTATACCTTATTTATTTCTGAATACACAAAGTACACACAAGGTATACTTAAGGTATACACAAGGTATACACAAGGTGACACGAGAGGGGTTCCCGTTTAACACTCGAAGGATGCCCGAACTAAGTTGCGATCAATACGTTTCGACAGGAAAATTCGATGTGCGACTTTTGGAGGATGGGCGAGTGGGGCATTCCTTTTCTATGCTCTGTTAAGAGCGGATGCATGGTCTGGATTATCGTTTCTGCGACGAATCCGTGATTAATGATATGTTTTCAATAAAAAGATGAGTTGAATTGGGTAAGCTGGAGTGTTTTCACCGGTTCATTTACTTCACCGGTTCCTCCGTCGGGGCAACACTTCGATGGTAGCCATCGCTGAGGTTGATGGCAACAGAAATCAAGTTACTTGAGCCGGCAAGGCTGTAACGTTCAGAGCCGTAGTTGAGCTCGAAACGCGAAATCCGGAATCCGAATCCCCAGGATAAGCCAACGGTTGACATTTTTGCATCCAGCTTTAATTCCTGCCTGAGCTGGTAATTGTATCCGGCACGGATGGTGAAATTGGGCGAGGGGAGTAGCTCAATCCCCAGGACCAGATGCCGCATGAATTTTGTTGTGAAATTATCTTCTTTTATAGCCACTGTCGTAGATGAACTGTCAATAACTGGTTTAGCGAGGTCCCATTTCTGAAGATGCTGCAGTGTTGCTGCAAAACGTATTGGGGCATGGAGCAACTTCTTGGAGATACCAAACTGGAGATCGAAAGGAATAGATTCGCGAGAGGCTCCATCATAATAGGTTGTGATTTGAGTGCCAATATTGCGTGCAACCAGTGAAGTGACCGTGTAGTGGTTTTTGCTGAACAGACTTACTCCCAGATCGGCAGCAATTCCGATAGATTGGTAGGTATCAAGCGACGAAAGCAGAGGTTTCAGGTTAATTCCGTAGGCGATTTGTTTATATTGATTCGACCACATGAGGTTCAGTGCATATTCGGCTGCATTAAAGGTTGCTCCTGTTTTTTGCCCGTCAGCCAGAGCTTCAATAAAGCTCCCGTAATTGATGTAATTCATACCGACTGCAAAATTGCCGGGCAGGGGAGTTTTAAATGAATAGGCTGCATAACCGTAGTTGATTCCTACAAAATAGGCCACATAATCCATGACCAGCATGTTTCTCATTTCAGGCCTTAACAAGGAAGGATTGTTGTACGAAACATTCAAATCGGTGGAGTCGTTGATGGCAATCTGATTACCTCCCAAAGCAGCCATACGGGCCGAATTGGTCAGGTTCAGGAAATCGTACGTGCTTTCTCCGCCGATCTGGGCAAATACTATTGGCGAATAACATGCAAGGACAACAATGAGTATGATAAGTTTTCGCATAATTTCAGTAGATCGGCATTTTATCCGAACGTTAAATTCAGGTTTTTAGTATGGCTATTTTGGAATCTGGGCTTCAAGATCTTCCGGTTTGGGCAAATCATTGTAATGGTATTTTCTCAAAATAGTTCCCTTCTTCAGTAATATAAGACCCGGATTCGAACGGACAATGGTTTTCAGAGTGATTTCGTCGGTATTGAAGTAATCGAATCCTGAACCTGTATCCTGCTTGAAAAATGGAAAACGATCAGGCGAAGTGGCCGTCAGCAAAATGAAATTATAACCTTTCCGCTTCGCTTCAACTGCGAAGGCTCCTATCTTCTGCAGGGCTGTGCGATCGGCTTTCTCCAGGTTTGGTGAGATGACCATAAAGGTTTCTTTTTCGTCGTAAAGGAAAAAGTCCTTGATATCTTCCCCTTGTGCAGTTTCAATTCTGAAATCATGTATAGGAGGTGTATACCCTTTTTGTATCAGGATGGGATCTTCTGATTTGAAATATTTCCAGTTTAGTGTGTCTTTCCATGGGATATTTGCCTCGCTGAATTTCTTTTCCTCACCTGTTTTCTTATTCTTGTAAATGAAATTGTTTTCGTATACAGCCTTGGGCGCACCTATCGGAACTTTCATGGCTTCAGGAATATTCACACCCACCTTGTATGGACTGAAATCGATGATCGGCAAGTGGTTGTAGGAATAGACGACCAGGTAAAAATAGAAGACAATTGTCATTCCGGTCAGGGCAATGGATAGCAACGGACCATTTTTACTCCTGAAGGTTTTACGTTGAATAAAGATATAGATCGCCAAAGCAATTAAAACGATATTCTTATAAAAGGTCTGCCAGTTGGTGATTATCAGCGCATCGCCAAAACAACCGCAGTCGGTAACCGGATTGGTCAGGGCCAGAATGAGTGTTAGCACCGTAAAGAATGACATAAATGCCAGGGTGAACCAACTGGTGATGCGGATAAAGAAGTTGAAAAGAAGCGCCACACCTATTGCAAATTCGGCAGCTGCAAGCAAAATACCCAGTGCAAAGGCCAGGTTGACCATCCAGGGCATGTGAAAGGCATTGAAGTAGTCGGTAAATTTATAGGTCGAGCCCCAGGGATCGATACCTTTTACGAAACCTGAAAATATAAATGTTAATCCAAGAACGATGCGGGCAATATGTTTGAACATACGGTTAATTTTAGAATTCAATCTTTATTAACGCAAAAACGGCATAATTGATCATATCGAGGTAATTTGCTTCGATTCCTTCCGAAATCAGGGTCTTGCCAAGATTATCTTCTATTTGTTTGGTACGCTTAAGCTTCATCAGGATCAGGTCGGTGTACGAACTCATACGCATGTTTCTCCAGGCTTCATCGTAATCATGATTTTTGGCCATCATCAGATCCTTTGCTTCCTGGAAGTGAGCGGTATATATGTTGAGGGTTTCTTCGGGCGTCATATCGTCGCTTTCGGAAGTTCCTTTCTCCAGTTGAATAATGGCCATAATGCAGTAATTGACGATTCCAATATATTCAGAGCGGATGCCTTCATCAATCTTATTGATTCCTTTTTGTTCAATACTTCTGATGCGCTGTGCTTTAATATAGATTTGATCGGTCATTGAGCTGGGACGAAGAATGCGCCAGGCGATTCCGTAATCCTTCATCTTCTTTGTGAAAATATCCTGGCAAACTGTAATGACATGATCGTATTGCTGGCTTGTCTGATCCATGATTATCGTAATTTTTAGAGCCATAAAAGTATTAATTTTATGTGTATTTTGATTGTATTTTATTTTACTTTTGTGAAACACATGAATTTTAAAGGTCTTATTTTTAAGGTATGTTAATCACTGCAACTGCTACTAAATTTCTGAAACGCAAGAATACCCTGAACCTCAACGGACGAATTCTCGATTTGGCACAACCTGTTGTGATGGGCATTATCAATGTGACACCCGATTCGTTCTTTGACGGGGGAAAATATAAAACAGATAAGAAGGTTGTAAAAAGGGCCGAAGAAATACTTGTTCAAGGTGGAACGGTTATCGATATAGGCGCTGTTTCAACTCAACCGGGAAAGGAAGGGATCTCTACCGTGGATGAAATTGACCGGCTTTTACCAGCAGTAAAAGCTGTCAGGAAGGAATACCCGGATGCTTTTATATCCATTGACACCTATCGTTCATGGGTTGCCTTGAAAGTCATTGAAGAATGTGGTCCATGCATTGTTAATGATGTTTCGGGAGGTAATTTTGACGTACATATGTTTGATACCATTGGCAAGCTGGGGGTTCCATATATCCTGATGCACATGCAGGGCACTCCGCTTAAGATGCAGGAGAATCCGGTCTATGAAGATATAATCCGCGATATTTCGTTGTTTTTTACTGAACGGGTAAAACAACTTACGAAAGCTGGAGTTAAAGATGTAATCATCGATCCGGGATTTGGCTTTGGAAAATTGCTTGAGCACAATTACGAATTGCTCAACCGACTGGATTCATTTAAGGTATTTCAGTTGCCACTGATGGTAGGAGTATCGCGTAAGGGTATGATTTACAGGTTGCTGGGGAGTAATCCTGAAGAGGCACTCAACGGCACAAGCGTGGTGAATACATTGGCATTAATGGGAGGTGCAGATATTCTGCGGGTTCATGATGTTCGTGAAGCTGTTGAGGCTGTTTGCATTATGAATATGGTACGCTCGACATCAAAATAGAACTCTGACAGTTTGTTTAATTTTTATCAGAATGGATTGATCAGAAATAATAATTTCAGGAAATGATATTATTTATCACTATAAGGGCTTTGGATGTACTCGATATATTGCTGGTGGCAGTTTTACTCTACCAGATGTACCGTATTATAAAAGGAACGGTTGCCTTCAGCATCTTTATCGGCTTTTTTCTGGTTTATGTATGCTGGCTGGTTGTGAAAGCCATGAACCTTGAGCTTTTGGGAACCTTAATGGGACAATTTATTGGTGTTGGTGTACTGGCATTGATTGTTGTCTTTCATCCTGAAATAAGGCGCTTTTTGCTTCTAATCGGGACGAATTATCAGCTTAGTCAAAGTATAGGCCTCGAAAAGCTCTTTGCTTCCGAAAAGATAAAACCGGCAACTAATATGCAGATTAAGGAAATAATCAGAGCCTGCGATGACCTGGCAAGGTCAAAAACAGGTGCTCTGATTGTGATTCCCAGAAACTCGGAATTGAAAGAAATTATCCGCTCGGGTGAAAAAATAAATGCACGGATTTCTTCTGCATTAGTGGAGACCATATTCTTTAAAAATACTCCGCTTCACGATGGGGCTGTGGTTATTCTTGGTAACCGGATTGCCGCTGCACGCTGTATCCTGCCATTGACAGAGCGTAATGATCTTGATCCGGCACTCGGGCTTCGTCACCGGGCAGCTATCGGAGTCTCAGAATTAACCGATGCACTTGCTATCGTTGTTTCAGAAGAACGAGGTAATATTTCCCTTGCAATTAATGGCGAGTTAATGCATAATATTTCACTCATTCAACTGACTACCGAACTCGAAAAGGTGATTACTGAGGAAGCATAACCATTCAAAGGGTCTTCTCCAGAAATGCAGGAAAGTCTTTCCATGCGATTATTTGAACTTCAGAAATTGTGGAGGATTGTTCGCCCGCATAAATAAGTGTTTTGTGAATGGGGAGATCGTTATGAGCAAAGTTTTTGAGATTTTTAATATAATCTTTGCTAAAGGTCTGACCACCTTTTATTTCAAGAATTATGATTTCGCTGTTCTCCTTTTCAATGATGCAATCAATTTCGATTCCATTGCTTTCGCGCCAGTAATATACCGCCGGGCGTTTACCTGAATGATTTTGATACTTGATGATTTCGCTAATTACCAGATTTTCAAATAATGCACCATACAAATAATGAGTACGGATCATTTCTTGATTTGTCAGTCTGAGTAATGAACATGCTACCCCAGTATCATAAAAATATAGTTTGGGCGATTTAATCAGTCTTTTATTGAAATTTCGATAGTATGGTTGTAGTTGATAGATTATAAAACTTGATTCTAATAAGGATAGCCAGGATTTTACAGTATTAACAGTTACCCCGGAATCGTTTGCAAGAGATGTCAGGTTTAATACCTGCCCAATACGTCCTGCACATAGACCTAAGAACCGGGAAAATGTATTCAGATTTTCAACTGCTTTTAATGTTCTGACATCTCTTTCAATGTAGGTCTGTAAATAGGAAGGATAAAAGTCATTTGCTGATATCTGTTGATCGTAAAGTCTTGGGTAAAATCCATTTACTATTGTTTGAAAGATGTTCTGATTTTTGATTGCTGTTAATTCCGTAATGTCGAATGGGAACAAATGATTAATATTTACCCGTCCGGCTAATGATTGAGAAATCCTCTCATTGAGCAGAAAGCTTTGTGAACCTGATAATATGTATTGTCCCTGAGTATTTTGTTCGTCAGAGACGACTTGTATATAGCTAAATAGTTCCGGTGCGTTCTGTACTTCATCAAAAATTACTCCAGTACCCGTTGATTTCAAGAAGCCTATAGGATCAGATAATATCATCTCCCTATGATCAGTACGTTCCAGGTTGAAATACTTGTAATGGGAAAACTCATTTCTCAATAAGGTGGTTTTTCCCGATTGACGTGGTCCTGTTAAAGAAATAACAGGAAACTTCTGGAGCATTGATTTTATATGAGAAGTAAGCTTCCTTGGAATAATCATTTCTATGTATATTTGCAATCCAATTGCAAATATACATACTTTTTAATTGCTTCCAACCTTAAATGTAAACTATACTGTGTGTTTCCCATTGGGTTTAAGGTTATTGTGTATTTACGGCTGATAAATCACCTTATGAACCGTTGTCTGGTTGTTACACTTTGTTCTGACCAGATAGATTCCGGGATAAATATTCAGATGTCTCAAATTAATGACACTATTCCCAACAATTGAGGAGTCATAAAAAAGAGATCCTGAAAGGGAATAAATTTCGACCTGGACATTTGATTTTGCATTTCCCAATTTCAGGAAGAGTATCCCAGATGTTGGGTTTGGGTAAATCGTAACGGAATTATCGGTTATATGCAAATTATCAATCGTATCGGTAATGCCAGGATCATCGGCAAACGGTGAACCATCATAGACAGTTGAAGCCATCCAATAGGTAGATTCATTCGGATCACCAGTTGGATTTCTCAGGGCTGATGTTAGTGAATTTCCAGCTCCATTGGGCAATATAGCCCATGGATTAGCAGTGGAATACAAAAAACTGATGATCGGGTTTCCGTCCGATTGGGCAATGGTGACCTGTTCACCGGAGTTAGAGAAGTTCTTTCCGAAGTTTCCTGATGGAATCATAAAATGCCTTTCGTAAAACCACTTTGGTTTGGATGCGATCACATAGAACTGTTTTGGAGGCAGAACTTCATTGTCTTTGAACTGGTAAGTTATAGAAGATGTGAAATTAAGGCCACTCAGGTTAATTGGCTTATCCCCTGTATTTTTAAGTTCGATAAATTCAAATGACTTTCCTGATATAATCTCAGTGCCGGCAATAGAGTCGGCAGGATGATAATGCAACTCGGTTACCTTCAGGTTTGTATAGTCTTCAGATGTAGTAAGAAACTTGACCGAACTCAATGCACTCCATGTATCTCCGCTCTTTACCCTTGATTTAATTAGGGAAGTGCCATTCAGAGTGAGAATTCCATTAGTTGCAATTTCTTTGGCCGAGGTATTTACCAATCCTCCAATTAAACGGGGATCGGTACCGTCGAGCGTATATAAGATCTGACCGGAAGGACTTGATAAAGTAACCTGGTAGCTTCCTGTAACACTATAAACATCGCCAGTAAGTAGAGTGTTGTCTTTTTTAAGTGTGGGTGGATTGAAGGCCGGATATAAGCCTGCATTCTTTAATTGATTTAAGACAATATCGGTACGTAATGGAAAATAATTGCTATATAGTGATTTTATTTCTGTATCCCAATCCTCAAAGGTATAGGGAATTGCCCTTTGCGCATCGCCCCATCGGGCCGATTCAGCAACCACAGCACCTGAAACCTCAGTAACTCTTTTCCGGAGTCTTTCGGTAACTGCATTGATCGTAAAGACTCCATTATTGAAAAATTGTTTGTAAACCCTGTCGGCAAACCGCAGTTTGTATTCGACATTTGAACTTAGCTTGAAATGAAGCCATTGAGGATGAAAACCCAATAATCCGCTGATTGACATGTTGCTTATTTGTACCCTGTTTTCCTGTATGCCAATTCCTGGACCACCTGAACCTGGTTCCGGCCCGATCATCATTGTGTGTTCCGCATCATGAGTAAAAAAGATAAACCCTTGTGACCGGTCATCACGCTTGTCGATAGCATAGAAGTTATTCGGACCAGTATTCCCGCCAAAAGCAGTAGTAGGAGAATCAAAATTGCCAGTGTAGAATATTACCTGCATGTAATCGATCAGGTTATCCATATTAATCATGACTTCACCGCCTTTTTTGGGATTTCCGTTCTGATCTTTTCCATCAAGAGCAAAATAGTCAGCATTATTTGTATATCCTTTGATGGTTGATTCATATATTTTTTGCCATGAAGTCATATTCCCATCGGTTGCTTCAGTATGGTAATTATAATCTTCTGTATTAACCTTAATCACATCATAATCATTGCTGCTTCCGCCAAAATAGCTTGAAGCAAAACGGGCTTCTGCACGTTCCTGAGTCTGGTACAATCCCCAGTACATTCCGTTCAAATAAAGGTGATAATACCGGCTTCGGGTATAAGGTTGTCCCATATCGCGTTGGGTATCGCGTGAGAAGACCTCACGTACAAAAGAGTTTCTTGCCTTATCATCACTTGGATGAGCCCACGAATAATTTTCTTCACAACGCAAATCAACTTTATCAAATTCGTCGACTCCTTCGCTCTCAAACAGTGGGAATTTTAGCTTCGAGGCACCGTAATCCTTCCTGAAAAAGAGCCGAAAGGCATGTTTGGGGTAATTCCCATGCCTGCTCCAGCCTCCTCTGATTCGTAAGCCTGCATTGATATTAAATCCTGGTTCGCCGGAAGGATTAATCAGTTCAACCGAACACATTCGTTCCCAGGAATCTCCATGAGAACCGGCATTGACATAAATCCCGGTAGTTGGATCGAAAAGGTCCTTTATGTTGGTAACCACAGAGATAGATGGAATAGCAGTCAGTGAACTGATCATTAAGCCGGAATATTTAGGGCTCGTGGTAATTTTCGGATCCATTTCAAGATCGATTGTCTGTCCGTTCACTACTGTAGCGGCAGGCCAATCGCCACCCGGCCTTGTCTGGTTCATTACCTGATCAAGGAAAATATAGGTTTGAGTCAGTGGAAATGACGGATCTAATCCGGGTTTCTGAAGTGATGCCCGAACGATGTAACAAGGTGTTTTTGCGCGACCTGTAATATTGGAAGGATCAACAGTAATCGTTTTTGACTTTCCTCCATTTAGGGCGGTTGATGATGATTGCGGGTTTGTTCCATCAATGGTGTAAATGATATCATAGGACGGATCGGGAACACTTAGTTCCAAATCAAACGGACTATTGTAAAACCCGTTGGGCTTACTGAATACAACTTTCAGTGAGTCACTTGTTTGTGGAAGAATCAGTTGCGCCGAGATCCCGAAATCCAAATAGAAATCCAGGTTTGCCACACTGATATTGAATCCTTGGATTGCGATGGTATTTACACCTTCATTCAGGCTCAGATCGTGTGCCGGTAGGGTATAGGTTTCGAAAGTACCCGATCGGTGCTGATCGGAGGCTGTACTGGTATTGGTCAAGCTATCTGGTGCGTTGATTCGGAAAACTTCCTCTCCGTTAATCCATACAATAAAGCCATCATTAAAATTGACCGAGAACTGAACATCATTGAGTGAAGTAATATTTTGTGCTGTAAAGGTGGATCGGAAATAAACTGTTGAATAAAAACCTTTCATATCGGAAAGTACGGTGCCTCCATTACCTCCTGTGCCGTATCTAAAAGGAGAATTGCCAACCAACCAACCGGTAGGAGTATAATCAGCAGTCATCCAGTTTGCCGGAAGGCCTGATGCATCCTTCCCTTTCAGATAGTTGTAAGAGGCTGCAGGACCGAAAGAAATCTGGGCAATAGCACCAAATTCAGCAATAATTATCAGTAATAATGAGAAAAAATATTTGCGAATCATCACAGTTTTATGTTGATTTAAATAGGTGCTACAAAATACGAAAATAAGTGATTCGTTCGACCATTTTTAATCCTTCATTCAATGTTTCAGTCCTTCCGTTATTAATTTTCTACCTTTGTGGCGAATTTCAAGATTAATGTTTTTATGGAAAACCGCATTTGTAAACTCTTTGGGATAAAATATCCAATCATCCAGGCAGGGATGGTTTGGTGCAGTGGCTGGCGCCTGGCTTCCGCCGTAAGTAATCATGGCGGATTAGGATTACTGGGTTCCGGATCTATGCATCCTGAAATGTTGCGTGAACATATACAGAAGACCAGACAAGCCACAGACCGACCTTTTGGTGTAAATGTCCCGTTGTTTTATCCTGAATTGGGAACACTCATGAATATCATTGCCGATGAGAAAGTGCCTATAGTTTTCACCTCTGCCGGAAGTCCTAAAAAATATACAGCCTGGTTGAAAGCCAGAGGGATCATTGTGGTTCATGTGATTTCAAGTTCTGCCTATGCATTGAAATGTGAAGAGGCCGGTGTGGATGCCATTGTTGCTGAAGGTTTTGAAGCAGGTGGTCACAACGGAAAGGAAGAAACGACCACACTGACGCTGATTCCAGCGGTTCGGCGTGTAACCTCGCTCCCTTTACTGGCAGCCGGGGGTATTGCAACCGGAGCAGGTATTTTAGCTGCAATGGCTTTAGGGGCCGATGGAGTGCAAATCGGATCACGTTTTGCCATTTCTGAAGAGTCATCTGCACATTCCGATTTCAAAAAACTGGTTACCGGATTGAATGAAGGTGATACGAAACTTGCACTTAAAAAAATAGGCCCAGTAAGGCTGATCAAAAATGAATTCTTTCAAACCATAAATAAACTCGAATTGGAAGGGGCAGATGCTGATACACTTAAAGTAATACTAGGTCGTGGACGTGCCAAAAAGGGCATGTTTGAAGGAGATATGGCTGAAGGTGAACTTGAAATAGGCCAGGTATCTTCACTTATTACCGAAGTGCTGCATGTAGAAACTATTATGAAGAATCTAATTCGTGAATACAATCAGGCCAGAGACCGCATGAATACTGAACAAATTGATTTTTAAAATGATTGATTGATAATTCGGATAACTAATTTCAATGGAAAGCGTTATTAGCTTTGTCTTTTAACTTCAGACTTTTTCTTTTTACTTTTAATTTATCACTTCATTCTATGATACATTTTGAACGGACCAAATTGGCAAACGGACTGACGGTAATCGTCCATCAGGACAAAACAACTCCTATGGTGGCGCTTGATGTTTGCTACAATATAGGCTCCCGCGACGAACATCCCGATCGCACCGGGTTTGCCCACTTGTTCGAACACCTGATGTTTGGTGGTTCAAAGCATATTCCATCCTACGACGAACCTCTGCAGAAGGCTGGTGGCGACAACAATGCCTTTACATCCAACGACCTCACCAATTATTACCTTACTCTGCCAAAGAATAACCTCGAAACTGGGTTTTGGCTCGAATCAGATCGTATGCTGGAGCTGGCTTTTTCAAAGAAGAGTCTGGATGTTCAGCGAAATGTGGTGATTGAGGAATTTAAGCAGCGCTATCTGAACCAGCCTTATGGCGATGTCTGGCCTTTGCTCAGGCAACTGGCCTACAAGGTACATTCTTATCAATGGCCAACCATAGGACGTGAAATCAGTCACATCGAAAATGCAACCATGCAGCAGGTTAAAGATTTTTTCTTTGCCCACTATGCGCCCGACAATGCAGTACTGGTTGTAACCGGCAATGTGGAATTTGATGAAGTACTGACTCTTGCTAATCGATGGTTTGGCCCAATTCCAAACCGGAACGTTAAGCCAAGGAACATTCCGCAGGAACCTGTGCAGACTGAAATCCGTGAACAAACTGTAGTACGCGATGTTCCAAATGATACCATTTACCTGGCCTGGCATATGGCCGACCGTCTCGATCCGATGTATTATGCTACTGACCTGATTTCGGACGTTCTTTCAAACGGAAACTCCTCACGCATGTATGTGAATCTGGTTCAGAAAGAGAAACTGTTCACCGAATTGGATGCTTACCTTTCAGGAGATTATGAGCCTGGTTTATTTGTTGTTTCAGGAAAGCCAAGCAATGGCGTATCTCTCGAAACTGCGCATAGGGCTATTGAACGGGAACTCGACCGAATGAAGCAGGACCTGATCAGTGAATACGAACTGGAGAAAGTCAAGAATAAACTGGAAGCCAACATTGTGTATGGTGAAATGAATTACCTCACCAAAGCCATGAACCTTGCGACCAACGAAATACTGAAGGATGCTGACCTGATCAATTCACAGGTAGAAAGCTACCGTTCGGTAACAGCAGCACAAATCCGGGAAGTTTCGCAACAGATTCTAAGGCCCGAAAACTGCTCCGTACTTAATTACATTGCTAAAAAGTAAACTTATGCTGAATCGCACTATACAACCCACGGTTAATCCTATTGATCACATTGATATTGTTCAGGCTGAAAAAAGACTGCTTTCAAACGGCATCCCTGTATATTTTGTGAATGCAGGAACAGAGGATGTAGTAAAAATCGACTTTGTCTTTGAAGCAGGAACCTGGTTTCAGACCAAAAACCTGGTAGCCAGTATTTGTAATTCAATGCTTGAGGAAGGAAGTCTAAACTATCCGGCATCCGAGATAGCCGAGAAGTTCGATTTCTACGGTGCCTACATTCAATTGGTAGTTGATCAGAATCAGGGCTTCGTGAATGTTATCAGTCTGGGGAAACATTTGCCTGCAATTCTTGATGTTACAGAAGATCTTTTGAAACGTTCGGTGTTTCCTGAACATGAATTCCAGGTTTTAATCGACAAAAACAAACAGAAATTCCTGCTTGAGAACGAGAAGGTGCGAACCCTTTGCCAGAAAAAATTCACACAGGTGATGTTTGGCAATGATCATCCGTATGCCATTAATAATAAGATTGATGACTTTGATCTTATAATACGTGAAGATATACTTCAGTTCTATCATTCATTTTATCACTCCGGAAACTGCCAGATATTGGTTGCCGGAAAGGTAGATGAAGCGGTACTTAATCTGTTGGATGCACATTTTGGAGGAGACGACTGGGCTCACGATCCAATCACAGTTCCAGAATATATCATATCCCCTGATCCGGAGAAGCGACATTGGGTCGAAAAATCCAACGGCGTTCAATCAGCTATCAGGGTAGGGAAGAACTGGGTTCCAAAAACTCATCCCGACTATCATGCATTATCAGTTTTGGCTACTATCCTGGGTGGTTATTTTGGTTCGCGACTGATGGCCAATATCCGCGAAGAAAAAGGTTATACCTATGGAATCGGCAGTTTTGTGCTGACCCTTAAAAAGGCCAGTTATATGGTCATTTCTGCCGAAGTGGGCAATGAAAATGTGGAACCTACTTTAATAGAAATCAGCGCTGAGATGAAGAAACTGCAAACAGAACCAGTCTCAGATAATGAGTTGGAGACCGTGAAAAGCTACCTGCTTGGTGAATTCCTGCGCGATTTCGATGGTCCGTTTGCTTTGGCTGCCAGTTTTAAAGCCATCAACGATTTTGGTCTCGATTATTCGTTTTACGACCAGTATTTAAAGATTTTACGCAACATTACTGCGGAAGAACTGATGCAACTGGCAAAGCAATACCTGAACCCCGAAGATTGTTATACAGTGGTGGCAGGAAGTAAGGAATAAGGAAAGACTCAAAGCAACAACTCAAAACCACAATCTTAAAATTAAGTCATTTATCCAACAGGATATTGAAAATAACTATTCCATAAATTAACTGGAAACAAAAGTTTATTACTATTGTTCCTATTCATATTTACAAATTACTGTTTGGTGAGAAAAAGTAAAATTAATATTATCTTTCTGAGTGTATTCCATCTGGTTTTGTTACTTAACCCAGTGATACTTAAATCTGTGCACAGGCATGATTCACCAACCCAACAATATTGCAACCAACAATCCCCTTCACTTGACAAACATCATGAGGATTGTCCGGTTTGTAAGTTTGAGTTTGTTAATTTTATTGTTAAATCGCCTTTAAAGATTACTGCATCAATTTCATCAATCAGGGTAAACCTTCCTTCCATAACTATACAAATAAATCCACAACCTTTTTGTTATTTTCAGCATCGTGCACCTCCTGTATTGAGTAATACAATTTAACCTTACGGATTGATTTAATCAGCTTTTGTAATTTATTCTTCCAGATACTAAACAGGGGAATTAATTATTTGATTTTATGTTGGCATAATATCTATCCGTTTGGTTATTCCCAATTATTTGTAAATACCTGTTGAATTAAAACAAAAACACACGTAACGAGTCTGGAGAAAGTCTTCTCACATTGGGTAGGGATATTTGGCGAGTTCTCCCGATAGACATCGGGACAGGCATGTGGCAATTAAAATAAACTGTAAACACATGAAATATACCTTCATTTTTATATTGTTGATATTTTGTATTACCATTTTTGGAGCTAATACAGGCATTAAAACTTCCCTTTCGGGGAAAATTACAGATAAAGAAACCGGAGAAACGATTATCGGAGCTACGGTTTATATTCCTGAACTGAAGACAGGGGCAGCTACAGATGCTTTAGGAATGTTTGTTCTTAACAACCTGCCAACAACCACGGTTATCTTTGAAATTAGTTATGTAGGTTATAAATCCATTATAGAAAAGATAGATTTATCTGTAATAACAAAGAAGGACTTTGTTCTTGAATCGAGTGTAGCTGAAATCAATGCAGTGGTTGTTACAGGTTCGTCAAAAGCCACTGAACTAAAGCGAAATCCTGTTTCAGTCATAGCCATTAATCACAAAGAGCTTGAGCAACTGCCCAGCACGAACATTATAGATGCGATTGCAAACATGCCGGGTGTCAATGCTATTACTACCGGCCCGAATGTATCAAAACCGTTTATACACGGACTGGGTTATAACCGTGTGCTTACACTTTACGATGGAGTCCGTCAGGAAGGACAACAATGGGGTGACGAACATGGTATAGAAGTTGATGAGAACGATATTGACCGTATTGAAGTTGTAAAGGGTCCTGCAAGCCTTATTTATGGTTCTGATGCTTTGGCCGGGGTAGTTAATCTTTTGCCTGCTCCAACTGTTGCAGATGGCAAAATGATAGGTAATATAAGTGCAAACTATCAAACCAATAACGGTCGATTTGGAGGTTCATTTTCACTGGCCGGAAATCGTGATGGGTTAGTCTGGGATGCCCGTGTTTCGCATAAACAAGCAACAAATTATCAGGACAAAAAAGATGGACGGGTTTATGGCACAGCGTTCAACGAAACCGATGCCAACGGCATGATCGGGTTAAATAAAAGCTGGGGATATTCTCATCTCAATTTTTCAATATATAATGATTTGCAGGAAATTCCTGACGGAAGCCGTGATTCTGCCACCTATAAATTTACGAAACAAATTACCGAAGCAGATACCTACAGGCCTGTTGTATCCGATGCTGAATTGAATTCATACAAGATCGCAAACCTGCATCAGCACGTTCAACATTATAAGATCTATTCTTCAAGCAATTTCATTCTTGGTAACGCAGGTAAAATTGGTCTGATTGCAGGTGTTCAGCAAAATGTGAGGCAGGAGTTCAGCCATCCTGAAAATGTGACCATACCAGGACTTTACCTTGTTCTGAATACATTTACCTACGATATAAAGTATTTCCTGCCCGAATTCCATGGTTGGGAAACTACCATTGGGGTAAATGGTATGTTACAAACGAACGGCAACCGTGGTACTGAATTTATTATCCCCGATTACCGGCTGTTCGACTTAGGACCATTTGCCCTTATAAAAAAGAATTTTGACAAACTTGACTTAAGCGGAGGGATTCGATATGATTCACGATATTTTAATACCAAGCAGATGCATACTGGCAGAGATCCACAAACAGGATTTGACATGCAGGTAAGTTCACCGGATTCAACACTTGTATTTTCAAAAGCTAATAAAACATTTTCAGGAATTTCGGGAAGTGTTGGTGCCACTTATAACTTAAGTGATCAGATTTCAGTTAAAGCGAACGTTTCAAGAGGTTTTCGTGCTCCCAATATTTCAGAAATCTCAGCAAATGGAGTACATCCCGGCACCGGTATTTATCAGATTGGGAACTTAGACAAGTCTGAATTTAGCCTGCAGGAAGATATGGGTATCTTTTTCAATTCTTATCATGTAAACGGGAGCGTGGAGATATTCAATAATACTATTTCCAACTATATTTTTAATCAGAAATTGTTGAGTAAAGCAGGAAATGACTCAGTTATAATTAAAGGAACACAAACCTATCAGTTTCAGCAATCGAATGCACACCTTTATGGTGGTGAAATAAGCCTGGATATTCATCCACATCCTCTGGATTGGCTTCATTTCCAAAATTCTATATCATTAATCTATGCTGAAAACAAAGGTGGAAATGGGGTACAAATTACTGATAATTCAAAATATCTGCCATTTATCCCACCTCTCCATTTCCATTCTGAATTACGTGCCGATGTTAAAAGAAAGTTCAATAACTTTTCTGCAATTTATGTACAGGTAGGGTTGGATTATTATGCTGACCAGAATAGAGCCTATTTGGTTGACAATACCGAAACCCCGACTCCCGGGTACTCCCTTTTTAGCGCCGGTCTTGGATTTGATGTTACAAACAGTAAAGGAAAAAGACTGTTCAACTTTCAGATCCTGGGCAGTAATCTAACTGATGTAGCATACCAATCGCATTTGAGCAGATTAAAATATATGGATTTTTATATCAGCAAAGCCGGTTCCCCGGACAACATTACTGTCCCGGGAAGTGGAATTTACAATATGGGAAGAGATATTAGTTTCAAAATTAATATTCCACTGGATCTGTAAAGTTCAAGGATGGGAACACAACCTTATTTATTTTATCTTGCCTTTTTCTGTTGATTCATAATTATAAGGTTTATAAGGTTATAAAACATGGCGGTGAGCTTCCCTCGTACCCGTGACTAAGGTTCCAATCCAAAATGTAAGGTTTTCTATGTAAAGACAATATATGTGCTGTTAAATCAGGCAAAACCCATCCGCTCAAGTATATAAAGTTATCCCAACAGATCTCTGAAACTACTTATGAGCCCGTTTTCGGTTCTATTCTTCTGTTATTTTCTCCTGTTCCTGTCTGGTATTGAGAAGGAATTGCGTTTTGACAGTATTTTACCTCTATCGTACCACTATCGTACCACTATCGTATATAATTCGAATTTGTATCGAATTATATACGATAGTGGTACGATAGTGGTACGACAGAGAATAAAACTCATCCTATCGCAAACCTTTGGGAATAAGGAAGTATGGGGCTTGGAGGTGAAATTACAGTAATTTTATTCGAATATCTTACTTCTTTGCAGATTAAGTGAAATAACTGATTTTTGTTAGTAAACATATCAATATTCTTCATACC
>Ga0118677_10002446_pt2 | contig 22065 bp, 19 predicted proteins | sample AliMusrvi5mmetaG_FD_86154 | JGI IMG/M metagenome (GOLD analysis project Ga0118677, IMG submission 86154)
TCCATCGCCGCGGCCCCAGCGCGCACGCGCAGGCCATCGGTGGAAATTTGTCCAAAGGCCGAGGACAGCCGCACCACCACACCGGGAATGCCGCCGTCGCGTACCAGAAGATTGGAGCCCACGCCGATCACCGACACGCGAAGGTCTTCAGCCTTGGCGGCAAGGAAGCTGGCCAGATCATCGGCATCGGCGGGACGGAACAGGATTTCGGCGGGACCGCCGGCACGGAACCAGACATGATCCTTCAGCGGCGCACCCATCGTCAGCGAGCCGCGCACGGGCGGGAGCATGTCGCAGGGCCGCGTCATCATCAAACCAGGCCCTCCAGCTTTTTCGGGAGGTTGTGCATCCACTGGGTGATCGAACCGGCGCCGGTGCCGACAATGGCGGCGCCCGGCTTGACGTATGGCGCCACCGCGGCGGCCAGATCGTCTTCGCCGTCGATAGTGATGACATTGCGGTGGCCATGGGCGCGCAGCGCCTCGGCATAGGAATCGCGGCTGATGCCCTCGATCGGCTGTTCGCCCGCGGCATAGACCGGCGCAATGATCGCCACATCGGCGTCATTGAGGCAGGTGGCGAACTGCTCGAAGGTATCGCGCAGCCGGGTGTAGCGATGTGGCTGCACGATCGCCACGATGGGACCCTTATAGGCCTGGCGCGCGGCGCGCACGGCGGCGGCGATCTTGAACGGGTTGTGGGCGTAATCGTCGATGATCGATGCACCGTTCACTTCGCCCACCTTGGTGAAGCGGCGGCTGACGCCGCGGAATCCGGCCAGGCCCCTGGCGATCACATCATCCTTCACGCCCAGTTCGCGCGCCACCACGATGGCGGCCATGGCGTTCTGGACATTGTGCTCGCCCGGCATGGGCAGGCTCATGCCGTCCAGCCGCGTTTCGGTACCCTTGCGGCGGTCGGTGAACACCATATCGAAACGCGAGGCGCCTTCGGAGAAGCTGACATTCACCGCCCGGGCGTCGGCCTGGGGCGAAAAACCATAAGTGATCATGCGGCGGTCCGTGATGCGGCCCACCATGGCCTGCACTTCAGGATGGTCGATGCACAGCACCGCAAAGCCATAGAACGGCACATTCTCGACAAAGCGCTGGAAGGCGTCGCGCATATTGTCGAAGGTGCCGTAGAAATCCAGGTGATCGGGATCCTCGTTGGTCACCACTGCCACTGTGGCGGGCAGGCGCAGGAAGGTGCCATCGGATTCGTCGGCTTCCACCACCACCCATTCGCCGGCGCCCAGGCGGGCGTTGGTGCCATAGGCATTGATGATGCCGCCATTGACCACGGTCGGGTCCATGCCGCCGGCATCCAGCAGCGCGGCGACCAAGGTCGTGGTGGTGGTCTTGCCATTGGTGCCGGCAATGGCGATGCAGGAGCGCAGGCGCATGATCTCGGCCAGCATTTCGGCGCGGCGCACCAAGGGCAGGCCCAGCATGCGCGCAGCGTCGAATTCGACATTCCCCGGCTTCACCGCCGAGGAATAGACCACGGCATGGGCGTCTTTGAGATTGTCGGCATTGTGGCCGACATGGATGGTCATGCCCAGGCTGCGCAACCGCTTGACGTTGGCATTCTCGGCCGCGTCGCTGCCCTGAACTTTGTAACCCAGATTGTGCATGATCTCGGCGATGCCGCTCATGCCGATGCCGCCAATGCCGATGAAATGGATGGCGCCGATATCCAGCGGGACGCGGGTGGTGACGGTGGCCATTATGCGGCCCTCCGCATGATGGATTCGACGGCATCAGCCAGCTTGCCGGCGGCATTGGGCGTCGCCAGCGCGTGCGCGGCGGCGGCGCGGCGGGCCAGGGCCAGCGGATCGGCGAAAATCTTGATGAGCATCCGGGCCAATGAATCCAGGCTCAAATCACGCTGCGACACCCGCCAGCCGGCATCGGCGCGGGCCAGGATATCGGCATTGGGCGTCTGGTTGTCGTCCAGCGCGCCGGGCAACGGCACCAGGATGGCGGGACGGCCGATGGCCATCAGCTCGGCCACGGTGCCAGCGCCGGAGCGGGCGATCACCAGATGCGTCTCAGCCATGCGCTTGGGCAAATCAGAAAAGAAACTCTGCAGCTCGGCACGGATCTCCGCATTGCGATAGATCTCGCGCACCTGCTCGATATCCTCGGGGCGGCATTGCTGCACCACCGACAGGCGCATCTTCATGTCATGCGGCAATCGGGTCAGGGCGGCGGGCACGATCTCGCTCAGCGCCCGGGCGCCCTGGCTGCCGCCGAATACCAAAAGGCGCAACGGCCCGCCGGCTTCGGGCACATTATAAGGTGTGGCCCACAGCGCCTCGACTTCCGGACGCAGGGGATTGCCGGTCAGCACAACTTTGGACGTGTCGTTGGGCGCGAAGCGGGCAATTGGGAAAGCGGCGGCCACCAGCTTGACCTTGTTCATCACCAGCCGGTTGGCGCGGCCGACCACGGCATTCTGCTCGATGATGGCAGTGGGAAAACGCGCCAAGTTGGCGGCGACCATCACCGGCACACTGGGATAGCCGCCAAAGCCGACCACCGCATCGGGCTTGAGGCGCAATAGCTTGGCGAAAGCGATGGCGATGCCGGCCGCGATCTTGAATGGCGCGGCGATGGCATTGAAGGGCGAGGACGGCACCGTCTCGATCCGGGCGCGCGGGAAAGCGGTGGCATAATTGGCGAAACGGCTGTCGGTCATCACCACGATCTCGCAGCCGCGCCTGACCAGTTCGCCCGCCAGCGCCTGAGCGGGGAACAGATGCCCGCCGGTGCCGCCTGCTGACAGGACCACCAGACTCATGCCCGCACCATGAAGAAGGTGGGATCATCGCGCGTCGCCATGCGGATGTTGGGCCGCTGGCGGGTCACCGCCAGGGCAAAGCCCATGGTCAGGGCCACGGCGAACAGCGACGAGCCGCCATAAGAGATAAAGGGCAAGGTCATGCCCTTGGCCGGCAGCAAGGACACTGCCACGCCCATATTGATGAAGGCCTGCACGGCGGTGACCACGGCCAGGCCCGCACCCGCCAACTGCGCGAAAGGCTCGCGGGCAGCGGCCGAGCGCAACAGCAGCCGCACGGTCAGGATGCAGAACATCAGCGCGATCAACCCGCACAGCAGGAAGCCGAACTCCTCGCCCGCCACCGCAAAGATGAAGTCGGAATGGGCGTCGGGAATGCGGTACTTGATGGTGCCAGCGCCCGGGCCGACGCCGGTGAAACCGCCATGGGCAAAGGCCTTCAGCGCCAGTCCGGCCTGATAGCCCGTGTCGGATTCGCTCAAATACTGCTGCACGCGATGATGCACATGGGGAAAGATTTCATAGGTGACAAAGCCCAGCGCCCCGGCAATGCCGATGCCGGCGCCGACCCACACAAACGACATGCCCCAGAAGAACAGCATGGCGCCCCACAGGCACAGCAGCAGGCCGGTCTGGCCCACGTCAGGCTGACGGATCAGGATCAGCAGCGCCGGCACCAGCAGCAGGAAGGTCACCACCGGCTTGGGGATCGCCAGCGGCTGACGGTCGGCCAGCATGGCGGCGGCCAAAATCGCAAAGCTGGGCTTGAGGAATTCCGACGGCTGAAGCGCAAACGGCCCCAGATCCAACTCGCGGCGCGCGCCCAGCACATCGGCGCCCACGAACAGCACCAGGAACGAGCCGATCAGGGCGCAGGCAAACGTCACCGCCGCCAGCATGCGGATCTGGCGCAGCGACAGCAGCGACACTGAGCACAAGATGCCGACAGCCATGACAGCGAACACCACCTGGCGGGCGGTATAGCGGAAGTCGCCGGCCGAAAGCGGACCGCCGGTGATGGCGGGGCTGGCGGCAAAAGCCAGCATCAAGCCGATGCCGGCCAGCACCAGCATGCAAAGAAGCGCCACCCGGTCCACCGTGAACCACCAGTTGGCAAAAACGCTTTTGTCGGACCGGTTCAACATCATGCCACCTTCACGTCGCGGGGCAGTTTGGACACCAGGGTGCGGAAGACGTCGCCGCGCTGTTCGAAATCCTTGAACTGGTCGTAGGAGGCGCAGGCCGGCGACAACAGCACCACGGGCGCGGCCGCCGAAGACGCCGCCGCATCGGCAGCGGCGCTGGCCACCGCCACGTCCAATGTGCCGGACATGTCATAGGGCGCCTTGCCGTCCAACGTGCGGGCGAAGGCGGGCGCCGCCTCGCCGATCAGATAGGCCTTGCGCACCCGGGGGAAGAATTCGGACAGGCTTTCGATGCCGCCATCCTTGGGCTTGCCGCCGGCGATCCAGAAAATGTCGGGATAGACCGCCAGGGCGCGGGCCGTGGCGTCGGCATTGGTGGCCTTGGAGTCATTGATGAAGGCGGCCTTGCCGATATGGCCCACATCTTCCATCCGGTGCGCCAGGCCCGGGAAACTGGCGATGGCGGCGGCGATGGCCTTGGTGTCGGAGATAAAGGGCCGCACCGCGCCATAGGCCAGCGCCGCATTCTGCCAGTTGTGCGCGCCCTGCAACCGCGCGGCACCGGCCATGTCCATCACCTTCACGGCGCGTGCGCCCATGGCGTCATAGAGTGTGCCGTCCACCACGAAGATGCCGCGACCCAGCACCTTGCCCACCGAAACCGGATGGGCCTGGGTGCCGCCGGCCGCCGACAGCTGGGTGAAGATGGCCGAGGAATAGGCATCGTCGACGCCGATCACGACTTGGCCATCCTTGGCGGTCTGGCGCATCAGCCGCGCCTTGATGGCAGCGTAATTCTCCATCGTGCCATGACGGTCGATGTGGTCGGGCGACAGGTTGGACAGGATGCCGACATCCGGCGTCAGGCCCGGCGCCAGATCGATCTGGAAGCTGGACATTTCCAGCACATAGATGGCCTTGGCAGACGGCGGCGAAAGCTCCAGCACCGACTTGCCGATATTGCCACCGATCTGGGCGTCGAAGCCGCAGGCGTTCAATATGTGTCCCACCAGCGCGGTGGTGGTGGACTTGCCGTTGGTGCCGGTGATGGCGATCACCGGCGCTTTTGCGCTGCCGTTCGGATCGGGACGGATTTCATGGGCGAAAAGTTCGACATCGCCAATGATGCGCACCTTGGCGCGGTTGGCATGTTCCACAACGCCATGAGGCCTCGGATGAGTCAGCGGCACGCCGGGCGACAATATAAGTGCGGCGATGGTCTCCCACGGCCATTCGCGCCACGGCATCAGCTCGGCGCCTTCCTGGCCGCCCAGGTCGCGCGCGTTGCTGTCATCATCCCAGGCGATCACCCGCGTACCGCCGGCCACCAGCGCGCGCACCGCGCCCAGCCCGGTGCGGGCCAGGCCAAAGATGGCGACGGTACGATTGGCGAAGGCGCGGCTTGGAATCATCTAGCGAAGCTTCAAGGTTGCAAGGCCGAGCAGCGCCAGCACCACCGCCACGATCCAGAAACGGATCACGATGGTGGGCTCGGTCCAGCCCAGCTGTTCATAATGGTGATGGATGGGCGCCATCCGGAAGACGCGCTTGCCGGTGAGCTTGAAGGAAACCACCTGCACCACGACGGAAACGGTTTCCAGAACGAACAGCCCGCCGACCAGGCCCAGCACGATCTCATGCTTGACCGACACCGCGACCACGCCCAGCGCGCCGCCCAGCGGCAGCGAACCGGTATCGCCCATGAAAATCGCGGCGGGAGGAGCGTTGTACCAAAGAAAGCCGAGCCCGGCGCCGACCAGCGCCGCCAGGAAGATCACCAGCTCGCCGGAATATTCGATGTAGGGAATTTGCAGGTAAGCGGCGAATTTCTCGTTGCCCACCAGATAAACGATCAGGGTGAAGGCCGCGGCCGCGATCATCACCGGCATGATGGCGAGGCCATCCAGCCCGTCGGTGAAGTTCACCGCATTGGCGGCGCCGGCGATGACGAAGACGCCGACCACCAGGAAGAACAGGCCCAGCGGCAGCAGCGCCGCCTTGAAGAAGGGAACCGCCAGCGCACCGGACAAAGCCGGGATCTCGGACTGCATGATCAGCCAGGTGGCCAGCGCCGCCACGCCGAACTCGATCAGCAGGCGGCTGCGGCCCGAAAGACCGTCCGAGGTGCGCTTGGTCACCTTGTAATAGTCATCCAGGAATCCCAGCAGCCCATAGCTGACCGTCACCAGCAGCGCGATCCAGACATAGCGGTTGGACAGGCTGGCCCACAGCACGGTGGAGCTGATCCAGGGGATCAGGATCAGCAGCCCGCCCATGGTCGGGGTGCCCGCTTTTTCCAGGATGTGGCGCTGGGGACCGTCGGCGCGGATCGGCTGGCCCTTGCCCTGCTTCACTTTCAGCCAGCGGATCAGCATGGGATTGATCATGAAGGCGATCATCAGCGCGGTGACGATGGCGCCCACCGCGCGGAAGCTGAGATATTTGAACAGGCGGAAAAAGGCGAGCTGGTCGGTATGGGTGAGAAGCGACAGGTAATAAAGCATCAGGCGCCCCTATCTTGCTTTTTTGGGTCTCTGAGAGCTTCCACGATCACGGACATGCGCGCGCCATTGGAGCCTTTGACCAGCACGGTGTCGCCCGCTTTCAGCGCCTTGGTTACCATCGGCAGCAGGGCAGTCGAGTTTTCCGCATAACCACCGCGGCGCGACGCCGGCAGCGCATCCCACAGGGCTTTCATCTGCGCGCCGCTGGCGAACACCAGGTCGGTCTTGTTGGCATCGATGGGCGCGGCCAGGCCGGCATGATGGGCGATGCCACCCTCGCCCAGTTCCAGCATGTCGCCCAGCACGGCGATCTTGCGGCCCTTGGCGTTACCCAGCAATGCCAGCGCCGCCGCCATGGAAGCCGGGTTAGCGTTGTAGCTTTCGTCGATCACCGAAATGCCGTTGGCATCGAAACGCGCGCCGCGGCCCTTCAGGGCGGTGAAGCTCTTCAAGGCGGCGGCGGCGTTCAGCACATTGCCATCCAGCAGCGCGATGGCGGCCAGCGCACCCACCACATTCTGGGCGATATGCTCACCCGGCGCGCCGAGATGGCAATCCACCGCCACGCCCAGGATATCGGCCTTGACGCGCATGCCGTCGCCATCGGGGACGAACGAAATCAGCTTGGCGTCGCCGTTTTTGCCAAAGGTTACAATGCGCGACACCTGCGCCTGCTTGGCGCGGGCTTTCAGGCGATCAGCATAGGGACTGTCGGACGGGATCAGGCCCGCGCCGCCCGGCAGCAACCCTTCGAAGATTTCCGATTTGGCGTCGGCGATGGAGTCGCAGTTGCCGAAGAATTCCAGATGCGCGGGCGCTATTGTTGTGATCAGCGCCACATGCGGGCGCACAAAGCTGACCAGGTTCCGCAGCTCGCCGAAATGGTTCATGCCCACTTCAAAGATGCCGTATTCGGCGTCGCGCGGCAGGGCGGCCAGCGACAGCGGCACGCCCCAGTGATTGTTGTAGCTGGCGGCGCTGGCATGGGTGCGGCCCAGCGCATTGCAGGCCAGGCGCAGAATTTCCTTGGTGGTGGTCTTTCCGGCGCTGCCGGTGACCGCCAAAATCTTGGCATTGCTGCGGGCGCGGGCCGCGCGCGCCAGATCTTCCAACCCGCGCTGGGTATGGCCGACCGTCAGCAAAGCACCCGCCACGCCGTCCGGCGCATGGGTCACCAGGGCGGCGCCAGCCTTGGCCTCGAACGCGGCGCGCACAAAATCATGGCCGTCGCGATTGTCGCCCTTCAAGGCAACGAACAGGTCGCCTTCTTGAAGAGTGCGGGTGTCGATGGACAGGCCGTTCACGGCGAACGGCTTGGACGCCTTGCCCAATGTCGCAGTTTCAGCTTCGGCGGAGGACCACAGGCTCATGCCGCGCGTCCCCCAAGGGCCAGCGCGGCGGCAATCGCCTGTTCGCGGTCCGAAAAGGGAAACACTTCGCCCTTTATATACTGGCCGGTCTCATGGCCCTTGCCGGCAATGATCAGCACATCGCCGGTCTTCAGATCGGTCATGGCAGCGCGGATGGCCTCGGCGCGGTCGCCGATCTCACGCGCACCCGGCGCCGCCACCAGGATTTCGGCCCGGATGGTGGCGGCATCTTCGGTGCGGGGATTGTCGTCGGTGACGATTACGTCATCGGCCAGCTTGACGGCGGCCGCGCCCATCAGCGGGCGCTTGCCCTTGTCGCGGTCGCCGCCGCAGCCAAACACCACATGCAACCGGTTCGCGGTGTGGGGGCGCAGCGCCTCCAGCACTTTTTCCAGGCTGTCGGGGGTATGGGCATAGTCGACATAGACCGGCGCGCCCGATTTGGCGAAGGCGACCTTCTCCATCCGGCCGGGCGCACCCTTCAGATGCTCCAGCGCGGCGAACACCTTGGCGGCGTCTTCGCCCAGGCCGATGGCAAGGCCGGCAGCCACCAGCGCATTCGATGCCTGGAATGCGCCGGCTTGCGGCAGTTCGACGTAAAAAATCTTGCCCTGGTAATGCAGGGTCAGCGCCTGGGAGCCGCCGCGATCCTCGCGCCGATCCAGATGAATGGTGTCGCCCTTGCGGCCCACCGTGATCAAGGTGAGCCCACGCGCCTGCGCCGCCGCGATGAAACGATCCGCGTGATCGGCATCGGCATTGATGACCGCCACGCCGTTATCGGCCACCACTTCGGAAAACAGCCGCAGCTTGGCGGTCAGGTAGTCCTCGAAGGTGGGGTGATAGTCCATGTGATCGCGGGTGATGTTGGTGAAGCCGCAGCCCTTGATGGTCACGCCGTCCAGCCGGTGCTGGTCCAGCCCGTGGCTGGAGGCTTCAATCGCCAGGCGGTCCACGCCATCGGCTTTCAGCCTCGCCAGCAGTTCGTGAATCTCCACCGGATCGGGCGTGGTGTGGGCCAAAGGCATGGTGCCGTTCGGACCGATCACGCCCACGGTGCCCAGGCTGGCGGCCGGCTTGCCCAGCGCCGTCCAGATCTCGCGCAGGAAAGCGACAATGGAAGATTTGCCCTTGGTGCCGGTGACAGCGGCGACAATGTCGGGCTGGCTGGCGAAAAAGGCGGCGGCATAGCGCGCCAGGCCGGCGCGGGGATTTTCGTCGGGAATGAAGCGCACGCCCAGCGCCGCCACATCATCGGCAATGGCCGGTGCGCCCAGCACCGCCACGGCGCCGCGCGCCACGGCATCTTTCACAAAGCGCGCGCCATCGGTCTTCGTGCCCGTCAAGGCGGCGAAGAGGTAACCGGGTTTGACTTTGCGGCTGTCGCTGGCCAAGCCTGTGATCTTAAGGCCTGTAAAGCCTTTCATGCCCGCCATCGTCGAATCCGATTGTGGCGTCATTGCGAGGCCAGCTTGGTCGGCGGGGGGACATTGGGTACGCCCAGCAGCGGGGCGATGCGGGCGATGACCCGGGCGACAGCGGGCGCCGCCGTCCAGCCGGCCAGCGCGAAACCGGCTGTCGCCTTGGTGCCGTGCGGCTGATCCAGCAGGATGTAAACGACATAGCGGGGATTATGCACCGGGAATACGCCGTAAAAGCTGGTGCGCAGGGCATGGGGAATGTACCGGCCGCCCGGTCCCGGCACCTGGGCAGAGCCGGTCTTGCCGCCCACGTCATAACCGATGACATCGGCGCGCTTTCCCGAACCATTGGTCACGACATACCGCAGCAGATCGCGCATCTGCTCCGATACGTCCGGGCGGATCACCTGCTCGTCGCGCAGGTCGGAAGATTCCTGCTTTACAAAAGTCGGGACGATGCGGCGGCCGCCATTCACGACCTGCGCCGCGGCCGCAACGAAAGACAGCGGCGTCACCGAGATGCCCTGGCCGAAGCCGATGGTGGCGGTGGCGATGTCGCCCCAGTTGCTGCTGGGCGGAAATAGCGGTCGCGCAGTTTCCGGGAGTTCACTCTTCAGCGGCTTGAGGATACCCATATGGGTGAGAAATTCGCGCTGGCGCGCAGGGCCACTGCGCAGCGCGATCTGGCTGGTGCCGATGTTGGAAGACTGGGCCAGGATATCACGTGCCGCCAAGGTCGCCGGCATATGTTCGGCTTCATGGATGGTGAATTTTCCAAGCTTCATGCCCTGGCCGATGGAGAACACTTCATCCAGGCTTTTGAGCGTGCGATCCTCCAACGCCATCGTGAAAGTGAGGATCTTGAAGATGGAGCCCAGCTCGTAAACGTCCTGGGCCATGATGTTACGTGTGGAATCGTGCTCGCCCACCTTGCGCAGGTTGGGATCGAAATCCGGCTGCGAGGTCATGGCCAGCACTTCGCCGGTATTAACGTCCATCACCACGCCGCCTGCCGCTCGCGCGGTGAAGGTCTCGCGCGCCTGCTGCACTTCATGCGCCAGGATATACTGCACGCGCATGTCGATGGAGGTGGCAACCTTGCCGCCCGCCGATTGATGGATCTGGTCCTGCAGGCCCAATTCAAGACCGCTGACGCCTATATTGTCGGCATCGGTGACGCCCACAACCTGCGCGGCGTTGCGGCCATCCGGATAGTAGCGCTTGCCGCCCTGCTCGAACTCCAGGCCCGGCAGGCCCAGATGCATCACCCGGGCCTCGGTGGCGGGCGTGATCTGGCGGGCGATCAGAACATAGGGATGCTTGGCGTTGTTGAAGCCGTTCAGCAAACGGCCTTCATCGGCGCCGGTGGCGGCGGCCAGGTCGCGGGCGGCTTCCCGCTTGTCCCAGAACACGGCGGGGCGGGCATAGAGATCCTTGACCGGCAAATCGCGCGCCAGAAGTTCGCCATTGCGGTCGGTCAGGTCGGCGCGCGCCACCGCGATGGTCGCGGCGCGGCCGCCGTCCCAGGATTTCAGCAGGGTGACATGGACGAGACGGATTCCCACCAGCGCGAAAGCGGCGACACAAATGACCGCTCCGATAATGATGCGCCGTTGGTGGATGGTCTCGCTCATTTCCTCACATATTGGGAGCGGTTGGCACGGGCGCCGGGGCGGCAACAGGCACCTGCGCGCTGGCATTGTGCACCGGGCTGTTGTTCAGCGGCGCTTCGGTGCCGCGGCGCGGAATCTGGTCGAAGGAACTCAGCTGCACCGAGGCGCTGTCCGCCATGCCGAGCCGCGCCTGGGCCAGCTGCTGGATGCGATCAGGGGATGCCACATGCTGCCATTCGGTTTCCAGCACGCCGATGGTACCGCGTTCGCTGATGATCTGGCTCTTGACCTGGTTCAGCTGCATATGCGCGACGCGGGTCTTTTCGGAGACGTGGTAGAGCGCCAGGATGGTGAAGGCCATCAACGCCACGCAGAAGAAGTTCAGGATGCGAACCATGATGCTCTCCTATGCCGCCAGTTTCAGGCCGGCACGCAACTTGGCGGACCGGGCTCTGGGATTGATGCTGAGTTCTTCGTCCGTCGGTGTGTGCGGACGGGTGGTGAGAAGCTGGAACGCCGCCGTGTGAGACGGCGTCGAAGCCGGCGCATGACGCGACGCGCGCGGCGCGCTGGTGGAACGTTCGGTCAGGAAGCGCTTGACCATGCGATCTTCCAGGCTGTGGAAGGACACCACCACCAGCCGGCCCTCGGGCTTGAGGATATTCAGCGCCGCATCCAACCCGCGTTCCAGTTCGCCCAGCTCGTCATTCACATGGATGCGCAATGCCTGGAAGGTGCGGGTGGCGGGATGGATGGCATGACGCAGGGCGGCCGGCCCTTGCGCTTCCGAAACGATGGCGGCCAGTTGCGCCGTGCCGGTGACGGGGCGCGCGGCGATGATGGCGCGGGCGATACGGCGGGCGTTTTTCTCTTCGCCGAAACGCGAAATGGTCAGGCTGAGCGTGCGCTCATCGGTTGTGTTGACGAAATCGGCGGCGCTTTCACCCGACAGGCTCATGCGCATGTCCAGGGGGCCGTCTTCGCGGAACGAAAACCCGCGCGCGGGCTGGTCGAACTGGAAGGACGACACGCCGAGGTCGAGAACCACGCCGTCACTGGCCTGGGTGAATTGGTCCATGCAGGAAAATTCGCCCTGCACCAGGGTGAGGCGACCGGCAAAACGCTCCACCAGCGTCTGGCCGCGTGCGATGGCGTCGGGATCGCGGTCAATGCCCAGCACCGTGCAATCGGCCGCTTCCAGGATGGCGCTGGCATACCCGCCGCCGCCAAAGGTACCGTCGACATAGGACGCGCCGTCGCGCGGCGACAGCATTTCCAGCACTTCCTTCAGCATTACGGGGACGTGGCCGCTCATGACGCTTCCCCGCTGCGGGCGCGTTCCATCTTGGCTTTCACCCGCGCCAAAGCTTCGGCCTCGATGGGCGCGTAACGGGCTTCATCCCAGATCTGGAATTTCTGCGCCTTGCCGACGAACACGATGCGATCCTTCAGCCCGGCATGTTCGATCATGGCGTCGGGAATGCGCACGCGGCCATTCTCGTCGATCGGCAGGCTTTGGGTGCGCGCGATCAGCGCGGTGGCTTCGTCGTCAAAGCTGGCGGAGAAAAACGGATCTTGGGTCCCCAGCCGTGCATTGATGCGGTCGAGCAGATCCTGGCCGAAGGCATCCAGCGCCGGATCGATGAAACTGGGGCAGACAAAAACGCCGGTGGTGTTCTGCGCGGCCAGGAGGTGGCGATAGGTGGCGGGAATGCAAACCCGCCCCTTGCTGTCGAGCGAGCCTGCCACCGTCGAAATGAACGGCTGGACCAACCCGGTCATGGCGCCTGATACCCCCTGCCCCCGAGTGCCTTCCGCGGGCCGAAATGGGCCGCGCGCGCAGGCGGGCCGCAGGGGCCCTTTGGGACAGTATGGGATAGCATGGGACGGAATGTCCCGTCAAACCAAAAACCCAAAGATTTGAGGGGCTTGTCTAGTATCGTTAAGGATTTCGGACCCCAGCGGTGGAGTCCAGAAGAACGATTAACGAACGTGGTAACACTATGGTGACGGGGGTAAACAGCCCGTTAACGATTTGGCCCCGATGCAATCAGGGGTTGCTGCCTTCCCGCCCGCTCCTTTGCACGCCCGGCCATGCAACCGGAAGATGATTCGTCCCATCGCGCGACGGCGGTGAGCCAACGGGGCACCGGTTTGCTACCGTCACGAAGTGCATCAGAAAGGACTGTTGGTAATGAAAATCGGATTTATTGGCCTCGGCCGCATGGGCCATCACGTGGCGTCGAACCTGCTGAAGGCCGGTCACCAGGTGACGGTGTGGAACCGTTCGCAGGGGCCGGTCGCGGCCCTGGTTGCCAAGGGCGCCGTCGCCGCCAAATCGCCGCAAGACGCGCTGCAGGGCGAAGCGGTTTTTTCCATGCTGTCGAATGACGCAGTAGTGCGCGAAGTGGGCCTGGCCGGGCCGCTGCTCGCCAAGGCCGCCAAAAACCTGATCCATGTGAACATGGCCACCATCTCGGTGGACTTCGCCAAGGAGCTGGCGGCGGCGCATGCCAAGGCCGGGCTCGCCTATATCTCCTCGCCGGTGATGGGCCGCCCCGACATGGCCGAGGCGGCGCAACTGGCGCTGATCGCCGGCGGCGATGCGGCGCCGCTTGCGACCATGCAGCCAGTGTTCGACAAAATCGGCGCCCGCACCGTGACCATGGACGCGCCCGAAAAGGCCAACCTGTTCAAGATCGCCGCCAACTTCATGATCGCCAGCGAGCTGGAAGCGATCGGTGAGGCCTTTGCCCTGCTGCGCAAGGGCGGCGTGGACGTGGGCGTGTTCCACGACGTGCTGGCCGGGCGGCTGTTCACCGGCGCGGTGTTCAAGGGTTATGGCGCGATGGTGCTGAACCGCAGCTATGAACCGGCGGGCTTTGCGCTGACCCTGGGATTGAAGGACGTGAACCTGGCGCGCAGCGCCGCGCAAGGATTGAACGTCGACATGCCCACCGCCGAACTGCTGAAGGCGCATTTCGACCAGGCGGTGGCCTGGGGCTGGCAGGACAAGGACTGGGCCGCCATCGGCGAAGTTTCCGCGAAAAAGGCTGGCGTATGAGCCTGGATCGCTTCGTCACCGCGCAGGCGCCGGTCTATGCCCAGGCGCTGGGCGAACTGCGCGCGGGCCAGAAGCAAAGCCACTGGATGTGGTTCGTGTTTCCGCAGCTTATAGGCTTGGGCGAAAGCGCCATGTCGCGCCAATACGGCATTCATTCGCTGGCGGAAGCGAGCAGCTATCTCGCCCATCCGGTGCTGGGGGCGCGTTACCGCGAATGCTGCCAGGCCTTGATGAATGTGCGGGGCAAAAGCGCACGCGATATTTTCGGCTCGCCCGATGATATGAAATTCCAGTCCAGCCTGACCTTGTTCGCCGAAACCGCGCCGGACGAGATTTTGTTCTTCAACCTCCTGGAAAAATATTTCGACGGCGAAGCCGACGAAGCCACGCTGGAAAAGCTCTCTTAAGCTCGAGCGCCGCACATCGCGGCGCGACAAGCAGCATCCACCAACTTCCTTCTCCCTCTCGGGCGAAGCCGCTAGAGGGAGAAGGTGTCGCAGCGAGATGTCGGCGAAGCCGACTCGATCTGCGACGGATGGGGGAAAAAGAAAAAATGTCAGATGGCCTGTAAGCCGGGTTCTGTTCCGCTTGCGCGGTGGTGACCATTCCTCTGGGATGTGAGTTACCCCACACCTCACGCGACCGACCCGGACGGCTGGCCGAAAAAGCCTACGTGCCGTCCCTATTTGGTCTTGCTCCCGGTGGGGCTTGCCTAGCCGCTCCTGTTGCCAGGAACGCGGTGCGCTCTTACCGCACCATTTCAACCTTGCCGCGGCTTTAGGCCGGTAGGCGGTGTCATTTCTGTGGCGCTATCCCTGGGGTCGCCCCCGCCGGACGTTATCCGGCACCGTTTTTCCGTGGAGCCCGGACTTTCCTCGAACCCCTTGCGGAGCCCGCGGTCACCCGGCCATCTGACGGCGCGGGTTATACGCCGGCCCCGCCCAGCAGGGAAGCCAGCAGTCCCGCGCATTCACCATCCCATTGGCCGGTCATACTTTTGGGCCGGAAATGGCGCTGAAAGGCGGTAATCATCTTGTCCTGCGGCGCGCCTGGATCATAGCCGTAGCGGGGAAGCGCATCGGCGCCCAAGGCGCTTGCGATGGCTTGCGGCCACACACCGATGCCCGCATCGGCCAATCGCTGCCACGGAAACAGTTCGCCCGGATCTTCCTTGCGTGCCGGAGCGACATCGCTGTGGCCCAGCACGCGCGCCGGCGGAATGGGATGACGCTGCAAGATGCCGCTGCACAGCTCGATAAGCGCTGCGATCTGCGCTTCGGGAAAGGCGCGATAGCCATATTCATGGCCGGGATTGACGATCTCGATGCCGATGGAGCGGGAATTGACGTTATCGATGCCCGCCCAATGCGACACGCCGGCATGCCAGGCCCGGCGGTCTTCGGCGACGTGGCGGTAGACCGTGCCGTCTTCGTCAACGGTGTAATGCGCCGACACCTTGGTCGCCGGATCGCACAAGCGCTCGATCGCCGCCGCCCCGCTGGTCATGCCGGTGTAATGCAGCACCAGCATGTCGATGACCGCGTCTTTGCGGTCATCGTGATTAGGCGAAGGGCAGTCGATCTGTTTCATCAGACGAAGATCTTGTACTGCACGACTTCGCCGTCGGCGCGCTTGAGGGAGAATTCCGCGCCCTTTTCATGCTCGTCGACCAGCGCTTCGAACAGGCGCAGCGCGTTGCGAATCACTTCGGCGTAAGAGGCCGCTTCGATGCGGTCCTTCAGTTTCTGCAGCCGCTCCATCGCCTGGGGCGGCATTTCCAGCTGCACCCGCGTGGTGGTGCGTTCACCGGCTTCGGTTTCGCCTTCGGGGCGCTCGCCGCGAAAGTGGCGGCGGTGATGATGTCCTCTCATTTACGAGACCTGATGCGCATGGCGGCGATGATGGCGCCGATGCAGCGCGATCATGGTGATGATGCCTGCCACGCCCAGGGCGATCATGCCGTAAGCGGCTTCCGCAGGCAGCTTGTGCTCCACGATCAGCGCGGCCAGGCCGGCGACGATCAGAAGCACGGCGAGGCGGGCAAGTCCGCGGCCGCGGTGATGATGGTGATGATGGTCATTGTGCATGTGGTGGCGGTGGAAGTGGCGATGCCGCCCGTGACGGGGCTCGTTGCGCCCCTCGTCGAGCGGAAATTCATCGCCCACGCCGATATCAAGTTTGCTCATAAGTCTCCTTTGGTTTTGCGGCCTCGTTAGGCCGGCAAGGAGAATATCATCATATAATCATCAATAGTCAATCATATACATCAAATAATCATCATATAGCCTTAAGTCCTCGTTCCAGCTGTATTTTCTCATAGGCACTGTTGATTGCCGCCAGCTTGTCGTTGGCCAGTTTGATGAATTCGGACGGCACGCCGCGCGCCATCAGGCTGTCGGGATGGTTCTCGCGCACCAGACGGCGATAGGTCTGTTTCAGCTCGTCATCGTCGGCGGCATAGGACAGGCCCAGGATCACATACGGATCGGTCAGCTCCGGCGCGAAATGGCTGGCGCGGATGCGGCGAAACTCATTGGGCGCGAAGCCGAAGATTTCCGCCACCCGTTCCAGGAACCTGGCCTCGCAGGGATGCAACACCCCGTCCGCCTTGGCGATCTCGAACAGCCCGTCCAGGATGTCTTCCAGCATGGCGGGATTGCCCATGAACAGGCGCGCGATCTGGCCGGCATAATGCTCGAACCCCGCCATGTCCTGGCGCGCCAGGTTGAAGATCCGCCGGACATTGGCTTCCTCGTGCGGCGGCACCCCGAACACGCGCTGGAAGATGTTGAATTCTTCTTCGGTCACCACGCCGTCTGCGCGCGCCATTTTTCCGGCCAGCGCAATGATAGCGATGGTGAAGGTGACGCCGGGATCGCTGTCGCGGTCCAGGAAGAAATGGCCCGCCACGGCGCCGACCAGCGCGCCGATGGGACCGCCGACAAACAGGCCGGCCGCAGCGCCACTGACTTTACCCCAGACGGACATGCTTCCCCTTACGCGGCATCCACGGTGCGCGGATTATAATTCAGGATAGGAGATAGCCACCGTTCGGCGGTAGACAAGTCCCACCCCTTGCGTTTGGCGTAATCTTCCACCTGGTCGCGCTCGATCTTGCCGATGCCGAAATAGCGGCTTTCGGGATGGGCGAAATAAAAGCCCGACACCGAGGAGCCCGGCCACATGGCATAGCTTTCGGTCAGCTTCACCCCGATCTTGGCTTCGGCATCCAGCAGCTTGAACAGGGTGGCCTTCTCGCTGTGCTCGGGCTGGGCGGGATAGCCGGGCGCCGGGCGGATACCGCGATAGGCCTCCTTGATCAGCTGGTCATTGCTGAGCTGTTCCTCGGCGGCATAGCCCCAATAATCCTTGCGCACCCGTTCATGCATGCGCTCGGCAAAGGCTTCGGCCAGGCGGTCGGCCAGGGCGCGCAGCAGGATGGCGGAGTAATCGTCCTTGGCGGCCTCGAACTTCTTGATGTGCTTGTCCTCGCCAATACCGGCGGTGACGACAAAACCGCCGATGTAATCTTCCACGCCGACCGGCGCGATGAAGTCGGACAGCGCCAGGTTGGGGCGGTCCTGCTCGCGCGCCATCTGCTGGCGCAAGGTGTGCAGGGTCTGGATGGGGAATTTCCGCGCCTTGTCGCCATAGACGATAATGTCATCGGGGTTTTTCGGGTCGCGATTGGCCGGCCAGAAGCCGATCACCGCGCTGGCGGTCAGCCACTTGCCATCGATGATCTTCTTCAGCATCGCCTGGGCGTCGCGGTACAGATCGCTTGCCACCTTGCCGACCTTGTCATCAGTCAGGATGGCGGGGAATGGTCCCGCCAATTCCCAGGTCGAGAAGAAGGGGCCCCAGTCGATATAGTTGGCCAGCTCCCCCAGGTCGTAATTGGTGTAGATGCGCGAGCCCATGAAACCGGGCGCCGGCGGGACATAACCGGTGAAATCCACCTTGGCCGCATTGGCGCGGGCCTGGTCCAGGGTCATGCGCTTGCCGCTGACCTGTTTGTTGGCATGGGCGACGGCCATTTTTTCGTATTCGGTGCGGATATCGGCGGCATAGCTGGCGCCGGTGTCCTTGTGCAGCAGGCTGGAGGCCACGCCGACGGCGCGGCTGGCGTCGGTGACATAGACCGTCTGGCCGCGGCGATAGGACGGATCGATCTTCACCGCCGTATGCACCTTGGACGTGGTCGCCCCGCCGATCATCAGCGGAATGTCGAAGCCCTGGCGCTCCATCTCGGACGCCACCGTCACCATCTCGTCCAGCGACGGGGTGATCAGGCCCGAAAGGCCGATGATGTTGGCCTTGTGCTCCCGGGCAGCATCCAGGATTTTCTGCGTCGGCGTCATCACGCCCAGATCCACCACTTCATAACCGTTGCACTGAAGCACAACGCCCACAATGTTCTTGCCGATGTCGTGCACGTCACCCTTGACCGTGGCCATGATGATCTTGCCGGCCGGCTCCTTCACCTGGCTCTTGTCGGCATCCATGAAGGGCAGCAGATACGCCACCGCCTTCTTCATCACGCGGGCGGACTTGACCACCTGGGGCAGGAACATCTTGCCCGAGCCGAACAGGTCGCCCACCACATTCATGCCCTCCATCAGCGGGCCTTCGATCACGTCCAGCGGACGGGTGGCGGCGGCGCGCGCTTCCTCGGTATCCTCGACGATGAAAGCATCGATGCCCGCCACCATGGCGTGGCTGATGCGCTCATTGACCGGCAGGCTGCGCCAGGCGGCGTCTTCCACCTCGGCGGTGGCGGCGCCACCCTTGTATTCCTGCGCCAGGGTCAGCAGCCGCTCGGTGGCGTCTTCGCGGCGGTTGAACAGCACGTCCTCGATGCCTTCGCGCAGGGGCGTGGGAATGTCCTGATAGACCGTCAACTGGCCGGCATTGACGATGCCCATGTCCATGCCCGCCTTGATGGCGTGGAACAGGAACACCGAATGCATCGCCTCGCGCACCTTTTCGTTGCCGCGGAACGAGAAAGAAAAGTTGGAAACACCGCCCGAGATATGGGCATGCGGATTCTCGCGGCGAATGATCTGCGCCGCCTCGACAAAGGCCTTGCCGTATTCGTTATGCTCTTCCAGGCCGGTGGCGACAGCGAAGATGTTGGGATCGAAGATGATGTCTTCCGGCGGGAAGTTCAGCTTCTGGACCAGAAGGTCATAGGCGCGCTTGCAGATCTCGATCTTGCGCTCTTTCGTGTCCGCCTGGCCGACCTCGTCGAACGCCATCACCACCACGGCGGCGCCGAAGCGGCGCACCTGCTTGGCCTGTTCCAGGAAGGATTCTTCGCCTTCCTTCAGCGAAATCGAATTGACGATGACCTTGCCCTGGCAGCATTTCAGGCCGGCCTGGATCACCTTCCACTTGGAACTGTCGATCATCAGCGGCACTTTGGAAATGTCCGGCTCGCCCGCCATCATGTTGACAAAGCGGGTCATCGCCGCCTCGCCGTCGATCATGCCCTCGTCCATGTTGATGTCGATGACCTGGGCGCCGTTCTCGACCTGGCTGCGAGCGACTTCCAGCGCGGCTTCATAATCGCCGGCGACGATCAGCTTGCGGAAGCGGGCAGAGCCGGTGATGTTGGTGCGCTCGCCGACATTGATGAAGTTCAAGTCCGGGGTCAGGGTGAACGGCTCCAGCCCCGACAGCCGCATATATTTGGGCTTCTCCGGAATGGCGCGCGGCGTCACGCCGGCGATCGCCTTGCCGAAGGCCGCGATGTGATCGGGCTTGGTGCCGCAGCAGCCGCCGACGATGTTGACGAGACCCGAGCGGGCGAATTCCTCGATCATCGTCGCCATCTGTTCCGGCGACTCGTCATAGCCGCCGAATTCATTGGGCAGGCCGGCATTGGGATGCGCCGACACCAAGGTGTCGCAAGCGCCCGCCAGCTCGGCGACATAGGGGCGAAGTTCCTTGGCGCCCAGGGCGCAGTTCAGTCCGATGGCAAAAGGATCGGCGTGGCGCACCGAATGCCAGAACGCGGTCGGCGTCTGGCCCGTCAGGGTGCGGCCCGACAGATCGGTGATGGTGCCGGAGATCCATACCGGCAGGCGCACGCCCATCTCCTCGAACACTTCCTCGATGGCATAGATCGCCGCCTTGCAGTTCAAGGTGTCGAACACCGTCTCGATCATGATGACGTCGCTGCCGCCCTTGATCAGGCCGCGGGTGCCGTCGCGATAGGTTTCGCGCAACTGATCGAAGGTGATGTTGCGGAAGGCCGGATCATTGACGTCGGGCGAGATGGTGGCAGTGCGGTTGGCCGGGCCCAGCACGCCGGCAACCAGGCGCGGCCGCGCGGAGGTGGAAAACTCGTCGCACAGATCGCGCGCCAGTCTGGCGCCCGCCTCATTCAACTCACTCACCAGATGGCCCAACCCATAATCTTCCTGGCTGGTGAAGTTGGAGTTGAAAGTGTTGGTTTCGATGAAATCCACCCCGGCTTCCAGATACTGGCGGCCGATATTCTGGATGATCTCCGGCTTGGTCAGGGTGAGAAGGTCATTGTTGCCCTTCAGTTCGGACGGATGATTGCCAAAACGCTGCCCCCTGAAATCCTCTTCACCCAGCTTGAAACCCTGGATCATCACGCCCCATGAGCCGTCCAGCAGAAGCAGGCGCTTCCTGGCCTCTTCCTTCATCCAGGCGATGCGGGCACTGCGATCAAAACTCATGACAATTCCAGAAACTTAAGAGTGGACGGGACGGATACCGAGAATGCGGCAGGCCGCGTAAGTCAGGTTGGCCTGGTTGAGCGTGTAGAAGTGGAACTGGCCAAAGCCGCGGGTGCGCAGTTGCTGCACCTGGTCGGCCAGTACTGCCGCCGCCACGATGCGCCGGGTTTCCACATCCTCATCCAGCCCGTCATAGGCCTTTGCCAGCCAGGCGGGAATGGATGCGCCGGTCTTGGCCGCCATGCGCGCCACGGCGTTGAAATTGGTGGTGGGGATGATGCCGGGCACCACCGGAATGGTGATGCCGGCGCGCGCGGCATCGTCGCGGAAACGCGCCGTCAGGTCGTTGTCGAAGCAGAACTGGCCCAGCGCGCGCGACGCGCCGGCATCCATCTTGGCTTTCAACAGTGCGATGTCATGGCCATGGCTGGGCGAATCCGGATGACGCTCGGGATAGAAAGACACGCTGACTTCAAAGTCGGCGATCTTCCTGATGCCCGCGATCAATTCCGGCGTGGAATTGTAACCGTACGGATGCTGCACATAGGGCCCGCTCATGCCGGGCATGTCACCACGCAGCGCCACGATATGGCGGATGCCCGCATCCCAATAGGCGCGCACGATATCGTCAATCTCGCCCCGCGAAGCGCCGACACAGGTCAGATGCGCGGCGGGCTTGAGCGATGTTTCCTCCACGATGCGCTTGACCGTGGCGTGGGTGCGTTCGCGGGTGGACCCGCCCGCGCCATACGTCACCGAGACAAAGGACGGCGCGAGCGGCTCCAGCCGGCGGATCGCCAGCCACAGTGCTGCTTCCGCCTCATCCGTCTTGGGCGGGGAGAATTCGAACGAGACCTGCAACGGGCCCGGATTGATGATGAGATTTTCCAGGCTCATGCGGCTTCTTTTTTGCTTTTTGTTTTTGCCGTGGCCAGCCACAGCTTGACGGTGAGTTTTTCGCCTTCGCTCGCGGGCGCGATGGTTTCGCTGCCGGCATTGGCCAGGCCTGCGCCCGCAAACCAGCTTTCCACTTCCCGGTCCGAGAAGCCCAGACGGCGATGGGCGAACTCCTCGCGCAAGAATTCTTCCTTGTGGGGCGCGAAGTCGGCGATCAACAGCCGCCCGCCCGGGGCCATGACGCGGGCGGCTTCCGCCACCGCGGTGCCCGGATCGTCCAGGTAATGCAGCACCTGGTGGAACAGCACGACATCAAAGCCTGCGCCAACGGCGCCGTTGGGAAACGGCAAACGATAGGTATCGCCCAGCCGCACCTGCGCGTTCTGGATATCGGCGCGCAGCAAACGGTCACGGGCGATGGCCAGCATGTCGGGGCTGACATCGATGCCCACCGCGCGCCGCGCATGCGGTGCGATCAGTTCCAGCATCCGCCCGGTGCCGGTGCCGGCATCCAGGAAATTCTCGATTTGCGCCGG
>Ga0118677_10005522_pt1 | contig 22064 bp, 12 predicted proteins | sample AliMusrvi5mmetaG_FD_86154 | JGI IMG/M metagenome (GOLD analysis project Ga0118677, IMG submission 86154)
GACCACCGCACGCCCGATCCGGCTGTCTTTGCCGAGGTCAACCTCCAGCCATCCGCTGCGAGCGTCCGGGGCGGCGGCCCAGAGCGTGGCATCGTTGTTGTCGAACGCCCTGGCGGCCTCGTAACCCGGCGAATAGGTGCTCGAAGCTTTCGCCGGCTTGGCGGCCGAAAGGGCTGGAGGCGGCGGGGGTGGCGGGGTCCGGATCAACTCGCCGACCTGCCGGAGCGTCTTGACATCAATCTCGCGCAATCGCCCCTTGTAGTCGGGTCCCACATTGATGGAAAAGAGGTTGCCGTGCATCAAGGCCCCCAGATAGTCATGGTAAAGCTTGTCGGCGGAAAGGCACAAGCCGTCGTTGACCGGCAAGGAATAGAACCAATCCGCTCCGCCCTTTTTCTGGTCAGTCGGAAGTATGGGATAGGTGAATTCCGCTGCCAGATAACCTGATTTGGGGTCCATGCGGTCGGGGTTGCCGCGCTCACCGATGCGAATCTCGCCTGACTTCTGGCCACTGTTGTAACCGATGAGCGTGCGGGGCTGCCACTGGTGGCACCACGCCGTGGTTTCGAGGTGGCTCAGTCCGCCATCCAATTGCGCCTGGTCAAACCAGATATACTCGATCGGCCCGTATTGGGTTAGCAGTTCCTTGAGTTGCGCCTTTTTCATTTCCGGCGTGTATCCGCCAGGATGGTAGTCCTTGTTGTCATTGAACTCGCCCTCGGAAAAATAGAGCGCGAGCTTGATGCCGTGCTGATCGCAACTCTTCTTCAACTCGGCCAGCACGTCGCGGCCCAGCGGTGCTTTTGTGACCTTGCGCTCGGTCGTCCGGGTATCCCACAGGCAGAACCCGTCGTGGTGCTTCGTCAGAAACAGGATGTAGCCCATACCGGCTTCCTTGGCGGTGCGCGCCCACTGGTCGGTGTCCACGCTGGTGGCCTTGAAGGCTGCCACCTCCTTCACTCCTGGCGTCCATTCCTTGCCGGAGAAGGTGCTGAAACTCCAACAGATGAACATGCCCCAACGGAGGCTCTTGAGTTCCTCCGCCCGCTTGGCGTAATCCACCGGCTCTGCCGCCCGTAGCGGCTGCGCCAGTACTGTTAGAACAGAGATGAGTGGGATGATGAGGCGTTTCATGGGGTGGTGGTGGGATGTGCCAGCGTTGCAGTTCCGGGGTGAGGCGGCCATATACGGCAACGAGGAGCCACGAGCTTTCACTTCGGACAGCCCTTATTGCTAAGAAAGTGCTTTTCGGGTGCAGGCCGTTGCAAGGGTGGGTGGCCGGAGCGGAGGGCGGGGAAATTGGGGTTGCCCACCAACCCGGAACTGCGCACCAAGTTCACCTCGGAAACCGGACAAATCCTGCCGCGCCCGCCGCGCGCGGGTCAGTTCAAGGAAGCCCTGTCTAACATAAAAGGCTAAGGGTTCACGAGCGGGGCGAGCTGCACCTTGGTGAGGGCGACGCCCTGCGTGCGGATGACCAGTTGGTTGACGGTCAGTTCCGGACGATAAGAGATCATGGTGCGTTGTCCCGCGATTTCCGCGTCAATGAGCGATCCGCCGATTTTCGCATCGCCCTTGACTATCACGCGCACGGTGAACGGTTGATCGACGCCGATGAGGCGTTCGATCGCATAGTTGCGCGCAGATTCGGGCGCGCCGCCTTCGCGCAGTGACTTCTCAGGACCTGCCAGGCGGGTCAAGGAGCCGGGACCGAATTGTGCGCGGGCTTCATCCAGCCGGAGCTGCAGCTCGCAGGACGGCTGGTCGCCTTGCGCCGGGAGGAATGAAATGCCGAACTGCCCTTGTTTGGCCGCCGCCGGTTGCACGGTGAACTCCAACAGAAACGAGGAGCACCCGGTTGGAAAGGTCGCCGTGGTGGCCACCTGCGCTACGAGTGTCGTGGGCTCCGCAGTGGCGGGGGTGATTTCCGGCATCCACTTCGAGCCGATCCGGCCGTCGGGGAATTGCACCAGCTCGCGCAGGATCAGATTGCCGCCCCAGCCGCGGATCTGGATCCACGCGGCCTCCAGGAAGCGTCCGCCGGTGATCTCCGTGACCGAGGGCACGTTCGAGCCGTCGTAGAAGTCGAGCCCTTGGCGGACCTGGTCCACATACGCCGAGTCCGGCGCGGCGGCGGGTTTCGACCACAGCCCGGTGAAGCCGCCGATGATGTAATCGAACTGGCCCCAGCGGAAAAAGAACGTGCAATCGCCGCCGGGCGGGAAGTCCGGATTGGTGCAGCGCCAGCCGCCGTCCACTGTTGCGGATTCCCACATGCCGCGGGAACCCGCATTGGCCAGCAACCGCAACTTGCCGTTAGGGTCGGTGTAGACGCTCGGGTTTTGGCACGGGTGGAACATGATATGCGACTTCTTGAAGTGCGCGATGCCGTCCTCACTGACGGCGTAGGTAGAGCCTGCGGGAATGCCGGGGGTGGTGGCGCGCGGGAAGGCGCCCGTGCGTCCGTTCTGCTTGAGGTAGTCCCATTGCGCGGGCCACGTGGTCTTGGCTTCAGGATACACGCGCCCGGTGTGCAGCCCGTAGCTGATGCATAACTTCTGATTGAAAACAAACGGCGTGCCCGTGCCGATGCATTCCCATTGCTCCTCGAGCGGCGTCGCGGCCTCATGCTCGGTCCACGTCTTGAAGTCAATGGTCGAGAGGTGCTCGAAATAGTGCGCGCCGCACCCGAACTTGCTCTGGACATGGCGCCTGTCTACCAGATAGAAGATATGGTAACGCCCGTTGTGAGAGATCGTCGCGACATCGCCGACCCAGTTGTTGTGTCCGGGCGGGGTCCAGTATTGGATTCCCGGAGAAGTGGCGGGCGTCTTGGCCGGTTGGGTGGCGGGCTTGATGGCCGGCAGATAGAGTGCCGCTTGTTTGACATACCCGGCATCGATTTTCCAGACGTTCTTGGCCGCCCATTGCGGATAGCCAAACGGGAACTCGTTGTCGAGCAAGGCGCCGTCCACATACATCGTCCAACGCACGCCGGTGAAGTTCAGCACGATGGCGTGCTCGCCCGCGGGTTGGTGGAGCAGGGCGAGCGGAATGCCGAGGGTCAGGTGGGTCCAGTCGGGGTGTTCGGTGGAATGGACCACCATCGTCGCTTCCAGCACCGGCACCGTGCCGTCGGGCATCTTGAACGCCGGATAATTCTGCCGGTTGCGGTCGCGCGGGTCATGCTGGCGCAGACGCACGCTGAGCACATCCGGGATTTCCAGCAATGGTTTGTCACCGTCGAACTTTTTCAAGTCCACGGTGAACTTGATGGTGAAGCCGGCGGTCGGCTCCGCGGGCGCCACGAACTCCGCCTGCGGCGCCTGCGCGTTGAGCGTGCTGTGCGCGGGTTGCACGGTGTTGAACAGCCATAACAAAGAGACTAATTCGATCATCTGATGGGTTTCCTCTCTTGTTTCAGTGCATCATTTCACCTGCACACGGATGACGGTGAGCGAATTGCCGGGGAAGCTGTGACTGAGGGTCGTTCCTGTTAGGGAAATGGTTTGCGCGACGGGCACGACTTTCTTCGGGCTATCGAGGGTGTTTTCGTCGGTGGCGTGTTCCGACGTGAGCACCATGACTTGCGCCGGGCTGGTGGCTTGGGCGATCCCGTTGAGTTTGATCTCGGCGGGCTGGGCATCGGCGGAAGCATTGACCACCTTGAGAATGACTTCGCCGCAGGCAGCGTCGCGGGTGGCGGAGGCATGGAGCGATTTCACGCCGGTGTGCTTGGCTTCGTGGATGAGCTTGTCGTCGAGGAAACACTTGAAGCTGGATCCGCTGACTTCGATGCGGATGTCATACCAGCGGCCGGTTTCGATCCGGCAGTCCTGCTCCTTGGCGGTGACGCCGTCCATCTCAATGGCGCTGCGCGTATTGCCCCAACCGCCGATGTTCCACCAACATTTTGAGTCATCCACGGTGATGAGGAACGGAATGATGAACCCTTCCTGGCCACTGATTTTCCGCGCTTTGAGCGTGTACGTGTAATCGGTCCACGTCTTGTCGCCGACGAGGGCGCGAATGTTGGTGTTGAGCGAGTTCTGCCGCAGGGCACCGTCCTGGACCTTCCAGTCGCCATCAAACAAGCGCCATCCGCCGGTGCCTTTGGTTAGATCCGCGGCGAACACCGTCTTGCCATCGCGCGTGACCTTCATGTCCTTGAACTCGGCCTGGGTCAGCCAGGTGCCGACGCCGACGCCACCGCCGCGGGCGCTCTCAATGGCGACGGGCTCGCTCACGGCCACCGGCAGCAGGACATCGCCGCGGTTTTCCGCGAAGAGTTGTTGCACATAATAACTCGGCAGGCCGAAGTTGCGGGTGCTGTCGTAGTTGATTAGATTGATCGGCCAACGCTTGTGGTTCGCGTTGCAGAAGAGCGGCGCGTAGGAAGCCATGACAACCACGTCGGAATTGCGCTCCATGCCGGTCATGAATGCGGCTTCACCGATGGCACCGCGCAGGTTGCCCAGCCCGGCGCTCTGGGTGACGGCATATTCACCAACAAAAATCTTGGCACCGTCGCGTTTGTAGGAATCGTATTTGCCGGCTTCGCTGATGAAAAAGTCAGGTGTGCTATAATAGTGCTCGTCGAGGATTTCGACGGGACTGTCCTTGGGAGAGCCGTTCCAGTCGTTGGCGATGAGGTGCATCTTCGGGTATTTCGCCAGGATTGCCTTGACGAACAACGCATAGCGCTCGTGATAGGCCGGGCCGCCGTTCTCATTGCCGATTTCAAGGTATTGCAGATTGAAGGCCGCGGGGTGACCGGCCTTGGCACGCACCTTGCCCCAGGTGCTGTCGGCAGGTCCGTTGGCGTATTCGATGGCGTCCAACGCGTCCTGCACATACTCGCCCATCTTGTCCATCGGGACGTTTTCGCGGTGGGACATGCCGACGTTGATGCAGAAAAGCGGTGCGGCGCCGAGGTCTTCGCAAAGTTGGAGATACTCATGGTAGCCGATACCGTGGGTCGCTTCGTAGGCCCATATATTATGTTGGGTGCGACGCTCGGAAGGATCCCCGATCGTTTGCTTCCAACGGTAGGATTCCTTCATCGTGTCGCCCTCAACCCAACAGCCGCCGGGGAAGCGCACGAACGCGGGCTTGAGACCGACCAACATTTCCGCCAGATCCGGCCGCAGGCCGTGGTCCTTCCAAGTCTTTTCCGGAAAGAGCGACACCATATCAAGCCAGAAGGTGCCGGGCTTGGCGGTGCTGATGACAAGCCGCGCCTTGGAATCGCTGGCGCTGGCCTTGAGCGTTAGAGTATAGTTCTTCCAGTTACCTGTTAGAACAGGAAGCTCCGCCGTGGCATAGGCAGCGCTATCGGCGCTCTCTAACGAAACCGTGAGCGGGCCGCTGAAGCCGTCGCCGCCGCGGGCGAACAACGAGAGCTTGTAGGATTCGCCCTGCTTGATGCCCATGCCATAGAAACCGGCATTGGCGACACCCGCGCGTGCGCCGGCGGCCGGCGCGGCAATGACCTTGAGCGAACGCGGGTTCCCCGGGCTAACCGGTTTGGCGGTGTCCACGTCGAAGCGAACTTGTGCCGCAGCGCCACCCACGGCTGACCAATGCTCGGGTTTATCGGAGTCTTCGAAATTCCGGTTGCGCACCAATTCGGCATAGAGGCCGCCATCAGCGGAAAGGTTGATGTCCTCGAAAAAGACACCCCAGAGAGTCGGCGAAACAGGGTGCCCCGGCTTGTCCACATCCACGGTGAGTGAGGCGGGTGCAGCGGACAGGGGATGGCCAAGCGCGGTCAGCAAAGTGACTGCCAACAACGGTTTGTGGAGGCTGGTTTTCATGGTGTTAGGGGACTACGGTGATTGGATGCGGATTGGGAATACCCGACCGTTCGGTCATGGCGAGAAGCTTGCTGACAATCTCCGTCAGCGGGCGATGAGTTCCACCAGGTGATTGCCCTCGTTGAGGGTGTTGCCGAACATTTCGATGCGGATGTAGCGCATCGGGGTGTTTTGGAATTTTTCCTCGCATCCGCGGGTGCCGAAGGCTTCCTTGTTGTCGCGCCGGTCGATGTGGACGGTCCAGTTAGATCCGTCCACGGAGGTCTTGACGATGAAGCGATAGGCCCGGTCGTCCTTGTGCAGCGGGATGATGGTGAGGGTGGAAATCTCCATGGCTTTGCCGAGATCCACCTGCCACCACGCGTCCTTGGCATTGCATTCCCAAAATTCGTCGTTGGTGATTTTGCCGTCGTTGGCGAATTCGGGGTGGATGGATCCGGGCGCACAGGTGACCTTCTTGCCGCTGGCGAGGTTTTCAATATTCCCGATTGCAACTGCTTTGCCGGCGCGCTCCGCCGGGGATTGCATGGCGACGGCCGTGAAGCGTTTCACCGGGCCGCCGGCGGCGACGTGCGCGGCGAAGCGGCGGGCGTATTCGGCCTTCCACGCGGCGAGGACGAGATCTAACGACAGTGGCTGGTGTGGACGGGACTGTTCCTCGGCTGTTAGGACCGCGGTGGGCGCCGGGGGCATTTCGCTGCGTTTGCCGGGCCAGAAGCCGACTTCACTGCGGTAGCTGCGCAGCATGGATTGGAACAGCCCCTGGTCTGCGGCGGGGTCGAGGGTCCACTCGAGCGCGAGCCTGGTGGCGTCCGGGCTGAGACGGATGAGTTCCCCGTCACGCTTGGAATTTTTGGCATCGGTGGTGAACGAGTTGAGCTTGGCGAAATAGGGAATGCGGATGACCAGGTTGCGGGGTTGGGAATGGAAAGCGGTCTTGAAGGTGATATCGGCACCGCCGTGGCGCGGGGTCATCAAGGTGGTGACGAGGCCGAAGGAGGTGGGTGCGTTTTCGATGCCGAGCGCCGCGCCGGTTTTGAGCCAGGCGGGGGAGATGGCATTGAGCAGCAGCAGGTCGCGGTGTTCCGGTTCGAGTCCGCCGCGGCCGCCTTGTTCCATGACGAAGAGGTTGCGGATGAGTCCGTTGTAGGTCGAGCAGCCCCAGGCATGGGGTGGCGGGCAGAATTCCACATCGCGATCCGTCCACGGGCGGATCATGTTTTCAAAGCTCTCGGAGGCGCTGCCGGAATGCAGCAAGGCATGATAGGTATCTATCAGGGCTGCTTGCGGCTGGCCGTTGAGGATGGATTGGTTGGCGGCCCGCGAGGTCATGTATTGATGGAGGTGCTGGCCATTGCGATAGGTCATGATGCCTTCGCGGTATTTCGTGTCATGCAGCCGTTTGAGCGTGCCGGCCACGAGCGGATCCCCGGGTGACACGAGTTCGGTGGGCCATAGTAACATTTCATTTTCCCAATCCTGGTCGGTGCGGAATTCGGCGAAGTCGGCACGCGCGGCGGGGCCGGTGATGATCTCATAAAGTCCGGTGGGAACATAGCCATCGGGGGCGGCGCTGTCGCGGACGGCCTTGAGCACGAGTTGCTCATAGTGATCATGGAACTTGAGCCACTCGGCGGCGGTGGCGTCCTCGCCAAGGAAGCGGGCGAGGCGGATGGCGGAGCGGAGTGCGACGAGCGACCAGTAGTTATGGCAGGTGTATTGCCCCTTGATCATTTCATTATCATACGGGATGGAGGCGCGCATCAACCCGTGCGGCTGGGTGTTGCTATCATTGATGATGCACTCGACGCCTTTCCCAATCGCCGGGAAATACTGTTTGCCCAGCACCCGGTCGCGTTGCTTGAGGATGTTCTCGCTGATCGCGGTCATCGGTTGGCCGTGACCACAGAAAATCGTCTTGCCGTGGCTGATCGCGGTATCCACGAACAGCCCGTCGGGTTGCTGGCGGGCGATGAAATTGGGAAAGTTGGGGCGCAGGAAATCGGATAGACCGAAGCTGTCATACAGCACGGCGTAATCATAAACCGCCGTGAGAAAGAGGTCGGGGTAGGGCAGTCCGTCGGTCTGGGTCTTTTTGCCGCCATAGGTGCGGGTGGCCAGCATGACATGAACCGCGGTGGCGCGGTGGGATTGCTCGATGATCGGCTCGCCGGGCGTGTGGATGACGCTGAAGCGGGTGACGGCATCCTTCCAGTAAGCAACAACCTGCTCGCGGCAGGCGGCGTAGTCGGCTGCGGTTAGATCCGCCAGATATTGGGGATCGGCGGTCGGGACGCGCGGGAATTTGAAGACCAGCGTCATGGTCTCACCGGGCGCGAGTGGTTTTTCATAGCGGGCGATGCCGACCTCGGTGCGCGGGATGACGCCGAACTCGCCGCCGCTGAAGGGTTTTTCATAGGGGACGCCGTTGACGGACTCCCAGCGGGATGGCGGCGGATAGTCGCCGACCAGTTCAAGCTTGTCGGCGGCGGGACCGCGCCAGAGTTGGTGGTCTTTGACCGCGTAGGTCCAGTTGGCGTTGAATCCGGCATCGCCTTCGCGACGCACCCCGCCGTTCTGGCGGAATGCGGCGGCGGCCTTGGCCACGCATGGTGTGTTAGATTCATTGTGCAGGCTCAGCCTGGCGAAAATGGCGGTGTTGGCATTGCCCGGGTCACAGGGCAATGTGGTGCCGAAAACCTCGTAGTCGTAGCGGATTCCGTCCGCCGTCCAGGTGTCGGAAACCACCGGGATATAGCCGTCGAGAAACGTGCGCTGGCGGCAGCCGAGCGGCTGGTTGTGCTCGCCCCAGAAGAGGCAGAACTCGGCCCGTCCGGTGAAGAGGTTGCCTTCGGGGGTCACTTGGATGCCGATCGGGTCCGGTTGCCATGGCATGCCGATGCAGGACACCGGATGGGTGAAGTAACACCAGGGCTTGGCGGGATCGTCTAACGAAGGATCAACCATCGGGAAACCGGCCTCGGCCCGACCGGCGGCAACAACCGTGTGGGCGGTGAACAGTGCACTCAGGGCGAGCAGGCAGGCGGCGGTGGTGGGTCGGGTCATGATGGGAAGGCGGTGGCAACCGGGTTCAATGCCTGGGGGCGGGTTTTGCGGACGGGCAGATTGTAAATGGGATGGCCCGCTTTGCCGCAATCCAGGCGCTGGTCAGGGAAGACCCCGTGGGCACATCTATCGGTTTCAAGGAGAACTGCTAGGAAATTTTTTGAGTTGAAAGCTGTTGCAAGAGCCGGTGGCAGGACCGGTGGGCGGGAAAATGGGAAAGGTGCGGTTTATCGCGCATGAATATCTGGGCGGAAAATACCCAACCGTTTCGCCATGACAAGAAGATTGCTGAAAATCTTTCCCATCCGTAATGCCGTTATTCTTGCCAAACGCCGGCCTCGCCGGCGAGACCGCCTCGGGACTCACCGAACCAGGTCACGCCGGCGGCGCATTCCCCCGCCCCTGTGTCCATGAACGGCTGCAGCGAGCCCTCGATGCGGTCAGGCCACAGGTGGTCGTCGCCTGCCCGTTTCCGCCGCCAACACACTGGAAAGAGCCATCGCCGCGAAACCGGCCATCCATCGTGCGGTTGCTTTCTGCATGATGTTTTCTTGGGATTCTCCTTGGGCGCCCGCTGTTGCCACTGCCGCGTCAGGGCAAGCGGCCCAGATACGCCACGGATTTCACCAGCACCTTGGGATTGTCTTTGAGCAATGATGCATGGCCGTAAACCACGATCCTTCCCGCCCCCAGAGGCAACAGCCCGCCAAGATTTCTTTGGGTTTCATCCTGCACGATGGTCCGACCGTCCTTGGATGTGATTTCCACTTTGGACGGCCACCAATCGGTTCGCTCGACCCGATCAATTCCCGCCATGATTTCGGTGTCGAGGTGGGTGGGGGTGCCGGCGTTTTCCCCGGTCACCATGAAATCGAGCTGCTTGCCTAACACATTGAGCGGATAGGTTTCAATCGGGTGGTTGCCATACTCCTTGTAGGTCCAGGACCAGGCCTGGCCGGCGCAGAGCAGACCGCCACCCGCTTTGACAAATTGTGCTATGGCTTGAACTTCTGTGTCCGCGTACGGTTTCGTCGGGGCGATGATCATCAGAACGCCAATCTTATTGAGCATGGCAGCATCGATGGATTGATTGATGGGCACGACTTGGAAGCCGCCGGCTACCAATGGTTCCGTCAGTCCGGCGGTCTCGCCGTGCTTCAGATCAATCCCCACCGTGCGACTGCAAGGAAATTCCTTGAGGTTGCGGACTTGAGTGCGGAGTTCCTCCATTTCGCGACGGACTTGGGTGCGGAGTTCCTCCATTTCGCCGCGGAGCTTGATAGACATCACCTTGCACGTTGATGGATTTACGGAAGCTGCTGCTGCTGAGGTTTCCAGAAGGTTCTCACGGAATCGCCTGACGGTCAGCGCCTCCTCAAGCTTCCCTTCTTTCGTTAGACTCGTCATCAGGGCGTCAAGTTGCCTGGCATGGCCATCACGTAAGAGCTCGACCGCTTGTTGAACCGCCTCCTGTGCACGTTCCAATCTCGCGATGTGCTTTTTGTCCGTCTTGGCAACCGCGGCCAGATACGGCCCGTTTACGGCCTGGACCAGCGAAGCGTATTCTTGCTTCAATGTTTCCAATTCTGGCACAGGCACATCCTTGCCGCGGGCCGATCCGGACGACGTCAGAAATGCCAGGGTCAGTGAAACGGCGAATGCTCGGGCGCTGTCGCGGACGAGCGAGTTGAGGTTGAGTTGATTCATGGTGGTACTTTCCGGTGTTGGTTGTTGCGATCGACTCCGTGCGATCTTCCGTGCCGGGAAGGAATGCTTTCTTGAAAATTCCTCCCGCCTTTCATCCAATCCGGGAAAAGCTTCACAGGTTACGGACGCGGCAGCATTAATTTAGAAACTGCCAAGCACGAAGCAAACGTCCACCAATGCCATTCCTCCAGGCAAGCGCAGCACTGAATTCGATACCCGATGGCTTCCGAGAAACGGTTCACGGCGTCTGGAACACCGTGAACAAGTGCCGGATCTCATCGTCGATTTCCTCCTCGGTGGTGACGGTCTCCGCGATCGCGCGGCGCAGCGCCATGCGGAAACCCTGGCGCAGCCGATGGGCGGCGGCCTTGACCGCGCCTTCGGTCAGATTGTGGCGGGTGGCGATTTCCTCATAGGCGACCGTCGCCGCATCAAGGCTGATGAGTCCCTTCAAGTCCTCGAACAAGGCCCCGCGGCCATTGTGCTCGGCGTCGCTGCGCACTTCCGCCAACGCCCCGTCTAACAAATGCAAGGCCCACTGCCGCTCGAATTCAAGCTCGGGCGTGATGTGATGGCCGGGCTCGGCAATGTAGTTGCCCTCGGCGCGTTCGAAGTCGAGCGAGAGCAGTGGCACACCGCCACCGCGTTTGGCCGCGCCGGCTTTTTCATATTCGTTGATCATATGGCGGGTGAGCGCCTTGAGCAGGAAGGTGCGCAGGCGGCCCTTTTCGGCCGCCACCGACTCAAGGGACCCGCGCGCAAGCAACTCGGCGAAAAAGCCCTGGGTGATGTCCTCGGCATCGGCCGGCGATTTCCCCTTGCGGCGGACGAAGGCATAGACCGGCGGCCAGTAGAGGCCGCAGAGTTCGTTGAGCGCTTGGTAGGCCTGTCCGCCTTGGCCCTGAGCCGCGACAACGATCGTCCAGCAGGTGGCTGGAAAGTTCGAGCAAGTTGTCTCGGATTGCCTGTGGTCCAAGGCCATGCAAACATGTTAGCCGGTCATAGCCGGCGGTCAAGCCCGTTCTTCGACGGTGAACGAAGCTGTCCATCCGGGGGTGGCAGTCCACATTGATGGCCAGTTCATTCAAGGTGGCAGATGGGTTATGAATTCGCTCATCGCCAGTTTGAAGCGGTCCGGATCGGACCACTGGAAATCCTCGTGGCGTCCTTCCAATGCCACGAACTTCTTCGGCTCGGCGGCACGTGCGAAGACGGCCCGCCCGTGCTGGATTGGAATGCTCTCGTCGAATTCACCGTGCAGGAAGAGTTTCGGTGCGGAAATCCGGGCGACCTTGTCGATTGAGGCGAACCGATTGTGTGCGAGCCATCTCACGGGCAGCCATGGGTAGCGGTCGGCGGCACAGGATGGTATGGAATCGTAGGTCCCGTCAAGAATGAGACCACCGACCGGGGCTCGGCTGGCCAAGTCAATGGCAACCCCGGTGCCGAGCGAGTGTGCCACAAGCACAATCCGCGCGGGCGGTATCTGTCTTATTTTTGTTAGGTAATGGTAAGCGGCATCGGCGTCCCGATAGAACCCGGCCTCGGTGGGCGCCCCGGTGCTATCCCCATAGCCACGGTAGTCGAAGATCAGCACCTCACACCCGAGTTCCCGCAACAGCGCAACCTTTGGCAGGTCCCACCTCGTTCGACCCCATTGCCCGGTGAAGAAAATACACCAGCGCTGCAGGCCAGGGTTGCCGGCGGATTGTGTTTCGTATGCGTCGAGGTGCTCCCCATCCGCAGTCACGAGGTCTACGCGTTGAAACTCCGCGGGGAGTGCCGGTGTGTGATCCGGACGGGCGTCGTAGGCGGCGGGGAAGACTTGGCGATCCTCGGTGACGACGACATACACGAGAATCGCAGCGTATGCAATGAGCGCCAATACACACAGGCGAACGACTTCATGACGAAGCCGGCGGAGAAAACTTGCCGGAAGGAGGGACATTTTCTGAAAATTGCGTGAGATCATCGAAACGGTTTCCTCGTGCCCAATGCGCGTACGCACCGACCGTGTATGCAAGTAAGAAACTTGCATGCAACAAATTGGTAGCGGAGTTTGTGAGATGTGAAGGAGGAAGGGTCATGTTTATCAAGCTCAAGCGTAGCCACGAAAGCGAATTGTCGTACAGGCGAGCGGGTAGCGATCCTTATTGGTTTCATGGTGGTGTCCGTTTTTGCGGTTTGAATGGGTTTGCCCGGCGTTTGCCCTCAGCGATTTGGTCCGGCGACAGCAGCAACTCCAGCAGGGACGCATTACCCCTTGCTCAGCTTCAACCGCTGCGGTGCCAGTGCGGTGTCGCGCTGCAGGAACTTCAAGCCGGCCAGCCAGAACAGCCCCGCCGCGACGAACATCACGCCGACCACCACGAAGGCGCTGGTCATGCTGAAGCGGTCGCTGATGATCCCGACGACGACCGGCGAGATCACGTCGCCGAAAGCGTGAATCACGAAGATGTTCAGCGCGAACGCGGTGGCACGCATGGCAGGATGGGTGACATTCGCCAGGATCGTGTTGGTCGGCCCGGTGCTGAAAAACAGGCAGAAGCAGGTGAGGAAGAGCCACACCCAGATCCAATTGAAGCCCGCTTGCATCGTCAGCAGCATGAACGGAAAGCCCACCAGCATCGCGATGCCGGAGACCATGAAGTACGAACCAGGGAAGCGGGCGCGGAGCTTGTCGCCGGCGAGCCCGCCCAGCAACGTCGCCGAAAGTCCCGCCACCACGGTGATGGCACCGAAAATCGTGGTCGCCGACGCCGGCGCGCCGGGTTTCTGGCTGAGGAAATACGGCATCCAGAAGGCGATGCCGCCGATGGCGAACGTCATCGCCGTCATGCCGAGCGTGCAAAACACGTAGGACGGCGTCCGCAGGAGGATCGCATAGTCGCGCCAGCCGATTTGCCGCGCCGGCTCAGCCTGCGCCAGGTCCGCCTGGCCGAGTGGCGGTTCCCGCATGAAGAAGCTCCACAGCCCCAGCAGGATGCCCGGCACCACGACGAGGAAAAACGCCCAGCGCCAGCTCTCCGCCTGCAAGCCGAAAACCCCGTGCCCCCACGCCCCGATGCCCGAGCGTGCCACCGCGTCGCCCAGCACGTAGCCGAGGGCGCTGCCCACGGGAATGGCCATGTAGAACCACGCCAGCACCTGGCCGCGGACCCTCACCGGATAGAAATCCGCGATCACGGTGGGCGCGACGGGGCCGTAGGCCGCCTCGCCGATGCCGACGAAACAGCGCGTCGCCAGCAGCATGAAAAAGCCCGTCGCCAGGCCCGAGCCGCCGCTGGCCAGACTCCACAGCACCACCCCGACGCCGATGAGCAGCCAGCGCGAATGCCGCTCGGCCAGCTTGCCAAACACCGGCGCGCCCAGCATGTAAACCACCATGAACGCCATCGAGAGCACGCCGACCACCGCGTTTTCCGGCTTGAAGCCCAGATGGCTCTGGCACCAGCCGAGCATGGCGTTGAGCGTCTCGTCGGTGCTGACGCCGTCCTTGCCGAAGAACGCCGCCTTCACCTGCGGCACCACCGCCGCGAGCACCTGGCGGTCGATGTAGTTGAACAGGTTGATGAGCAGCAGCAGCAACAGCGCATGCCGCGCGCCGGGGAACGGGGTGGCACGGCCGGAGTCGGCGGTGGAGGAAGTTGGGTGAGGAGTCATGGGGTGTTCGGGTTTCGGATCATTGTGGGTGGGAGATCATGCGGTCAAGCGTCCGGTGGATTCTTCGTGCTTTATGGCTGGTATTCCAGTTGACACGCTTTCCATGATCTCTGTGTTTCATTGGTGTTGCTAACATCGGGTCCACAACCCCGGTAGGCGACGCCGCAGCTAGTTCATGGTGGAAAGTGACCGGGGTTTCGAGGTTTTTGAACAGAGAAGCAGGCATGGTTGTGCATGTTTTCTCTTGTTGTTATTGGTGTTATTGGTTGCCGTGGGTCCGGAATGGTGTCACCTCACTCCCATCATCCGTAACCCGCGGGACGGGTTACGCGCGAAGCCGCCCAAAGAGTCCGGGCCACGGCTGCCAAACCGGCAGGTCGCGGCGGACCGTCCTATTTCTTTGGGCCAGTGCATGATGCCGCGTGCTATGATCTCATTTTCTATTCATTATTGGCGGCTATGAATTTGCTGCTTGGTTTGGCCGTGCTTTTTCGTAAGCGATGGGCGATCTCGCTGACGCGAATTTGGCTTTGGTTGACACTTGCGCTTAGCATTATCCCCGCCGTTCGCGCTGCTGTCGTTTCGGGGACAGCCTGGGCATTGAGATACCACATGGTCCGGACAGTCTCGTCTGATTTAGTCATTTTCATTGCACTTTTGTCGCTGATTCATTTGAGCCGGATGAGGAATTTGATTCAAGCGAAACCGGTGGGTGAAATCGGCATGAGGTTTGCCAATGCGGATAACATGGGGTCGGTGCCCCGCGCCTGGCGTGGCCCGGCGACCGTGATTTATTGATAGGCTTTTCGCGGCGAGCCGGCATACAAACCCAAGGGAGGGGAATACCCCATGGCAATTTCGTCCCATCGGTCTATATTCAGGCAAGGAGGAAATCCATGAATACGAAACGCCCTTTGAATCCTGAAAATTGCGCAGCCCGTGGCTGGGGCATATTTGCCGCCCTTGCGAGTGCCGTCATCCTTTGCTCCTCGGCTCCGGCCCGTGCCGACGTTCCGGCCCAATCGGCCGGGCGATTGGGCGGAATGTACAAGATCACCTCAAGCACCGATCCGATGTTCCCGGCAACACCGACGGCGGAATTCTTTCTCGATTTCGGTCGAGGCATTCAGCCGAAAAAGCTCGCCGGCACTGTGGCGGTCTCAATGCGCCAGAATCCCGATGTGAAAGTCAGAATTATGGTTTGGCAGTATTTTCCGGATCAGGGCACAATCGTGATTGGAAATTCCGGTCCCGAAGGTTCCCGCACCGCGGTTGTCAGGGGAGCCTGGCGAATGAGGGACAGTTCCAACGATGTCGTTTTCGAGCGCGGGACCTATCGACTCGTCCTCCATCGCGCCGATCCGAAGGACTATTGAATAGTCGCCTGTATCCGTCATTGGATCACATCGATCTTCAGTTTTTTGGCCATGTCCTCCAGGGTGATGCCCTTGGTTTCGGGCACCATGGTTTTCACCCAGATGAGTTGCAGCACCATCATGCAGCAGAAGAACAGGAACACATAACCCGGTTCGAAGGCCGCGACCATTTTAGGGAAAAACGTCGTCAGCAGGGCCGCGAAAAACCAATGGGTGAAGCTGCCCAGCGCCTGACCCTCGGCGCGGTGCCGATTCGGGAAAATTTCGGAAATGAGAACCCAGATCACCGTGCCCTGGCCAATGGCGTGGGCGGCGATGAAGGCGAACAGGCAGGCCGGGACAATGGCATAATGCTGGGAGAAGAAGCCCCACGCCGTGAGCCCCAGCGAGATGATGTAACCGAACGATCCGACGTAGAGCAGCGTGCGGCGGCCGATTCGATCAATCAGCCAGAGGCCGAGAAAGGTGAAGATCAGATTGATGATGCCGATCCCGGCGGATTGCAGCAGCGCGGCCTTTTCCCCGAGTCCGGCCATTTCGAAGATGCGCGGCGCGAAATACCACACCGCGTTGATGCCGGAGAGCTGGTTGAAGGCGGCGACAAGGATTGCGAGGAAGATCGGCACACGCAGGCGCCACGTCCAGAATTTCGAGGCGACGTTGATCTCGACGCGGGCGGCCGCCATCATCAGATCCGCATGGGCATCGAGTTCGGCCGGGGACAAATCGGGCTCGATCAGATGCAGCACCCTGATGCCCGCCGCGCGGTCGCCCTTGCGGCTGAGCAACCAGCGCGGGCTTTCGGGCACACCGAAGCACATCACCGCGTAGAGAACGGAGGGACAGGCCGCGATCCCCAACATCCAGCGCCAGGCGTTTTCCCCGCCGATCCACGCAATCACCACATTGGACAGCAAGGCAATGAGGCAGCCGAAGACGATGTTGAACTGGAACAGGCCGGCCAGCCGGCCGCGCCAGGCCGCGGGTGAGATTTCCGAGATATAGAGCGGCGCGACCACGGTTGAGATGCCGATGCCGATGCCACCGATGACCCGCGCGGCGACGAACATGCCCACGCCGTTGGCCAGGCCGCAGCCGACGGCGGACAGGACGTATAGCACGCCGATAAACAGCAGGGTCTTCTTACGGCCGAACTTGTCGGTAGGCCAACCGCCTGTCAGCGAGCCCAGCACCGTGCCGTAAAGCGCGGCGCCCATGACCAGGCCGTGGATGCCGGGGCTCAGGCCCCACAGCTTTTGGATCGTCTGCTCCGCGCCGGAAATGACGATGGTATCGAAGCCGAAAAGAAAGCCGGCGAGTGCCGAGGTGATGGCCCAGAAAAAGAGGCGGGGGTGCATCTTGGCCGTATGGGAGGGTGTTTTCCGTGCTTGGACTGATTCTATGTGCATGGGGATTATCCTGGGTTGAGGCGGGCGACAAGTCGGGCCGCTCCGAGCGCGGCTGCCCCACCACCGGAGGCGATGAGACGGCAGGTGATACTGAATTGTTGTTCCAGCGCTTTCACCAGCAGCGGATTCCGCCGGGCCGCATTACCGACCACCGTCAAGCCGGCGCGGCCGTCGAAATCCATTTGCCGCGCCGCGCCCGCCAGTTCGGCGGCGATGCCGTTGGCAAACGCGCGGACCAGATTGGCCGGGGTGAAATTGGTGGTGTTGATCCCGCCGATTGTCCCGGTTGCGGTGTCCCCATTGCGTTCTCCGGCAAAACGGGTGTCGGCGATAAGTCCGTTAGATCCAGTCGTGGCGGCCAACGCCTGCATCCGGTCAAAGACCTCCGGCAACGTGAGCGTGACGCCGCCGATTTGTCCGGCGATCTGTTGGAAAAACTCCGCCAGATAGGCATACGCCCAGCCGCCGCACAACGCGGCATAGACCTGCAAAAACCCGCCGCCGGGAAAGGGCCGGGTTTCCAACATGGGGGAAAACGCGTAAGCCGGGCGGAACACCGAAAGCTGCGAACTGGTGCCCAGATTGACCACCGCCGCCTGTTCTCCCCAGTCGTCACCGACACCGGCGAAGCCCGCCTGGTTGTCGCCAACCGGGCTGAAAACCATGGTGCGCGAGGTCAAGCCGGACGAACCGGGAGCCACCGCCGGCCCTAACGGACGGCAGGAGGGCGCGATCTCCGGCAGCAGGCCGGCGGGAATGCCGAGCCGATCTAACAATCCATGATGCCATTGCCCGGATTGCACATCCAGAATCCCCCAACTGGCGGCCATGGTTTCATCGATCGAGCCGCGTCCGGTGAGCCGCGCGGCCAGCAGGCCGGTGATGGACAGCACCTGATGCGCTCCCGCCGGCAGACCGCCGTGGTGGATCAGATGATGCAAGGTCAAGCCCCCGTAGCCGGGATGCAGGAAGCAGCCCGTGTTCGCGGCATGGGCGTGCTTCCGCAAACTCTCCGGCACGGCGGCCGCGCGCTGGTCGCGCCACGTGATGAGGTTGGTTAGAGGTTGCCAGTCCGCATCCACGACCACCACGCCGTGCTGTTGTCCGGTCAGCGCGAGGCCAACTATCTCGTCTGGTGAAACTCCCGACTGGCGGATCAGCGAGTCCATCAACCCGCCAGCCGCGGCGACAAGGGTGGCGGCGCATTGTTCGTGCCGATCCGCGGGCAGACCGGTGATCCCGGCGTCATTGGGGCACTCGGCGGAACATACGGCCACACGCCGCCGCGTGTCGTAAAGCACCGCGGAGATCGAAGTGGTCCCCATATCAAGGCTGAGTATCATGGTTTACTCTGATGTTCCTGACCCCTGTTTCCAAGTCGCCCGAGCGCCGGGCGCGATTCTTGCCGGCCGGATAGGCATGTCAAGCCCTTTGGCCAGCGTTATTCAGCCGTCTCTTGCCCATCGACCATTCAACCCACTCAATAATCTATCTGAAAAAATGCAAAGACTAAAGGACTGGTTCCATTGCAATTATGTGATTCTTGATCGGTGTGGGAAACCCCCATGTGGGCGCCCACACGGTTTGTTGTCAAAGAATTTCGAGCACGGGTCCCTTGAACCGGACATGCTCGCCTGGCCTGAGCCTGCTGGAATGCCGGCCCCCAACCCGGCAAACGCCGCTTGCTTGATAGATTCAAAACCGCCGGACGATTCCGCTTGAAAAATTCCTCTTGCAAACGCACCCACATCAACTATCTCCAACCCCGTCAGCCCGGCCGTCCGGGTCCTATCAAATTCGCGAAAAACCGGGCGCCCACAACAGGAACCCAGAAGAACGGAAACAAACCAATGCTGGAATTATTATCGTTGTTATGGCTTTTCAACACCTCGCAGCCCGCGCAGAGCACGCTTACCATGCAGGCGCCGCAGGCTGAGTTCGCGGCACCCGCGAATCCAACGGATGGCTTCACGGTCAAGTTCACGGTGAACTTGAAAAAATTTGACGGTGACAAGAGCATTCTCGAAATACCGAATGTGCTCAGCGTCCGTCTTCGCCAGCATGATCGGAACGACCGCAACCGGCAGAATTATCCGGCGTTCAAGCTGCCCGACGGCTCGGTGCCGGTCCTGGAAGCGAATATCGTGCTCCATTCGGCCGAGCATCCCGACTGGCAGAACATGAGCGTCGGCATTCCGCTCGCCCTGCTCAAGAAGCCCGAAGGCGAACACGAGGTTGTCCTCAATTTCTCCGGCCCGCGCTGGACGATGTATGTTGACGGCGAACTGCTCGACAACGACTTCCCGTTTGGCTATCCGCAATGGTCGGAGAAGAACGCTTGGAAGCTGGATAAGGAGTATGTAAGGCAAGCGGCGATTTATCTCCCCGCCATAAAGCCCGAAGGGAAGCCAGCGAAGACGCCCGGCACCGCGTCCGGCATTCAATACTGGACCCCTCCCGGACACAACAACTGGGTCGGCGATGTCGCCACAATTTTCCACAATGGCCGTTATCACGTGTTCTATTTGTATGACCGGCGGCATCACCAAAGCAAATTCGGGATGGGCGCGCACTACTTCGAACACATCTCCACCCAAGACTTCAAGACGTGGACCGAACACGAGGCCGCCACGCCACTCGAGGAACAGTGGGAATGTATTGGCACGGGCACGCCGTTCGTCTTCGATAACAAGTTATGTATCAGTTACGGTCTGCACACCACGCGTGTTTATCCGGCGGAAAAGACCACGGACCCTGCCCAACGGGAATACCTGAAACAGAACGGACGCACGGGTGAATTCAAGCGTGCCACAACACCCGGCGTGCCCATCGGCGCGACCTATTCTGTTAGCACGGATGGCGGCTCCAGCTTCAAGAAGACGTGGACGATGTTCCACCCCTGCCAAAACCCCAGCGTCTATACCGACCCAAGCGGCAAACTGCGCATGCTGGCGAACGCCGGTGCAAACGGCATTTGGGAATCGGAATCGCCCGCAGGCGGCTGGCACTGCATCAATCCGGGCTTCCCGCCCGGCGGCGACTGCACGTTTTTCTTCCGCTGGGGCAAGTTCGATTACATCATCGGCGGCTTCACGGGGCTTTGGTCGAAACCCGCCGACGCGCCCAACTCAGCCTATGAGGACGTCGTCCGCAAAGGACTCGACTTCTATGACGGCGCGAACGTTCCCTCGATTTCGGAAATCACCGGCGGACGTTTCCTGATGGCGTCGTGGATTCCCATCCACGGCTGGGGCGGTAATCTGGTCATCCGGGAGTTGGTGCAATTCCCCGACGGCAGAATCGGCTCGAAGTGGATGAAGGAAATAACGCCCGCAACAGCGAAGCCCGCGACGCTCGCGGCGAAGGTGGCCGAAACGACGACCTTCCCGGCAGACGGCAAATCGTTCATGCTGACCTTCAAGGTTGAGCCCGCCGTGACAACGAAAGGCAGGTTCGGCATTTCGTTCCTGCCCGAGAGCGGCGAGGGGGCTTCCTGCGAACTGCAGGTTCGCTTGGCCGATGGGCACGCGCAATTCGGTCCCGGATCATTGAACAACTTCGCGGGCAATGAGAAGTCCCTGCGCGAAGGCGGCACGCCGCAAGGGGTCGGCAATTATGCGATCGAAAACCTCATCGGCGTGGACAAGCCGTTCACGGTTCGCGTGATTGTCAAGGGCGATCATAAGATTGGCGGGTCTCTGGTGGATGCTGAAATCGCCGGCCAGCGCACGATGATTTCCTATCGTCCTGACTTGACCGTGAGCAAGATGGCCTTCCGCACCGAAGGCGTGGAACTCAAGGATGTCCAGATCGCGCCGCTCAAGAATTAGGAGGTTGTTGCAAGCAATTTCCTATTTGCACTTCCGATGCTTGTAGCCCTGCTTGCTTTGACGACGACCGGTCGCTTGGCGGCGATCGATGAGATGTTGCAGATTTCAGGCTTGCGTCCCGCCGGCGGTTGGCTATCCTGAGCGTTGCAACGGATCGGAAGGGTTTGCGGCATCCCCCTTGTGGCGGCACCGGAGATCGTTCGAAACATTGGCAAAATTCCCTCGACCGGCAGCGTGAACGGGCCAAACAAGTTTTTCCTCATCGCGGTTCAGACCAAATCAATCAGGCATTATGAAAAACAAGAACATCATGATCGGCGTCGCGGGCGTCGTGATCCTTTGCGGCGGAATTTTCCTCGGGCTTGCCATGAATAACGGCAGCCGGCCTGCCTCCGCGCCAGCGGAAAAACAGGCAACGGGCGCTGCCACTCAAGCAGCGGCCAACCCTGCCGCCGCTGCCGCCAACATTGCCAAATCCTCCAAGGCACGGCCGGAGTCGGCATGGGCCAAGCTGACGGAAAAGTACGGCGACAGCCGCACCAAGCTCTCCAAGAAAGTCACCGGAGACATTGCAAAAGTGATGGATGACGCGATGGAACTCGCTGACATGGGTTCCGAACTCGCGGGTGGCAGGTCCGCCTCCGAAATGGCCAGCACCCAAACCGTCGACGCGCTCACGAACCGGTTGGGACTGACTGAGGAACAGAAGGCCAAGGCCGCGGAAATCGTCCAGAAGCGTGTCGCCGAGCGCATGAACGCGGTGAAGGAACTCAGCACCGCGATGCGCGAGGACCCCTCGCCGATGATGGAAACCATTCTCGCAGGTGATGCCTTTTCGCGTCAGCAAATCAGCGAGGAGGACTATAACAAAGCCTCGGCGGACACGCTGGGCTTGCTGAAGAACATCAGCGGCTTTGGCTTCGGCGGTCCGGGCGGTGGTTCGCAACTTTCAGATCCGGTGCTGGCCGCGCAGTTGCAATCCGTGCTCAGTCCCGAACAACAACAGCAATTGGCCGATATCGTGCAACAAGCTCAAGACACCGCGGCTCAGTCAGGATCGGCGAAATTGCCTTTCCAAAATGGCAGTTTGCCGCCAATGGACCTGGAGAAACTCGACCAATCGATGCAGTCCGCCCAGAAGCTCACCGGCGGCATCAGGGCGGTGATGGAAGGACTCAAGGGCTTGCAACAAGCCGC
>Ga0118677_10005523_pt1 | contig 22063 bp, 13 predicted proteins | sample AliMusrvi5mmetaG_FD_86154 | JGI IMG/M metagenome (GOLD analysis project Ga0118677, IMG submission 86154)
CTACAATGGGGTCAACACCAGTTTTCTTAAAGGCTACGACATAATTATTGTTATAGTATTTTTTTACAAAATCTATAACATCTTGTTTTGTAATTTTCGATAATGCTTCAATTTTATTTACAGAAACATTCCATGGGGTTTCAAAAACAAAAGACTCAACAAAAGCATAGGATCTACTCCAGTTACTTTCTAATGCTTTGATCTGATCTAATTTCATTTCATTAATAATAGCATCAAGAATCCAATCGGGGAATTCGCCTTTTTTAATTAATTCAATTTGTGACAAAAGAAGCGTTTTAACTTCATCGAGAGACTGTCCTTGTTTTGGTTTGCCATTAAAATAGTGAACGCAATAATCTTTCATCTTAGATGAATAGGTTGATGCTTTAAGGACTTTCTGCGCCTGTATTAGATTCAAGTCAATCAAGCCAGCTTTGCCATTACATAAAATCATATCTGTAATTGTCATCAGGTCGGCTTCTTTAGAATTAATGCCGGGGAAACGGAAACCAATCAAAACTTGCTCTGCATCAGGGCCTAAAACTTCTATCGAAACAGGACTTTTTATTTCGTCTTCTACAGGAGGATTGTATGGTTTTAATTCTTTTGGTTTGAATGAGCCGAAATATTTATCAATTAATTGAATAGCATTATCGGGATCAAAATCACCAGACATACTGATAGCCATATTGTTAGAAACATAACGTTCATCAAAATATTTTCTTATAGATACTATAGAAGGATTTTTTAAGTGTTCGGTTTCTCCAATAACGGGACGTCCATACTCATGTTTTTTAAATATAGCTCTATCGAATCTTTCGTAAAGTTTAGACTCATCTTCATCGTTGTACATATTTTTTTCTTCATAAACAGTCTCGAGTTCAGTATGAAACAAACGAAATATAGGTTTTCTGAATCTTTCAGCCGTAATTTCAAGATAATTTTCAAGTTGATTTGATGGGATTTCATTAATATATACTGTTGATTCGTTTGAAGTAAAAGCATTGGTGCCCGTTGCACCTAAAATAGCCATTAACTTGTCATATTCGTTGGGGATAGCATATTTTGCCGCCAATGTTGAAACGCTGTCAATCTGATGATAAATTTGTGTTCTTTTGGCAGTATCTTTTTCAAGCTTACGCACTTCAAACAATCTTTCAATTTCATTTAAAAGGGGTTGTTCTTTGGTAAAATCGGAAGTTCCGAATTTGTCTGTACCTTTAAACATAAGATGCTCAAGATAATGCGAAAGTCCTGTGTTATCGGAAGGGTCATTTTTACCACCGGTTCTGACGGCAACATCACACTGAATTTTTGGTGCATCTTTATACACGGAAAGATAAACCATAAGCCCATTGTCGAGCTTATAAATTCTTACATTATAAGGGTCATTGGGGACTGTGCTGTAATTATACTTCTTTTGTGCAAAAGAAAAAGCACTGGAAAAGAGTGCTATTAAAATAATAATGTTTGATAATTGTTTTTTCATATTTAATGGTTTTTTTATTTACGAAATTATTTTTTTAAGACATTAAAAAAACCGCACAAAGTTAAAGCGTTTGCTGACTGTGTACGGTTTCTCATTATTCGATACTAACTAATTAGTCTGAACGGAAACTCGGCGTTTGAATTGAAAAGTTCAGTTTCGAGGCTTGTGCAGCGAAAAAAAACGTAGTTTATATTAATAAATGAGCTTTTTTTTCGCAAGCGTAACGAAGAAAATGGGCTTTTCGGTCAAACACTAATTAGTTCACAAACTGCTTGGCATAATACTTAGCTGTCAGTTTTTCGCCTGTAGCTTTTTCTATCATATCGTTCCAGAAATATTTAGTGCCTGGTTTGAAAACTTTTTCCATCAGGAATTTTCCGCACTCGGGTTTGTTGGCTAAACTTTGATTTTTAACATCTGTTGTTTTCAGAATTTTATCCGACATATAATATAAGAGCTGAGAAGCAAGTAATTCGCCCATTAAATAATTATGATAGTAACAGGGAGAAGAAACCAGATGTATTTTTGATGCCCAGTCTGGTTCATTCCTGTTTATAGGTCTTTTAATCATCTGATATTTTTCTACTATATCCCACCATTTCTTATTAAGGTCCTGATCGGGATTTTCGTATAATGTCTTTTCAAATCTGTACATCACCTGCGACCAACGGCTGAAAACCAATTGTTGTAAACGAAGATTTTTATTGACTTTATCTTCTATCTCAGCTTTTTCTTTGTCAGTAATTCCAATCATATCTTTCATCCATTGTGGGTTTGAAGCAAATCTTCCGAACATTTCAGCAATAGCTTCAGTAGTAAAAGTATGGGCAGGATCTCTTAATGTAAAAGGCATATTCCTGTCGATATATTTAAAATATACAGCATGTCCGAATTCATGAAGCAGCGTTCCCATCCAGTTTTCGTTATCTTTTACATTCGCCATTACGCGTATATCGCCAAATTTATCATAATCACCACATTGTGCATGTTGGTATTTTCCTGGTTTTTCAAACAAGTCGCTTTTCTTAATAATTTCAGAAATATCCATTCCTAAACCCTTATAGTAAGCCTCTGTAATTTTAACTAGGTCTTTTCCTTTGTAATATTTATCTAGGTCAATATTATAAATCTTAGGTGATTCCTGGAAGAAACGATTCTGGTAATGCCACGGCATGAGGTCTTCTTTTTTAATATTATAACGTTTTGCATAGTAGTCGTCTACTTCGCTTTTAAGTTTTGCAAATTCATCTTTTGTAAGGCTGTCGAGCTGGTCGAAAAGTTTTTCTATTTCTTTAGGATCCTGTTCGCTGAGCTTGAGGCTCATTTCATGATAGTTATTATAGCCCAGAGCTTTGGCTTCGTCATTTCTCATTTTAACAAGCTTAACAACATCTGCAGCCACATTTTTGCCTGAAACCTTTGAGGCCAGCCAGGTAGCTTCAAGTTTTTTGCTGTCTGTTGAGCTTTTAAGAATTTCATCTATCTGATTGTCGGTAAGAGAATCTTTGCCTACTACAGCCCTGAAAGTATTAAACTTCTTTTCAATACCGCTTTCAAAATCTATCATAGCTTTCAGTTTTACAGTATCATATTGGTTTCCCAAAAAAGCATTGTATAATATTGTGAGTTCGCGTTGTAATACAGAATCAGTTATGGCACCTGACTCTTTAAAGCTTTTCAGTTTGGCAAAATCATCTTTGTTCGAATAAATTAAACTTAACTTGTAAGACAAAGCAGCCGTTTTTTTATAATCCTCGTCTTTGCCGCTTAATTGTGCATCCCACGATGCAAGGCTGGCATCTTTATACAAAGGAATTATTTTTCCTTCATAAGTTTTGATAAATTCATTGAATTCTTTCACTATTTTTTCGTTTTTGTTTGTTGAGCCGCAGCCGCCGAAAAAAAGCGTGACCATAAAGCCTAATGCAGCAAATGACATTGTTAATAAATGTATTTTCTTCATAATAAAGGGTTTAAAATTATTTTTTAAAATTACTCTTTTTTATTATTGCAAATATAAATCGTTAAAAAATTACATAATATTATTCTTTGTGAAACTTCAAGTCACTTCGACAAATGCTCATTTCGACATGCTTCTATGCGTCGCAGTACATCACGTAGTGTCTTAGTTGCCAAAACCCTTCTATAGAATACTTTGCCATATAATTAAAACCTTCCTTTCACAAAAGAACTCCTCTCAATATTAGCTCTTTTTTCGGGTCTTTGATAAAAGCTTGTGTAGGCTTTTTTTATGATGAAATTAAGGTAATTATCATCAATGCCATCGGGGTAATAAAAGGGATAGGCTTCTTTTTTAAGCATATAATCTTCAAAAAGATGGTCGTCTTTATGCTGTTCTTTTTTAAAAATTTCGAAAAGTTCGGAACTGGGTACAATATTAAGTTTATAAAAGTAGGCAAAATCGGGGTTAAGAGTTACAGCGAAGTCTATGGTCTCCTGCATCTGTTCTTTGGTTTCAGTGGGATGGCCTATAATAAAAGTGCATTCGGTTATAATTTCCTGCTCTCTGCAATGATTTACTATGCTGATAAATAAGTCGTTAGGGATCTTTTTCTTGATGGAAAAACGTAATTTTTCACTGCCGGTTTCCACGCCTATTAATATCCTTTTCAGACCTGCTTTTTTCATTAAAACCAACAGTTCGTAATCGAGCAAATCGGCTCTGGTCCAACAGCCCCAACTGATATTAATGTTGTTTAAAATCATTTTCTCACACAAGTCAACAACTCTTTCTCTTTTCAGGGTGAACGATTCATCCACAATATCAATGGTTTTGATACCTTTTTCTATGAGTGCTTTCATTGCTTCAATAACGTATTCAGAGCTATTGTGTCTGTATTTGGTCTGAAATAGCTTATCGCAGAAAATGCAATTAAAAGGGCATCCTCTTGAGGTCGTTAATGTAAATACATTCCGGGGCGAAAAAACGATATTCTCGTAACCGCCAGGGTTGTACAAACCGAAGGCAGGAAATGGGATGGCGTCAATATCATCAACAAGGGCAGGGGGATTTATTATTAAATTATCATTTTTATTAATCACTATACCTTGTGTGCTGTCATCAGGTTCTTCACCGTTTATAATTTTTCGGCAAAACGCTGCAAAAACTAATTCAGCATCGCCCCTGAAGCCATATTTAATGCCCATTTTAGAGATTATATCAGGGGCCGAAGTAATCTGTGGCCCGCCTGCAACAACCAAACCCTGGGGGTATTCTTTTTTCAATCGCTCAATAAGGTTGTACATGACAGGAAGTGAGTTGTATATGACACTTAAACCAATGATGCGCGGCTTCTTTTGTTTAATGATGTTAATGGTTTCATCTATGCTATTTTCCTGACTTTGTGGATCATAGATTTCAACAGAAATGCCATTTTTTAATAGTGATGCGGCTATATAACCTACGCCAAGCAGGGGATATTCGTGATAAAATTGTGTTTTATCGCGGGGCGGGCAAATAAGGATGCAATCTAATAGAAACTCCAATGGGCAAGGTTTTATACAAAAGTAGAAAAATTAATTATCGTGGGTATAGTCTTTTAAAATTAAAGCTGCAACTGCTTTATAATCATTATCATAATGATGCGAACCCGGCAGTGTTTCCACTTTGACTCCTTTTACTGAAAAATGATTTTTCAATTCCTCATCTTCTCCATTTCCAAAAACACAAACGGGATTCAATGAAGTTATTAATTTCATTTCATTTAAAACGTCGTATTTGTCGTTGGTTTTGAATGAAAGCATATCGGCCACATGTATTTCAAAATCACCTGTCTTTTCAGGAGAAAGGCAGAAGACTCCTTTTAAATTTTCTTTAAAAGTTATTGAAAGATTATTAGCAATAAAAGGTGCAATACAGGCTCCGAAAGAATATCCAACAATTACAAACGATTTTCTGTGCCATAACTTCATGTAGAACAAAATAGCTTTGGATACTTCCTCTGCTGTGGTTTCCGGTTGTTTCTCATTCCAGAAATACTTTTGTGAGTCAAGCCCCACAACAGGCATTCCATCAACAGCAAGTTTTTCAGAAACGCCATGGTCGAAAGTAGACCAGCCCCCATCTCCTGATATAAAAAATACCAGAGGCAAGCTTGGATCAGTGGTTGATGGAATAGTTGTTAAAGGCAAATCAGAGTTAATTTGTTCCAGTTCTTGTAAAAGGAGCAATTTATTATCAGGATTTATCTTCTCAGTAAAAGCAGGTTCTTTTAGAATTTTCTGATAAGCGGCCAAAAGCTGAGGTTGTGAGTTTTTGGCCACAGAAAAGCCGTGTCCTACTTTAGGCAACGATACCAATTCTCCCATAGGGATGCCTTCCATAAATTTCTTGGTGTCTTCATAAGAACAGACCTGGTCAATCATGCCTTCCAGCACTATAAAAGGGGCTGTTAAATGCTTGGCAGCTTCAATATAGTACGATTTGCCTGCCTTTAGTACATGGTAGGTAAGTCCGGAGCCGGCACATAAGGGTTTGTCAATGTCAATATCAGGACAAAAGCCCAGGGCAATAGCGCCCTTAAACGTATTGCCCGGAGCCTGAGCCAGAATACCATATACCAGGGTGGCACCGGATGAATAGCCTATCAAAATGGGTTTATAATATTGCTTAAATTTATACTTTTTTTGTAGTGTCATGCTTAGGTTTTCAAAATCACTGGCAGGATAATAACATTTTACTTTCTCTGTTTTTATTTTTTTGAAATACTTCTGTATATCAATGCCTACAACAAGAGCGCCCTGTTCGGCAATTTTCTTTGCCCATTCAATGACGCCGGTATTCCACCCCCCATCGCCGGAAACAAAAAGCACAACGGCTTCTGGTGTTTTTACCGGATGGTAAATAGTCACTTTGCCAAATGGCCCATAAGTCAATGAGTCAACAGGGGCTGAACGGGTACTCAATCCTATGAGTATTAACCATACGAATAATAAAAAAGGTCTTTTCATTACCACTCATTTCTTATTTGTCTTTGCCATTCAACAGGGTTTGTAATAGTGCTGAAAACATCAGCTTCTGCGGCCTGGTGAACAAGATTTTTTAAAAGTTTAATATCGTAATTTTTTTCACTATCACTTTCATTGTCCCAAATCACTATAACACGAACCTCTTTTTCTTGCACAGGTACATGTAATTTAATATATCCCTTATGAGCATTCGTTTTAATTTCTATTGCTTGCATATTTATTAATTTTAGATTACAAAGATACGCATTCCCCAAAATAATTTAGGGTTAAAAAGAGATTGATTTTTTTTGCAAAACCTTATACCTTTAATTTCCCTTCTCCTGTTCACCTGTCTCATTTTTTCAAACTCTTCCTATTGCCGCCTTTCTCATCCTCGCCTTTTCGCCCTATATCCACTATTCCCCCTATACCCTTAATAATTACGGTTTAATAATTTTTGATAAAACTACCGGCACTTGCAACAGATCATAGTCGTGCTGATAGATCAGGTACTGATTACGCCACACAGGCTCGAACTTCTCTTTGTATTCGCGCAAACCTTTATAGTGAGAAAAAGACTTGATTTTATCATATGCAAATTTCATTGATTTTTCAGGGAATGTATGAGGGTCATTCAGCCCGCTGATAGGAGCAAAGCCGATATTAACACTGGTAATATTCTGAGATTTCAGATAATTAAAAAGCTCCATTAGCAAAAAGTCAATCACACCAGGGGGGGCATCTTTTGTTTTTCTTATTAAATCGTAAGTGCCTTCACCTAAAGCAAAATCAGGGATGATGTTGATAAAAGCCACAATTTTTTCTTCTTCATTTTCTACAGTGATAATAGTTTGCTGTTTTAATTCTGTCCAGACAAACATACCCTGCGAAAAAATGATTTCTTTTCTGCCGGTATCATGCAACCACTCGTCGCTTACAGATTTTATTTTCTGGAGCAGACCATCTTTTATAGGCGCGGTGTGAATGCTGGCTTTAAAACCACGGTCAGTTACTTTTTTTATGGCATTGCGGATAGATTTTCTGCTACCACCTTCCAGAGTAAATGTAGAGAGGCTTACAACGCCTTCCTGCCCAAGGAAAAGAGATTTTTTACGCAATTCATGATACACGGTCAGCGTCTCTTCAGGGACTCTGTAATAGATGCTATTTAAACCATTTTTATAGCAATATGAGTCAAATTCTATGATGCAGTCTTTCAGTTCTGAAATGTTTTCAGCCACAGGATTTTCAAGTACAACAGCAAAATTTCCTGCTACTCTATAGGCTAGAAAAGCGTTACAACTTTTTGAAAAGAATATCATTTTATCTCCATATGTTTTAAAATAATCTAACGGTGAGTTCCCGTAGGACTTCATGAGGGTTTTTGCCATTGCAAGCTCGTCTTCAGAAACAATTTTTTTATGTCTGTAAGAACGTATAAGTGAATAAATAAGGAAAGCGATAGAGAAAAATCCGCTTATATTAATGGAATGAAGAAAATACCTGGCAAAAGGATAAGCAGGTCTCAGCTCATCACTGCCTACCAGAAAATAATTCTGAAAGGTAAACCGTATGGATTGCCATAAATTGAAATTAATATTGAACTGTTTTCTGTCTAAAAAATAAAAACCTACTATCCCGTAAATCAAAGTAGCCAAAGCTAATATTAAAGAAGTCTGCAAGCCTGCACTGCGCAATCTTGGATTTGTTTTAATATAATATTCCTTATGTGTTGAAAACAAAACAATGAGCACTACAAAAGCAACCATAGCTTCTTCATAATCAATAGCTTTTGTAATATGACCTATAAGCGATAAGATACACAATACAAATGCAAACCACCATGCCGACCGCAGTCCCTTAAGCATAAAAGCAGCTGTTACCAATAAAAACAATCCTGTAACCATCACCAGATAGTTAGAAGCGTGAATTATCTCTACAGGAAGGAAGTCTTTTAAACGAATGAGTCTTTCAGAGATAGCAGGGGTCAGAACAGAAATGATGTTAAGTATCCCTAATCCCATCAGAAACAGAGCAGGTAATACCCTCATAAGCAATTTGTTTATTTTAGAAAGGAAAGCCAGAATGCCTATAAACAAAGGCATCCAGAACTCGAAGAAACGGTATAAGAAGGTTATGGCAATGGCTTCAACATTAGTGAATCCAAAACGTATAAGTATGTATGTCATAGAGACTTCCACAGCTCCAAGCCCTCTTAAAAAAGGAGAAACGATAAGGAATATCACAGAGATAATGTATCCCATCACAGCAACAAAGACAGATGGATTAAAATTTAAAGCCACCATGGCCACATATAAATGAGCTATGCCGGCAAGTTCAATGATGACTGAAATAAGGACTGTGAAAAAAAACTGTTTTCTGTCTATCTGATTGCTTTGCAAGTCGCTCATAAAGACTTCTGAGCTGGGGACAATCTTTATCATCAGCCTGTAAACAAAGCCTTTCTTCATGATTGAACGATATACAAAAAGTAAAGCCAGTATTAAAATAATCACTGAGCCCAGAGCATACCATTCACCGGTGCCTATAGTGCCTTTCAGGATGGCATAAATAAAAGCGGGAAAAGCCACAATAACCACAGTGAGTATGCCAACAAACCCGTATATTGAAGAAGCAAAATGAATTTGCGACTTTCTAATTCCCTTTTTTTCTATGTTGACAGTAAAAAAGGCCAGGGATGAGATGCCTCCTGCCGGCAAAAAAACGCTGATAAGGTTTCTTTTTATAAAAAGCAATGTGGCATCAGTTAATGAGACTTTGCTTCTGGTTGACGCAAATGAATACACATACATTTGTCCCTGAAGTAAAATATAAACCCCTGTTAAAGCAACCCCGGACAGCACCCATAGCCATCGGGCAGCAGCCAGAGTGCTTTTAACTTCGCTTAACTCAGTCCTTTCATGTTTTATAAACCAGATGCCTATAGCAATAAAGAAAACTGTGAAAATAAACTGAATGATTATTTTTGAATTTTCACGTATAAATGGCGACACATGATTCTTGAAAAGATTTGATAAATGAACTGAAGATGCGCTAATATTCATTTTATTAATTCATGATATTTACCCACAAATATAGTATTATTTTTGAAATCTCTAAATAATAAGTCAGCAGTCAAATAGTCAACAATAAGCGATTAGTAAGAGTAAGGCAGAACAAGAGAATATCCTCAGACAAATGTTTAATACTTTGAAGGTTGAGGTTTGCCGACTGAAGATTGCCGACTGAAGATTACAATTCTTTGAATTAACAGTTAATAGTCCACTGTAACACCCAATTCAATAAGCATATTAATCTGAATCATGCTTATAATATTCCCTGTTAAATCGACATATTGTAGTTTTTCAAGTTCGAAAAGTGGCGATATGTCATCAAAGCAATTATTGGCTAAATTCACGCTTTTAAGATTCATCAGATTACTTAAAACATCAATAATGCCTACCTGATTATCGGAGATGTTCAGCTCTTCAAGGCCTGTTAATTCCATCAGCGGTGAAATGTCTGTAATCTGATTGTCCGACACATCAATAATTTTAGCATGAATACAGAACTGTACACCATCCAGATCGTTAACACCTGATGATGATAATTCGAAATCGTCGAAATCTTCAAGGTAATAAGATGGGAATTCAATGTCGGTATGCCCGTATTCTCTTATTTTTATGGCATCGTAAAAAGTAAAATTGCTGGGTTTGGTTTCAACATTTTTCATTTTTACATTATCGTTAATAATGCTGAACCCTTCTGTATCCATATCCCAGTCGTAAACCGGAGAGTAGTCAATATCTTCAAAATTGTCGAGGGAAGCTGCAATTTCCTCAATGCGCTCTAATTTCAATATATGTGAATAATTCAGCAACCCATCGAAATCGTTCAGGCCTGTAAGCCTGTTGATTTCGTTGATGTGATAAAGCATCTTGTCAGGATGGTAAAGCATCATAAACTTAGAAAAACCTTTACCATCACCTTTAATTTCAACAGGTGTAAATGGGCTTATTATCCGGGCTATTTTTTGAAGAATAGCAAATTGCCTGCTTTTATACAGGTTAATGAGTGTAAGTGATATTCTATTCAGATTATTTACGGTATAAGCTTCTAAGAGCTTTTGTTGTAAATCTTTAATGGTCATACTTATTCCTTTATAAATCGTATTACTTCTGAATGGTCATTATTTATAAGCTTAACGAAATAGATACCTTTTGAAAGATTTGATACTGATATTGTTGTGTTTTCCTGTTGCACATCGAAACTTCTTAAAAGCTGACCCTCAATGGAAAAGAGGTTACAAATGGTTTTTGTATTAACATCCTGTAATTTTATATTCAAAATTTCAGAAACCGGATTTGGGTAAATAATTATGTTTTCTTCATCCTTTGGTGTATTTACACTTAGCGGGGTTCCCCCAGAAGCCAACCATATAGTAGCATTAACAATTAATTTTTCGTGGTTACCATTAGCATCAGTTATCCAGCCATCGTAAAGCTGGTCATTGGGGTCTCCTGTGCTATCATCGGCAGGAGAACTGTCGCTCATGGCGAAAACCTTTCCATTGCCGTATCTGGCTCTGGCACAGAGCACATTTGTGTTGCCGCTTGTCCCGGATTTATAAACAAGTCCTTTAACAGTACTGTTTGCAGTAGGCGAAAGCGTCATGCTTGTTCCGTTGCTCCAGTCTACCTCTGTAACATTTCCCATAGGGCCATGCAGAATAGAATCAGTTGATAAAGGTGCAATATTAAAATAAGTGCCCGAAAAATTATCCAAATCGAAAGATATTCCAAAGGGGTTTGCAATAACAGAATTAGTAGTCATCAAATCATTCCATATATGCGGAGAATCCCATCCATCATTGTTCCTGTCGCTCACATCGTGGTCTGATATCATAAATAAGCCGCCGCCGTTTTGAACAAATTGGAGAATGGCTGTTTTTTCAGCTGAAGTAAACAGTATGTTGGGTTCATCCACAACATATACCTTATAATGAGATAAATCCTGTTGGTTAGAGGTGCTACCGTAGGTGATTGACCCATTATAGGGAAGTGTTTCTACGGTGTAGCCTTTTTTTACCATGTCGATACCCCACGAAGAAAGTGACCCTGTCCAAAAGGTCTCAGGCGTTGATGAAGTAACCCCCGATTGAGCTGGCGTGGGGTACCGCTGTGGGTTTGACTCAGTGCCCTGACCAGCAACAGCTGGCCCATTGCTAAAACCAAGATTGTGTAAATCGGCATCTATTACCCAGTCTCCATTTCCAGATGATTCTGCTTTTGAAGCATCAAATAAAATCTTTACCTGTGCCTGTGCCAAAGTTACAGACAATAAAAAAATAACAGTGAAAATCTTTTTCATAAATATGTTTTAATTAAGATGTATAATTTTGCAAGTATGAGTTCCTGTTTTTGTCATTAAAAAGACAAAGTAAGTCCCCTCAGGTAAATCTTTAAAATTAAGTTCTTTTGAATCAGCACCTGATTGAACAACTGTTGATTTCATTTTTGCCCCAAAGCTGTTATAGACTTCTAACAGGGCATCATCTGAAAGCTTTGTAAACGAAACCGTTACCTTTTCATAAGCAGGAACAGGAAAGGCGAATAACTTTTGGTTGTTTGTTGATTTATTTAAAACTCCCGTTATCAATGGGCCGTTATAGTTAATTGTGATAACGCTGCCATTTGATGGGCTCCAGAGTTGTATATCAGATGGCAATGTGCAAGGAGGATCATTTATCTGAACCTGTCCGACATTATTAACCCCGGAAGCTTTAACAGTACGGACTTCAATTTTTTCTTTAGAAACGCAGATAATTTGGAATCCTGCAAAATTATCCTGATTCCTTGTCCAACTGTATGCCTGGTTCGTGTTATAATATGTATATAATTGCCGTTGGGGGGCGCCCCAGCTACCCTCTCCAACAAATACAATTCCTAAGCTGTCATTACGTATAAAACCGTGGTCACTACCCGCTGCATTTGATTTTAATATGGGCCATGTGGCTTTAATTACATGGGCATGTGACTCACAAATAAGTTTAACACCGTATTGTTCAAAAAGAGAAGCCCAGCAAGCACTCAAAGTAGAATCATCAGTGTATTTAGCATGTGGAACGAAAGGTGTATGATAATGAGCAAATTTCCAATAAGGTTCATTAGATGCGCCGGTATATAATTGAAAATCGTTTGAAAGCCAGGCTCTCTGTGCGGAATCGCACCCTGCCAACTCTGTATTTAAAGAGTATATCCTCAGCAGGTTACCTCCAATTCCTAATGAAAAATAATCGTTTGTATTGAGGACATCAAATAAATCATATACATCTTCCGAAGCCTCATGATTTCCCATTACAGGGATGATAGGTGCAAGATGGCCGTCAAGACCCAGTGTAAACTGCCAATCAGTAAACCAGTCGCTCCAATTAGACGTAGAGCCATAAAAAACATAATCTCCGTTAAAAGCAACAAAGTCGGGACGGATTCTTGCAACAAGGGAATCACAAGCTTGTCTGTCGGGACGGCAATTCACATAATTGGCACCATCAGCAGCCAATGTCCCGGTACGACTGTCACCGCCTGAGATAAATGTTATACCATTGTCAGGGTTATCCGGTAATGTTTTAAAATACATCCTGGCACTGGTTCCGTTGTCGTCATGAATAACAAAATAGTAAACGGTATTGGGTGTTAAGCCTGTGAGTCTGGCAAAACGATTAGTCAGGCTATAGGCACTCTGTGTTCTGTCGATACCATGATTAAAAGCATAACTTGCATAAGCCGTTCCATGGTCAGCCACATCATAATATACTTTTGCATTGGTTGATGTACCATTATCAGTCCAGCCTATTACTAAAGTTGTAGAAGGGTCATCACGGTAAGAAGCCCTGTAAAAACACGTATTTGATGAGGAGGAAGGACTGCCTCCGGTTTTTAATACGATAAAATCATCAAAAGCCAGATTGCCGCTCGATTTGGTGTATACTAACTTTAAATGAGTCGTAGATGCATTAAGATGGTAATGGATTGTTGTACCCGTTGTGGAGATGGGTTTTATTATAACGAGTTGCGTCCATACAGCGCTATCTTGAGTTTCAAATATTGTTAAACTGTTAGCCGTATCGGTATTAGTAGCCTTAAGCCAGAAACGCACCGAATCGGAATTTGCAAAAGCAGGCGTAATGATAGTGGCATTGGTTACCCCGAATTTATATGCGTTGGGGCCACTCACTCCACTGTATGCCGTTGAGTTGTAATTGCCGTTATAGGAGAAGTACCATCCGGCAGGTACTGTTGCAGAAGTGCCGGCATAAGAAGTAAAATCCTCCTGGATAAGTGTGGTTTGCCCCCATGATAACTGGGCGTAAGCAAATGATAAGACCACAATTGAAATGCTTTTCATTTAAAAAATAATAATATTCATTTTCAATAACAAATTTACAGTTTTTTAGGGATTTTAAACACGCTATATTTTGCAATTAATATCAGCAAGAAACCCTTTGTTGAAATAATCAATACAGAAATTAACATTTCTGAGCTTATGAACAGGATTCTTTAGGTTAAATGTTTTTCTGTAGTTAGTTACAACCTGGTTTCCGCAAAGATACCCTAACGCCGCGCCAACAAATACATCCGACATCCAATGAGCATGCTCTGTAAGCCTTGTAAGCCCAATAATAGTTGCTGCAGAATACGCAAAGACAGGAATAGCAGGTCTGTCGGAATACATTTTGGCAAAAACTGTGGCTATGGCAAAAGCTGTTGATGTATGACCCGAAGGAAATGCGTCAAATGAAGCACCCGGAATTTTTTTGGTGTCTTGGTAATAGTCTATAATGTTAAAAAAGCCGTACCACTTGCCTCCCTGTATGTGAGAATTAGTATAAGATGCACTTGGACGCTCACGACCGAAAATTAATTTTCCCAAATGTACCCACATGCCCGAAGTAATGATTGCTTGTGATGCGAGTAATCCCGTTACCTGAGCCTTTTTATCCCCGGAAATTAAACCATATAACTCGAAAGCACCAACAGAATAAAAACCATAGGTGTCTCCAAATTGAGTAATTACAGGGCTTGTAGCGTTAACAAAAGGACTTTCTGCTTTTTGCTTTTTAGCAATTTTATCAATAGAACCATCTTCGTAAATCAATCCTGCTGTTACAAGTGAAAATTCACCCAGATGTAATGCCTGTTTAAGATTTATCTTGAAAGGCACCGTTGCTTGTACTTTAAAATCATTTAAAAGCAAAGAAGTATAACTTTTAATATTTAATGGCTTTATTTCTTCGACAGTATCAATAAAAGCCAGAGGCTTCTCTTGTGAATAAATCACCAAAGGGGTCAAATAAAGTATAACCAAAAAAAGCTTGTTCACCATTTATCAATTAAATGTTTTATTCTTATAGTTTGCCTCATTTCTAGTTTCCCGGGGGATTGGTCAAATTAATATCTTCCATTTCTTTTTCTCTTCTGAACTCCATTTTGCCAAATTTATAAGTGAAATTAAACCCAAAAGAGCGATAAGGCAACTGGCGTTCATTAAGAATAGTAAAGTTGTTTCCGGCAAGCTCTGTTTTCTGAATCACATATTTATTCAGAAAGTTTGTTGCTGTAACGGCAATGCTTCCCTTTTTATTAAATAGTTGTTTGCGAAAAGCAAAATTGTATGTTGTAAAAGCTGGCATTTTGCCTTGAGCATTGATACGTGGCGAATTAAAATTGCCCATCAATTCTATGACAAGGGTTTTACTTAGCTCATAAGAGGCATTAGCGTTGGCACGGTAATTAAATCCTTGGATGTTGCCACCGGAAGCCATACCTGTATTGATATATCTTTGGAAACACGAAATGTTGGTGCGGAAGTTTATTTTTTTAGTAACGGGCAATGAGGCAAACAAACTTAACCCTAAATTATCTTCGCGTCCTATGTTCTCCCTCATGCTTATGGCTACATTGGTATAGGTTGAATCGCCGATTTTATAAGTAGGATAATAATTAGTATAAGATTGGATGTCGTCCTTGTTAACCCGATAAAACATTGTAGGAATTATCGTTGCCCCATTTTTAAAAGTCTGGCTGTAGCTTATTTCTACTTTATCGCCAATTTCCGGGCGAAGGTTGGGATTGCCTGTTGAAATGTTTTTAGGGTCACTGGCATTGACGAAAGGATTCAAATCCCTATAATCTGGGCGCTCAATGCGGTGAGAGTAACTGATTTTCAGTATCTGCTTTTTACTGAAATTATGTGCCAGAACCAATGAAGGAACGATGGTATTGTAAGGTTTTAAGTTAACTGTACCTGCATCTGAATAGTCGGCAATGGCTTTGGTATATTCATCACGGCAGCCGGCTTTTATATTTAGCCAGCTGAACATTTTGAAGTTGAAAGAAAGATACCCTGCATATACTTGCCTCTTATAATCCACCGAAGTAGACTGGTTGGTATTTAAATCATAATTTCCTGTAGAAGGAGTAAGCAGATAAATGTCCGATTGGCTGTTTATATGGTCCAGTTCTCCTTTGGCGCCTGTTTCAAAAACGGCATCTTCCCCTAAAGGTTGGGTGTAGTTAATTTCTATGTTGGTTTCGTTTTCTAATCCGGGGTTATTGCCATAGGAGCTGCTGTATATTGAATCGGGAGAAACAAACTTCTGGGTTTGCTCATAATGTGTTAGAATATTACCGTTAGAAGAGTTTACCTGGATTTCAAGCTCCTGGTCTTTCTTCTTAAACTTCTTTTTATAGCCCAGACTCCAGTTGTACGTATTATTATGAAATTTATTGGTTGTGTTAACCATATCATTGATGTTGTATAGTTGATTTCCGGAAGCATCATTCAGAATACTTTGGCGGGTAGCACTTCCGATATTGTCATTGCCGAAATAATTATACCCGAAAGTTCCTGAGATATTGTCTTTGGGCGTTACATCCCAGTCAAAACCAACACCAGACTGGAGACCGTTCCTGTCGAATTTACTTGTGCCGTCCTGAAGTAGTTTAGAGGTAGAAGTACTGTCCTTTGAAGTGCGATTATTACTGTTGATAGTGTTAGAAGGCAACTGCGCATTGCCACTAAAAAAAAGATTAGCTCCAAACTTTCCTTTACGCATACTAAGGTTCACAGAGCCATTCTCCAGACGGGTACCACCGGAAAGTGAAATAGTGCCATTGATGCCGTGGGCGTTATTTTTTTTAAGTAAAATATTAATGATGCCGCCGGTTCCTTCAGCATCATATCTGGCACCCGGGCTGGTAATAACTTCAATGCTCTGTATCTGGCTTGCAGGAATAGATTGCAGCACATCGGCTATACTGCTGCCATATAATATGGAAGGCTTCCCATCAATTAAAAAACGGATATTGGCATTGCCTTGCAGCTCTACATTGCCATCAACATCCACAGATACCATGGGCACTTTTTTCAATATGTCGGCAGCTACACCTGTTTGCGAGCTGATGTCTTTATCAGCATTGTAAACCAGTTTATCTATTTTGTTTTCAATAAGACTTTTTTCTCCGGTCACTATTACCTCATTCAGCGTGGTTTGTTTAGAAGATAATTTTATATCTCCCGTGTTAATTACAGGAGATTCCTTACTCACAACTATATTGGTTTTCTGTGTTTTTTTGTAGCCTATAAAATCAATAAGCATTTTATAAGAACCTTCTGATACGTTAGATAGCTTGAAAACACCTTTGCTGTCTGTGGTTGCGCCGTTTACCACTTTGTTTTCATTGAGTGTAACCAGGCTTATTGTTGCATATTCTATGGGCTGACCCGATAGAGAATCAAGAATTCTCCCCGTAATTTTTCCAGCCGCCATATTATCTTTCTGTGCATTAGCTGAAAAAATGAAGAGTAAAATAAAGGAAGCGAATCCTAATATTCTTACGCCAGTAATTTGTATTCCTTTTGTTCTATTTGTCAATGTCATTTCTGTTTAATGTTATTAAAAACGAATAATTTATTTATCATTCAGAGTCCCGACGTATTCTTTCGGGACGAAGAATCTCATTTGATGGAATTTTTCTACAAACATAATAAAATTCATATATTAAATATTTTTTTTAAAACGAATAATTGAATGCCGCTCCTGATGGCGCAACAGAAAAGTTAAAGGCTTGGGCTTTTTCTTTTTTCTTCATTAATTTCTTAAAGCTCATGCCAACAGTTTTACCTACAGCATAACCGATGAGGGCGCCGGAAAAAACATCTGAAGCCCAATGGATGCGCGAAGAGACCCCTAAGCCAATCAAAGAGGCATAAGTGAAAGCGCCGATATGTAGGACTGTATTATCCGGGTAGAGTTCACACAATGTAGTGGCCATGGCTAAAGCAGTGGATGTATGACCACTGGGCCAGCCATCATTTATGCCCCCTTTGAGAAACCCGAATCTGAAATCACCATTTACATCATCAGGATCAGATAACTTTATGGGAGCCACCCTGCCTGTAAATACTTTAAAGGCAGCTGATGTTAACCAGCCCAAAAGGGCCGATTGTCCCAAGGCCAGACCGGCAACTTGTAAATCCGTATTTTTTTCCATATATCCATAAAGATATAAGCCTATAGGTGCAGCAAAAGGTATTGTATATCCTGTATAAAGAGTTATATTACCGACTTTATTAAATGGTTTATTCCGGTAAGTATAACGGTACCAGTTCCAGTCTACATCACATTTAATCATAATAGCTGTTGCTAACCCTGCAGCTACATAATTTAATCCGTAATTATATTTAAAGGAGCCGACACTATTTTTATCGATTTTATAAAACAAAAAATGATGATTTTATTGCATTAACAAATAATGGCTTTTTTCTGATTAACATCAAATCAGGCTATTATAAGAAATTGCTGTATATTGATTCTCTTGTTTCATATAAAACTTATGACTTATGTCTTCTGAAAAACAAGAATTTACTTGTTCTTGCAATGGATAATAAAATTTCTTTTTATAATTCATCGACTGGAAGCAACATCTACAATATTGAATACAATTTAAATTTTAGTTCTATTGCTGCATCAAGGGATGAAAACAGATTAATTGCTTTTACACAATTAAATACCTTAGTTATGTTCGATATTAGCCGTTTTAAAAGTGTTCCGGATACCTTAACTGACATAATATCACCAACAAAACCTTTTATAAACAATAATTTAAATTTATTAATATACCCTAATCCAGTTACTCAGAGCACAGAAATCAGATACCGGATTACAGATAATTGCAATGTAAAACTAACTTTAGTTAGTTTGCTTGGGCAGGATATTGCCTTGATTGATGAAGGATTTAAAGAAGCAGGTTCTTATCATTCAGAATATCGCATTCAAAATTCAGAATTGCCCTTAGGGCTTTATTTTGTCAGGCTGGCGGCTGGCGGCAAGGTTGAGACGGATAAGGTTTTGATTATCAAATAATCCAAAATTATGGATGGACATATTTTTTGGATATTGTATTTTTTTTTATATTGAAAAAAATATCGTTAAATATATTGAAAAAGAAAAAAATATTAAAATCTCCTGTAACTTTTTTCATTTTTTTGTGTTATTACTATGTATAACAATTTCAAAATCGTAAATCGTATTTTCTAAATATATAGAGGCTTTTTATGAAAAGGGTGTTTCAAAGCATAACGGCTATGCTTTTTTTTCTTTTTATTATACCACAACTTAACTCACAGGTCAACAGCGATGTAACCAAAATTCTTGGCGATAGTATTAAAATATCCAAATTTGATTTGAGCAATAATCACATGGGTACAGAATTTTGGGTGTCATTCCATCCCGTTTGGGAATTATATGAGCGGGAAAACCGAATTTTTATTATTTCACTTAGAAAGGCTACCGTTAATATCGAACCAACCGGAGGCGGAAACCGTGTAACAAGGCTTATTAATCCAAACGAGTGGGTTCAATTGTCAACAAAAAAAGGTGAAATCAATTTTAACTGGAGCCTGACGGATGGCGAAACAATAACAAACAACGGCTATCATATAACATCGGATGAACCTATCGGTGTTTTTGTTTATACATCCGATTTGCAATATGCAGGCGAAGGTTATCAGGCATTACCGGTTTCTGCATGGGGCAGCGAATATTTTAATTTTTCATACTATGATTTTTTATATACCGGCAACGGACAGCATCATCCCGGGGGCTTTATTGTCATTGCTTCTGAAGACCAGACAAGTGTTACCATCGATTTAAAAGGCATGGGCTATGGTTATGCAACTACGAAAGCAGGAAAAAAAATCGGCGAGCAGATTAAAGTTACTCTTGGTGCAGGCCAGACTTATATGGTCGCAGGAGATAATAAAACCACAGGTGTCTTTGATTTGACCGGCTCCAGAATTACATCCTCCAAACCGGTAGCAGTTGTCTCGTTCCATGAATTTTCGTGCCTGACATCCTACTGTACCAATTTCGGAAATTATATGGATGAAATGCTATTACCCACTTTTGATTGGGGTACAAAATATGCAACCATTCAATTTACCAGAACAGGAACAGTTCAGAATCTCGGTGATTACTTCAGGGCTATAGGTTGCCAGGATAACACCACCATGAAAGTAAAATATTACAATATATCGACTAATGCCTTAGTAGGACAAAAACAGACAACTTTAAAAAAAGCAGGCGATTTCTTCGATTTTTTTGATGGTTCATGCGGTAATATTCAATCTATAAATGGGCTTTCGGTATGGGAATCCGATAAGCCTATGATGGTTATGCAGTATTCTTATTCTCACATGTGGGATGGTGATTTAAACTGGTCGCCGGTGATGATTCAGCTCAATCCTTTAAGCCAGTATGCAAGAAACATAGCTTTCCTTGTCCCGCCGGATTTTCCAAGTGAAATGGATTTATTAGTTGTTAGGGATACTACCACCAAGGATACAAAATTATTAGAAAGTGTAAAACTTGATGGTGAACAATTTTCAAGGAAAACCAGTTCGATATTATATAATCAAATTACCGGAACGAATCTTAACTGGGCAAAATACACTGTACCCGTAGGAATGCACACACTGGAATCAGATACAAAGATGGCAGGATTTATTTCACATCCCAGGCCTTCATGTGTCGGATGGTATTTGGGAATGACTTTAAATAAAATTGATGAGCCCGATTCTGTACCTCCACAATTAACAATTACCGGTTCCTGCGGCAATTTTATAATAGATGCCACCGAAAAAACGAACGGGAAACCTTTCCCCGGGCAGATAGACCAAGGGATAAGCAAAATTGTTTTAGTACCGGAACTATCGGATAATTTTAAATTGACACTTGAAAAGCCTGAGCTATTCAAACCCCAGCTAAAAATTACCAAACAAAGATTCTATCTTGATGTTATTGATAAATACAAAATGGCTAATGCTGTTTTCTGTGTTATCGACAGAGCCGGTAATATCGCTATTGATAGTATAAAATATGAACCGGACTTAATCAGTTTTGAACCAAACTTACTTGATTTTTTGAATATCAGGGTTAAATCGGAAAAAGATTCAATTCTACAATTAATCAATACCGGCAGCAAACCCCTGACTGTTAATAAAATTAGTTTTATGAAGGGAATTTTCAAATTGAATTGTTCCGATTCCATTAATATCATTCAACCGGGTGATAAAAAACCAATCACAATTTGTTATATTCCACAGGCTGAGCAGAAAACGCAGAAAGATTGCGATACATTGAAGGTTGTTACAACATGCAGCGAATTTTCGACTGCTGTTTTAGGACGTGGCGTAATGCCTCATATCCGTTCAAATTCAATTTTTGATTTCGGTGATATTGAAAAAGACAAGAAATTATGCATCGAGGATAAGAACAGTTATGGTTTCAGAATCGAAAATCCCGGCACCGGGGATTTAATTATTACTAAAATTAAAAATATAATTCCCCCATTTTCGATACAGGACCCTTGCGAACCGCCATTGCCGCTAACTATAAGCCCATCAGGTTTTACTAATATTAAAACAATTTGTTTTGCTCCTACCGATTCCGGTTCATTCAGTAATGATATGATAATTGTCAGCAATGCCGATTCAGCCGAAATAGCAATCAAACTGACCGGCAACGGATTTATTAAAACTGATGTTTTTGAACCTAAAGTTAATATTGTGAATGATTTTCTTTTAACTTCATCTTTGAATAATGAATTTATTAATATTACTTATAATATTGATAATAATTCAAATGTTTTGCTTGAAATTTTTGATATAACCGGAATACATAGGAAAACTTTAGTCAATGAATATCAGGAATCCGGAAGCCATAGCTGCCAGCTATCCTTAATCAGCAGTCAGATAAATACGGGTGTATATTTCCTGAAATTGACTTATGGGAGTATTGTTCGAACAAAAATATTTATTGTGTCTCAATAATACAACAAGTAAAATGCTAAAACCAGTAGAAAGAACATAAATTCGAGAGGATGATTAAAAAATTTTTGATAATTAAATAAATTTACTTGTAAATCAAAGAAGTATATATTAAATTACCATAATAAATATTAAATGGATCAATTATTTTTATTTGTTTAAGTATAACTAATTCTTCTTTTGCTACACTATTATTTATTTGTATTTTTGCAATAC
>Ga0118677_10005526_pt1 | contig 22060 bp, 20 predicted proteins | sample AliMusrvi5mmetaG_FD_86154 | JGI IMG/M metagenome (GOLD analysis project Ga0118677, IMG submission 86154)
AATTAGATTTTCAAGAATTTTTAAAATCTGTTTATTCTCCTTCTATTAATAGAAAAATACCAAATTACTATAACGAGCAAGATTTTAAAGGAATGGCTTATTATCTAAGTAGACGGGGAAGGAAAGAAAAACGTCCAAAATCGTATTTGACATTAACAAATATTTTTGAACAATGGAATAAGCAAGAAGGTAAATGCGCATATACTAATATGAATATTTATTTAAATAAGTCCTGCTTTTCCGAAGAGACTAGGCAACGTAATGTCTCAGATATTAATACCTTTGAATTCGCGTCTATAGATAGAATTGACTCGTCTCGACCCTATACAACAGATAATATCCATTTCGTCAGCCGAAATATTAACCTATGCAAAAATACTATGAGCCATAAAGATTTTCTAGACTTTCTGACTTATCTTCGATAATTTTGGAGGAAGGCGGTAACGAACCGCCGTGTTGCACATATTAACCTTATCCTTTACTTACAAGTTTCAAATGGGGTTATTTCCGCGTGTTGTTACCATTGATATTTCCGCAGTTACTTTTATAACATTTAACCATAGTTATTTTTGCCTTCATTTACGGTCAAACTAATAGAATACTAACTTCCGGCTTTAACTCTTCTATTAATCCCTTTTAACCTAATTTCTTAGGCAAAGGCAAGCGTTGGAGCGGGAGAGATAGCCTCGATGAAGCTGTTCCACGCGCTTTTCACGCTGCGAGCGATTTCAGTAACGAATTTCGCATTTAGTTTTTTTATCACCATTTTAACGTAGCCAAGATGATTTCTACGACTTGTTAGACAATGAATCAACGTGCAGTCGAATCCATTTTCCCCCGCTAGTTAAATAGTAGAATATTTGGTATATCCCGCTATTAAATTACTTAAATTAATTCAACCGTAGCGGATTTTTTATTACCCGCATATCATTCAGAATTTCGATCTGAAAAGCCTAGTCGCGTCCTTCATTCAAATCAATGAACTACTTTGGTATGCAACCAACCCGCGTAAACATTAGGCGGGCAATCAAACATTACGGTTGAAAATATTATTTAGTGTTCTTATATATAAATCTTCTTAAATTAGCTTGAGCCTCTCTAAAGCAATCTATATCATAACTTAATCCAGAATCTACCGCAAAACCATAATGTTGCCGGTATTTCATTACCAGTATTTCAATTTCTAGTTGGTTTTTATAGTTACGCAATCCTTCCACTTGCGCTATTAAGAATAAATCTAAATACATAATGGAGAAGTTACACTAAAATATGCACGGATATAAGAAATCGAATCTTATCGACGCCGCTTCTTCCGATTAAGCACAGAACCTTTGGAGAGTTCCCGGCTACCATAGCCCTATCCGTATTAAAAAATTGCCACCGCGACTTATGATGAAGTCACCCCTGAAATCCCTACATCAATTTGGTTTTCGGAATTTTGGTGGTAAATGTGGAAACATTGATAATTGAAATCAAATCTCTCGATTTAAGAAACCGGACTCTAGCCACTTGAGTTATATTTCCTGATGCTCCCAATCATGGTTACGATCCATGTCTAAGCGGTCCAGAACCGCTTGTGCTAACCTTGACACTCATTGGGAATAAAAATGCTCCCCGCCGAGGTAACGATCCTCGCCTCCAGCATTCAAAGTGCCGTGTGCAACCTCTACACTTACAGGGAATAAAATTGGTGCCAGAATAGGAGTTTCACCCTCTTGTTTAACTATTTCTAGTCGTGCGGGACTATACCCGCGCCAGCATAAATGGGGCGTCGTATGGTATTCGAAACCATCCCTTCTCCGTCACAAGGAGATATGCGATAAAACCACTACACTAACAACGCCATATAAAAAATACCCACCGGATTACGCATTAAAAAACAAAGAGGCGCGGCGGGTATGATAAAAAGTAACCCATAGATTTGAGCATATTAAGAGGCTTAATGGGTGTTGTTTGGAGCCAAACATAGATTATTCATCATAAAAGAAAGAAACAAACGCGCTCATTTAATTCTTTCATCCGGCTTGCGGGGATTATTTGGCATATGAAGCGATTGCCGTGAACGAACGGCGTTTTCTCCGTCTGACGGGAGACGTTCTACGAATATTGAACTATCACGCTATTTGGTCCCGCGAGCGGTTTGGCACCCCGCAACTTCCCGCCCAATGCAGGATGTTTTATAAGGCCGTTTGAACTATCGCGGAAATTTGGTTTGCACATCGTCACATAAAACATGTCGCTCTGCAAATGAATTTGTGGCTGACTTACTCAGCCTAATGGTAGGGATAGTGGGCCTCGAACCCACTACCAACCGATTAAAAGTCGGTTGCTCGTCCACATGAGCTTCATCCCCATACTAAATTTGGAGCCGTGCAAGGTATCGAAACCTTCATGCCTCATTACAAGTGAGGACTAGGTGCCTACGCACGGCTTGTTTAATGGCTCTGGACCTTCGTAACGCTCGAAGCTAATACTGTTTAACAGACAGTCGGTTCGCACTTGCCACCCCGCCCAGAATAAAAATCTAGATGCAGTTTTGGAGTTTGTCCCTTTCAAGACAATTTCAATGTTAGTTGGTTTGCTGTATTGCATCTAATGGCACACCATACGGGACTCGAACCCGTTCTAAGAGATTGACAATCTCCCGTTGCTTACCCTTACACTAATGGTGTATAAATTGTTTACAAGCATGTCAGGATTTGGACCTGATTTAGCATCTTATTTTGGGAGGTGGGTTAACATCGCCACGATACTACTCTTATTTCGAGGGTGTCTTAACATTTCACCACATGCTTATAAATTGGAGGGTCATATCGACTAACCCAATACGCCGGATTTTTACCGGAGGAAACATTACGGCTAGTTGTAACTATCTTCTCTATTTCCTGATTTTCGAAAGGCCGCTAGTGGGGGTATCGAACCCAATCCCTCTGAAGTTTTTCAGACTCCTGCTAATCCATCTCAGCTAACTAGCGATAACTTATTTTCTACTAAATCTATACTAGATGCAGTTTATTTCAATTAATAGTTGAATTTTTATTGGTTGCTGGATGCATCTATGGTGGAGTTGATGATGCTCGAAATCACACACTCTTGTTTGCAAAACAAGCGCACTTCCTCTTATGCTACAACCCCATTTAAAATTCTTTCTTTTAATTTAATTAATACATCGTCTAATAACCCCCAAATTAACTCAATTCCATTCTCTCTAATAACTTGGTTAATCTTATAAGTATCTTTACCAATTAAAAATTTATTTTTAGGATCAAGATAAAGATTATACTTTGGCAAGTAGAAGTCAGGATAATATCTTCTTTTACTACCATCTTTATCTGTCCAAAAAAACATTATCTTTCTTGATCTTATCCATTCAATATTTTGAGAATCCAAAAATTCTGCTAATTTAACTTCCCAAGAACAATCCATCCAGATTCCTTTATATTGATATTTCTTATAATTTGTTTCTCCCCCACAATTAGGGTTAGCTTTAGCCTTTTGCGACATAAGTTGGTGGGAACATTTTTTACCACAGGTTTGAATCTTATTATTAATATGTCCAAATGAGTTATGACATATACAACATATTAAATTATACGTTTTTCTATACCTTTTAAAGCCTATTTTTAAAGGAAATTTATGCCGAACCAAATCGTCAAATTTTCCGTCTTTCCACGCTTGTTTCATTCCAATAGACGTTTTTTTATAATCCACAAATCTTCTTGTATAATTGTTTGCACATTTTTGACAACAAAATTTGGGAGCCTTTTTTGCATTAGAGGTAACAAAAATATTATCACAGACAGGGCAAGATTTTTCATATTTAATATAATCTACATTAGACCGCTTAGACCCTATTCTGGAACATATCGGAGAGCAATATACCTTTCTACCCCTTGAGTATTGCCTTTTAACTTCTGCCGCGCATTTTAATGCTTTTTTATGGCAAATTGGGCATTCTATTTCGGTTTCCCTTTTTATTCTCATAATACTATTTTACACTTTTATGGAACAAAAGGGAATCGAACTATCAACTATTTTTCATTGGGTGTTAATTACGTGTGCAATTTTTGGATCGTATCTTCGTTATACTACGTATAAAATAGTCAGAAAGATAGACATCGAACCTATTTAGCATCGCGCTAACCGCCAACCGTGCCTTCTGATAAAGTGGCTCCTACAGATTAAAGCTATCTAGAATTTTACCTTTAATCTTGAGGGAGCGATAGGGAGCATCTGGTGAGATTCGAACTCACGACGTTTTTATTTCCCACTTGGAAGGAGGGCGCAATCAACCACTATGCGACAGATGCTTAAATTTGGTGTATTATAGAAATATTTTACCGAAAACTTCATATTTACGTGTAAGTATATATACAATATGAAAACTAGAAAAAAGAAAAGCTTAATTTGGACTATTGACGCGGATGTTCTTCAAAATATATTGAACGAATCTAGCTCAATTGTCGAAGCATTAAAAAAACTTGGATTTAACCCCTACAATGGAAATCATCGAACACTTACGGAAAGGATTAAAAGGGAAAGGTTTTGGTTAGAAAAATTCCAAGAAAATAAAAGAAAATGGTGGAAAGAATTTCGCTCTTCATCTAACATTAAAAAGGAAACACCTAAAGAGGAAGTCTTTCGCGAACAAAGCGCATATCTAAATGGAACCGGACTGAAAAAGAAACTAATCAAACTTGGGAGAGAATATAAATGTGAAAAATGCTTCAATAACGGATTATGGAATAATGAGCCGCTTTCCCTTCAATTAGACCACAAGAACGGAATCAATAACGATAATCGGATTGAAAATCTGCGATTTCTTTGTCCGAACTGCCATAGCCAAACCGAGACATTTTCGGGTCGCTCGTCTAACTTAAAAAAGCCCAAGTCGTTTTGTCCCGATTGTAAAAAAGAATTTGGGGGGCACGGGGAACGGTGTCAGTCATGTGCTTCGAAAAACCGCGATTCACGAAAAACATTGAAAGGAGCCGATATTATTATTAATTGGCCAGATATCACCTTAGTTATGAACTGGCTAAGTAATTTTTCGTTACTAGAAGTATCTCAGCAAATAGGTTGCTCAGATAACGCTCTACGCAAATTCTTAATTCGTAACGGGCAAGAAATCCCTAAATATCCTCGCGGCTATTGGATTGTGAGAAAAAAATATCATCTTTCACACGAAGAAACGCTAGAGAAAATGAAACCCAAGATAAGGTCTTGCAATTGGACATCCCCTGAAATAGTCAATCAGGTGCGGATATATCTAAAAGAAGGCATGAAGGTCGCAAAAATTGCCAAACTTTTGAATATAAATAGATTTAAAGTTTCGCATATCAAAGCGGGGGGATTTTCTTCACCCGACAAAAGATTTTCAGCATATCAATCAAGTTAATCCTTTAGTGGGCATACCAGAATTCGAATCTGGACGGAATTAAATCCATAAGTTCCTTAGACTTACGCGGCTTGCCAATTACGCCATATGCCCAAATGGTCCTCTAGGGTGGTTTCGATCCACCTACTGTGCTTTATCAAAACACTGTGATAGCCACTTCACTACAAGAGGATAAATTGGTGCGAGTGGTGGGCTTCGAACCCACAGCGTTTACCTCTAGGGTCTAAGTTCCTAAAACTTAGGTGTTTCGTCCAATTTCACCACACTCGCAAAAAGTTTACAACTTTAAAGCAAGTTGTCAGCTAGGGCATACTAGCTCACTGACTAATATACTCTCCACCATCAATTTTTTAACGAGAATTGAAACTCGCGGATACGGACCCGCCACCAGCTTCATAGGAATATTATAGCTGGAACTAATCTATGGTCGGAATGACAGGTAACGCTCCTGCTTGACCCTGATCCCAAATCAGGTGCCTCACTTTTAGGCTACATTCCGTTAAAATTGGTCCTTCGGGCAGGGGTCCAACCTGCATTGCGCGGAAATCTACCGCTAAACTCGTTATAAGCGAGGGGTTTTAGCATTAAACTACCGAAGGATATGGTAGCTCTCGTCCGTCTTGACCGGACATCTAATCGCATATGAAACGATTGCTTTACATTAAGCTAGGGAGCCATAAAAATTTCAAACAACAGCCAGCATAAACGCCATTCATTTACTAGTATGAAACGGCTATCGAGGCTAACATATAATGGTAGCGAAGGTTGGATTCTAACCAACTTTAGGTTTCCCCTGAGTTATGAGCACAGTTAGCCTTACAAGGCTTGTCCTCGCATTATGGTTCGAGAGGCGCGAATCGAACGCGCGTAGTAAGGCTTCTGGAACACTCGTATCACAAATGCTCTATGAAACCCTACGGACAACCAACAGTCTTCCTCGGATATAAATTAAAGTTGTTGAGATGAGTAAGATTAATGGATTCGAACCATTGTCTCAGAGCATTACCCCGCGCATTATCCGCTATGCTAAATCCCACCCATCTATCTCTTTTGGTCATAATCATGAGCTAATTAGGCTCGTAGATTTACCATTTGCAAAGGTGCCGACAACGGGTGCTGCCCCCGCTCTATGTTCTCCTTGAAAGGGAGGTAAGCATGCTGTTGCTCATTATCGGCATAAATTGGTGGGGGTAGGAGGAATCGAACCTCTTCGTCTGACCACTACACATATTTTTTGACAAATGTTTTACAGGCATCCGTGCAGAACAGCCCCCTATTTTCAAGTATTTACTATGTTTTCCTCGCGAGATTTGTCATAGTTTCAACGGGTAGTCGCAAGTGGTGCGGCCAATCCCGTCAAAGTCGGTATTTAATCTAGTTATCCGCATACAAATACACTAACCGACAAACTTTGCGGGTAAATTGTTGAAATGATTTGAACTGTTTCTGTAGTTTAAGTGTAATATTAAGTTTAAGTATTAATATGAAAACTAAAATTAATCTAGAGTTACTAAAATTACACTCTGTCGATAAAACCTCGTCGGAATGGGCTGACTTTTTCCGATGCGGAAAATCAACCGTTAAAAGGGCATGTAAATTTTTAAATGTTACTTGTAAAAGTAGAAATCATTCTCATACCACGGAATCTAGACAAAAAATATCAGATGCTAGAAAAAAATTTCTAAAAGAGAATCCTGACAAGCATCCTTGGAGGTCAAAGGATAAGTTTCAATCTAAACCGTGCGAGAAAATAAAAGAATTCTTAATTAAACTATGTATTCCCTTTATAGCAGAATATCAACCATGTATTGATGGGCATTTTTTCAGTATTGATATTGCACTACCCGACAAGAAGATTGCCTTAGAAATTAACGGGAATCAACATTATGAACGTGACGGAATATTAAAGGAATATTATCAGAGAAGACACAACCTTATAGAATCTGTCGGCTGGAAGGTTTTTGAAATTCATTATTCTGCTTGTTTTAATTTAGAAAAATGGACAAATTTTATTAAGGTAATTACGGAATCTCCGCAAGTTGAAGCTTTCGACTATTTTAATTATATTCCGCGAGAAAAGTTAGTATCTTATGATCCCTGTCCTATGTGCGGTAACAACAAAAATAAGTTATCAAAAAACTGTTTAAAATGCTCCAAGTCGGTTAAACGAAAAAAAATACCCACAAAGGAGACTTTAGAAAGGTATATTGGGAAAGTCCCCAATACTAAAATCGCCAAAATATTTGGAGTATCTGATGTTACCATAAAAAAATGGAGCATCTTCTATAATATAGAATGTCCCAATACTCGCGGCTTTTGGACCAAACTTGGTAAGTATGAAGGGATTCGGACCCTTATTTAATCCGTTATGCACCAATCGCTTAGAAGGCGCGGCCAATACATACTTATTTTAAAATTTGCAAACATTAAAAGTAGTTTGCGAATAACTTATTATATTTTATGCCATTCAGCCTTTTAACGCTTTTACTGGCTATAATAAATTATAGTAAGGATTTTGTGTCCTTACCCAAAAAATTTCACCAACATAATCAGATATAACTAATATTTGATTATTTACGAGGCGGATTCCTTGAGCCATCCCAAGGAACATTTTGACGACCTTTAAAGCATTACTGCCTCAAGCTATTTTAACTCCGCTTACTAGGCGGGCGTGTCAAACTTCTTTTTTCGACTTTACCGTTCTTTACTGCGTGGAAGAGAACTGATTCTAAGACTTCCTCAAACTGTTCTAAAATTGTTATTTTCTTTAAATTATGTATCCACTATACTGTTTTTTATCTTTTCGTCAATTGATTTTTTTGCTTTTCTTTAAATTTTTCACAAAAAAAAAGAGGAAAATTTCTTTTCCTCCTGATAATTTTGTTCTAAATTCTTTATCAGGAGCCTATTACATCATATCGGGATTTTCGAGTTGGGCCACAAAACGACCTCTCCCAATAATGCAATTACTGGTATATTTGTGCCATAATGTAGATGTTGACGATTTCATTTTTGAAGATTTTTTAATTCCTTAAAAGTTATTTTACTACTTTTACATATTTAATATCAATATGGGAACTATTTTTTGTTATTTATTTTATAAGGGAGAGTATATTGGATTTTTCTGGAATGTCAAGGGGTTTTTAAATCTTCCGTCACAATTTCTTTTACCCTTTTGACAATATTCTCCATTTTACAGGCATAAAGTCCTGCCGAAGAGAAGGATGTCAACTCCATCAACCAAAAATTGTTGTCTGAATCCATCACTACATCTATACAGAATACCGGATCAGGATAAAATCCAACTTCCAATATTTCTTTTACAAATTCAGTTGCCCCAACAGGTGCAGAAGGGACTCTTGTAGTCAAACCTTGGAATCGGTATGATGAAACTCCCAATATCTCTTTATACTTAGTTACTACAAATCTCCACTCCGCCACCACATTTTTTGGAGTAGATACCAAAACCAAGGAATTCTTCAAGTGTTGAGCCGAATCATAAAATTCATCCCAATCTTGAATATCTATTAAATCTGCTTTAAATGTTTTATCCCCGCTATCGGGGCGGATAAACATAGTGGACTCTTTACCCAATAATCCATAAAACCACCATTTACGGCGATTTACGCTCTCTAACGATGCCATTATATAGTTATCATTAAATAAATAGGGTTCAAAATATGGATAATAGACTGAACAAAGGTAATTTTCAAACGTGCTATAAGTGACGGGAGTTGAATCAGATAAGTGCTGCTTAATCAGTTTACAAACTTCTATTGAACCATTTGTTATTACTCGCGCGTTTTTAATAAAAGTTAGATCGTTCTTATAAAAATCCCCATTGATTTTATATAATGGAAGATTTTGCCGCTCAATTTCGTCAGTAAGGGCTAAATAGCTTTTCTCTTTGACTAAATTCTCTACTATCCAAATAAAAGGATTATCCATATTTCAAAGTCTGGTTAGGAAATAAACAGTATTGACTAATTTCAATTTGTAAGGACATTTTTTGTCTATTTACTTCATCTTTAAGCTGGTGATACTCCTTGGTATCCATCAATGCATTTTTTAATGTTTCAATATTAATTCTATTAGTGCTATTCTTCATAACCTCTAATCTGAAATCGTCTCTGGAAACTTCCGTTAATTCTTCGGGAGTATATTTAGTAAGATATTCTATCGGAAAGCTACAAGCTAAAGGCATACCGCTTGAAGATGGGTTAATACTAAAACTAACTCGCCCATTTCGAATAGCTATATTATAAACTCCTGTGTTATACCCCCCACAATGACGACCCTTTCCCCAAGCCGTGCAATAGTTAGTCAACGAATTGAAACCGTCTATTATTGTATCTGTATTAGTATTCATATTGAGGGGCTGATTTTTTTATTATGGTTAAACGCCACCATATCACATAATCTGGCAACATCTGAATTTTCAAATTTCATCTTAAATCTCTCGGAGAATCGGTATCCTCGGCGCAAAGTTGAAGCGGGATGAGTAACACCCTGCAATCTTAGGCTTTTACCTACTGCGATATTATTAACGTCCTCCCTAGTCTTATATCCATTTTCATCGAAAGCAAATAAACTTACATTCCAATCAAATCCATCTAACAGTGAATCTGTCGTCCATGATTCTTCCTTATACATTACTTGGACACCCTTGCCCTCATATTTTATCTCATAAATCATAAAGGGTTCAGATTTATGCCAATCGGTTTCAGATTGAACTTTAGGAAATTTCCCTAGTGCCTCGGTAACTTTTTTACCAATTTCACCAAAAGCAATGCGACTACCGCCCAAGATAAAAATGTCATAATCCTTGGGGTCACGATCCATAAGGGAATCCCTCACGCTACCGCCAGCCAATACCACTCGCCCAAAAGGGGAGAGGATTTCATTAAAAGTATTATGGACTTCTTTGATCATATTATTAATTAACCACCTTCCACTCGACCATTCCGCGACCATTATCTAGTGAGGTAGCCCCCGAATAACTTAAAGAACTTTTAAGCGAGTCAGATACCAATTTCATTTGTTGGTTTAACGTTCTGCCAGTTCCTTTAAATCTCAAAGTCACGCCCTCAATGTGATCCTCGCTATTTTTAATCATAGACGAAGCATTGCCAGAACAAGTAATATATCCTAATTCATCTTCAAGTTCTTTAATTTGTTTAAAAAGTGCGGCAGACATCACAAATTTTGCGCCTAACCCCCCTATTGCCTTAAAAACATCACCAATCCATACTTCTCCATCTTCGGTAGTTAAGCCACCATCGGGGCAAATATCCAAGGTTTTCGCAATCTCTACACAACTAATCAAATCCGTCACAGTGGTAGAACCAAAACCGGAATATTGGCTTGTCCTACAGTTTTTAGACACGCCCAATCCTAATTTTAAACAATTTACCCCTAAATTTTCTAACCACGGAACAACTTTGGATTCACTAGCGTTGCCCGCAATCAAATAACAATCGGGGAACAAATGCCTCGCATATTTGATAATAGGTTCAACGTGTGCCGCGTAACAAAAGGCGACATCAACGGTAATCATATGGACTTGTAAATTAAGGTCTTTAATAGCTTTAAGTAATATAAAATCTTGCTCTTTTGCCCCGATTGAAATAGATTTACTAAACCAATTTTCTCTGTTAATACGTTTTAAGAATTCTAACGTATCTCCAAATCTATGATAAACATATGGCCAGCGATTTTCGTCTAACTTTTTTAAAATATCATATGTTTGAATGGATGGCATGTTGGAAATACAAACGGGTGAGGCGTATCGTCTCCCTCCGATTTCTACAGAAATATCAGCATCTTTGCGCGAGGCCAATTGTCCGAATCCATGTTTCAATATAATATCTTTATAGTAAAGGGAGTGTCTCATTTTCAATAATCTTATTCTTTTTCTTTTTAACTGGCTCAACGGGAGCAACAGGAGGCATCAAACCAAATCTGATTCGACATAAACGCTCTGCAACTTCTTTACCGCGCTCCTTTAATATCTTATCAAAAAGCCTAGCTTGACGAGGCATCAACTCAAATATTTTACCGTCAAGCTTGATCTTTAGTATTCTGTTTAACGTTCCCATCCTCCCAACAGAATATCACATTTTCGCAGGAAGTCAAGTTTTTTTCAAGGCCATTTTTAATAACCTTTTCCCAAATATGGTAACGATTAGCCAATCCAGCACCTAATTTTGAAATAAGAAATATTTTATCAGGATTTGCTTGGATGGTTTTTTTTAAATTATACCCCTCCCTCATAAAGACTCCGATATATTCGTCTGGTTTATAAAATGAGGAATCGTGATTTGAGGGGTATTTTTTAGTAATAAATCCAATTGCTTGAGGGTGATCCCGTAAAATTGCCGCGCCTCCCCTCCCAAATTTTGCCGTATTATCCCCAAAAATAAAGTAAGAATCGGGGTGATTATCTAAATACTCTTTTGTAACATTAATATTTTGATATTTAGCCATAAAATTAATTCTCGCCCCGCCATTATCCTACTCGGTAATTCTGCTCAACTACTTTTTAAAATTTACTTATTAAATTTTACTGTTTGGGACTACAAAACTATTCATTATTAAATTCTTCTGTAGCTTTAATTGCTGCCGCCCTTGCTCTATTTTGCGCCCACGGACGGAATTGATCTGCCATATCTCCCCAACCGCTAGGTTTGGCATCGGCAATATTATTAAGTTCTGCTATAGTATTATTTAAACGTTCCTCAATTTCTCTACAATATTTAGCTAAAATTAATTGGGGGTCACAATTATCTAAATCACCATGTCCTTGAATAGAGGATTTAAAACATTTTGAATCTGTTAAAGGGGTTGCCATATTATTTCCATTCATCTAACCCTTCTACATATTTCAAATGATCTTTTGAAAATTTATTAGCCATAAAAAAATATACAAACGCTTCAACTACTTTCCCCTCTATCGGGTCAATTACTTTAATTAGTTCTCTTTGATACATGTGCGGATGCCCCTCTAACCTATCGACATTCTCTAAGGTATGTTGAGTAATATGATATAACTCACCTTTAATATTTTTAGATGTTTCGCCATGATAATCAATAAGAATCGGCAATCCAATATCCAGCAACATATATTTTTCTACCGTAGTTGTCTCTCCTAAAAATATAGAGGACTTTAAAAACTCATGATTATTGAACCCTTGTCGAAGTGTTCCATACGTGAAAAGATTATACATATCAAATAGTATAGAAATTTTTATAATTTTGTCAAGTTATTTATTGTATATTAAATCCCATCCTTTTTTCTTGGGGCGCGGCGTATCCCGTTTCCTCATATAAATTATAAATTTCAGCTAATGACATAGACTCTTTAACCTTATAATCGTATCCCAAATGATTAATAAGCAACTGCGCGTCCGTCTTATTTAAATTTTTAAATCCATGATCTTGAATCAAACGGCCCTTCCTTAAAAGTGCCGGATCAATTAAATTCTTTTCACAATTATAAGAAATAATTAATGAAATTTGAAGCAAGCTTCCAAGCAAACCATCGCTCATATTAAGTAAAACTGAAACCAATGAAGCGTTCTCGTTATTCTCCCTCGACTCAATGGCCTTTTCCGCATCTTCAATCACTAAAACAGAATTTTTATGGCGTAGCAAAGTGCTTAATAATGAAGGGGATGTCAACATTTCGACAGCATTAGAAGGGATGAAAATGAATTCACGATCTACTACCGAAGTCAAATATCTAATATAAGTAGATTTACCAGTTCCGGGGTCGCCGTGGAACATATAAAGGCCGCCATTTTTGTAGCTACTTAATTTATTGGTAATCCTTTCGTGAACTTCCTCAAAATATTTACCGTAATTAAGTGATAGATTTATCTCTTTGGGGGTTTCTATATCAATAGACCGTGCCGATAATTCCCCACATTCTGTGATCAGCACAGAAATCTTGGACTTCTTGGCTGGCTTTTTAGTGAAATCCTTGAATATAGCAAGCGGTTCAGTTGTATATGCTGGCGAAAACATAGCTTTAATTGCAAACATTTTATTCTCCGAATCATACTGAAAACAATAAAAACATTTATTATAATTAATTATTAATGAAAAATCTTCATCGGGTGATGAATGCATCAGCATACCTAGATATGGGTCACTTTTCGTTAATTCGTATTTGACTAACTCACCGCCTAAATTCATCAAATGCTCAACCGCACCATCGGTATAGATAGCCGCAGACTCTTCAATAGAAGCACATACCCCGAAATGATCCTCAAAATATAAATCAAAAGGAAACTCTTGAATATTTTTATGCTCAAATAGCCGTTTGGTGCTATTTAATTTAAATTGTCTATCCTTATCGCCAATTACCTTGATGACTTGTTCCATATCTTATATATATCCGATATTACTTGGATGTCAAGACAATTTTAATGACAGTTCGCCAGATTGAACTTTTTGGGTAAGCGAAGATAAAATATTGGCTTGTAATTTCTTACATTCACGCTCTGAAATCTTGTAAATCTTGGCAATCTGCTTAGTATTCTTTTTGCGCTGACCAATTCCGAAGGACTTTTCCAGAATATCTTTATGAACTGGATCAACTTCCGACAAAAGACTAGAAACTAATTTTAATTTTGTCTCGCCATTTGGAGAGAAGAATCTATTTTCGATTGACTTTGAATAAAAGTAATCCATTGGAGTAATATCGGTATCAGGAACAATTTCTTGATCCAATGAAATATCATCAGGGAACAATGATAAAACCTCCCTCATGTAATAAACCGTTGTCTTATATTGCTTTGCCAGATGTTGAACAGATGGATATTCGTTGAATCTCTTCCAATATTGATTGGAATATTTCTTAACTTGGATAGCAAGATTAATTAAATTGGCACTCGGACGGACAGTATGCGCGTTGTCTCTAGTATATTTAGAGATTTTGTTATAAATCCAAAAGTAAGCGAAGGTGATAAACCGTAACTTCTTACTGAAATCAAACCGATTAATTGCTTCGGATATTCCAATAAACCCCTCTTGCTTTAAATCGTCTAATTCAATGTTTTTATACAGTAAAGAATGCCCAATTTTTAATATCAAATCCTCATGTAATAGATAAATTTGATGAACGGCCTCCGTGTCTCCACTTTGAGCCTTTCTGATTAGAGCGTATTCTTCGTCTATAGTTAGTTTTTTCATAAAATTAAATATCCATTACCTTTACAATACCTTCAAATACCTTAAAGGTTTGAAGCGTATCATATGCGGCATCGTGAAAGCGACCTTCTTCTTGCGGGATTCCTAAATCTTTACAGGCTTGTCCTAGATTTGTCTTTAGTCCTCTTTGGTGAAAATTACAAAAACGATATTGAAATCCAATCATGTCCTCATTTGGTTTCATTTTAATATTAAGTTTGTATGCTTTAAGCAATGCATTAACATCAATGGAGCGAGGAATATAAGAATAATCAGGAGGAAATCCACATTCTTGCCTCCAAATATTATGGATATAAGTATCAAAATTCAACCCATTAAACCACAGTATTTTATACTCTGGATTATAAATATACTCGTCAAGCCAATTCAGCACCTTTAAAGATGATTCCCCTTGTTGCTGGATCGTCATTATGTTAAATCCGGTAATCCTCGCCGCATCTTTGCTTACGTCTATATCGGGCCAACTAATATAACGGGTTATTACTTCTTCTACATTAAACCCTGTAGCTGTAATTGCCGCGACTTGCCACGGGCGATTCTTTTCCAATAGATTAAGACTTTCAGTTTCAAAGTCTATCGTAATATACTTTTGACTTTTATTATATCTGAATTCTTCGCCTCCAAAGTTATTATACATTATTTTAAGAAATCTTTAATTTTAAGTCTTGGTTTAGTTACGATAGATGCACCGACATTATAATCTAATAATACTATCGGCTGTTTTTTCTCTTCTGGCTTATATAGTAAGCTATATTTTAAATTTGTCAAGTATTTTTCTCCATCGGGTGTGAAAAACCATAAAAGAGTATCTACCTTACGGGTAATTAACATTAAATGATCAAATGGATATTTCATCATCAATCTTTTAAATAAATTAATCTCTCTACCCCATAAAGGACGTTCCTCAATTTGAGTAATTAATGCTATCGCCTTGGGGTGTTGACCCCGTTTAAATCTGGTTTTGTTTAATTGGTTATCGGATTTCGGCATATTATTCTCTTTTGGTTGCTATGTCTTCTAACTCTGTTCTCGGAATTTTATATCCCCTCGTAACGTGGTGGATATTTTGAATAGATGTCAATTCATAATTATCCACTATTTTATCCAATCTTTCAACCAGTTCTTTAGTTTTAAAAATATACTCTACTTTATTTTTAATAAACCAATATACAAAAAAATCATTGTTATTAGCTAATGCTTGCCAAGGGCCACCAATTTTATTACCATAGCTAAATCTTTCAATAAAAAAGTTAGGGGTGCGATTCATATCATAATAATCACTTTTTAATTCAATAGTTTTACCAGATTTTATAACGCGGAAGTCGTTTTTAAGTCCGTCTAACCTCTCTAATTTTTCTTCATATTTTTTGGCAAACAGTTCTTCTCCGTATTGCCCCTCCTTCAAAGAATTATTGAACTCGAATATCGCTTCTTTGTTGGCGGTTCGCGCCCCGTTTACGCGAGTGTTTCGGGTTTCACAGTTAGGTGTTAACATATTATCTAAAAAATCAAATAAAACAACGGTCTTACAAATGTGCTCGTTATAGTAAACGTAAAGCCAATAATCTTCATAGTTGAACCCCAAATTATAGCTAGCCTGAGCCTTTTCGTAAGGAGGGTCTAAGATAAGAATGCTATTGTGGGTAATATGTTCGTTTATTTCCCAATAGTTTTTATTTAATATCATAGGGGATAATTCGCGCCACCTATTTAAAGCCTCGTTATAATCGTCTCTTATTGATATATTTTTGCGATGTTTGATGGGGACATTAAATCCATTTTTAGAATATCTAAATACTCCTGAGAAACTTAGCTTCATCAAAGAATAACAATATTTCCACCAGTCAGGCTGTCCTCTATGATAAAAATAATCCTCGGGCGTAAATACGTCTTTAATTACCTGCTTATCAAACCGCGATAATATTTTATAAATATATGGGTCTAAATCATTTAAAACGCATTCCGAAGCCAAATTAGAAGATAATACCGCAGAACCACAAAATGATTCAACAATTCTTTCTCCTTTAAATTTTTGCAAATGCTTAACCCACCACGATTTAGAACCAACATATGTCGGCAAAAATTTTATTAATTTCTCTTTACTCATAATACCGTTTCGTGCCATAAAGGTTTAATCCATTCTGCTATTAGATATTCTCTATCTGTTTTCTTCACACGGGCGATAATAATTAAATTATCCTCCCACTCTTCAAATATATCTTTGTCGCTATAAAATTCTGTTTGTCCAAAGGTAAGCAGGGTTCCATTGGCGAAATCATCATCTATAAATATTTTATAGTATGTATTACCAGTTTTCCTAGCTTTCATCTTCTTAATATCTTTGACGCAAACTGCAATAGTGAACATTTCATCTTTAATTCCGCCAATCGCAGAATCTAACGTGACTAGATCATTGTTATCATTGAATAACTCAACTAGCTTGTAAGAATAAGAATAACCTAATAACTCGCGCTCCCAATACCAATTATAGAAATTAGACTTCTTAGAATTCATGGAATAAATATCCTTAGCCTTGTCTGTATCTCGACGGATAGTATTAAGTCTGCTTTCTTTAATATATTCCTTCCCCTTAATATCTTTATTAGCGCACAGATATTTGACTAAGGTGAATGTATCGTCACCCAAATTCTGCGAGAACTGTGTCGCTAACTTTTTCTCCTTCGGGGTTAGCTCATTATAAAGTTGAAACTCTAATAATAATTTAGGACGGTTAGTTTTAAAATCATCGAAGCACCCCGCATTAATTAGTGACTTGACTACGTTCAACCCAAGCTTCGCTTCAAGACAACTATTAAATAGTTCTATCTTATTAGAGTTAGCTCTATTAAAGTTTAATAGTTTCTTCATCCCCGCATCAGAGATTCCCTTAATAGAGGACAATCCATAACGGATGCCAGCATCTTCAATCTTAAAATCAAATTCGCTAGTCCTTAATGAAGGCGGAAGCAATTCGATATTCATCAGCCTCATTTCCTTTTGGATAATAGCGGTTTCGTGCGAAGAATCTTGTTCGTTCCTAGCCATATTAAGACAAGCCAAATAAAACTCTTTAGGATAATATACCTTCAACCAAACATCCATTAGGGTAATATGCGAATAACAGAAACTATGGCTAGCATTGAACAGATATTCCGCGCTAGCGTTACATGTTGACCAAAACCAATCGGTTACTTCGACGGGAATACCTAGTTTTTCTCCCCTTGTCCTAATGTCGGGTTCAATAGTAGCCATTTGTTCGCGTAATTTTTTTCCGATACAAAAACGAACGACATCTGCTTCTGTAGGAGTCATCCCATAAATTTCTTGACAGATAGCATTAATCTGTTCCTGATAAATAATAATATTACCAGTTGCCTCTAAAATTTTATCCATTTGCGGATAAACTTTAGTAATTTCTCCGTTTTGAAAATAATTAACCAAATCATCAATAAACTTCATAGCCCCCGGCCTTCCCACGCTAATACAAGCAGACATTTGCTCTAAATTACGAGGCTTCATTTTTTTAACGGTGTCTTTTCCTAATCCTTTCTCTATTTGAAAGAAGCTATAGTAGTGTTCTGTAGTCTTTAAAAAGTCATAGATGGCTGGATCATTTAAATCTATGTCGTCAACCGTCTTATTAGCCAATTTGAGCGTATCATCAATAATATCAATATTTTTTAATCCTAAGACATCCATCTTGACTAAGATATATGCAACATCCTTCATATCGAAGGTAGTCATTAAATCTAATCCATCAGGAGTTCTTTCAACAGGAGAGATATTACAGATTGGGCCGAAAGAAATAGCTACGCCAGAAGCGTGTTGTCCCTTAGACTTCGGAATATCTTCAAGAGTTAAAGCGATTCTATATGCCTCTGCATTTTTGGGTGAAGCGTCAACCCATTTTTTAAAATCAGGATTTTCAAGGAATGAATCTTCCAAATCAATAACCGTTCCAAACTTCTTATCTACAAATCCAGAAATGCGAGAAGCCTCTTCCTCGGTATAATTAAGAAGACATTTAACCACTTCTTTAATACAAATTTTGCTAGAAAGGGTTCCGTAAGTAGCAATCTTGGCAGTTCTTCCAGAATAGCGCGACTCAATATAGTGGATAACTTCTTCTCGGCGTTTAAACGAGAAGTCAGTATCAATATCAGGCACAGCACCGACCAAATAAGTGACCTGATCTATAATAGATGTCTTAGCCCTAGCTTCGGAAATAAATCGTGAAAAGAATAAACCGAATTTAATTGGATCAATAGAAGTCACTCCAATAGAGTATAATACGCAACTTCCCGCGCTACTTCCACGACCCGGCCCTACTGGAATATCCTTAGATTTTGCCCAACTAATAACGTCATAAACTAAAAGAATATAATCCACTAAAGATAGACGCTTAAAGGTATCTAACTCTTCTTTACATCTATTAGCATATATTTCAAACTCTTCTTCAGAAATCTTTTTTGCTTTAACTAAATTAGATAATCCAAGCGCAGTCAAGCTTTGGAGATATTCAAAATTATCGCCACTTTTAATGTCGAATTTTTTAAAATCGTCTTTGGTCAACTCTAATTCTGGAAGACGCAACCCGTTCTCTAAAACGGGGATAGATAGTTGTTCGAATTGGTTAAACATAATTAAATTTCCTCTCCCCTAATGGGGCATCAGACAACTCTACAACTATTTCAGTATATTTAGTAGGAATATCCCGCTCTAAAAATGAGAATTGGTTAGATGAAAAATGAGATACTTCTGGACGCTCATAAGAGCCACGATTTAAAATCGCCCTCATGGTTAATAAACTTTTCGAATGTTTCGGCTCGTAATAATAAACATGTTTTGCTTCAACAGTCTCGTAATTATTAGACTTGCAATAGTTAACAGTATTATTCCTTAAAATTGGATCGAAAGGAAGACCTTGACTATTTAATAAAAAGGTTGGCTGTATCTTATCAAAAATAGGATTAACAAAATGATCAAAATTGAAAGTATTATGTGCGATCATTCCAGAGTAAAATGGAACCGAACATAATAAATTAGATGTAAACATTTCATTCAAAACCGTCCAATCTATATATGGGTATCCGTAAGTTAACTCTTCCCCTTTGGCATTTAAATCTTTTTTATAACCATCGGTATTCGAAAAATGTAATATTTTATTAATATCTTCATATCCATCACTATTCTTTAACCAAAGGATTACTTGGGACGAAGACAGTTTATCAAAATCTTTCAAAGAATTAATTACATTAATAAAAATTCCCCATATCAATTTGATATTAAGGTCTTTAGAAATTTTATATGCCTGATAGAACCCGCCCATCGTATCATCTGCGATAATAACCTCTGACAGATTATGTAATTTGGCAATATCAAAAATAGATACGGTATTTGGGATTTCTTCTTTACTCGGCTTATTCAGCGTCAGTATTGATCGCCCAATACTATAATAGGAACTGAAAATGGGTATAGCTTTACTCATGGTAATATTATATCAAATTTAATGGAAAAGTCAATGACTTTCACCAAATATCTTCGTTGTCGGTAATTTTCCCACCATTCCAACGTGGACAACCTAGATACTGTCTTGGCTCAACAGAACTATTATCATGGCCAGCGGAGCAAATTCTTGCATCGTCTTCATCCATGAAATTTTTAATAACGCTACCGTGTTCAGTTAAGACTGTATAATACTCAAATTTAAATTTAAACGGGCATCTATAAGCTGGTGTCCCGTCTTTTTTCAAATCGTCGGGAGTTCTGGCCCTTCCGCACATCAATGGTCCACCGAAACTTCCATCGGAGGGGTAATCTTGATCTGCGGCAAAGTTAGAAACAGCAGAATCAATAGAGAAATTAGTAATCTGGCCATATAATGACTCCAAATATTTCTCGAATCCATCTAATTCGGTATCGCTAAACTCGTATTTTGAAATAGAGTCCTCTGGGAATCTTAAATAAATAAATTCCGCGATAGAATCCATCAATTTAACACGCTTGGCCCATAATGCATAACACATAGCTTGAATCGAATGGTCATCCTTTTTAGCAGATGATTTATAGTCCATAATCTTAATCTTACCGTCTTTTTCCGCAAGCTTATCAATATAGCCCAACAGTTGATAGGTCGGTGTTTCAATTTTAATTTCTGTTTCTGCTTTCTCTAATTTCCACCCCTTACAAAAGAAATCAGTAGATACTCCCACTACAATCATTTCTTCGACCATTTCAAGGTTATGTTGCCCTTTATTGTCATGGGAGTCTTCTAGGCCATGTTTTACGCAAAGGAGGGTAATATAGCGAGATAAGACAGGACTATTAAACACTCTCTTTGTCTTAATTATGTGAGAGTAATACTTTTTATGTCTGGGGTTAAGTAAAGACTCAAATACCAAATGGCAGATTGTCCCGCGAATACTTCCGAAATTTCCCGGCGAACGTAACCCTAAAACATACTGAACGTGATATAACCATGAACAAGAAGTAAGTGTTTTAATACGAGAGGCAGACAAATATAGCGAATTTTTGCTCATTTTTATGATTTTAACTGCTTGGAATAAATAATATTTTGCAACCCGTCATTTTTATGCCAAATAAATGCTTGTGCCTGTCTCTTACTACCCACATATGCATGGGATGTATGAAAACCATCTGGACCAGTGATAGACGGGATAATTCTGGTAATTACCCCCGGCTCCGTAATAACTTGTTCGCTGTGTCGGTGAGCGGAATGAATTTCTCTATTCTCACACGCACTCCAAAATTTACATTCATACGCAAATACCGGAGAAAGCTTTTTCCAATTAACATTATGGCCATGAAGGAATAAAATAGCATTATTATAAAATCGGTAATAATAACGGGGAAACGGATCATTATAAACGGTAACATTCTCGTCGTTATGATAATAAGCATCAATGACTTCGCCCAAATGATACATACTGTTACTATCATGATTCCCGCTTGTAGGAAGAAGTTCCACCGGAGCAAATTGCTTTAAATAATTGATAGAGTCAATTAATATTTCCTTTCCCTCTCTGAATACTTTAGCGAATCTAGAATCTACTGATTGCGGCGTCCCTTTGGTGGTAGTGTTTTCGTCATTATCACAAGTCAGAAAGTCTCCGCCTGTCCATAGTAGAACCTTTTCAAAATTTCCATAGCACTTTGCTTTAGAGACTAAATCCGTCACAGTATCAGCGAATGTTTTCCTAGAAATTTTAATATCATAATTCCCTCCATCAGAATCTTTAGAGCCTAACTTACCATGATGGGCGTCCACCATTGAAATTTCGAGGAATAAATCGTTATCCTTGTGCTTATAATCTATTTTTGGGGTAATAGGCGAATATTTAATTAAATCTTGTTTAATTACTTCAAAATTAATTTCCCCCTCAATACATTTTTTTCTCTTAAAATATACCGTCCAGCTAAACTCCCCGC
>Ga0118677_10005527_pt1 | contig 22060 bp, 24 predicted proteins | sample AliMusrvi5mmetaG_FD_86154 | JGI IMG/M metagenome (GOLD analysis project Ga0118677, IMG submission 86154)
TTGAGAGAGAAGAAGTCCCGGGGCACCACCGTTGCGGAGAAAGAGCGCGCCAAGTCGAACACCTTCTCCGACGAGCAGCTCCAACGCATCATGGCGCGAGGACTGCAGTTCATCTATGGGGAACCTGCGGATGTCCGAGACCCCATCCGTATGATGCCCCTCGGGCCTCAAAGCGCGGAGCCAGGCGTGGTGGCGGCCGTACCTCTAGCTCGAACCAGGTCCATCAGCTTGGTGTTTCCGGAGGTTCCATGAAAACACCCATCCTTCTAACACTTCTATTCGCTCTGCCGCTAGCCGCGGAGGAATTGCCGTCAATTGCCGCCATGCAAGCGGCCGCAAAACAATTTGTCGCTGCGCTTGATGCGGCACAACGCGAAAAGGCGCAATTTGCGTTTGCTGCTGATGCCCGGGAGAATTTCCGTTTCACACCGCAAGTCCGCAGTGGGCTGCCGCTCAAGGAAATGAACCCGGACCAACGAGCGGCAGCGATGAAGTTGGTAGATGCCGCGCTCAGTGATAAGGGCCACCTCAAGGCGGCCCAGATCATGACCTTGGAAGGGGTTTTGGCCGACATCGAAAAAAACCCGGAGTTCCGGGATTCGGGCAAGTACTACATCTCACTCTTCGGCACACCCGGCGACGCCACCGGCTGGGGCTGGAAATTCGAAGGCCATCACCTATCCCTCAACTACACCATCGTCGGCAATAACCAAATATCCGTCACCCCATCATTCTTCGGTGCTAATCCCGCCACCGTGCGCGACGGCCCCCGACAAGGGCTGCGCGTCCTCAAGGCCGAAGACGAACTCGCCCACGCCCTCCTCGGCACTCTCCTCGAAGCGGGCCGCAAGGATGTCATTTTCAGTGACAAGGCACCGGCAGAGATCCTAACCGCCGAAAACCGCCAAGCCACCGCACTGGCTCCCGTCGGCAGCCTCGCCAGTGACATGACCGATGCCCAGCGCAAGGCCCTCCTCGAACTCATCTCCGAATATACCGGCCGCCACCGCCAAGACCTCGCTGATGCCGATATGCGCAAAATCCAAGCCGCTGGTTTGGACAAAATCCGTTTCGGTTGGGCCGGCGGCACCCATCCCGGCGAGGCGTGGTATTATCGTGTGCAGGGCCCTACATTTTTGCTAGAAGCCGCCAACACCCAGAACGACGCCAATCACATCCATGCAACATGGCGGGATTCCGCCGATGATTTCGGCCACGATATCCTCGCCGAGCACTATCATCAACACAACAAGGATCACGGGGATCATTGAGTTAACTACCCTTCAAACAACCCCATGAAAATCATACGCCAAACCATCCTCGCGGCATTGGCCGTGCTCATGCCACTCGGGGCCTTCGCGCCAGCCGAAGCGGCTCCCGCAACCCTCTTTGTCGCACCCACCGGCAATGACACCAACCCTGGCTCACTCGAAAAACCCTTTGCCACCTTGCAACGGGCACAACAGGCCGCTCGCAAGGCAGCGGGCCACGATGCCGTCACTGTGAATGTTAGAACGGGCACTTATTACCTGCCAGACACCCTGGTCCTTACCGCCGAGGACTCCGGCACCCAAGCCGCACCTGTCGTCTATCAGGCATATCAAAACGAACAACCCATCATCAGCGGCGGCGTCCTGATGCACAACCTCAAATGGGAACCCTACAAGGACGGCATCATGCAGGCAAAGGTGCCGACCGGCTTCACCACCGACCAGTTGTTTGTCAATGGCGAGCGCCAACCGATGGCACGCTACCCTAACTTTGATCCCAAGGTGCTGCACTTCAACGGCACCGCGGCCGATGCCATCAGCCCGCAACGCGCGGCCCGCTGGAAAGACCCGGCCGGCGGATTCATCCACGCCCTGCACGCCGCTGAATGGGGTGGCATGCACTATCTGATCACCGGCAAAGGCACGGATAACAAACTCACCTATGAAGGCGGTTGGCAGAACAACCGGCCCGCAGGCATGCACAACGAATTCCGCTTCGTCGAAAACATCTTCGAGGAACTCGACGCACCCGGCGAATGGTTCCTGGATAAGAAAACCAGTGTACTCTTTTTCTATCCGCCGACAGGGGTTGACCCGGCCACCGCTACCATCGAAGGCGTTCGCTTGAAGCATCTGATCGAATTGCGGGGCACAGGCAAGGCACCGCTCCGCTTTGTCAGCTTCAAAGGACTGACGTTCCGCCATGCGGTGCGGACGTTCATGGAAAACAAGGAGCCTTTGGTGCGCAGCGACTGGACGACCTATCGCGGCGGCGCGCTTTTCCTAACCGGCACGGAAGACTGCACCATCCAGGATTGCTTCATCGATCAGGTCGGCGGCAACGCGGTGTTCGTCAACAACTACAATCGCAGGGTCACGCTACGCGGTTGCCACATCGCCAAAGCTGGAGCCAATGGCGTGGCGTTCGTCGGGGATCGCGATGCGGCGCGGGTTCCGCGTGATTGGAACGATCACTCGCAATCGCTGGATAAGCTCGACCGAACAGCGGGGCCGAAAACCCCCGACTATCCGGCAGATTGCCTGGTGGACGATTGCTTGATATATCTATCAGGCCGGGTGGAAAAGCAGACATCACCGGTGCAAATCGAGTTGGCACAATCCATCACGGTGCGCCACTGTTCGCTCTATGACGTGCCGAGGGCCGGGATCAATATAGGTGACGGTTGTTGGGGTGGCCATCTCATCGAGTTCTGCGATATCTTTGACACGGTGAAGGAAACCGGCGACCACGGATCATTCAACTCATGGGGCCGCGACCGGTTCTGGGGATTGAGCGGCTTGGATCTCAACAGCGATAAGGGATGGGACGCCGACAAGGAAGTCGTCCTCCTCGATGCTCAAAAACAAACCGTCATCCGCAATAACCGCTGGCGCTGCGATCATGGCTGGGACATCGACCTCGATGACGGCTCAACCAATTACCATATCTATAACAACCTCCTCTTGCACGGCGGCCTCAAAAACCGTGAGGGCTTCTATCGAATCATCGAAAACAACGTGATCATGAACAGCGGATTTCACCCGCATTGCTGGTACAAGCACAGCGAGGACATTGTGCGCCGCAACATCATGAGCAGCGAGCGCTATCTGCCAGCCGGCGGCATGCCGCCAACCCCCTGGGGCAAGGAAATGGATAACAACCTCGTGCATTGCGAGGGTTTGCAGGTCCCGCAGCACGCCGACGCCCTCTCAGCCCAATCCAATCGCGACGAGCATTCCTTGGTCGCCGACGCCATGTTCGTCGATGCGGCCAGTGGCGACTTCCGGGTCAAGGATGGCTCGCCAGCCCTCAAACTCGGGTTTGTGAATTTTCCGATGGATCAATTCGGCGTGCAAAAGCCCGGGCTCAAGGCCATCGCCCGCCAGCCGGAGATTCCCAAACTGGAAAGCCACGTCAGCCCGAAACCCGTGGTCAAACGCCCTCATTTCCTCTGGCAGGCGACCATCCGCGACGTCGAGGGCCTCGGCGACCGCTCCGCCTACGGATTGATGGACGAGTCCGGTGTCCTGCTGCTGGATGTGCCGGCAGCCAGCCCGGCGGCCAAGGCAGGCCTGCAGAAGGACGATGTGATCGTTGCCGCTAACGGAGAACCTGTTAAGACGGCGTATGATTTGGGCAAATTGCAGGACAAGGCCGGGGGCGGCAAACTCACGCTGCTGATCTCACGGAAGCAGAAGCAGGTGACTATTGAAGTGAAAGACTATGTGTATGTGGTGGCGGAGATTTCGAGCAATGCGGAGTTCAAAGCCATTCCCCTGACGGCAGCGGCTGGCGTAATCCCCGCCAAGGTGAGCGTCGGTGGCGCTATACCTAACAACGATCCGGCAGCCTCTCTGGTCGATGGAAAAATGGGCGATGGGATGGGACCGGTGTTTTCAAACGGAGTGGCCAACGGCATGTACAAACTGGATCTGGGCGCGCCTGCTTCCATCGGCCAAATCAACACCTACTCACGCGGCGGAGAACGTGGCCGCCAGAAGTTTGTCCTCTACGGCAGCAACGCCGCAGCTGATCCCGGCTGGAACATGGCCGATGCCAAGCTCTTCACGGCGGTTGGCAGCGTGGATGCCCGGCAGGATGCGGAGTGCAAAGCCACCAGCATTCGTGCCAGTGGGGGCAAGCCGCTAGGCACTTACCGCTGGCTGGTGTGGGCGGTATTTCCGATCAATGATGCGGAAAACACCGCCTACCAGGAATTGCAGGTGCTTCCCGCAACTCCAGCGAAGGGCCAGTGAGACGGTGGCAAAGTCAGCGGGAGATGGCCGCTGACTGTTGTTTGAAGAGGTCGAGCAGTTCATCGGCGATGGCGGCATCGACCAAATGGCGCAGATGAGTTAGGGCCGTGTTGTTGAGAAACTCACGGCCACGCTCGGGATTGGCAAAAAGATCCACCTCGATGAGGATTTTCGGGCCGGCCGGAGTGCTGATCACCGGATAGACCGGATGATCTGGCTTGTCGCCGCTGTGGGTACGGACGGCCACGGTGGCCAAAGTGTTGCCACGTGCCACCGCTAGAATGGAGGCGGCGGTCTTGGCTTTTCGCGCCCCGCATATTTCGTAGCCAAGGTTGCGCAGGACCCGGGCCGGGCTGATCTCGGGGTCGAGCCAGGCGCACTGAGCGAGGGCTTCGGCGACGTTTCCGGCGCGGACGGCTGCCAGCCAGGAGTCAACCAGTGCGCGGGCCTCGGCCTCCAACGGGGCGTTGCCCGGAGCCACTGCGGCAACCCGCGTGCTGCCAGACAGGCAACTGGTCCGCCAGCTCTCGGCCCGGCGTTTGGGCTCGCCATCGGCCCAGGTTTTTGCGGCCAGCAGGTTGCCTTCGGCCTGCTCGTTGGGCAGGAAACCGGCGAGCAAATGCCAACCGGCGTCCCCTTTTTCAAAAAAGAACACGTGCGCATCCAAGCGGTCGGGTTCACGCACCGAAAAGTACTGGAAACTGGCTGCGGCCACCGAATCCGTCTCAAAAAATCCAAGTGCCAGCGGGTGGCGGACGGAGGCGGGATCATGCAAGGCACCCCAAGCACCGGCGGCTCGCAAACAGCCGAGGCGGGCCAATTTTTTACTGCCCTCCAGATCGAGCATGGCCATCAGCGGCTGGAGAGTGGGCGCGTGCAAGGCCTCGTCCAAGGCTTGGCAGGCCGCCTGGGGCGTCGGCAGGGCTTGCAGCGGGATGGATTGGCGCAGGGCGGCCGGATAGAGCGCGAGTGGTTTGTCATCCGGGAGGGGCTCATGAAGCCCAGGGAGAGGCTCATGAAGCCTGTTAGACTCCGGCTCTTGTGCCAGGAAAAACTCAGGGGGTGGATTCACCTGCCAGAAGCCGTCGGAGCTCTTGGCCAGCTCGAATTCCACGAATTTGAGCTGAGGTTTACCCGGGATGCCGGTGGGATCGAGGCAGACGAGGGCGATGGATCCGCTACTCGCGTCGGACTCCTGCTTGACGATGCTGCGCAAGACGTCCGGCGCAACGAGCAAACGCCACGGAAGCTTCACGGTTTGAGGGTCAGCGACGGCGGCTTCGGCGGCCTGGAGTCGCTCGTTCCAGTTCTCTGGCAACACAGCCTGCAGGCCGCCTAACAAACCGAGCATGACCGGCAACTGATGTTTGGCGCAGGCGTCGAGGAAGCGGCGGGCGAGCGCTTCGGGTTCGAGATGGCGCAACTCGTCGGGCGGCAGCGCGGCGCTGATCGCCTGGCGCATCCGCTCAGTCGCTTGTTGTTGGATGGCGTCGAGCTCGATCGCTTGTTGTTCGAGCATCCAGGCTTCGAGGGCGCTGAGGCGTTTTCGCAGGCCCGGGGCGTAGCCGACGCCGGTATTTTCGAATGAGGCAAGGACCGGAGCGGGCAGCCAGGTTTCGCCGCGTTTGACGAGGGCCACGGCGAACACGCGGAGACGGCGGGGATCGAAGCCACCGGCTTTTCGCACCAGCACAGCGGCGAGGTTTTCGTCAAACTTGGAGCTACTGGCCTCCAAGGTGCCCTGCCCCAAGTCGGAAGCGCTGCGTTCGAGGCGGCGGGCGATTTCGCGGCGTTTCGGCTCGTCGGTATTATCGGTGAGGGCGGTGTCGGTCCCGGGTTCAAGGTTGAGCTTGCCAGCTCGCACCTTATCGAGAAATTCGACGGCCACTTGGGCCGGTTCACGGGGACCGGCCAATGCCACCACAGGCAACGCAAGCATCAGGTAAAGCGCTTTCACTGGCGCAACCTATAGCTGATGCGCGGCCCCTGCGAAAGCCCGGATTGCAGGGAAATTTTGTCGCCCTATTCGACGACCCGCAGCAATTCCGGGAAGGCCCCAGGCACACCGGCGAGGCGCGGGGTGGCTTGCCAGCCGTCATTTTCGCCGAGGCTGCGCTGGAGGAGGCGGTGGAGAAATTCCGATCGGTTTTTTGGATCCGCAAGGATCGGGTGCAGAGGGTCGCCCTGCGACTGGGAGTCCAATTGCCAAGCGTGCCGCAAGCGAATATCAACCATGCCTTTGCGTTCCCCCCATTGGAGGCACTCGCCGCCCCGCAGGTCGGCCAGCCAGACGCCGGATTTATTGGGGCGGGCGATCCACCAACCTCCGGCAAAAGCGGCGACTCGCTTGGCATTGGGGTCGTCGGCCACTGTGGCAAACGTCTGTCGCTGGCGCGGGAAAACCGTCCAGCGCAGCGCCGTGGTACGCCACTCAAACACCGATCGGTAGCCGACCCAGACATCGTCGCCGCACTCCGCCATACCGCGCCATAGAAGCAAGTTACACGAAAATGGAGATTCCATCCGGCGCTCACAGGTGATGCCACGGCGGGCCAAATCCTCCGAAAAACCGGCCGCCGCCGCCCACTTGGCCACCCCTGCGAGCACCAAATAGCCGCCACTCAGACCCACGCCCCACCCCCAGCGGCGGCGGCGCTTGGCTTGCTCCTTTTTGCTCCGCAACCACACCAAACTCAACAACATCACCCCCATCGGCAGCGCGAACAAACCATCGCCCCGATCTAGCAACCAAATGCCAACCCTCGGTCCCGGATACGGCCAAAGCACTTGCACGCCGGGCAGGCTGAGGGCATCAACCAGCAGATGGACGCCCCATGCCAGGGCCAAAAAACCACCGGCTTGGGCTCGCGTCACCTTCGCCTGCCGCCACAATTTGGCACTGCTGCGGGGCAACACCAACAGCAGCGCCAACATCACCAGAGGTGAATGGCTCGCAGCAGATACCTGGGCCAACCTCCCTGAAGTGGTTAGAAATAGCGCCAATAGCGCATCTAGCAGGTCAGGAAATATTCCCAACAGCAAGCCCCAGCCCAACGCCCGGTTGCCCAGTCGCTTCCCGAACACGAGCTCTCCGAGCGCGGCTCCCACCGCTGCATGCGTGATCCAATCCATCCCCCGCGAGCATCCTGCCCCCGCTCGATTCGTCAACTGGAAACTCGCGACGAAAGCGGCCAATCGGCAAAGCCACCACCCGGCAACGCCCAAGCTAGCGGGTTGACAATCCACCGCCACCGCGCATACTCGCAGGCCACATGAGTTCACTAGCCATTTTGCAAACTGCGGCCTTGTTGTTGGCTGGCACGCTCGTCCCCTGTATCTCGGCGCAAGCCATCGACGCCCCTCCCACCCGCGTCTTGGTCGTCACTGGCGGCCATGGCTTTGAGCGCGACCCGTTCGTGCAACTTTTCAAGAAGACCCCCGGCATCGTCTTCACGATGGTGGAACACCCACAGGCGCAGGCCCATTTCAAGGCGGAGGCCGCCAAGGACTACGATGTGGTGGTGCTTTATGACATGTGGCAAAAAATCGATGATACAGCCAAGGCCGACTTCACCCACCTGATAGCCTCAGGCAAGGGACTGGTGGCCCTGCACCACTGCCTCGGCGGCTATCAGGACTGGCCGGAATACGAGAAGATCATCGGCGGCTTGTACTATCTGCAAGCACGCGACGTCTCCGGCACCCAAAAACCTGCGTCCACCTATCTTGAAGGCATCGACCTCAAAGTGAACGTGGTGGATCGCGAACACCCGGTTACTGCGGGGGTATCGGCAGAGTTTACCATCCACGACGAGAGCTACGGAAAATTCAACGTCCTGCCTGACTCCCATCCCCTGCTCTCGACCGACGCCCCCACCAGTGACAAAGTCATCGGCTGGTGGCGTACCTATGGCAAGGCCCGCGTCGTTTACCTCCAGAGCGGTCATGGCCCTGAGGCCTACTCAAATCCAGAGTATCGCAAATTGCTCACCAACGCCATCCGCTGGACCGCCGGGCACAAGTGATCGCGCCATCGCCCGGACGCACAGCGAAATTTTGATCGTGATTCAAGGCACTGATGATTCACGGGAACTCATCATCCCCATCTCCCAACCCGTGAACATGGGAATCTTGGGGAGGGAGCGGGGCTTTGGGAGGACGCAGAGGATTTGACGCAGGAAACCTTCCTGCGGGCATGGGACAAATTCGGGCTTTATGATTCAGAATTCCATGCCACCCGCTGAGACCGATGGTTCTTTGAATGGCTCCTGTCAGTTCATTGTCAGAAAACCTATTTCTTGTCGCTTTTCCCTTGTAGGTGCAACTGGCGGACAGGGTGGGAGAGTGTCCGATGGCGCGGCTTGGCTCGTATTCATGGGCATGGGTGCGTCTCGGGGTTTTGCCGGTCACGCACGGTGAAGCACGCAATCACGGCCGGTTTTATGGAATCCTCATGGAATTCCCCAATTCTGTCGCGGACTCGGGCCGGGGTCTGAACCCCTCCCTCTTCGTTGGCGTGAGTTGTCGATTTCGTTGGCATCTGGTCATTTCGGTGGTTTGGGCGGCGCTGGATGAGGCGTTGCGCCCGGCTCGGCTCAGTGGACTCCCTGTGAAATCCGCCATCCGTCATATAGGTGCCATATCGCCGCCGACGATCAAGGTCATTTTTCAAGCTACATGGTACTTGCGGATTCGTCGCCGAGAATGCACGTAGGGCACGTTCATCGCGACGTGCCATGAGAGATGATGTCATCACCGGGCCTGGCATACGACATTCTGGACGAAGCGTGTAACCGATGCATTTTGTTGGCTCTAGGGTTCAGTTTATCGGCTTGGGCTGGTTTGGGACTTCAATTGATCATCCCTATTATCCCGAAGCATCCCGCGAGCAAAACAGCTCTGCCAAATCACATAGAATTCGGCCTTTCGCTGCAATATCGAACCGACATGAAATTCGATATTTTCAACTGTAGGCATTTTCCCATCATCGACTCGTCTTAGTAGATCATTTGTCCCCTGATCCATGAAACGGACAGGAATCCCTCCACCTTGAAAGTCCATTCTTACGGAATCTAACGACACACCCAGTCTTGCACAATATTCCATGATTGTTTCGCCATAATACATTCGGATTCCATCTCCAGCTACCAGAAGCTTTGCAACAGATTCCTTTGTATCTCCATCATCAATGTCTCCAAAATCAGTAACCTTAGCAGTGGCATCCAAACACCTCCTACGAATTTCATTAACGAAATCCGCATATTCACACGGTCTCGTATAATACAATCCGACAAGGCCATATAGAACAGTTACAAAATTTTGAGATCTTAAAAAATCATCGAAGCATTTCCAATCATCGGAGCGAAGCAGAGTCAGCATTGCCACGTATATTCTATTTGCCTCGTCCGATCCATGCTGTTGGTAACAAAAGGCATCAAGATTCTCAAGATACTCTCGTGCCTGCTGAACGTCAGATTTACGATTTGATAAAATCTCATCGCCATGGTTCTTTCGTAACTCCACGCCATTCGCGTCCAAAGAAGTTGTCTTCTGTCGACAACTAAATGCGAATAGAGACATAGTGGCGAATATACAGAAATTTTTCATTGCGCTTTGACTTTTAGGTGCCACTTATGCTTTTCGTCCTGATTGAGGTAGCCGCCGGGCTGGATGTCAACACAAACTTATTTCATTGCCTGAATGGACTTGAGTACATTACCGAATGCGTCTTTCATTGCATCGTGTTTCCGAGTGCTTAGGTGCTCGGGCAAGTCTGGCATGGTAACAAGCGATTGCCGATTCCCCAAGGGATCGATGTATTCAAAGAGCCAGAGTTCCCCGTCCATGGCGACCGATTGTGCTGTAGCTTCGTCTGCATCCATTGGTGCTGTTGGAGATGATCGAATCAAGTTCTTTATGAGTTTTCTGAAGGTCTCGCCCGCGTCAGCCCGGCCAATTGATTTCACCAATCCCCGTGAATCAATCGTTCGAAAACTGAGCTTTCCTGACTCGCCTTCAAAACATACAAGTTCACCACTCCCTCCCCTCCGTAAAACTCCAATTTGAACTATAAAAAGTTCTTTCGGACCCAATCTATGCATCAGAATGGAGCTTGATTTGAACCGATGCGTAAACTCTTCCGCTGGAAAGAGTTGGTTGACTTCGCCTGTAGCTGCTCTCACCGAACCAGGCGTGAAGGTGTGAAATAAAATTAACGATGAAATAAGGAGACACAAATACATGCGTATATTTCTCATTTTATTAGGGCATTGTCATGGACACGGATTGTTCTTTGGCATTTGATGAGACGTCTTCAGTTTATCAGTACCAGTTGGCAATACCGAAACAGTGATTTGATGGTATCCGGAAACCCATCCAATAAGGGAGGGCACGTGAGAGTTCCCCAATTCTGTCGCGGACTTGGGCCGGGGTGTGAACTCCTCCCATTTCGTTGGCGTGAGGGATATGGCAAATCACCGATATACCGTTTTGCCAAATGAATCGGGATTTTTTGATTCCGAAAAACTTTGCGCCTTTGCGCCTTTGCGCCTTTGCGCCTTTGCGCGAGAAAACTCTTAACCAGGATGAATGGATTGGCAGTGAGGCAGCCGTTGTGAAAGGTGCCGAGATATATAGATTGCCTCGCGCAAAGGCGCAAAGGCGCAAAGGAAGATGGGATGAATGGTAAATTAGCAGATTCTTGATCCCTAAACCCCCAGTGAATGGAACACCGATTGACATGTGTATTGGATTCATATCGTACAGGTTTCGAAATTTTCGCTCCGATTTCCCGAACAATCCGGACATTGGCATTGCTACGGCGAGAGTCTTGTTTTACAAGTGGGAACCCCTAAGATACGATGAAGCAACTCCTCCCTGACATGATTCCCGATCCATACGATTCAGCGGCCGCGAAGGCACCGAAGCCACCTGGGCGCAAGGCGCGAAAGGCGGTGGCGGGTGGCGCACCTGCGGACATGGTGGCGAATTTGGTGGAGACGCTGACGGAGCGCATCGTGGCGGGCGACTATGGAACCCACGGGCAACTGCCGGCCGAAGGGGAGCTCAGCGGCATGTTTGGAGTGTCGCGCACCGTGGTGCGGGAGGCGATGCGGATCTTGCGGGCCAGCCGCCTGGTGGAGATGTCGCAGGGCAAACCGGCGCGGGTCACGCCACCGGATAGCGGGGGCGCGGTGGCGAGTTTGGATTTGTTGTTGCGTCGCAAGCATGCCACCCTCATCCACTTGGCCGAGGTGCGGCGGCCCTTGGAAAGCGAGATCGCGGCCCTGGCGGCCGACCGTCGCAACGACGTGCATCTCGGGCACTTGGAACGGGCGGTGCACGACTTGGCGACGGCCCCCGGGCTAGCCGAACGGATCGAGGCGGATCAGCGATTTCATTGTATTTTGGCGGAGGCCACGGGCAACCCGGTCTTCGTGATTCTTCTGGAAACGCTGGCGGGATTCCTGCAAAAGTCGCGCCAGAAGACGCTGACATATTCCGGCGCGGAACTCGCGGTGGCCGGGCATCAAGCGATTCTGGCGGCGGTGCGGGCGGGCGACGCCGAAGCCGCCTCGCGGGCCATGCATGACCATCTGAAGTTGGCGACAAGCGATTTGATGCACATGCCGGACTAGCGGCCCCCTTCGCGGGCTTCTCCCCATAAGCGTAACTTAACTGGTGCCCGACGTGTCGGCTTGGAAACCGGGGTCGCTGATCAGGTTTTGGGCGTTGGCGTTCCAGCAGGAAAGGCTGAGCAGCGCCAGGGTGCCTATCCAACTTCTCTGCGGCCTCGGTATGGTTCGTGTTCTATCAGTTTCTGTATTCAAGGATGGTACATTTTGATATGATTGCTGCCAGGGAAATGGTTTTTCAGGTCAAGGCCGTTGCAAGATCCGGTTGCCGGAGCGGAGGGCGGGGGACAGGAGTGCGGTGATGGCGTTTTGTTTGATCACTTCGTTAGGGTCTTCGGTGAACTTGCTGCGGTCATAGGTTAGCAGGCCATTGCGATAGACCGTGGCCTCCCAATCGACGGCACCGAAGTGCAGCAGGGTGTGGCGGCCCTTCCACTGTGGCGGGGTTTCGAAGGACCGGCGGTACCAGATGCGACTGTTCGTGTAGGTGCGGCCGCTGCTTGCGCGACGGGTATATTGGAAGTGGCCGGTGACCGGGTCGAGCGGCATGGTGATCGGGCTGACCGACGACCCGCTGGAGGGATCGAGGCCGAAGGCGTATTCCTGTTGATTGGTCATGCCGTCGCCGTCGGCATCCGCAGCGGGGTTGGTGAGATCGGTGCCCGGGTAATTGGCGGCCCAGGCGTTGTGGTCCGACGGGTTGCTGCTGATCGCGGTGCCGAGCACGTCGATCTCACGGAACACGGTGCCGCTGCCCGCCAGGCCGTTGTCAATCATCACGAAGCGGAGGGCGGCCACTCCAGTTAGAATGGCGGCCCCCGTCACATCATAAGTGCGGGTGAGCAGCGAGCCGATCGTGGTCAATGGGGAGGAAACCGTCCCGAGCACGGCGAAAGTGCCCGGCGCGGCGACTGGCGCATACTCGATGCGGTAGGACTGGCCGGTGCGACCGTCTCCCTAACCGCTGAACAGGCGTATCTCCCTGATGTCGTAGCCGGACGGACTGGCCGTTAGATCGAGGTTATAAGTCACGGTGGTCATGCCTACATTCGCCGGGTTCTGGGTGGATCCCTCTATAGCCGTGCCGGTGGTGCCGTTGTGGAGATTTCCGTGTACTCTGTGCAATCCGTGGTTCAAATCTTTAACCACAGAATGCACGGAATGCACGGAACGGAAGGGATTGTGCTTCGCGTGCTCCGAGGTCCGCGCGGCAGCGCAACATTCGTGTACTCTGTGCAATCCGTGGTTCAAATCTTTAACCACAGATTGCACGAATTACAGGGAATGGAAAGGATTGGTGTTGCCAACTTCATGGATTGGGCCGGGAATTCCGATCACTTGATAGCTGCGGAAAGTGTGGACTGAAACCGATAGATTCCGGAGCCCACGGCATACACCGCGGCGCCGTTCTCCATGCGCAGAAACTTCACACCCTCAACCTGGGCGGTCGGCTTGCCGGACTCGGTCACGCCAGCGGCATTCTGTGCAGGCACATAAATCGTCGCGGTCGTGTTGGCGGGAATGGCAACGCTCCAGGCGAAGCGGCCGCTCTCGTTCTTCCAACTGCTGGCAATCATGCCGTGGATGGATTCATAGCTGGCGTTGGCCCAAGTGATGCCGTCGCCGGGATGGGGTTTGCAGATGATGTGCTTGTAAGTGGGCAGTTCCGGATCAAAGGCGATGCCGGCGAGCGAGTTGAAGAGCCATTCCCCGCACGAGCCGAGTGAATAATGATTGAACGAATTCATGCCCGGGTCCTGGAATCCGCGATCCGGCGTCCAGCCGTCCCAGCGCTCCCAAATGGTCGTGGCACCATGTCTCACGGAAAACAGCCATGAGGGGAAGGTATCCTCCAGCAGGAGCTTGTACGCCGTGTCCGTCTTGCCGGACTCGGTTAGGACCGAGAGCAGATAGCTCACCCCAACAAATCCCGTGGAGAGATGCCAACCTTTCGCCTTGATATCATCCTCCAGATACTGGGCGGCCTTCGGCTTGAGCGCCTCAGACAGCAACTCGAACTTGAGCGCCATCGCATAGACGCACTGGGTGTTGTCCGCGATGCGCCCGTCGGCAGCCACATATCTCTTGTTGAACGCCGCCTTGATTTCCTGGAAGAGCGCTTCGTATTTCGCCGCTTCCTCGTGCTTGCCTAGAACCTTGCAGGCCTTGGCAACCAGGCGCGTCGAATACGCGAAATAGGCCGTGCCGATCACATCCTTGGGCGTGTCGGTGCCTTGCGACAACCAATCGGCATAGTCACCGCCACGGTCCTTGTCACGAATCAGGTTGGTGCTGTGCACGCGGCACCATTCTATCCATTTAATCATGGATGGCAGATGCTTCTCCAACAGCCGCCTGTCGCCATAGGCGAGGTAGATGGTCCACGGACAAATGACCCCCGCATCAGCCCATGCGGGTGTGCCATGGTTGCCGGTCGTCGCGGGTGACACGTCGAAGTACGCGCCGTCGGACGACTGCCCGTCGTTCACGTCCACCAGCCACTTGGTGAAGAAGGCCGCCACGTCGGCATTGCAGGTCGCCGTTCTAACAAACACCTGGGCGTCGCCCATTCAGCCAAGCCGCTCGTCGCGTTGCGGACAGTCGGTGGGCACACTCAGGTAATTGCCGCGCTGGCCGTTGAGACGCAACTCATAGAGACCCAGCGCCGTGGCATAGATGCGGGCGGATTTGATCGGTTTGGTTAGAGCGAAGGTCTTGCGCAGGGCGGAGCACGGCACGGGCGCCGCGTCGGAGTTGAGGAACTTGCCCCACGGCGCGCTCCCATACTTCCCGATCTCCTTGGTCGCCAGGCGTCTTTCTGCCCGCTGCTCTTGGGCACTTCCTTGCCGTTCACGAACAGCACGAAGGCATCATCCGCGGTTACAATGAATTGCGCCCGCTTGATGGTCTTGCCAACCGGCACCGACACGGGATGACGAAAGAACCGTTCGCCCGCTGCCGCACGCTCGGCCGGATTGCCCTCGGCAAACCAGATCCACTGTGCATCGGCAAAGTCGCCGGCCTTGTTGTGAGTCGCGGGCGTGAATTCGATCCATTTCGCCCGCCAGTCATCGGGCTTGAGCAAGCCCATCTCCCAGCACGCCGCCGCACTGAAGGGCAACGCCTTGCCATCCCGGTCCCAGACACGCACTTTCCAGTGGCAGCGTGTGCGTGATTCCAGCGGCTTGCCGGCATACTCCACCTGGATGCTCTCGTCCGACGCCACCTTGCCGCTGTCCCACAAGTCGCCCTGGTCCTTGGCTAACAGTTCCGGCGTCGAGACCACCAACACCTGATAGGCAACCTGCTTCCGGCCTCTGACCTCTGATCTCTGACCTCTGATCTCTGATCTCTGACCTCTGACTTCTGTCCACTGGTTTCGGATTTCGGATTTGGGACTTCGGATTTCACATCCTCCATCACCCAGCTCAGCCGCGGCTTGGTGACATCAATGCCCAATGGGTTGTCGCGATATTCGCAACGCTGACTGTCAACCCCCAGTTCGGCGGCAGCGATAACCGGGATGCAGGCCAGCATCGCGGCGGCGGCACGGAAAAGTGTTCGGCAGGATTGCTGCAAAGAGTGTTTGGCAGGATTGCTGCAAAGAGTGTTTGGCAGGATCGCTGCAAAGAGTGTTTGGCAGGATGTCAAATAAGACCCTTTTGGAATAAGGTAAAATAAGGGATTTCCCTTAATTTGTGCTTGCTTGTGGTTGCTAACAGTGTACACTTTCGTTGTCACCAACTAACAAAACGAACCAATGGCAACCATCTACAAGACCAGCCGCAGCAAGTTCTATTTCGCCAGATTCAGCGACGGCAGCGGCAGCTGCAAGCGCATCAGCAAATCCACCAAGACAGAATCCAAGCGTGAAGCCAAGGTCATTGCCGGCCGATTTGAGGCCGACGCACGCCGGGAGGTGGCCAAGACCAAGGCCGATTCAGAAATACCAGCGATGATTCGTAGGACCGTAGAACTGGCCGCGTTGGAATTGCAACAAGACCGCTTAACCCTGCAACGTGCCGAGGAACTCATCAGGTTGATGCACGCTGCCGCCAGTCCCCAGGACACCGGCACCAGCTTCAGGCGCTTCGCTCGCGCATGGTTGGACGTTAAGGAGAAGTCCACTGCACCAATGACATGGTGGGGCTACAATCGGGCCGTGAAGATCACCTGCAGCGTCCTAGGCCCGAAGGCAGAGGGGGCTATGCGTCACCTCACCATTTGCGACTTGGAGCAGGTTCAAGCCGCGTTGTCTGAGGGACGCAGGGGCAAGACGGCCAACTTGTACTTCGGTGAAATCAGGCGGATTCTCGAAAGTGCGGTTGCTAAGGAGATTATCACCCGAAACCCGGCAAGCTTCGTGAAAGCGCTATCCACCGCCGACAGCAAGAAGCGAGTTGAATTTACCATTGACGAGGTCCGACGCATTATTGCCGCCGCGCCGGATACAGAGTGGCGCGAGCTGATCAAGTTGGCCGCGCTGACTGGCTTACGGCAAGGTGACCTACTGTCGCTCACGGGTGACAACATTGTCAGCGGTAGGATCCAGCGATTGCCTAGCAAGACCAGCAATAGTTCAAGCGAGGTGTTGAATATCCCGTTGGTTCCAGAAACGCTGGAATGGCTCGAAGGCCGCGCCGGTTACCTCTTCCCGAAAATTCGCGCACTGGAACAACCCCGCCGGGACAAACCATTTAAGGAAATCATGCAAGCTGCAGGAGTGGCCGACAAGGTAGTCTTGGCGGCAGGTGACCCGCCCGTTGTCGGTGTTCGTTCATTCCACTCGCTGAGACACTGCGCCGGGACGTGGATGGCCGAAGCGGGCGTCCCTGAAGATGTTCGCATGAAGATTTTAGGCCACAAGTCAGGCAAGGTGCACGGTGGCTACGTTCATCACGACGAAGCACTTGTGCGTGCCATTGCCGCGCTGCCGAAACTCTAACGCCATCACCACATGAAAAAAATCCCACCCTCAGACACACCCGAGGAGCGGAAAAACGCCGCAGGCCGTGAGCTTTTCGCACAAGCTCGCGATATGGAATTTTCCGAAAACATGACTTGTGAAGAATGGCAATTGATACCGCCGCCCGTCAAAATCACGGCAATCATTCAAGCGCTGTATCTTGTGAGAAATGCGGCATTCAAGGCTGAAAACCCGCCATCTCTGAAAGCTGCTAGATGCCTCGCGCTTGCGGTTAGATTTGAAGATTTTCAACTGATAGCAGACGCGGTATTGTCGCAGATTGGGCCGGATACCAAAGAAGATTTAGTGGTTCACGCCTTGGTTCTCGCCAACGACATTCATCAGAACCCAAGCCGCCACGGCTTTTCAAACACACCCGCGAAAGCCGATATTTTGCGGCACCTTGAAGAAATCTATCCGAAAGAATTTGCAACCATACCGACCAGCCCGCGCGGTAAAAGTGACTGGTGGAAAAAAGTTAGTCTAACGGTTGCGCAGGCTCGCGGCTACTGAGGCAAACAGGTAGCAATTTATTTTGCGCCCTGACTGTTTTGCTCAAGGGTGAAAACAAGTATCTTTAGTTGTTCGTGCAAACAAACACGAACACAAACACAACGGCGCGTTGGGCCACCATCCCCGGCGCAAATAAGTACAGCGGACTAGGCGTCCGTGTCATCGAGAACGCAGCGGCAAGCGGTGTTCTTAGAAGCTCACTCGTTAGATCATTCCCCGGCGCAAAGCGAGGCCGCCGTTTGATCGACCTCCGCAGTCTCGACGAATGGATCGAGGCTGGCGTCGGTGGCAAGGCCGAGCTGCCGTTTTTGGTTCGCACTGATCGCAAGGGAGGGTCCGCACAATGAACTCTCTCCGCGCTTTTCTAACGGCCCAACCGCCGAAACTTGGCACGATGCTGTTAGAGCCGTTCGCGCCGTGGATTTTTCGTGATTTGTCTTCCATGGCAAAATAATGAGTGGCGCATTGGATTCGGTGGCCCGGCACCTACGTCATACCGGGCATTTTCTAACAGCCGTTCAATCTTCCTATGTCTAACCAACTTCCGCAATTTATCAAGGACCTGATAGCGTGCCCGCCTGCACATGGAAGCGGCGTGCATCAATGGTTGTTCAAGCTGGCCCGACAGCTACACGCGCACCGTTCGCCCGAAGATATACTATATCTTCTAACGGCGGCCGTGGATGGTTGCGGCCGCCAAGTCCCTCAGCTCGAAATTCAAGCCGCAATCGACGATGCAGAAAAATGCGCTTGGCAACCTAACGGCAACGCCGGGCCTATCACGTCACGTCACGTTCCCAAGTGGCCACAGGTGAACGCCGAAGCACGAAAAACCGTCATTGAATCAACTGGCATGACCGCAATCGGTTTGTGGGATGTGTCACCAATGCGTTGCGAGGATCCAGAGTATTTTATTGATGAACTATTTCCCGGAAATCCGCTTCTTTGCGTCGGCCTCGACATGGCACGCTTCACCACTGCACCGCGAGAATCATTTCGTGGCAAGATGTCGGAACAATCCCTCATTGCGCCGTCGCCTATGTCTGCGCTCACCGGCCGCCGGAAGAGCGACGGCGAGGAATCCGCACACACGTTAGAAAACACCGGGCCGAGGCAGTATCTAATCACAGAGTTTGATTCAGGTACGCCCGACGAACAAACCGCTATCATCTGGCATTTGAGGGGTTTTGCACCGCTGACAATGATTGTATCAAGTGGCGGGAAAAGCCTTCACGCGTGGTGGCGGTGTGAGGGCGAAGATGAAAGCCGTGTGCGTAGGTTCATGCGCTATGCGGTTTCGCTAGGCGCTGATCCTGCAACGTGGACACGAAGTCAGTTCGTTAGACTTCCGCAGGGGTGGCGAGCCGACAAAGAGCGAAGGCAGGCAGTTTACTATTTCAACCCGCAAAACGGAAAGGCTCATTACCAATGATCGCCAGTACAGATTGGAAAAATCCGCCGGATGATTGGCAAGACCAGCAGGCCGAGGCCAGCGAGCAACGCGGGCCGACGTCCGAGGCAGAGGCACCTACCCGTTCAATGATAGTTCGCGGTGTGAATTCTTATCCAACCACGGTCCCGCCGGAAACTGTTATTCTTGGAAATGGCTGGCTTCGTCGTGGTGACATTGCAAACTTCATCAGCACCGCAGGCGCGGGAAAATCCGTTGCCATGTTTCAAATGGCGATGGCTTGGGGGCTTGGCCTGCCCTACATGGGAATCAAACCGCCCCGCCCGCTGCGCATTCTGATATTCAGCGGTGAGGACGACGGGGTGACAATCGGGCAATGCCGTGAGGGTTTTCTTGAACACTCGCTGGCCATCACCGGGCGGCAGCTAACGGCGGCCGACTTGGATCCGCTTGACGAAAACCTTAGAACTGAATTCAGCCGTGAGCATGTCGGCCTGTCATTCCACAGCCATCTGATAGCCCTACTTGATGAATCACCGGCGGACCTTGTTCTAGTCAATCCGCTTCTTTCATACATTGGCGGCGAAATTGTTTCGAGTGTGTCAGAATGGATGCGCGGAGGAATTATGCCAATCCTGCAGCGCCATGAATGCGCCGCCATTTTTGCCCACCACACGCCGAAAATGTCGGCGGATGGGTGGGACAACACCGACGACGTTTATTCAGCAATTGGAGGCGGGGAAGTTGCAAACATCCCCCGTTCTATCCTGACACTTCGCCCCACCCCGGCCGAGGGGCTATCTGTGGTGAAAGTTGGGAAACGTCAAACTACAGGGTGGCAGGATGAAAATGGAGATTTTACCGCTTCCTACTTTGTGAAGCGCTCAGGCAACCCAGAGCGGCCCGCGTGGCTCCCGGTGGGGCATGGTGAGGCTCTCGACCTAATCAGCGACAGCAAGGCCGCAGGGACGGCAGGCAAGGGCGGAAAAAAGGCAACGCCTGCGCATGTTGTCGAAGCGCTCGCAACCGGAGCGATGCAGCGGCAGGCGCTCATTCAAAGCATCATGGGCACCTGTAAATGCAGCGACAAGCCAGCGAGGGACGCAATCAGCGAAGCCGAGGCGCAAGAACTCATTTCATCATTCACCGAACCGAACCCGAGGGGCGGCAGTTCAATCAAATGGCTATGCTTGCCGGAACAAAAAAACCAGTGGGTAGCATGAGCCTACCCCGTGAGTTACCCCGTGCTACCCCGTGCCAAGTCACAGTGGGTAGGGTAGGCCCCATTATCTATAATATGGGGCTACCCTACCCCGTGGGGCTACCTACCCGACCGAAAGCCAAACCATGAATAATCCAGACGTTAGAACGCCGCAGGCAAGACACGTTGAACCAGCCTCGCCGATACTTTCGCCCGGCCCGCTATCGATGCCCGGTGTTGTCAGAATTCTCCTATCCGAAGCCGCAGGCAATGCACTGGCCTCCGTCGGCGATGCGTTCGTCGTTGTCGGCCAAGGTCGATACCCAGACAGCAACGGCAGGTGGGTGATTTATTGCCAACCCGCACAGCTCGCCGTGGTAAATGCAGCGTGTGACGTTATCACCGGCAAGGCGCGTGCCGTTAGAATCAAACCCGCAAAACTTGCAGCGCCTGCTACCATAAGCCATGACTACCTCACCCGTTAGACAGGCAAAGACGAGGAAAGATTCCGGCGAGCTAACCCGCGACCAGAAGCGCCAGAGGGAGCGAGACGCCAATAGACCCGGCGAGGTGATGGAACCGGGCCAATGGGTTAAGCGCGGCCCGCAACCGGCAGTCGAACCGTCCAAGCCAAGCGGGTTTTCCGCGCTCATGCGACTCGCCGCAGAGATCCGCGAGGAGAGCAACCCGGCAGTTAGGGCGAAGTTAGAAGCTCGCTACCGCACCGAAGCTGCCGCGCTTGCTGATCTTTCGTTAGACGTGGACGAACGCAAGATGAAGGGGGTTCATGCCGAGATCACCAGCACGTTCGGGCAGATTGCCACGCAACCGTTGGACGTGGCAGGTCTGACTCGGGGCGACTGGCAGGAGCTGCACCACGCCTTGCTGGTTTGCCGCAGGAGGTCTTGCCATTGGCTTACCGTATCCCGTCGGTTCGGTTGCGAGCGGTGGGGCGAGAGCTTCGTGACCAGTGCCGAAGCCAAGCCAACCAAAGCCGCGCCATGAAGCCAACCCGCCAATGCCCCGCCAATGCGCACAGGAGCCACGTAGCGCCGTCGCGACGCTTGACGCCTGCCATGGTGCCACACGCGCCCCTGCCCCCAGGCATGCCCCCGGTAAGGAATCTCTTTGGGGGAGCATCTAACGGCGGGCACGCGCTCCAAAGGCTTCCCGCGTGCATCATTTTTTAATCGTCATTTCACTTCCGTTAGATCATCCCAAAAACAAATGAAGCCATCGTCTAAAACACCCCGCCAGCGTCCCCAGGATGCCCCACAAAGCCGCCAAACTAAAGCTCCACAACCTACCCCCACCCGCCCGCCAAGCGTGGCAGAATTGGCGGCAGCGCTCGAAGTCTCAAACCGGCGAATTGGGCAACTTAAGAAATCGGGACTTCCGACGGATAGCCTAGAGGCCGCGCTTGCTTGGCGGCAAGCCCAAGCCACGACCAGTTCAGCGGAGCAACTTCGGCAAGAGAGGGTGAAATTGGTTAGAAGCCAACGGGCAAAAATCGACCTCGACAATCGAATCCGCAACCGCGACGTGATTCCGATTGGCGAAGTTAAAGAGGGAACTATCCGAACTTACACCGCCGTCAAAAACGCGTTCCAAAAATTCGCTGAGGATTTGCCGCCACGTCTTTCGGGTCTTGAACCGGAGGGAATCCAGCAGATTCTTCGCGACGAAATACACGCCATTCTAAGCCGCCTCAGTGATTCAACCCACAAACTTTTCTAACTAAATCAAAAACATGACCAGCGCTAAAAAACAAATTGCCGAACTCCGAAAACTCCGCTCCGAACTCCGCGCTGCCAAGGCTCGCTTAGCCGCGACGCCACCGGGACCAACGACTTGGCAAATCATCATCGAGGCCGTTGCCGAGGCATTCCGCAGTGAAGCCGATTCGTCAACGAAATTTGACAACCGCCGTTCACAACCCACCATCACGACGTGACCGCAACCAAGCCCCCAAGCCTAGCAAAACTCGCCGCCGTTTACGGATGCACGCGGCAAAGATTGCACGCGTTAGGCAAACACTATGGCCGCCCCGTTCTAACCGACCCCGACGCGCTCGCAATCGCCATCAAC
>Ga0118677_10005530_pt1 | contig 22055 bp, 20 predicted proteins | sample AliMusrvi5mmetaG_FD_86154 | JGI IMG/M metagenome (GOLD analysis project Ga0118677, IMG submission 86154)
AATCTCATCTCACCTGACCCACCCGTATCGCTCTTTCCTCTCCCTCAAGACACTCCCTGCTGCGCACTCACTGGCTCAGTTTTCATTAGCAAAAGTGGCTCAATTCCTGTTAGCGCCGAAGCCATACTATGGCGGCCACGTTGCTGTATGGCCTGCTGGCTATCTTTACGGTCATCGCACTCGAAACCTGGCACTGGAGAGTTGGCGCAGTTCTCGGCGCAATAGCCATGATTCTGCTGGTCGGCTTTAGCCGCGTGTACTTGGGTGCTCATTATCTCAGTGATGTGTTGGGAGCCGCCGCCGCAGGTTTGGCTTGGCTGGCCTTGTCTCTTACTGCGGTGGACACCTTGCGCCGAAACCGAGGTCACTTGCGCCAGGCCGTTGGTTAAAAGAACTTGGCCAGTCCAATGCCGAAGACGGCATAAGGAACCTCACCCATCATTTGCCATCCATAACACCAGGAAAACCGAAAAAGGTTGTATATGGCCATAGGTTAAATACAACCTTTCCTTTTGCTAATAATGGTTTTCATGTAAGTTCCCATTCCGCTAATTATTCTTTAAAAACATAATGATAGATGAGGCGGTGCGGGGAATTGTAAACCTGGCACTAAGATTGCTATCATCAATATGACTGTCGGGAGAATCGCGTCCCTCACCAACTCAATCTGTCGGCTTGCAGCCGGCTATGCAGAGATCCAAAGAAATGGGTCATAAATAGATCTCGGTAAGATAAACATCCCGAGGCAAAACAGGAGAAACACCATGAAATCAAGCACGAGAGACAATGTCGAAGGCAAGATGCATCAAGTGAAAGGCAAGATCAAAGAGACCGTTGGGAAAGTTGTCCATAACAGTAATTTGGAAGCCGAAGGAATCGCCGAAAAAATCGGCGGGGAAGCTCAAGAAAAAATTGGCGAAATCAAGAAAGTTAAAGGGCATTAGTGCGTTAATCTATCAAAATCAGGACGTTCAGGTTATTTCTGATGAAACATCGTTAACAACCTGAACGTCCTGTTGCGATCTAAGGATGAGAGAATAGTAGGGACAGTATCACTTCTCCACAATGTTTTACCCGCATACATATCTTTCCCCTCCAGGATGTTTTTCTGGAAGAGTCTCGGAGAAGAAAAGGAATTTCAAGTCGATTACAGGTATGTTTTTTATTTATAATGAGTAAGTGATGAAAGGCATGGCCGTGAACAATCCTCATCCAGAGCAAAAGCCATGGCTAAGATTCGCCACTTGGTTTTCCGGCTTTCTCTTATTTGCAGGGCTTATTCTGCTGGTGACGCACTTCAGTGAACTGGAGCAGTTTGCCGAACTCCTTCGTCATGCCAAGCCCAAGTGGCTAATGTTGGCGGCGTTGCTGCAGGTTACTACCTATATCAGTGTAGCAGGAGTCTGGTATTTGTCGCTTCGACAGTTAGGCGAACCGCACTCACTGCTCTCTCTGATACCTCTGGGAATTGCCAAACTTTTCTCCGATCAGGCCATGCCAAGTGGCGGCATAAGCGGTACCGCTTTTTTAATCGCCGCCTTGGGCCGCCTTGGTGTTAAGACCCCGATGTGTATGGCTATTCTCCTCTTGAGCCTAGTCACCTATTACGGGGCCTACCTGCTTGCGTCGTTAGCTACCATCTTTCTCCTATGGTTTTATCATCATGCTATTAATGGTTGGATAATAGTTCTTTTCACGATTTTCTGGATCTTTGCAGTTGGGGTTCCGGCTGGCGCCTTATGGATCCGGCACTTCGGCGGAAAGGAGCTGCCGCCACTGCTATTGCGAATTCCAGGCCTAAAAAAACTTTTTTTCGCTTTTATTGACGCCCCTATAGAATTGCTGAAAAATCCTGCCTTGGTGATCGCAGCGCTACTGCTTCATGGATCTGTTTTTGTGCTGGATGTAGCAACGCTTTGGGTTGCTTTGCAGGTTGTTGGCGTTCATTGCTCGTTATGGGCAATTACCCCGGCATTCATGCTTGCATCTATGGTGGCCACAGTCGGACCGATGCCACTCGGACTTGGCACCTTCGAGGCAACGTGTGTCAGCACGCTGGGTGTGCTTGGCGTCCCTGTCGAGGCGGCGCTGGCCGCCACCTTGATCCTCCGTGGTTTCACTCTCTGGCTACCCATGGTGCCGGGTATGTGGCTGATGAGGCAAGCACTCCCATAAATACCTGTAGGTGAGTTTAAACAAGCAGCTCTAAGGTTATAAAGGACGTGGAGAAGAAGGATATGATTGCACAGAAGCCTGACGATATATTGGAGGTAACAGACGCGGTGTCTGTTGCAAAAGGCGTCGTTGACGACCACGAGGACATTCAAAACGCTCAAGCGGAGCCCCGTGAACAGCCGCCAGACAAGGGCAAGTCACTTCTCAGAATTGGCCCGGGCCTGATTACCGGTGTGGCGGATGACGACCCTTCTGGAATAGGCACATACTCTGTCGCTGGGGCGCAGTTCGGTTACCAGCTTCTTTGGTTGGCTCCCGTGTGCGTACCGCTTATGATCGCCGTGCAGGAGATGTGCGGCCGCTTGGCCCTTGTGACGAGCAAGGGACTGTCCGCCATCATCAAAGAGCACTACCCTAAATGGTTATTGTATAGTGTGCTGATGCTCTTGGTCGGTGCGAACACAATCAATGTCTATGCAGACATCAACATAATGGCCGCCTCCATGAAGATGCTCTTCGGATTGCCATTCGCGTTGTGGGCGACAGTTCTGACGATCGGAATAGTGGTGGCCCAGATTGTCGTACCGTATAAGCACTACGTCAAGTTTTTGAAGTATGCCTGTTTGTCGTTGTTTGCGTATGTGGCCATCGCGGTGCTGCCCCAGGTTCATGTGGATTGGAAGTCGGTTGTCAACAATATGGTAATCCCGCGTTGGAACTCAGATCCCCAATATATTCTTACCATTGTGGGATTCTTGGGCACGACCATCTCGCCTTATCTATTCTTTTGGCAGGCCGGAGAACAGATCGAGGATGATATAGCCGATGGCCACACCGACGATGCCGGCTACCGCGCAAGCCGAGTCAAACGCTCGGAGATACGATCGGTTCGCGCCGACACGGCGGTCGGCATGATTTTCTCGCAGATCGTCACCATTTTCATCATTATCTCCACTGCGGCAACACTGAACTTTTCCGGCCATACCGATATCAACACAGCGGAAGACGCAGCCCGCGCGCTCTTGCCGCTTGGTGCGTCGGCTTACTGGCTATTTACTCTGGGTATCCTGGGTGTTGGGTTGATTGCTATCCCGACCCTGGCCGGTTCGGCCGCGTATGCGGTTGCAGAAACCGTAGGATGGAGGAACGGTCTCTACCGTCGATTCAGTCGAGCAAAGGGCTTCTACGCCACTATAGCCTTGGTTATTGTCGTGGGTTATCTGCTCAACTTCGTGCAGGTGATCAGCCCGATCAAAGCCCTTCTCTATTCGGCCGTTCTCAATGGTTTGGTCGCACCTCCGTTGATTGTTGTGTTGCTGTTCATCTGCAACAACCGTGAAATCGTTGGCAAGAATGCCAACGGATGGCTATCCAATATTCTTGGGTGGCTCGCCGTGGCTCTCATGTCTTTAGCAGGGGGACTTCTGATCTGGTCGCTCTTCACAGGAAAGGCTGCATGATTAAATTGAAAGACGGTCTCCCGTTGGTAGGACAGGAGATATTGGGGTAACCCCAATATTTATTCATCTTTAGTAAGAATGACGGGGTTGTTCCTGGTTACAAGCAATTTACGAAGATAATCAATGCCAAAAATAATGATGATTCCGAACCAGGCTAACCCATAGACCTCCGGCGCCACTGGCCCGGTACTGAGGACCCTCTGGAGCGGCGGGAAATAAAGGGTCGCCCAGGAAAAGGCGATCTGGACAATGATCCCTGCCAGGAGCAGGCGGTTGCTGAACACGCCCCGGTCGAGGCCCGAGCGGTGCTCATATCTGCGGCCAACCAGGTTGCCGATTTGCATGAGAATGATGGTGGCCAGAGCGATGCCGGTGGCAGATTGGTAGAGCGGGGAAGAGGCAGGAAGGGGCATGCCGTATTGCCAACCACCACTGACCAGGACGTAAAAAAACAGAAAAAGCGACCAGATCGCCTCGATCAGACCAAGGAAACAGTAGCTGCGAACGACCAGTTGCGGTGTCAACAGTTGCCGGGAAAAATCACGCGGTGGCTTCTTCATGACCTCCGGATCCGACGGCTCCTGTCCTAGGCCCATAGAGGGGATAATATCTGTGCCAAGATCGATTGTCAGGATTTGAATGATGTTGAGGGCGGGCGGAACCGGAAAAACGATATAGAGAAGATAAGGCAGGATTTCCGGGACATTGTGCGCCAGGACATAGCTGGTAAACTTCTTCATATTTTCGAAAACGGTCCGTCCTTCCTCGATGCCGTCGACAATGGCGGCGAAATTATCGTCGAGGAGAATGATCTGCGCCGATTCCCTGGCCACATCGGTCCCCTGTTTGCCCATGGCGATGCCTATATCCGCTGCCCGCAGCGCCGGGGCATCGTTGACCCCATCGCCGGTCATGGCCACAACTTTATCCAGCTGTTTGAGGGCGGTGATGATCTTCATTTTCTGTTCCGGTGTGGTCCGGGCAAAGACGCGGATACCTTGTTGCAACTGTTCGGTCAGGGCCTCGACCGTCAACTGTTTCAGTTGGTCGCCGGTGAGATGGGCAGTTTCGCCGGCGGCAACAATACCGGCCTTGGCGGCGACCGCGAGTGCCGTGGCCGGGTGATCGCCGGTGATCATCATGACATCGATGCCGGCAGCATGGCATTTAGCCACCGCCTGCGGCACCTCTGGTCGCACCGGATCTTCGATGCCGATGAAACCGGCAAGGATGAGATCATGCTCCAGAGGATCGGCTACAGCCTCATCCCTTGTCGCCGCCGTTTCCTCCTCGGCTGAAAGCGGCCGATAGGCTAGCGCAATGACCCGCAAACCCTGGGCTGCCAACTGTTGCATGATTACTTCGCTCTCCATCAGCTGCTGCGCCAGCGGCGTTTCCCGCTTCTGCAATTCACCAACACCGGCAGCGCCAACCTTGGTCACCAGCGGCCGGATTGCCTCAAAGGCCCCTTTGACCACAAAGAGCCGTTGTTCCCCGTGGTTGAAGACACCTGCGGACCGCCGTTTTTCGACATCAAAGGCAAAAGAGCGGACAACCTTCTCCTGTGCCCCGGCCAGATCACCCAGCCCCAGGCCGATCCATTTTTCAGCTACCGCCACATCGAGGGGATCGCCGAGCAACTGCTGCGCCGACTGGCGGACATCGGAGGTTGATAGGGCGAGCGTTGTCAGCTCTTGTTCCTGTTCCACCGTCATCGCCTCCCCGGAACGCGGGTTGATCATGCGGGTGATGGTTAATCGGTTCAGGGTCAAAGTTCCGGTTTTATCGGTACAGATGACATGCACTGAGCCCAAAGAGGCCACCGCGTTCAGGCTGGTGACCAGTACCTTCTTTTTGGCCATGCGCAGACTGCCCATAGCAAGGGCCAGGGTCAGAGTCGGCAGGAGGCCTTCCGGGACATTGGCCACGATAATGCCCATCATGAATACCAGGTTTACCCACAAAGGTTTGCTGCTTAGAATACCGTAGAGGAAAAAACCCGAGCCCATAGTACAGGCGATGACGGTCAGCACCCGCACCATGTGGGAAACCTCCCGTTCCAGGGGCGAACTAGTGTGCCGGATGGTCTGGGAAAGATTGGCGATGCGGCCGAATTGGGTGCGCAGACCGGTGGCGAATACCACGCCCCGGCCGGTCCCTTTGACCACGGTGCATCCGGCAAAACCGATGTTTTCGCACTCCTCCAGATTCTTATCCAGGGCCTGCGGCGAGATCCGGATGGCCGCCGATTCCCCGGTGAGGGGGGAGTTATTGACCATCAGACTCTCGGATTCGACAATTCGGACATCGGCCGGAATCTTGTCGCCCTCTGAGAGGATAATCACATCTCCGGGAACGAGCTCCACTGCCGCTATCTTGCTGATTATTTTCTGGCGACAGACCTCGACCAATTGAGGCAGAAACTGTTTCAAGGCTTCCATGGCCTTTTCCGCCCGGTATTCCTGGAAAAAACCGAACAGGGCATTGAAGATAGCAACCCCGGTAACGGCCCAGCCGAGCAGAGCCATGTTCTCGCCAGGGTTGATCCGGTGGGCGATAAAACAGACGATCGCCGAGAGGAACAGGAGAATTGCAAAGAAATTGGTGAACTGCCGCGCGAGGGACCGCAGCAGCTTCCAGCGGTCGACGATCTCAAAACGGTTCGGTCCGATATGGGCCAGCCGCTCCGTCACTTCAGCCGAGCCAAGCCCTTCGGGACTGGTGTGCAGATACGCATACACCTGTTCCGGTGGAATTTGACCGATATGGGCAGGTTGTCTGTTCATACTCTTCGATAAATTCCGACATCGCAGGAGGTAGTGCGAAGGATCTGCTCGATCTTGTTGCCGTAGAAAAAGCGCGAAGGCAGATTCCGTTCTGTGGCCCCCAGGAGGATCATGGCCGCATTGACCTTGCCCGCCTGGATGAGTATTTCCTTGGCCCAGTCGTCGGAGAGCACTACGTTGCGGTCAAAATGCCAATCAAAGCCGGTTGCCTGCTCCCGTATTTCCGTGGCGACCCGGCCAAGGTACTCGTAACCTTCGGCAATCTTCTTCTTGGTGGCAGGGGATGAAATATAACGGAAGTGGAGCGGATTGATCATCATCACCCGCAAGAGATACAGCCTCTTTACCGAGGAAGCGAGCATCTTCAGAAAAGGCATGGCGGCCTGAAATCCCCGCGGATGACCGGCCAGGGGGAATAGCAAGGTCCGGGGACAGCCGAGCAGACCTGGACTGACCACCCGGATAGCCATGACATTGAATTGGCGGCAGCGGAGGAGTTTGTCCGAGATGGTGCCGGCGAGGAAGCCTCTCCCCCTGGGAGCGATTCGCGCTCCACACAGACAGGAGATGTGCTCGCCCGAAGGGATGACCTGGCGCAGAGTGGAAAAGACATCACTGCTCAATTGATGGATAGCACTGTGGCACTCAATACCGTACCGGTTGCCTTCCTCGGCAATGGCGGCGAATTTCCCCTCGATCCGCTCACGGGAAAAGGAGCCGTCAAGGATATGGATGAGGAGAAGTTGTCGGTTGGGGAAGGTGGCGGCCATCTGTATGGCATACCGGGAAACCCAGTCCGCATTAATCGAACCATCGTATGCCAGAACAATCCGTCGGTCCATTGCGGCCCCCGATAAAGGTTGGTTCCGTAGCAGGAAATAACAAATCCTTTTGAAAATTGAACGCGATATCCAAGGGGAAAGCAAGAGGGATTCGGGTACGTTTAAACAAACGGCCCTAAAGTTTCAAGGGATGTTGGTCCTTCCCGTGTTCTATGGCTTTATAGGATTTTTATGTCGTTTGATTAAATTCACCCTCCATGGGACTTCAAACTCCAATGCAAATTCTCTGTGGCCAGACGTAAAAACAGTTACAGAGAAACCTTACGCCGACCATTTGCACAAAATTATTTGCCACTCCTAACGCCAAAGAAACTGGACAAAGGTCATATGGGACCATATGGTTAAATGTGCCCCTTTTTATGGCTATCATGGTGGTCATAAAATACATTTTCATCTCCGCTAGGAGCAGGGATCGATCTGCCGACTACGATGCCGCGAGAGGGAAGCGCTGGTTTAATCAGTTGGTCCTGAACTCGCTGCATGGCATTGTATCGCCAAGCAAGATGGAAAAACGGCTGAAGACAGTCTTTTAAAAGGGGATGCGTCCCTATTAGTTAAAAAGGTTAGCTGTATAAATCCAAACCTGAAACGCAAGGAGAACAGAGATGAATAAAAATAGCAAGTGTCCGGTAACGGGTGCAGCTGATAAACCCACTGCCGGCAGTGGCACGTCGAACCAACACTGGTGGCCGAACCAGTTGAACCTGAAAATCCTTCATCAGAATTCTCCCATGGGCAATCCGATGGGCGAGGAGTTCAACTACGCCGAGGAATTCAAGAAACTCGATCTGGTGGCACTGAAGAAGGACCTCTATACGCTGATGACCGACTCGCAGGGCTGGTGGCCGGCTGACTACGGTCACTACGGGCCGCTCTTCATCAGGATGGCGTGGCACAGCGCAGGCACCTACCGCACCGGCGACGGTCGCGGCGGCGCGGGGTCCGGCAGCCAACGCTTTGCACCGCTGAACAGCTGGCCTGACAACGTCAACCTCGACAAAGCGCGCCGACTGCTCTGGCCGATCAAGCAGAAATACGGCAAGAAAATCTCCTGGGCCGACCTGATGATCCTCGCCGGCAACTGCGCTCTGGAGTCGATGGGCGTTAAGACGTTCGGTTTCGGCGGCGGGCGCGAAGATATCTGGGAGCCCGAAGAGGACATTTACTGGGGGGCTGAGGAAACGTGGCTTGCAGACAAGCGCTACAGCGGTGACCGGGAACTGGAGAATCCTCTCGCCGCCGTGCAGATGGGCCTGATCTACGTCAACCCGGAAGGCCCAAACGGCAACCCGGATCCGGTCGCCTCCGGCCGTGACGTTCGCGAGACCTTCGCCCGCATGGCGATGAACGACGAAGAGACCGTCGCGCTCATCGCCGGCGGGCACACCTTTGGCAAGTGTCATGGCGCGGGCAGCGCGGCGCTTGTCGGTCCTGAACCTGAAGCCGCCGGCATCATGGAGCAGGGACTCGGCTGGAAGAGCAGCTTCGGCAGCGGCAAAGGCGGCGATGCGATCGGCAGCGGCATCGAGGGCGCCTGGAAACCAAACCCGACCAAATGGGACATGGGCTACCTGAACACACTGTTCAAATACGAGTGGGAGCTGGTTAAGAGCCCGGCCGGCGCAAATCAGTGGCTGGCGAAAGACGTGGCCGAAGAGGACATGGTGGTAGACGCGCATGACCCGTCGAAGAAGCACCGGCCGATGATGACCACGGCGGACCTCTCCCTTCGCAAAGACCCGATCTACGAGCCGATCGCGCGGCGCTACCAGCAGAACCCGCAAGAATTCGCGGACGCCTTCGCCAGAGCATGGTTCAAGCTGACCCACCGCGACATGGGCCCGCGCTCGCGCTATCTCGGTCGGTCAGTGCCCAAAGAAGATCTCCTGTGGCAAGACCCCGTGCCTGCCGTCACTCATAAATTGATTGGCAAGCGGGACATCGCCGCCCTCAAGGGCAAGATCCTCGCTTCGGGACTGTCTGTTGCCCAGCTGGTTTCGACGGCCTGGGCGTCGGCGTCCACGTTCCGCGGTTCCGACAAGCGTGGCGGGGCGAACGGCGCTCGCATCCGTCTCGCGCCGCAAAAAGATTGGGCGGTTAACCAACCATCCCAGCTGAAGAAGGTGCTGAAGACCCTTGAGGGAATTCAAAAGGAGTTCAACAGCGCGCAGTCAGGCGGGAAGATGGTAACGCTTGCCGACTTGATTGTCCTGGGCGGCTGCGCAGGCGTCGAGCAAGCTGCCAGGAATGCCGGCCACAAGGTGACCGTTCCCTTCACGCCGGGACGCACGGATGCGTCGCAGAAGCAAACCGACGTGGAGGCGTTCGCCGTGCTTGAGCCGATTGCAGACGGGTTCCGTAACTATCTCAAAACCAGATACACCGTCTCGGCAGAGGAACTGCTGGTTGATCGGGCGCAATTGCTGACGCTGACCGCCCCTGAGATGACGGTTCTGGTCGGCGGTATGCGCGTCTTGAATGCCAATTTCGGACAGTCCCGACACGGCGTCTTCACCAAGCGCCCAGAAACGCTCACCAATGACTTTTTCGTGAATCTACTCGACATGAGCACCATGTGGAAGGCGAACTCGGTAGCCGACGACCTGTTCGAAGGCCGTGATCGCAAGAGCGGCGAACTCAAGTGGATCGGCACCCGTGTCGACCTCATCTTCGGTTCCAACTCCCAACTCCGGGCCTTGGCGGAAGTCTACGGATGTGAGGACTCCCAGGAGAAGTTCCTGCACGACTTTGTTGCGGTGTGGGAAAAAGTAATGAACCTTGACCGTTTCGACCTCGCCTAATACGACATGAAGACTTTCGAGGAGCTGATCTCCTTAGAGGACTTACGACCATGACAACGAACCTTATTTCTCGCCCCTCTAAACGCCGCCTGGCCTGGTTCCAAGGTTTCATGGCAATTACGTTGGCGGCCTTGGTGTCAATGGCCACTGTCGTGAACGCGGCCGAACCCAGCGCCTGGATCGGCACCTGGATGGCTAGCCCCCAAGCGACCTGGGGGCCGGATTTTGCTTTTCCGACCAAGATTCCGGCCACCTTGCAGGATCAGACCATTCGGCAAGTGGCCCGCGTCAGCCTTGGCGGCAAGCACATTCGCATCGTGCTGTCCAACGAATACGGAAGCCGGCCGATGATAATCAGCGCCGCACATGTCGCGCTGGCCGGTTCCGGGTCGGCGATCGTTCCTGGAACGGATCGGAAGATAACTTTCAGCGGCAAAGCCTCCATTACGGTGCCTCCGGGCGCACCGATTGTGAGCGATCCCATTGATTTGGCGGTCGCGCCCTTGGCCAGCGTGGCGATCAGCGTCTTCCTGGCGGATGAAACACAGGTCACTACCTTCCATTGGGATGGTCGCCAGACGGCTTACTTGGTGAAAGGCAATCAGGTTTCCGCTAAGCGCATCAAGACGGACACCACCACGGATGCACGCATCTTCCTGAGCGGTATCCAGGTTGAAACAGCCACACCCGCAGGCGCGGTGGTCGTGATCGGCGACTCGATCACCGACGGCAACGGCGCAACGATCGACGCGAATTCGCGCTGGCCCGACTTCCTGGCCGCCCGCTTGGCGCCGAGAAACGTAGCGGTTCTCAATGCCGGCATTTCAGGGGCACGTCTGCTCGGCGACCGCATGGGCGTCAATGCACTGGCGCGCTTCGACCGGGACGTGCTGAGCCAACCGCGGGTCAAGACTGTCATCGTGATGCTCGGAATCAATGACATCAGTTGGCCGGGTACATCATTCGATCCTCAAGGCATAAAGCCTTCGGCCGAATCGCTGATTTCCGGCTACCGCCAGCTTATCTCTCGCGCACACGCCAGTGGCCTGCGAATCGTCGGCGCGACGTTGACACCTTTCGAGGGCGCACTGAAGGGCACGCCTTTTGACAACTATTATCACCCGGACAAGGACAAACTTCGCCGGAAAATCAACACATGGATACGCACCGGTGGCGAATTCGATGCCGTGATTGACTTCGACGAGCTGACTAGAGACCCGCTGCATCCGGCACGATTCAAGTCAGAATTCGACTCGGGCGATCACCTGCATCCAGGGGATCGCGGTAACAAGGCTATGGCGGACGCCATCAATCTGGACGCGCTTTTCCAGGTTGATTAAACATATCTCATTTTTATCAAGAAAGGACGACCCCATGAAAATAGACCTCACAGGAAAAACTGCCATCGTAACCGGTTCCACGGCCGGAATCGGTTACGCTATCGCCAAAGGCCTGGCGCAGGCTGGCGCCGATGTGGTGGTGAACGGTCGCACGGTTGCCGCTGTCGAACGTGCCGTTGCCAAGCTGACATCTGAATGTCCACACGCGAACATCCGCGGCGTTGCGGCTGATGTCGGCTCTGCCGATGGTTGCGCGGCATTGGTGGCTGGGCAGCCAGCAGCCGATATCTTGGTCAACAACGTCGGCATCTATGGGCCGCAGGACTTCTTCGAGATTCCGGATGCCGAATGGACACGCTTCTTCGAGGTGAATGTCATGTCGGGTGTGCGTTTGTCCCGTGCCTATCTGCCCGGCATGGTGCAACGTCATTGGGGCCGCGTGCTATTCCTGTCCTCGGAGTCAGCGCTGAACATCCCTGCCGACATGATCCACTACGGCTTCACCAAGACAGCGGTCCTTTCGATCTCACGCGGCCTGGCCAAGCGCAGCGCCGGTACGGGCGTTACCGTCAATGCCATCTTGCCCGGTCCGACCCTGTCGGATGGACTCGAAGCCATGCTGATGGAAGAGCAGAAGGCATCAGGTCTGTCCATGGAAGAGACGGCCGCCGCCTTTGTGATGAAGGATCGCCCCAGTTCAATCATCCAACGTGCAGCGACCGTGGAAGAAGTGGCAAATATGGTCGTCTATGTCGCTTCACCGCAGGCATCGGCCACCACCGGAGCAGCGCTCCGGGTGGATGGTGGCGTGGTCGAGACAATCACTTGAAGTCATGCAGATGGAGAGATAAAGATGAGTTGAGCAGCTTGCCTGCTCGTACGAAACTAATGCCCTTGCGGTATAACGGGAGGTAAGCGAAATGAACACCACTACGAAAAGTGATATCAAGAGAGCGCCTGACCACCTGCGGGGGCTTTTGCGGCACTTTAGCGACCTGCGAGACGTCACCCACGGCGACGGCGCTGTCAGCAGGTCAGATAAGGAGAAACTCTTTATCGCCGCCATTGACTACCTTGCCCCCTATGCCCGGCAGGCACTTGACGAGATGAACAGTGTCCTGTTGTTGACGAGTGGGACAGTCACCGCCAGTGGTGTCTCCAAGTCGTCGGAAGGGGACTTGGCGGCGGTTTGGACGCTGAGCTGGCCCGAGCAGGAACAGGCTGGAATTCTCCCCGTTACCCTGGAAGCATTTTACGGGCACGGTTTCCACCATCCGCATCTGCGCGGCGCTACCGTGGGGGTGTGGCCCCTCAACGTCTTCAGCGATTCCGATGCCGCAGCCGAACTCCCCACCCTGCGGGTGATCGCCGCTGCCGATCTGCATAACCTGGCCTTTCAGCGCGACTACCGAATCGTGCCGGCTATCACACGAGGCTGAAGCTACCGAATGCGTTCATATAATTTTACCTAAACTTTTCCCTTGCTTCTCTAGACGACCGGTCTGCTATTGCTAGCATCATGAATAGCCAAACAACCAAAGATCGCATTCTGAATGCCGCTGAAGAAATCATGCTGGAAAAGAGTTTTCACTCCGTCGGCCTGAATCAAATCCTGAATGTCGCCAAAGTTCCGAAGGGGTCGTTTTACCATTACTTTGAGTCCAAAGAGCAGTTTGGTGCTGAGATGCTCAAACATTATATGGACGAGGCTGGTGAGAATAAGCGAGGAATGCTTATGTATAACGATGCGGAGTCAGATCCACTTAAAAGGTGGTGTATCTATCTGGATGGAAGCATTGATTATATTCAGTCTGTTGCGGGTAGATTTCCCTGCCTTGCGCTGAAACTGGCCTCAGAAGTGTCTGATCTCAGTGAAACTATGCGGGAAGAACTCGCCCGGGGCTTTGAAGACTGGATCACCATTTATCACAAGGTGCTCGACGAGGCTGTCACCCGAAAGCTGCTCCCTGTAATTTTCACTCCAGATGGCGAAAAACCAAAAAAGAAATATTTGTTTCCTTCGCGCACAAGTGACAACATGGGGGAGAAAGATCCAGATTCCTATCCATAACACCAGGAAGACCGAAAAGGGTTGTATATGGCCACAGGTAAAATACAACCCTTTTTATTCGGCCTTTTATTGGCATCCCTGTAAATCCTTTTTCACTAATTATTCCTAAAAATCAGAGTGATGGATAAGGTGACGCTGAGCGTTGTAAACCTGGCACAAAAGTTGCTTTGATGAAGAGGAGTAAGTAAAGGCAATCTCACACTCGTTTGGCGCCTCCTGGCTGCCATCTTCATCAGGATCCTAAGGATGCGTGCTGCTCGTTTTCAAGAACAAAATGAAGTGATATTAGACACACAACTTCCACGAGCAGTACAAGGTTGCCGAAACAGGCGTGGTACCCCCATTTAGGGGGAGCCAGGGTATTCTTGGGTATCAAATATGAAACCCGATATGCATGGGCGCTTTATATGAGAGACGGGGGTGTCGGTGTAGGATTTAAGCCGTTATCTGAGTTTTATCTCTGGCCTGTAAGAAACTGAAAGTATCCCGTGAAGGTCATCGTATGATGAATGAATTACACATTCGCACCTGTCTTGGTGTCAGTCAGGACGCCGGCATTGAAGAAAAATAACAAACAAATGAAAGGAAGAGAAATGCTCATTATAATAGGTGGCGATGCGGCAGGAATGAGCGCCGCATCACAGGTTCGCAGGCTGCAACCTGCGACTGATATAACGGTTTTTGAGTGCGGCCCGCACACATCTTTTTCGGCCTGAGGGATTCCCTATTACGTCGCCGGTCTGGTTGACAGGGAAGATGCACTTATTGCCAGAACACCACAGGCGTTCCGAGAAAAACAGAACATTAACGTCCACACCAGGCACGAAGTCACCGTTATCGACCCGGAAAAACAGAGGGTTTTGGTGAAGAATTTGACCACCTCCAGCGAAAACTGGGAGCACTACGATCAATTGCTTATTGCCACTGGGGCAAAACCGGTCCGACCGCCTCTGGCGGGTATCGACAGCCGTAATATCTACGATGTCAAGAACCTGGTAAGTGGTTCACAGCTCAAACAGGCGCTGGCCGAGCAACAACCGAAGACTGCAGTCATTGTCGGCGGCGGGTATATCGGTCTGGAGATGGCCGAAGCACTTCATATGCGCGGTCTGAAAATCACCATGATTCAGCGCAGCGCTCAGGTAATGCCCACCCTCGATCCGGATATGGGCGAACGCCTCGGCCAGGCTCTCCGGGAAAAAGGTATCGATCTCCATGTTAACAAAACGGTTCAGGGCTTTGAACAAAAAAATGGCCTGGCCGTTGCCGTTACTACCGATAAAGGAACCATCCCCACCGATCTGATTATTCTCGGGCTCGGGGTTACCCCCAACAGTGAATTGGCAAAGAATGCCGGTATTCAGCTCGGACCGAAAGGAAGCATCAAGGTCAACGATTTGCAACAGACCGAAACCCCCAATATTTGGGCGGCGGGTGATTGTGCCCAGTCCTATCACCTGGTCAGCCGCAGACCGGTATATGTGGCATTGGGGACGGTTGCCAATAAACAGGGACGAGTGGCCGGGCTGAATCTGGGGGGTCGATATGCCACCTTCCCCGGAGTAGTGGGCACAGCTATTACCAAATTCATGGATACCGAATGCGCCAGGACCGGTCTCAGTGAGAGGGAGATCAAGGCACTGGGCCTGCAGTATTCAATCGGCCTGATCGAGGGATATACCTTGCCCCGCTATTACCCGGGATCCTCGCCGATATGTGTAAAAGTGCTGGCGGAGAAGGGTTCTGCACGATTACTTGGAGTGCAGATCGTCGGCGGCAAGGGATCGGCTAAACGTATCGACACGGCGGCAACAGCTCTCCATGCCGGTTTTTCCCTGGAAGATCTGCTCTATCTCGATCTGAGTTATGCCCCGCCTTTTGCAGGGGTGTGGGATCCGATGGTCATTGCTGCTCGCATGGCCCTGAAGGAAGGATGAATGTAAAATTGGCGCAAAATCGGCAGGTTTCATAGAAAAGCCCTCAGGAGGGTAATGTTATGCAAATCGGTATGATCGGAATTGGTCGCATGGGCGGCGATATGGTGCGGCGGTTGTTGCGTAAAGGCCACAAATGTGTGATCTACGACCATGATGCCAGGGCGATGGATGCTTTGGTTGGTGAAGGAGCTGTCGGAACCCGGTCATTCTCCGAATTTGTCGCCCAGCTTGAAATCCCCCGGGTCGTCTGGCTGATGCTTCCGGCTGTGGCGGTCGAGAGTATGATCGCAGAGATTGTCCCACTGCTTGAGCCCGGGGATATCCTCATCGACGGTGGCAATTCCCATTATCAAGATGATATCCGCCGGAGTGGAGAGCTACGAACCAAAGGCATTCGCTATCTGGATGTAGGGACAAGCGGTGGGATATTGGGACTTGAGCGGGGATATTGCTTGATGATTGGCGGGGAACTCGCCGCTGTGAAACTCCTCGATTCGGTTTTCAACTCGCTGGCTCCTGGAAGTAAGGCCGCGCAACCAACGCCTGGAAGGATTCAGGGCGGGTCAACGGCAGAACAGGGTTATTTCCACTGTGGGCCGAGCGGTGCCGGCCATTTTGTGAAGATGGTTCACAATGGTATCGAGTACGGCCTGATGGCAGCCTATGCCGAAGGCTTCAATATTCTGCGCCATGCCAATGTCGGCAACCGGGAACAGGAGAAGGATGCGGAAACTGCTCCACTCCGCCATCCTGAACATTTCCAGTATGACTTCGATCTTTCCGAGATCGCTGAATTATGGCGGCGGGGGAGTGTCATCCCTTCTTGGTTGCTGGATTTATGTGCCCAAGCCTTCATCGATAATCAGTCTCTTGAAAGATTTTCCGGTCGCGTTTCCGATTCCGGCGAGGGTCGTTGGACAATTAACGCTGCCATTGAGGAAGGCATTCCGACTCCGGTTTTGAGTGCTGCTCTTTACCAGCGTTTCAGCTCACGCGGTGAAGCCGATTTTGCCGATCAATTGCTTTCGGCTATGCGTTATCAATTTGGCGGTCACAAAGAAAAACTGTTGCTGAAAGGTGATTAACCATGTTGCAAAACAGCAAACTTGAACCGACAATCATTGTCATTTTCGGCGCGAGTGGCGACCTCACTTCGCGCAAACTTGCTCCTGCCCTTTATAATCTCTTGTTGGATCAACAGCTTCCAGAACTCTGGGCAATAGTCGGTGTCGCTCGTAGAAAAATGGATGACGATACCTTCAGGCAACGGATTCGAGAAGGGATTGATCGAGTATCTCGGCGTGGTGTGGTGAAGGAATCTGTGTGGACCGAATTTTCCGGCAATATTTCCTATACATCTGAAGATGTTAACGACCTTGCCTCAGGCAACGCTCTCCAAAGTCGCTTGAACGAGATTGAAGAGGAGTGGGGGCTGAGGGCCAACCGAGTCTATTATTTGGCCATCCCGCCGACCGAGATGAAGCTCGCGGCCACCATGTTGCAACGGCTAGGCGTCTGTCGGGACTGTACCCGGGACCGGCTGGTAGTCGAAAAGCCCTTCGGACGGGATCTCCCTTCGGCCCGGGCGTTGAACCAGTTTCTCGGCGATATGTTCGTCGAATCGCAAATTTACCGGATCGACCATTATCTCGGCAAAGAAACAGTCCAGAACATTCTTGCTTTTCGTTTTGCCAATTCGCTCTACGAGCCTATCTGGAACCGGTCGTATATCGAACAGGTTCAGATAACCGTTGCTGAAACGGTCGGAGTTGAAGAGCGAGGTGCGTATTATGATAAATCCGGCGCCTTGCGTGACATGGTCCAAAATCATCTGCTGCAGATACTTTGTCTGGTAGCGATGGAGCCTCCGATCTCCCTTGACGCAGATGATATTCGCAATAAGAAGGTGGATGTTCTTCGCGCCATTCGACCGATTCATGCCGAGGAAATCGATCGAGTTGCTGTCCGGGGACAGTATAAAAAAGGAACTGTTTTAGGTGGATCGGTACCGGGCTATCGCCAAGAGAAAAACGTTTCTCCCGCATCCACCACCGAAACCTACGCCGCCTTTATTTTCCATATCGATAATTGGCGCTGGCAGGGTGTGCCGTTTTATCTGCGTACCGGCAAGCGCCTTCAAGAGAAGGTGTCCGAAATTTCAATCATTTTCCGTTCGCCACCGCACCAGTTTTTCCCTTCTGCAGCGGTAGAGAGCTGGCAACCGAACCGGATTGTTATGAGAATCCAGCCCGAAGAAGGTATCGGCACCCGTATTCAGGTCAAACAGCCGGGGACTCGTATGCTGCTTGGGGCTGCCGAGATGAAATTCCGCTATAATGAGGCTTTTAGATCTCTCCCCCCCGAGGCTTATGAAACCTTGCTCCTCGACGTGATACGAGGTGATGCAATGCTTTTTATGCGGGCTGACCAGATCGAATGCGCCTGGCAGGTGGTTGCTCCGATTTTGGATGCCTGGGAATCGATACCGGCGACGGATTTTTCAGACTATTCCGCCGGCAGCTGGGGACCGGAATCAGCGGATTTGCTGCTTGCCGGAGAAAAGCACAGCTGGGTGCAACCGACCCTTACGGAAAGGTGATTCGTGATTGAAATCTTTAAAAATAAGGAGGCACTGAGCCAGGCTGCCGCTGAATTTTTTGCTGTCCAGGCACGAACAGCGATTACTGCCCGGGGCTGCTTTTCAGTGCTACTGTCTGGTGGCGAAACCCCGCGTTGCACCTATGAGCTCTTAGCGCAGGAACCGCACCGTACCCGAATCCCCTGGCAACAAGTGCATTTTTTTTGGGGGGATGAACGGTGTGTGCTCGCCGATGACCCGCGCAGAAACGAATTCATGGCCCACAGGGCCTTCCTTGACGCATTGCCGTTGCGACCGGAACAGCTGCACCCTATAGAGTGCGAACGTTCGCCCCTTCAGGCGGCTGAAAGCTATGAAGCCCAACTGCGTGATTTTTTTGTCGACAGCTTGCCCCGCTTCGATTTCATCTTTCTCGGGTTGGGTGAAGACGGTCATACGGCTTCTTTGCTCCCTAATTCCGAGGCACTGAAAGAGCAGATACGATGGACCGCGGTTACCCGTCGGCCTGATGAAGAATTCAGTCGGGTAACTCTGATTGCGCCCTTACTCAATCAGGCAGCGGTGGTGGTATTTCTGGTGGTCGGTCGAAACAAGGCCAAGGTCTTGCACTCTGTGCTGGAGGAAACCGGTCACCGGCCATTGCTCCCAGCACAGCTTGTCCATCCCCTGAGGGGTGGTTTGTACTGGTTTGTTGATCGTGACGCGGCTTGTTTATTGGATTTATCGAGGCATCATTGATGCTGATTGCATGGAAAGAGACAATTCACCCTGCTTGGGAGAAAACCATTGTCCCTGGTGAATTTATCCAAGTTGAAATCATGGTCAAGGACAGCGGGAATTTTAGAGAGACCGGGGGCTGGGGATTTGCCAGGTGGAAAGGGCTGGCGCTTAAACCCTACGGTACAGATGCCTCCTTTGTCCATGAATGTTTTTCCTGCCATCAGCCGGTGAAAAACAAGGATTATGTTTTTACCGATCCCAGCCAATTGCCGAAATAAGGAAATCCCAGGCGGAAAAAAAGCATCATTACAAACATAAAGAACCCAGCCTCTTAACCAGAAGGAGAAAATATGCATATCGACCCTACAAAATTTCGTGTAAAATCGGATGAAAAGGTTGAACTTACAAAATGGCCGACGGAGATACAACCCTTCTATAAGTCGAAGGAAAACTATCAAGAAATCCTTGGGAAACATGTCAAGGGACTGAGCACCCTGCAAAATCTGCTGTATGCCTCCAACCGGTATTCGCTGCTGCTGATTTTTCAAGCCATGGATGCTGCCGGCAAAGACGGCGCCATCAAGCATGTGATGTCCGGTGTCAATCCGCAAGGTTGCCAGGTTTTCAGTTTCAAACATCCAAGCGTCGAAGAACTGGAACATGATTTTCTCTGGCGCTCAACCCGTTGTCTGCCGGAACGCGGACGAATCGGCATTTTCAATCGTTCCTATTACGAGGAAGTTCTCATTGTACGCGTCCATCCGGAGATTCTTCACGCTCAAGGGATACCGGAGGAATTGTTGGATGAAGAAGATATTTGGGAAAGTCGCTATCGTTCCATCGTCAATTTCGAGAAACATTTGCAATTGAACGGTACGCGGATCGTGAAGTTTTTTTTGCACCTTTCAGAGGAAGAGCAGCGTAAGCGTTTTCTTGAACGTATCAATACACCCGAGAAAAACTGGAAATTTGTGAAAAATGATCTTGAGGAGAGGATGCATTGGAAGTCTTACGCCAAGGCATATGAAGCTTGCCTGAGCTCAACCAGCACAAAGCATGCACCATGGTATGTCGTGCCGGCCGACGACAAGAGAAATGCTCGTCTGATTATTTCAAAGATTATCGTCGATACCATGGAAGGACTCAAAATGCATTATCCCGAACCGACCAAGGAGCATCGGGAGGAATTGTTGTCCTTTCGTAAACTGCTTGCGAAGTAGCGGTGTTTCTTGCAGATTCATAGCGAAAAGGGGTACCACATTTGATCTCCTTTTGCTCCGGTAAGAATCAACCGGATGAAATGTGACCTTTGTTGAATCAATTAAGAGCAAGCAATGAAGCTGGCTTGCGCTCGGCCAGTTTAAATTTGATCCAGCCTCTGTTGGCAATATATCGCATAAACGGGACGATTCTTCTCGCAGCCTCGTCGATGTCGTCTCCGGTTTTTTTGCTTTGGAGGCGGGCGATATCGAGGATACTTCGCCTTCCATCCATACTGAGCCATGCTGATGAAGAGAGCTCGTCCAACTCAAGGTTTGCAACGGGTTCTCTGTTGACAAGCCTGCCCAGCAGTTTTTTCACAGGGTTTATTTTAAAATCCAGAATGACCCCGCCCGCATCGGTCACTCTGAATTTCCAGTGTATGATTTCGGGAATATAGAGGACAAAGTTGTATTTATCCTGTGCATGACAGAGTTGGCTCATTTTGATCGATCCTTTCTCGTTGAATAAATAAAAATCCAGATTGCCAGCAACAGGAACATGCCAAATGCTGTCAGGTTGCTCCCGGCAATAACAGGGAAGAGCTTGAGCCCAAAGGCGATATCCGTGCCAATGGCAGCGAATATACCGATAACAATACCGATCAAGGCGTCTCCCGCTACAAGTCCCGAAGCAAGCAGTATGCCCTTTTCAACGGCCTTGTCCACTGCAACATTGCCTCCCTTTTCAACCGCTTTGTCATCTTTAGCGTCTTTTCCCTTGGCAGCGGGTTGCATCTTTCTCTCCACAAGATCTCTGACGATACCGCCGGCAAATATTGCCGCAGTGAGCCCTATGGGAAGGTAAATGCCAAGTGCCACTGCAAGGATTGGAATTTTCGCCATGAAACAGAATACCGCCAGAGCCACACCGATAAAGACCAGTGTCCACGGAAGTTGAGCCGTCATGATGCCTTCGACGATCATTTTCATGAGTGTTGCCTGCGGGGCAGGAACGGCAACGTCGCCGATTCCATACGCCGAGTTCAATAAAATCAAGGTACCTGCCGCAGCAATAGAGGCAAGGGAAAGAGCTGCAAACATGCCGAGTTGAACCTTTCTCGGAGTGCCGCCTATGATAAAGGTCGTCTTAAGGCTTTGCGCTGTGCCACCCGCTACGGCGATGGCGACACAAACGACGCCGCCGATCATGAGCGCGGTCTTGATTCCGAGATCACCGGTATTGCCCATAAGTTTCAGGACGGTGGTAACGATTAGAAGTGTCGCAATGGTCATGCCGGATACGGGATTATTGGAAGCGCCGACCAGGCCGACCATTCTGCCCGAGACGACCGCGAAAAAGAAGCTGAACAACACGGCAAGAAGAGAGCCGACGAAGCCGCCGCCGATGATCGGCACAAACCAGGTCAGCAGAAAACCGAGTACCGCCGCGGCGATGACCCAGGTGAGAGGCGATTCAAGATCCATTCTCTTCACACTTTCGGTTTCGCCTTTGCCCATTCCGCCGATTGCCTGTTTGAAGCTGTTTATGATGGTGGGCAGGGACCGAATGAGCGAGATGAAGCCACCGGTGGCAACGGCGCCGGCGCCGATATACCTAATGTAATTGGACCAGACGTCGAATGCCCCCATTTCGGCAATCGGCACCTTAGAGGGAAAAAGAGGCTCCGTCATTCCGGCGCCGAAGAATTTGATTAAGGGAATAAGGGCAAGCCAGGCGACGACGGAGCCGCCAAACATCAGTACAGAGGTTTTGGTGCCGACGATGAAACCGACGCCCATCAGCGAAGCAACGGTATTTACGCCGATCATGGTTCCCTGATAGGGCTGTATGGTATACGAAGCATTCGTGTCCTTTCGGCAAGCCTGCCTATCTTGCCAGAACAATAGCTGGTAAAGTCCGGTGGGGGAGTAGGTGCTGGATCTCGTTCAACAAGCGGGAGATGTGAAGTTTTCCTTATAATTCCAGGGCAACCAACCTCGCGGATTGGCAAACAGTGCTGAGGTGTTTTTCTGCAGAGCCGTGAGATAATCGAAGGGATTGATCTTGGCGAGAGCACAGGTGTGGATGATACTCATGAACAGGTCACCGATATAGGCACCG
>Ga0118677_10005531_pt1 | contig 22054 bp, 21 predicted proteins | sample AliMusrvi5mmetaG_FD_86154 | JGI IMG/M metagenome (GOLD analysis project Ga0118677, IMG submission 86154)
TAATTGAATGTTGTTCTTTTTCATGTGTATCCTCCCGATTCTTGATATCAGGAGAATAGCAGATACATACGACAGAAAAAGTCATACTGAAAACACAAGCGCTCTATTAGAACGATTCAGGAAAGACAATGGCCCCGTAGCGGATCAAGTGCTTTATATTGGTTACGGCAGCATTGACATCGTCCACGTAGACGCCGCTTCCGACGACCCACCCCCATGGTTCGAACTTTTTGACGAAAGAAATTTTTGGATACGAATCTGCGGTAACGCTGCCGTTCCCTTTCGGTTTTGGCCATGCGTAAGTGACAAAACCTTCTCCTGCGTTTTCAACCACCTCGTTCATGGAGACGAAGAGGTTCCTGTTGGCAAGCTTTTCCATTCTCTTGTCCGACAGCGAACGCTTACCCGATGCCCTGTCAAATTTCGGGTCATCCAATACCTTGCCATCCAGTGCCGGGACGGTTGGATGCATGATCATTTTCGGGATTGGGCGGCTCAGATCATGAATCCAGAAATACTCCTGTCCCCTGAAACGGAGTGTCCTTATCAGGGAAATGACATCGACCTTGGCCTTCTCTAATGGTACCTGGCCGGTATCAACCCGCCGGGCGTACTCCTTCAAAATGCCAAACGCAACCTCGACCACCTGCTGCGCATCTACCTGGCGTTCGCTCATGAAAGAACGCAGCATGAGAGGTACAACGACGGTTTCGCCCGCAATAGTAAACGTGAAGACACTGACCAGCAGGATCAACATGATCTTTGCCTTGATGCCCCAGTTGCGGAATTGCGTGAACATTGGTACACCTTTCAGGAGGAGAAAAAACGCGTCTCGTTATGCTTATTAGAACCGTATTTTATTTACTATAGCATAGCGCATAGTAAAATCAAGCCGAATGGCAAATGTCCAGTGGCGGTAATGCTGCCGCTTGCCCATTCCGGCTTCATTGTGATACAACAGCCCCATGCTCCAACTAATAAATCTATCCAAAGACTTCTCCGGCAATCCACTCTTCACTTCCATCTCCTGGCACCTGAAAAAGGGTGAACGGGTGGCTCTGGTCGGCGAAAACGGCGCCGGTAAATCGACGCTGATGAAGATCATCGCCGGACTGACCGAGCCATCGTCGGGTGAGATCCAGTTTGCCCGTGGCGCCAGGGCGTCCTATCTGCCTCAAGACGGGATTGTTACCGCCGGCCGGTCACTGTTTCATGAAGCCCGCGCGGCATTGGCAGAACTACTGGCCATGGAGGAGGAACTGCATCGGATCGGGTTCGACCTGGAACGACTCCCCCATGATTCGCCGGAACATGAGCAAATCCTGGCGCGTTATGGTGAATTGCAGGAACAGTTCCGCCACGGCGGCGGATATACGATGGAGGCTGAAATCGGCACCGTGCTGAAGGGGCTCGGGTTTGCTCAAGTAGACTGGCACCGCGACTGCGGGGAATTCTCCGGCGGCTGGCAGATGCGTATCGCCCTCGCCCGCCTGCTGTTGCAAAAGCCGGACGTGCTGCTGCTGGACGAACCGACCAACCATCTGGATATCGAAGCGCGCAACTGGCTGGAGGAGTATCTCTGCGCCTACCCCGGTTCGGTTATCCTCGTTTCCCATGATCGTTACTTCATGGACAGTGTCTGCAGCCGTATTGCCGAGGTTTGGAACCATACAATGACGGATTATCATTGCCGTTACTCGACCTATCTTCACCAGCGCGAGGAGCGTGTCACGGCTCTGCGCAATGCCAAACGCATTCAGGATGAGGAGATCGAAAAAACAGAGGATTTTATCCGCCGTTTCCGCTATCAGGCCAATAAGGCGTCGCAGGTACAGTCACGGATCAAACAACTGGAAAAGGTGGAGCGGATTATTATACCTCCCGAGCGGAAAAAGATACGTTTCCAGTTTCCTGAAGCTCCCAAGAGCGGCAAAAATGTCATTGAGCTGAAAGGGGTGACCCGTTCGTTCGGCAACCATGTTGTTTTGAACCGGATCGACCTGACCATTGAAAAAAGTGAGCGGGTGGCACTGGTGGGGCATAACGGTGCAGGGAAATCAACGCTGATGGCTGTGCTGGCCGGAGGTGGATTTCAAGGGGGAGAGCGGGTTCCGGGGTATAACGTCAGTATGGATTATTTTGCCCAGGATCAGGCCAATGTGCTTGACCAGAACCGCTCGGCCTATGATGAACTGTATGCGGATGCTCCGTATGACATGGTGCCGAGGTTGCGCGATATTCTGGGTGCGTTTCTTTTTACGGGGGACGATATCCATAAAAAAGTCAGCGTGCTTTCCGGCGGTGAACGCAATCGTCTGGCGCTGGCTAAAATGCTGCTTCGCCCCTCAAATCTGCTGCTTATGGATGAACCAACCAACCATCTGGACCTGAACAGCAAGGAGGTGCTGCTGGACGCCCTCAAAGGGTTCGACGGCACGGTGGTGTTTGTGTCGCATGACCGGTACTTTGTCAACGCCCTGGCTACACGGGTGGTCGAGGTTGACGATGGCGGCGTTGAAAACTATTTTGGGGATTACGAATATTATCTTGAAAAAAAAGATGCTGTGGCTACATTATCTCTGCCGGTGACGCGAACGGCTGTTTCCGAACCTCGGAGTCAGAATCCTCTGTCCGGCGTCGATCCTGCCCCGCTTCCACCTCAGAACAAGGAGGTGCGACTCAAGGACCGGGAAGAGGAGAAACGCCGCAAACGCGAAGATCAGGTGCGCCAGAAACGTATGGGTGAGGTTGAGGCACAGATTGCCGCCGTCGAAAAGGAACTGGCACAGCTGGAAATCGAGATGAACGCACCCGGTTTCTTTGATGATCCGGAGCGGGGAGTGCAGGGTGGCGAACGCCATGCCGTGCTGAACGGGCGGCTGGAAAAATTTTATGGGGAATGGGAAGAGTTGTCGGGATAATTTCCGATCACCGGCCGAACGGGGTAATAACGAACTATGAGAGCTACGATAGGTATTATTCAGCTGTTCTTTCTGTTTGTATGTGCCACTGCGCTGGCACATGCAGAGGACGTCGGTGCAGCGCGCAGCAGCAAGTCGCTTGTCACGGTTTCTGATAGTATAGCGGCGGGGCAATCTCCGGGTCCCGTGCCCCGACCGGCACAAAATGAATTTGGCTGGGAGCTTGATCCCTATTACAGCAACCTGTCACTTACCATTCCGCTTACCAATGAAGCGGTGCCGGAGATTGCCGGGAAGAACGAGTTTGCAATCTATCGGCAGCTGTTCAGCAACGCGCTTTCTCCCCGTTTCGTATTGTTTGAGGCGGCTGTTTTCCCAATGCCGGTACTCGGTGTCGCTACCAAAAAATACGTTCCTGATTTTTATCGCAGTTTCAATCTTGGCAGCGGCGATTTCAATATTATGGAAGCGGTTACGGCCGGTTTTCAGGAGCCGTATGCCTGTTCGATCTTTTTTGGGGATTTGGTCAGTTTTGTCAAGCCGGGCGAAGAGAAGCTCTTCTCTAACCGGGGGTACATGGGGTATCTCTTCAGCTATTCCAACCAGCATATCAAGCGTAACGTGCTGGTTCCCGATAATAGCCTTGAATCCGAATTCAAGCTGAAAGGAGATCGGGTTTTTTCCGGTGATAAATTGATCTGGAGTTTTCGCGTCGGAGCAAAAATTCACGACAACCCGGATATTTCTAACACCGCTTACCTCGGATTCCGGCGAAGCAATCTTGATTTCGGTGCGGCGTTTCTCAGCGTTCTTGACAATAGTTCGATTGATTTTCGCTGGGATTTTTCCGTCAAGGATGGCAGGCCGCTTCGTCAGGAGTACACGGTCGGCAAAAAAGTGCCGATACCCGGATGGCATGTTGCCATGAAGCTTGATGTTGGTATTATCTGGGAAAATTCCGCACTCTACAGCGGGGCATTGCGGGACGCTAACCCACAGAGTGTTGTTGCCGTTATCCGCCCGAATTTCGAGTTTTAGCCTGCTGTACGAGTTACTCGTTTAAGTCGTATCTGCACGTTGGTTCAAGGTGATACATGGACACACGTATTGAAAAAGATTCCATGGGAGAAATGACGGTTCCGGTTGAAGCGTACTACGGGGCGCAGACCGCACGGGCCGTGCATAATTTTCCGATTTCCGGTTTGAAACCGCACCGCTCCTTTGTCTGGGCCACGGTGGTCATCAAGAAGTGCGCGGCTCGCGCCAATATGGGAACAGGCAGGCTGGATATGGAGATCGGCGGCGCCATTGTAGCCGCTGCCGACGAACTGCTGGCCGGCGGTCTGGCCGATCAGTTCGTGGTTGATCCTTTTCAGGCTGGCGCCGGGACATCGCACAATATGAATGCCAACGAGGTGCTGGCAAATCGGGCGCTGGAACTGATGGGGCATCAGCGGGGCGATTTTGCCTTTCTTCACCCCAACGACCACGTCAACATGGCCCAGTCCACGAACGATGTCATTCCGACCGCAATCCGGCTTGCTTCGCTGGAGATGCTCGACCCACTGCTGGAAGCGCTGGACGGGCTGGAACTGGCTCTGGCCGCCAAAGCGAAGGAATTTGACCATATCCTCAAGTCGGGTCGTACCCACTTGCAGGATGCCGTGCCGATCCGGATGGGGCAGGAGTTTGGCGCATATGCTGCGGCCATCCGAAAAAACCGCGAGGGGCTTGAGGCGTGTATCCCGAATCTGCTGGAACTCGGGATCGGCGGCACTGCCGTGGGAACCGGCCTGAACGCGGAACCGGCTTATATTACGGCCATGATCGAAGAATTAACGATTGCAACCGGTTTCCCGCTGACTGCCAGTCCGGATCTGTTTGAGGCGATGCAGAACATGGACCCTTTTCTGGCTCTGTCGTCGGCGCTGCGCCGCACCGCTGTCAACCTCGGGAGGATCGCCAACGACCTGCGCTTGCTGGCGTCCGGTCCCCGCACCGGCCTGGACGAGATCCGTCTTCCCGCCATTCAGCCCGGCTCATCCATCATGCCGGGTAAAATCAATCCCTCCATGGCCGAGATGACCAATATGGTCTGTTTCCAGGTAATGGGGTGCGATCAGGCGGTCATGCTGGCATCCCAGGCAGGGCAGCTGGAGCTGAATGTCATGATGCCGCTCATATCCTGGAACCTGACATTTTCAATGGAAATACTCAAGAATTGCGTGCAGAAATTCACCGAATCCTGTATAAGGGGAATAGAGGCCAATGAGGCTCGCTGTCGTCGCTATCTGGACGATTCGCTGGGGCTGGTGACGGTGCTGGCTCCGTATATCGGATACAATGCAGCGGCGGACATTGCCAAGGAATCGGTACACAGCGGCAGAAGCATTCGGGAAATCGTGTCGGAACAGGAATTAATGGCTCCGGAAGATCTGGACAAGATCATGCAACCGGAGCACCTGACCGAACCGGGGTTGCCGAAACAGTAACTGCATGTTTATTGAGCAACACCACATACAAAGGAGAATGGGCAAATGAAAGAAGAGGTACTGAAGGTTCTTGAGATGGTGCGTCCCGGTCTGCAGGCCGATGGCGGCGATGTGGAGCTGGTTGAAGTGACGGAAGATGGTATCGTAAAGGTGCGGCTGAAAGGCGCCTGCGGCAGTTGCCCGATGTCCACCATGACTCTCAAGATGGGGATTGAGCGTGCCATGAAGGAAAAGATACCGGGCGTCAAGGAAGTCGTCCAGGTCTGATCTGCGCAGCTGATAAACGTAATAGACGCTCCTTCGGCTCTACCGATGGAGCGTTTATTGTTTACTAACGTTGCGGATTCAGGTAAGGGGTCGGAGCTTATGACCATGACAAAGATTCTTCCCGGCCGCTACCGGCACTACAAGGGTAATTTTTATGAAGTAATCGGCATCGCCCGCCACAGCGAGACGGAAGAAGAACTGGTCGTTTATCGCATGTTGTACGGCGATTACTCCCTGTGGGTCAGGCCGAGTGGCATGTTCATGGAGAGTGTGGTTGTTGAAGGAAAAGAAGTACCCCGCTTTGAATGGGTTGGAACATAACCGGGACATCCGCGGTATGTTCCCGGAAAAACTCTGTTGCCAGCGGGAGATAAACCATCTATTCTCACCGGAAGCAGGTATAAGATCGATCAGGAGGTTTATTCGAATGAACTGTATCACCAGAATTGTTGTAGCGGTTTTTATGGCAGCGTTACTTGCTGTCCCGGCTTTTGCCGCACAAGAGGCAAAGAAAGGCGCCGGAAAAACGGTAACCACACCTTCCGGCCTCCAATACGTTGATGCCGTCGTGGGAAAAGGCGCTTCTCCGGTTGCCGGAAAAACGGTCAAGGTGCATTACACCGGTACTCTGGAAAACGGCACGAAATTCGACAGTTCCGTTGACCGCAAAGAACCGTTTTCCTTTGTTATCGGTGTCGGTCAGGTTATTCCGGGGTGGGACGAGGGTGTCATGACGATGAAAGTCGGCGGCAAACGCAAACTGATTATCCCGGCCAAGCTTGGTTATGGCTCACGGGGCGCGGGTGGCGTTATTCCTCCGAATGCCACGTTGCTGTTTGATGTCGAGCTGCTTGACGTCGCAAAGTAGTTTCCCGCATATTCCATCATTATCAGACAGCCCGCATCTGCGGGCTGTTTTTGTCTCACATACCGGAGTCTCTGAATGACGAATCTGATTTCTGCCGAAGGATTAAAAAAACTGTGTGAAGAGTATGACTACCTCTGGAAGGTGGAGCGTCCCAAGGTTGTGCGCGGGGTATCAGATGCCGCGGCGGAGGGGGATCGCTCGGAGAACGCGGAATACATTTACGGCAAGAAACGGCTGCGTGAAATCGATCGAAAGTTGAAACATCTTGGCTCACGTCTGAAAGTGCTGAAGGTGGCAACCGTTCCGGCGCATCCCGGGCAGGTTACCTTTGGCTGTTGGGTCACCTACGAGGAAGAGGGGGGGGAGGAGCGTTGTTATCAATTGGTCGGCCCTGATGAGATCGACGTCAGTATCGGCAGGATCAGTCTCGATTCCCCGGTCGGTCAGGCACTGCTGCATAAGAAAGTTGATGATGAAGTAATCGTCAGAAAACCGACTGGCGAGGTGACGTTGTATATTACCGGTATTAGCTCGATAAGGCCGGGGTAACGATTTTTCAGTGGAGCGTTCATATAGTACTAAACCCCATTTACGCAATGGTATCGAAAGAACCAAAAGCGGCAGTTGCATCTCCATCAATTGAGTTTGCATTCGGATCAATACGTTGGCCAGCAGCATCCTTGCCGTTAAACGTGAACACAAGATGCTTGGGATCAATCATGGCATCCCCGCTGCTATTCTGTTTGAGTTGAAAACTTACGGTAGCCTCATTAGTGACAGAATTATATGTTACGAAGATAGGTGCCGTGGGTATTGCGGCATCTTTACTCGATACGGGCAGTGTATTATTGTAAAATCCTGATTGTGGACTGTTACCCTTCGAGATTTTCCAGTTTGATGCATTGGTAACAGAACTGAAATCCATTTTGCTATCAAACTGAATAACGGTTGATACTATCTTAGTGCTGTTTGCAGTGATAAAGGCCGGATTTATTGCCAGAAGAGACGTACGTGGCCCTAAAGTTTCATTGAACGTGTTTCCGATACTGGTATTGTTTATACCCATTATCTTGGGGTTTGTGACGTTTCTCAGTTGGGACGCCAAATTAGAATCAGTGCCGTTTAATATGGTTTGCTGTTCCTGCACTCCATCAGCATAGCCAAGACCGTTGTATGCAACGCCAAGTTGATAGTTTGCGGATGGAAAGTTCGGCTTAAGTTGAACGGCTGTCTGCAGGGCGGTTACTGCATCACTATAGTTCCCCTGGGCATTGTATACAGAGCCCAAACCATAAAACACGTTACCATCGTTGGGTGATAGCTTTTGTGCACTTTTAAACATACTCAAGGCATCGCTTAATCTGCCCTGAGTAAGGTACTGCTGGCCTAATGTGTAAACCGGCACCGGATCTCTAGAGTTAAGCTTTATAGCAGCTTTGAATTGCTGTTCCGATTGAGTATACTGCTGCGCCTGTAAATAGGAATTTGCAAGACCTAGTGTCGCAGCTTCAAGAGTGGGAGCAGTTGTTGCGGTGTCTTTTAAAGTGGTGCTTGATTGTATGCGCACTAATTGCTGGTATGACTTAATAGCGTTGGCAGTATCTCCTTTTGAAAGGTATAGCTTCCCGAGATAGTTATAAGCCGTGGTATTATTTGAGTCAAAGGCCAAGGCCTTTTTAAGGGATAGTATTGCCTTGTCGTTTTCACCAGCAGTCAAATTTGCCGATGCCTGAGCAATAGCGTATTGAGCAATCTGCAGGCGATTATCCTGTGCAGTTTGATAAGCGGTAGTTAGACCCAGCGCATCAGAACTATTGTTATCAGTAAGCCAGACTGAAGTGCTCATAGACATCCTCCATCACACGCTGATTCATGCAACCTACCCTCTACTCATCGGAATAAAATTCCAAAACAAAAACGAATTAAATTCCAGCATGGTACCATTTTAGACCAAGATCAAAGAATAAATAAAGAATATAATAAGGTTCGAGGCGTAGTGGAATGAAAATGCGAAGCTTTGCATAACCGTTCCGCTGCCACTATACCCAACCACTACAGTCGCAAGAAGGCCACCTCCGGAAAGATGGCCTTCTACATTCTGCTGCTCATGTATCCCTCCTTTATCAGTTTTTAGCAGTTACTGTAACAGTTTCATCCTTCACTACAGAGACAATCCCTTTTACCATGCCAGTCATCAGCAGTACTGCCGGTATTACCTGGGCAACAACTATCAGGGCGCAAAATCCCAAGAATACCCAGACAAAAATCCCACTGTTATCTTCACTTAATCCGTTTGCCGCAAATGCTGTTACTGGTGCCAATGTTCCTGCGATGGTGGTGATAAGTGCTCTCATGACATCCTCCTATTTTTACTTTCTTTTGAATTCGTTCGCTTTTGTTTTTATACTTAGCATCACACGTGCCAAGTATGGATAATAAATGATAAATAATCGTAACTACCCGTTAAGTAGGAGTTTTAACATTTTTATAGTTTAGTCTATTGGTTGCAAAGCAGGGATGGGAAAGTGTAGGTGTATGGCGTTTTTATACAATAAACGGAAGAATAAAGTGAAAGTGAAATAACAATAGGAGGTTACAATTCATATGCAGAGAACGGTGAGGTATAAAAGCTCTATACATTATGGTGTAGGCGCGGAAAAAAGTTCGTATAGATGCAAATATTTACTTTTAAGCGCATTTATATGTTGACATCCCGCATTCGTTTTTTATACAGTACATTCGTTTCATATGCAGAACGATGAGTGGGGCTAATATGGGCAATGAACTAAAAAGAGTACCTGCTATTGATAAATGTTTCACCATTCTTGAATTGCTGGCACAATCCAAAGACGCTTTAGGCATAAGTGAAATATCTGCGAAACTTGGGTTAAACAAGAGCACGGTTTTTAATATTTGCCATACTCTTGTTGACCTCAATGTTCTTGAAAATCAGCGTGATGACAAATTTGCTTTCGGATCGCGCTTTTACCTATTGGCAAATGTGACAGGCAAGCGTTCAACGCTTATACAGACGGTTCATCCATATATGGAGATGATTAATGAAAAAACCAGGCTTTCCGTATTCCTGGGGCTCCGCTCTGATCGCAAGACACTATTGATTGACAAGGTGGATTCGAGCAACGGGATCAGGGTTTCATCAGAAATCGGCATCCAGATGCCCTCCCTGGCCGGTGCTGGTATTAAGGCAATGCTTTCACTGTTGTCGGATGAAGAAATAGACAAGATTCTTGGTAATACTGAACTCAAGAAGTACACCCCCCAATCCATTTTGGATAAAACGGTTTATAAGAGAGAAGTTCTTGAAGTTCGTACGAATGGTGTGGCCTTTGACAGAGAAGAGTACTTCGAAGGTATGGTCGCCTTTGCCATACCGGTCAAGGCCTCTGCTAGTGGTACCCAGGCTGCAATCTGGGTAGTCGGGCTTACGCAACAAGTACCTGACTCATCAGTTCCGGAATTGACGGATTTGCTGAGGAGTATCTCCGAAGAAATAAAGCAACGATTATTATGAAGCATACCTGAACGACAAAAGTTTGATTTGTGCGGGGGACGTATATGAGGCATGCACAGACCGGGTTTGATTTAGAGATTAATCTTTCCCACGGCAGTATTGACAGACTGGCAAATGATCCGGGCGTAACCGATTTATTTCTTGGCGGACAGGGCGCTGCTGCGAAGATTATATGGGACATGGTTCCTCCGGAGGTTGGACCGTATTCGCCGGGAAATCTGCTGGTGTTCAGTGCCGGTCTCTTGTGCGGTACTCCGGTGCCAGGCGCCAATCGGACCAGTGTCAGCACTATTAATCCCCAGACTAACCTGTATGTGGCATCAGGATTTGGAGGTTTTTTCGGACCGGAACTGAAGCATGCCGGTTATGAAAACATTATTATTCGCGGGAAGTCCCCCGAGCTGGTTTATCTGTCCATACACAATGACAAGGTGGAAATAAAAGATGCCGGTCATCTCAAGGGTAAGAGCGCCCTGGAAACGGCAGAACTTATCAGGCAGGAATTAAATGACACCAACGTACAGGTAGCTGCCATCGGTATGGCCGGTGAGAATGGAGTTTTCCAGGCGAGCATCGAACATGCCAACACCTCTGCCTCCTGCGGGGTCGGTGTGATTATGGGAGATAAAAGATTAAAGGCAATAGCAGTTCGTGGAACCAGGGATATAAGCGTTGCGCACCCGGCTGAACTTTTTGAGAAATGCAACAGCATGTATCAGAAAATTTATGATAACCAGCAGTGCGGTGACTTTTTGTTAAAGGAAACGGACGATTCCTGGCATGCCAATAATCCCGCCTGGAATACGGCAGAGACGCCCATAAAAGGATTCTGGAGCAAGGAGCTTGATGATGATTGGGCGGTAGCCGTTGAAAGTGAGCAGGTATCCTACCAGTGGGAAAATTACAGTCAAGAGATGGAAGAAGTTCATGAGACCATAATTGACAGGAGCGCGCGGCTTCGTGGAACCGGCTGCTATAACTGCATACGGGGTTGCCATCAGGCGGTTTCCCTGCCGGGAAAGCGCACATATTTTTTAAAAAACTACAGTAAGCTGGCCTATGCAATGGCGGCCTATGAAGATTTAAAGCTCAATTACGATGTACTTGCCGCCATGCAGGATTTTGGGATTGACGAGTTCTCAATGCCCCAATTACGTGCCTTCGTGCGTAACCTTCAACATGCCGGTATGCTAGGTGAGGCCGAACTGCCCGGATTCCCGGCAGAAAGCCCGGAGCAACTGCTGTACCTGATTGAGCTTATTGCCCGAAGAGCGGGGGTTGGAGATACGCTGGCCAAAGGTCTGTATCAGGCCGCTCGCGAGATAGGCAATGGTGCGGAGGCGGTAGTTCAGGTAAACAAAAAAGTTGAGCATACTCCGGTCAAATTTAACTGCGATAATTATGCGTATTTCTTGATGTATGCCACAGGGCAGAAGATGAACATCACACAGATCGAAGGCTCTTTCCCCCACTCTCCGATTCCTGACAAGAAACAAAGAGAAGCCTTTGTAAATCAATGGGAAGCGGCACCCGAAATGTTCAAAAAATGGTTTCTGGAATGGGAAACGGATCAACCGCTATCCATTGAAGCCGCCGTCAACATCGCTGACTGGAACGAGGCTATGCATTATATCGATGACGCCCTTGGGATATGCCCGTTTTTGTCATCGTTTAGAGGCCAGTATGGTGGTACTCCCCCCTTCCACCTGCATAACCTTCCGGAGATGATCTCTCTGGCCACCGGTATGGATCTGGATTCTGAAAAATTGTTGGAAATTTCCGCACGAAACCGCCACTTGATACGAGCTATTAATGCGAGGAGAGGTTTGAGAAGAGCTGATGAGGAGGGGGCTGACGAGTTTTGGACATTACAGGAATCCGGGGTGGAGCGGAAACTGCTTGATGAGTATTATGAATTCAGGGGATGGACTCATGACGGGATCCCTGCCAAAGTGACGCTGGATAGACTTGGCTTGCATAATGTAAGCGGGGATTTACTCAAAAGAGGGATGTACGGGGTATCGAAATGAGATACGCAGAAACCGGTTTTAATTTGGAAATAGACCTGTCTCAAGGAAGCATCAGGAGAGTGGCGACTGATGTAACGCTGACAAAACGTCATCTCGGTGGGCAGGGTACTGCAGCCAAAATATTGTGGGACAACGTGCCTCCCGAAATTGAACCATTCTCTCCTGATAACCTGCTCATATTCAGTAGCGGCCTTTTAAATGGAACGCCTGTTCCCGGTGCAAATCGTACCTCAGTCAGTACCTTTTCTCCACTGACAAACTTATATGTAAATTCATTAATGGGAGGCTGGTTTGGGCCGGAGCTGAAATACGCCGGCTACGATAAAATTATTATTCGCGGCACGTCACCCGGTCTGGTTTATTTATACATAAACAATGACAAGGTTGAAATCCGTGACGCAAGTCATCTTCAGGGGAAAGGGTGTCAAGAAACTGCGGCGTTGCTGCAACAGGAATTGAAGGACCCCAAAATCCAGGTAGCTGCCATCGGCCTGGCTGGTGAAAACAAGGTATTGATGGCCACAATAGATCACGCCAACTCCAGTGCCTCAAGGCATGGTGTCGGTGCGGTCATGGGATCCAAACGGCTGAAAGCGATAGCTGTTCGTGGTACAAATGACCTCTATGTTTCCAGTCCGGCTGAGCTCTGGGATATGTGCAAGAACAAGTATCAGGAAATTTATGATAACAAGAATTGCGGCGACCCGATGGCGCACGATCATAATGAAGGTTTCCATGTCGACAATTTTGCGTGGGGCAACGCCCGCACACGGAGACAGGGGTATTGGAACAAAGAACGCGAAGGAAAGTGGGTTTCCAAGTGGAAACAGGTGCGGACCCGTGACTCGGGTTGTTATAACTGCCCAAAGGATTGCCACTATTCAATTTCTTACCCTGGTCGGCACAAATACTTTTTGAAATGTTTCAGTAAGCTTACCTATTGCATGGCGGCCTTTGAAGAGATCGATTTTAACTACGATATTCTCGGTGTAACCAGCGCATATGGATTGGACGGTTTTTCAACTCCACAGGTGCTTGCCTTTGCCGTTGAGCTTTACGAAGCCGGCATATTAACGGACAAGGATCTGCCTGATTTTCCGTCCGACGGAGCCGGGAGATTTTTTTATCTGGTTGAAAAAATTGTGCGACGGGAAGGGATCGGCGATGTCCTGGCTAATGGTGTGTATGCTGCGGCCCGTCAGATTGGCAACGGTGCGGAAGCATTTGATCATAACACCACAAAAAAAGTTGAACAGGTGCCTCTCAAGCTGGGAGTGATCAACTACCCGTTCTATCTCATGTATTGCACCGGTGAAAAGATGAATATCACCCAGATCGAAGGCTCCTTCCCTCAGGCGCCCATTGCTGATCCTGAGAAGAGAAAAGCATTTGTGGAAAATTGGGATGCAGCTCCGGAGAAGTTTAAAAAATGGTATCTGGAATGGGAACCACGCCAACATATGCCTATTGAGGCTTCTGTCAATGTCTGTGATTGGAATGAAGCCATGCATTATATCGATGATGCCATCGGAACGTGTGCCTGGTTGTCGTCTTTCAGGGGACAGTTTGGCGGGTCGCCCCCGTATCATTTGTTTAATTTACCGGAGTTTATCTCACTGGCATCCGGGTTGGATCTTGATTTAGAAGAGTTATTGGAAATTTCCAGAAGGAACCGCAATCTTATCAGGTCTCTCAATATACGAAGGGGCTTACGACGAATTGACGAAAAACCGCCGGAAGACCATTGGAAAAAAAGGGATCCCGAGATGGAGCAGAAGCACCTTGACGCGTATTATGAATTCAAGGGTTGGACTAATGATGCTATTCCTACCAAAGAAACATTGGACGGATTGGGCTTGGATTATGTGAGCAACGACTTCATTACGAGGGGCATCTTGACCGGCACCGAAGTCACTCTCACCAAAGAGGACTCCGATGGAAAAATTGGAGCACCAAAGTCAGAGGGGTGTTAATAATGAGTGACCATAAACAAATGAGAATCGTTAAAGAAATTAAAGTGGATCTTGACAAATGTGTTGCGTGCCGTGCCTGCGAGGTGGCCTGCTCAGGATTTCATGCCAGCCCCAAATATAGCAGCTTTAATCCGGCACGTTCCCGAATCAGACTGATTATGGATATGCTGAAAGATGTGTATGTGCCGGTTCGTGCCGGTGAGTATACACCTGCCGAATGCACCGGACGACATTCCTTCAAAATTAACGGCAAGGAGTACGCCGAGTGCAGTTTCTGCCCGACTTCCTGCCCGTCCAGGGATTTATTCAAAGAACCTGATTCCGGCCTCCCCCTGAAATGCGATATGTGTGAAGGGGAAAAAATCCCCTTGTGTGTTCAAGTGTGCCGTCCTGGTGCCTTGACCTACGTAGAACGGGAGGAAGAACGGGTGGAAGAGCTGAAGCTGGGTGATATGGAGATCGGGTTGCAATCATTGGTTAACAGGTATGGCTTGCAGAGTGTTCTGGATTCTGTTACCCGGATATCGATAAAAAGCTGATTCATTCACGTGTACAAGCTACAAACAGTGAATTCCGCATTAAAAGAGGGAGCCTGATTCAGATGATTTCCGACATCAACGTCACACTGCTGATAACGGCTGACATACAAAACCTGCTGGATGAGAGGGGAATCAGGGGCGAGGATATACGTCAAGTGATCTCGTGTGCGGAAAACGGCACTCAGTTTCACACTCAGGTAGCTACGGGGCATAGACTCGCATATTACGCCCCGTCCAGAGTCACGTACTGGGTGGAGTACGAACCGACAGAGGAAGGGTACAGGATTTACACGGCCTATTCCCATCGCATGAGGATTCTGCACGGTTTCAACATGCCTGCGAAGAAAGTGCAGACTTTTGCGGACTGGCTTTGTTCAACCTGCTCACTTCCCCTGGAATTGGCGACGGTCAAACTGGCCTATCTTGATGAAACTTTTGGTGTCGATATTCCGGCTTGTCCTGCCTGCCAGCGAATAATTGTCAGTGAGGAGCAGGCCATAGCTAAAATGGCTCTTGCAGAGCGTATGCTGGAAGATAAATAGTTTCCGTCCGGAAAGGGTGCTTATTCATGACAATGGGATACGATCTTCCGGTAGCGCGGAGAAATGCCTGATGAATTCCGATCAAACTCAAACAATACAACTGAATGACACCTATCTCGATATCCTGCGTCATCGCCAGAACGGCTTATGCTGCAGCCAGATTCTGGTCAAGCTTGTTCTGAAAGATATGGATCGTGAAAATCCCGACCTGGTTCGAGCAATGGCGGCCCTCTGTTATGGCAGCGGCCACTCCGATGGAACCTGCGGCGTGCTTACCGGGGCGGCATGCGCTTTGTCTTTATTTCTGGAGAACAGTCATGACAAGGAAAGAGCCGGTTCTCTACTCCCACTGATGCTTGATGAACTATTCGGCTGGTTCACGGTAAAAGCTGAAACATCCTATGGAGGAAGCCGCTGCGTGGAAATCCTTGCGGCGAGTCCCGACAAACGTGCTTGCAGCCTGCTGTTAACAGACACTCTTGAGAAACTCACTACGATGCTGGCAAGCATCTCAAACCAGTAGGAAAAAGAAACGGGAGGAACAACAAATGTCAGAAACCGGCAAGAAGACGATTTTTACGGCATGCTGTCTCTGTTACCAGAGCTGCGGAGTCGAGGTAACGGTTGAAAACGACCGTGTGGTGGCGGTGAAGGGGCAGAAATCGCATCCGATGAACAAGGGAATCCTCTGCGCCAAGGGGCAGGCCATGATCGAGCATCTGTATCACCCCGACCGGCTCAAGTATCCGCTCAAAAAGGTGGACGGGAAGTTCCAGCAGATATCGTGGGAGCAGGCGTATTCGGAGATCGCCGCAAAACTGAAAGAACTGAAGGAAGAATTCGACCCATCGGTTCTCGCCTTTTTCTGCGGCTCAATCGGTGTCGAGAACCTGGAGATGGGATCGCTGACGCACCGTTTCAAAGCAGCCTTCGGCACGCCTAATTTCTTCTCCGTCGAAAGTATCTGCTTCCGGATGCGAATCCGATCCCGGCAGATCACTTTCGGCAAGTATCCGGTGGAGGAGATGGACTCCAAGCTCTATATACTCTGGGGTCACAACCCGGCCGCATCGGATATTGCTCTCTCGATAGCCATCCAGGAGAATCTCAAGATAGGCGCCAAGGTTGTTGTCATCGATCCGAGAAAGATAGCCATCGCCGATCAGGCGGAAATGTATATGGCAATCAGACCAGGAACAGACGGCGCTCTGGCGCTCGCCCTGATTAATGTAATTATCAACGAAGATCTCTACGACCACGAGTTCGTGGAGAAGTGGACCTATGGTTTCGACAAGCTGGTGCCCCACATTCAGCAGTATACCCCCGAATGGGCCGAGGCGATTACCGAGGTCAAGGCTGACGACATCCGTAAGCTTGCACGGCTCTTCGCTGGTACCAAGGGAGCCAGTATCTGCCATGGCACCTGTACCCAGGATCAGCAGGCCAACGGGAGTCAGACCGACCGCGCCATGTCTATCCTTCAGTCCATTACCGGCAATATCAATGTACCGGGCGGATGGGTGATCAGTCCCCGGTTGTCGCTTTCCGACATCAGCCTGCCGGTCAAGGGTAAACCGCTGGGAGCTGATGAGTACCCTCTCTTCTACGAACTCTGGAGCAGGACAAGCCCCTATGCTGTCATGAACATGGTACCTGAAAGTGTGCCTGACAAGCTCAAAGCCTTCATTGTGGCCGGCGGTAACCCGCTTGTTACCATGCCGGACTCAAATGCATTGACCGAGGCTTTCAAAAAACTCGATCTGCTGGTGGTCTATGACCTGTTTATGACCGAAACAGCGCAACATGCCCATTACGTGCTTCCGGCGGCAAACCAGCTTGAGTTCTGGGGCCTCGGCTATAACTATAACGTCTGCCACTGTCTGCCATACCTGATGCTGCGCCCGCCGGCAGTGTCACGTTATTATGAGTGCAAGACCGTACTCGAATTCTACAAGGAGCTGGCCGAAGCATGTGGTTTTGGTGAGCTGTTCCCCTGGAAAAACGACGAAGAGCTTGTTACTCATGAGTTGGAACCATGCACTCTGAGCTTTGAAGATCTGCGAAATAATCCGGAGGGAGCCTTCTATCAGGAAAAGAGCTACGGGCTGACGGAACGCTCTTTCGCAACACCGTCCCGTAAGATAGAGATTTACAGCGATGCCTTCGAGCATGTCGGTTTCAGTCCTTTGCCTACCTACCTGGAACCGGAAAAGGGTCCCTTGGGAACGCGCTGGGAAGAACTTGGCGAAAAATATCCCCTGGTTCTGTCCACCGGCACCCGTTTTATCCATTATAACGGCTCCCAGATGCACAATGTTGCGTCAATGAGAAAGCTGGACCCGTATCCGCGTGCCGAGATGGGGCCGAAAACGGCTGCCAAGTATGGCCTTGCGCATCTTGACGACGTCATTGTCGAGACGGACCGTGGCTGGGTGAAAATGAAAGCTGAAGTGTCCGAAAGGACCATGGAGGGTGTTGTCCTGGTGCCCCATGGCTGGCCAGAAGAAGCCAACTGCAATCGCCTGACGGATTGCCAGTGCCGTGAACCCATAATGGGCTACCCACAGTGGAAGGGACTACTCTGCTCGATAAGAAAAGCTGATTAATAGAATTCCTTCTGGGACTCGGAATGTACTGATGTAAAAGGGTATATTGGTACGTTCCGAGCCCCTTTGGTCGAAAAGACGCAATCACGCTCCGGGGAACGGGTAACTTGCAACGTCAGAAGCAGTGACACAAAAATAACATGAAACACCTTATCTGACTTTTAGTGCCCCAAACCGCAGCACTTCAGACCCATGCAGTACCTTGATAATCCGCAGGATTGGCCCTTTCTTAACGTACACTGCAATGTATGGTGTCCGTAGAATAACAAGTTCCATTGTGCCGGCCACCCTTCCATTTTTTCCCCGACGGGAAACAGGTGTTAACATCATTGAAACTTGCTGATATATTTCATTTGTTACATATATTGCAGCTTCGATATTATCTTTTGCAATGTATTCAAGGATTGAATCTAAATCTGCTTCAGCCTCTGGCTCCCAAATTACATCCACGTTAGGCCGCCTTTTTAAGAAGAGCCGCCTGCTTAGATTTTAGCCGCGTACCAACGTCCTTATGTGAAGCCGATACCCTGCCTGGCTGATTCACTTTTGCCAGTACCGATTCAACTTGCTCTCTAAACCAACGATCATGCTCAGTAGCAGCAGTGGCGTTAAGCTTCATTTCAAAAGGTAACCCCTTCACAGTATTAACCTGACGGATAAAGAGCCGGATCGCCTCGCTCATAGTGAGGCCCAAACTTTTAAAAATAGACTCACACTCAAGTTTTTCTAATTCATCAACGCGAGCTCTAATAATAGTTTCTGACATGAGTATCACCTCCAAGATATTGTAGCCTATTGTAGCTACAGCAAAATATCTTTGCAACGTATTTAGACACATCTAGATAATTAAATTCTTTTGAGTAATCCCCCACCTTTGGTCTGATCGTGTCCCATAAATAGTGCTGGACACCGTCGAGAGTTTGTTGTACAGTTTTGGCATGAACATCTGTGGCAAGACATTTTCTCCAGAAACAGTGGAGCATATTCAGCGACTGGTTGATGAATCTCCTGATATCAGCCGTCGAGCATTATCTAGACGGGTATGCGAATTGCTGGCTTGGCGGCACTCGGATGGACGATTAAAAGATATGAGTTGCCGTAAGGCACTATCCCGTCTTCACAAGAGCGGCACTTTGAGGATGCTGGACGCAGTCCAGAATGCGGCTTTTATCCGCAGTGCGGCTCAAGAAGAATTTGCCCGTTCCCCTGTTTCTTGTTCATTGCAAGAGCTGGGTAATGTGACCCTGATCCTGATAGGCAATCGTTTGAGCGAAGAGGCCCGTATCTGGAAGTCTCTTATGAGCCAGCATTATCTCGGTAACCGTCTTTTTTGCGCAGGGTTACGTTATCTGATCCATAGCTCTGCTTTTGGTTGGTTGGGGGCTCTTGCATTCAGCCCCGCAGCATTTCGTGTGTCAGCCCGCGATCGGTTTATCGGCTGGAATGAACAGGACCGCCAGAGCAATTTGGATCGTGTAATTGGTAACAGTCGTTTTTTCATTCATCCCGAAGTCAGGGTACTTCACCTTGCCTCCCACATATTGGGGAAAGCATTGCGGTGTTTACCGAGGGACTGGCAGAACCGTTATGGGAGCAAGCCGTTGTTGGTAGAAACGTTTGTCGAACAAAATCGTTTTACCGGAACCAGTTACCGTGCCGCCAACTGGATTCATGTCGGTACGACTGCAGGTCGTGGCAGACAGGACAGCCGACATCAAAAAGCGTTGCCACCGAAGGAAATGTACGTATATCCTCTCCATCGAAGATGGCGGGAACTCTTGGGCGGCTCGATTCCAGTGGAGGCACCTCATTCCAAAGACTGGGCTGACGAAGAATGGGGCCACGCATCTTTGGGAGACAATCGTTTAGTTCAGCGACTTGTCAGCTTGGGGCGCGATCGGTATGCTCATCCTCAGGCAAATATTCCGCAAACCTGTGGCAGTCGTTCTAAAACCAAGGCGGCGTACCGTTTTTTTGATCATGAAAGGGTTACCTTGCAGAATCTGCTTGCACCCCATATTGAATCCACGACCAAGCGTGTGGCCAAAGAAAAAGTGGTACTGGCCATACAGGACAGCACCAGCCTGAACTATGGCACACATCCCGCTACGGAAGGGCTCGGCCCTATCAATAACATTCCAACTGGCGTCGTTGGCTTGATGCTGCATGGGACCTTGGCTGTAAATACCGAAGGAAATCCTTTGGGGCTTCTCTCTGCTCAATGCTGGGCTCGTGACCCCAAAGATTTCGGTAAAAAAGCCAGACGCCACCAGTTGCCAATTGAAGAGAAAGAGAGCAACAAATGGTTAATCAGTTTCAGAGTGGCAACAGCTACAGCTGCTGCCTGCCCCGATACAACAATTGTCAGCGTAGGAGATCGAGAGGCAGATATCTATGAGCTCTTTGCTCTCGCTGAGCAAACTCCGAACGCGCCCTTATTGCTGGTGCGTGCCCAACACGATCGCAAGCTACTCGCAGAGCAAAGCCGATTATCTGAATACCTGGATATGTGCTCCGAAGCTGGCATTCAAGAGATCACAGTTCCCAGAAAAGGTAGTCGCCCAACTCGTACTGCTCAACTCAGCATTCGATATAGTAAAGTAGTGCTGGCGCCTCCCGCAGGGAAAGAGAAGCAAGCACCTCTTTCTATCTGGGCTATTCGTGCTGAGGAGAAAGAATCACCTGAAGGGATTGAGCCGCTTAGATGGTTACTTCTTACAACAGCACCAACCAATAGCTTTGCAGATGCATGTAAACATCTATCTTGGTACACGCAACGGTGGACCATTGAAGTATTCCATAAAACACTCAAAAGTGGTTGCCGAATAGAAAACCGGCAACTTGGAAACGCCAATCGTCTGGAAGCATGTCTGGCAATTGATCTGGTCGTAGCCTGGCGTATCCATCATCTCACCAAATTAGGCAGAGAGACCCCGGATGTCCCCTGCTCGATATACTTTGAGGAAGCCGAGTGGAAAGCTTTGGCGACGTTTGTTGCCAAAAAGCCGATAACTGAAGATAATCAACCCTCACTACGTGAGGCGATCCGGATGGTCGCAATCCTTGGTGGCTTTCTTGGCCGTAAGGGCGATGGTGAACCGGGTACACAGACACTTTGGCTTGGTTTGCAACGATTGGATGACATAACTGAAATGTGGAAAGTTATGACAGCCATTCTCGGCCACCCACCGCCCTCGTCCCATATCTCCGGTGTCCAGCGGAAATATGGGTAAGGATCAGACCTTTGGTGGGGGACTCACAGAGTTTGACAGTTCCTGAAATATGTAGAAGCCTCCTTAACGTGAACCGCTCAAAGTACACGAAAAGGAGGCTTCAATGGACGACGCACAAAGTTTATATCACACGAAATGGGATTGCAAGTATCATATTGTATGGATCCCCAAATATCGCCGCAACGTACTGTTTGGTCGAATACGGAAGCATCTTGCCAACTTGTTCCACAGTCTTGCCAGGCAGAAAGAATGCAAGAGACTTGAAGGGCGCCTGCAGTCTGATCATGTTCATATATTGATATCGATTCCACCAAAGTACTCCGTTGCCCAGGTGATCGGTTTCATCAAGGGCAAAAGCGCTATCCATATAGCCTGAGTTTACCTTGGCCAGAAAAAGAACTATTCCGGCATGCACTTTTGGGCACGTGGTTATTATGTATCAACAGTTGGCGCAGATGAAGAGATGATCGCCAACTACATCAGATGTCAGGAAGACGAAGACAAGCGCTTGGATCAATTGACGCTATTGACCGAAGCATGACCACCACGGGTGGTCAGATAATCTTTTGAAAACACCGTTTCGAGCGGTTCACGGTTTTGAAAGCCCCCACCTCTGGTGGGGGATTCTTACTAAATTTATGAACTAGGTCCCATGTGAGTTGTGGGTACTTTTGCTACGTTACCACTCGGCGCTAAGTCATATTGATAATTTTTCAAGGAGCTATTAGATGAAAAGAATGAGAAGTTTGTTAATTGGTGGGCAGTTCCTTGGACTTGTTGTTATCCAGAGTGGCTGTTCAACTACCGCTGCTGTACCGCAGTCGGTGATAAAGCCTGAAACAAGTGCACAAAATACGAGTAAGCAGGCTGCAATATCGGAATTACAGATCCTGTCCGGAAAGATAGTTGAAACTATGGATGCCGGTGGATACACGTACCTGAATCTGGAAAAGAACGGACTGAAATTTTGGGCTGCTATACCGCATACTGAGGTCAGCGTTGGACAGGAAGTTGAAGTAATAGCAGGGACGCAGATGGGTCAATTTAGCAG
>Ga0118677_10005532_pt1 | contig 22052 bp, 16 predicted proteins | sample AliMusrvi5mmetaG_FD_86154 | JGI IMG/M metagenome (GOLD analysis project Ga0118677, IMG submission 86154)
GTCTCGAGGACCATCATGTTCCCGCCGTCGCCTATGCCTACGAGTACTCCCACTGCAACTTCCACGCCAACAGCCACGCCAACGAGCACCCCTATGCCGACATTCACTCCGACCCCTACTCCCACCCCGAAACCGACCCCAAAACCCACGCCGTCGCCAACGCCAAAACCGACGCCGAAGCCGACCCCGAAAGTTACCCCCAAACCGTCCCCCAAAGCGGAGTCATCCCCGAAGGTGCACCCGCATGGCGACGCCAGCCCTTCGCCCAAGGCGGGAGCCTCGCCCAAAGCCAATGCGAACACCGCCTCCACAAGCGGCAAAACCGGCAAACCGGGAACCGGCGCAACCAATGGCAATAGCGATGGCACGGGTTCCTCAAAAGGTAAACTGGGCGGCCAGGGCAAAGGCACAGGCGGCGGGAAGGGAGACGGGCACGAGGGGGGCGGCGCCACCGAAACGCAGTTTGCCTGGTATCACTTGATGCTAAAGGATCGCTTCTACGCCCGCTGGGATCAACCCCTCTCGCAGGAAGGCCAGCAATTTGCCACGCTCATCACGATCAAGATCGACCGGAGCGGGCACATCACGGACGCGCGCATGGCGAAAACCTCAGGCAACGCCACCATGGACGCCTCCGCCCTGGCTGCCGCGCAAAAAGTCACCCAGGTCGATCCCCTTCCCAAGGGGCTCGGGGATTCCGAAGGCTACGAGGTCACCATCGAGTTCAAGCTCAACCAGTAGCCTTTGCGTGCCGCTCTGCCTGCCCTTTCGTTTTGATTAGACCCCCAGCGCCGTCAGCACGCCGGGGAGGTCAGCGAGGTCGTCAAAGAGAAAATCGGGTTGGTGGGCCGCGAGTTGTTCGCGGGTGTAGCCCCCGGTGGCGATGGCCACGGTCTGGGCGTCGATCGCCCGGCCGCAGGTGATGTCGTGCGGAGTGTCTCCAAGCACAAAGATGCGTTCCGGCGGGAACTCCACGCCATGACGTTCCCGCGCGCGGGCTTGGGCGAAGGGCCCCAGGCGGTTGCGGTCCGCGTGGTCGTCGGCGTAAGCGCCAAATTCAAAATAATTCCAGACGCCGTAGTGGGAGAGCTTGATCTCCGCGCCCCGCTCCAGATTGCCGGTGAGCAGCCCCAGCGCGACTTGGGGGCGGGCTTTGAGGGCGTCGAGCAAGGCGATGATGCCCGGCAGCAGCCGGCCTTTTTTGCGCGGCAGTTCCACGGCGAGGTGGCGCAGGTAGATGTCCAAATATTCCGTGGCCCGTTCGGGGGTCCACTGCACGCCAAATTTCTTGAACACATTCTGGGTGATGAGGTGGTCGGTGCGTCCCTGGATTTCCACCCCCTCCAAGCCGTTCTCCACGCCAAACATCTCCTGCGTGGCAAGCCGCATGGAGTATTCCCCCGCGCCGCCCGAGGCGATCAAGGTTCCGTCGATATCGAAGAGGAAAAGATGCGTTTTGGCCTGTTGCAAAGACATGAGGCATTCTATAATGCCAGCAAATGGCGCAGACCGCAATGTGCGGCTGCTTTGTTTTGCGGCCGTCTGCGATAACTTGAGGAACGTCACGAGAATTTAACACGCAGCACCTCAAATCCCGCTAGAGTTATCGCCTTTAGCTCCATGAAAAAGGAAATCCCAACATTGAAAACCCTTGCCCGAAAGGGGGCGGCCTTTGCCGTCCTCCTGGCACTTGTTCTCCTGGCGCCTGGTTCCCTTTGCGCGGAGGGTCTTCGGGACAAAATCCAAAAGGAACTGGATGCGAATCCGGGGCTTGCCGGGCAGGCGGTTCAAATGCATGTGCTGGACGAAAAGGATGGCTGCGTTGCCATTGAGATGACGGAAGGCCCCAAGGTTCTCCGCGATTTGTTTCGCCGGGGCGTCGAATTGGACGGGGCCGGTCTGAACGAGGCGGATCTCAGCGAGGAGGCATTGAACGCGCTCAAGAGCGTCCGAAAAGCGCTCAAGCCCATCAAGCGTTGGAAGGGGGTCAAGGAGATCACGCTTACCGGCGCGACCAATCCTCTCATGGATCAAGCCGAGAATTATTACGAGGAGGCGCTAAAAAAGATGGCGCAGGAGGACGCCAAAGAACGCATGGATGCGGTGGAATTGCTGAAAAAAGCGGCAGACATGGGGCTTGCCCGCGCTCAGGGGGATCTCGGTTCCGTCTATGCCATGGGCGTTTGCGTGGAGAAGGATACCGTCAAGGCGTTGGAATTGTACCGCAAAGCCGCTGCGAACGGGGATCCCTCCGCCCAGTATAATCTCGGGAACATCTACGCCATGGGAAGAGGAGTGAATAAAAATGTCAGGGAAGCGCTCGGATGGTTGAAAAAAGGAGCCGAACAGGAACGCAAACAAGAGGCGAAGCTTCGCTGCCTCAAAGCCCTCGCCACGATTCTGTCCACCTGCTACGACGAAAGCCTGAGGGATGGAGAAGCCGCTCTTGGGTATGCGAAAGAGGCAACGGTCGTCGCCCCCCGCGACCGGTCTGTCATCGAAATCCTTGCCGCGGCCTATGCCCGCTGTGGACGCTTCGAGGAAGCGCTCGAAGAGCAGAAAAAATGGATCCAAGTTTTGGAGGACGACAGCAGCAACCCCTCCGCTTTCAAACAAAAGCTGCTCACCATTGCGAAAAGACGCTTGGCGCTTTATCAAAAGAACCAACCCTTTACGGACGCAAAATAAACCGGGAACTTGCCCTCCCGGATACCCGCAAGCCCGCCCTCCGGTCCGTTCCCCTTTTTGAAAGGGAAAATTATGCCTACTGGAATGATCATGCCGGGGATGGACGAAGCCCGGCGACACTGGGGCTGGGTGCTTGCACTCGGCATTTTACTCCTCGTCCTTGGATTGTTTGCTACTTCCGCCGCCATCACCACCACGATCCTAACCGTGCTGGTAATCGGCGTTTTACTGCTGGTCTCGGGTCTCTTTGAACTCGGGAGCGCCTTCCGCAACGCCCATTACGGTGGGTTTTGGATGCATCTCTTCATGGGGATATTGGACATCGTCTGCGGTGCGCTGCTCATCGCCTATCCGGGCGCGGCGGCGTTAACGATCACCCTCATCCTGGCGATCTTCTTCCTGGTCGGCGGCGCGATGCGCGCCGTTTCCGCGCTCATGATCAACCTGCCGAATGGCGGTTGGGCGGTGTTGAGCGGGATCGTCGATGTGGTGCTGGGGATATTCCTGCTGGCCCACTGGCCCTACTCGGGACTTTGGTTTCTGGGGTTGGCCGTGGGGATCGCCTTGATCTTCCGCGGAGCGTGGTGGAGCGCTTTTGCGCTGGCCGCCCGCAAGGCTCCGCCAGCGTAAAGTGGGGCAGAGCGCGCGGGAACTCACCTTCCCCAACGAAAAGCCAGAAGGCGGAGATAAAAATTCGCCTTCTGGCATCGCCTGTTTTTGACAGGAAGCAGGAAGGGGGAGAGATTTGGATAAATAGAATAATTCCAAAAAGCGCCTTGCTTTTGCGACTGAATCTCAATATCGTTTCAACCGTATGATCCAGCCCGCTTCCTCTCTTCCGGCTGCCCATTGCGCCCCGTTGCTGACGCTTCCCCTGCGCCAGAAGGCCTGCATTGCCGGGCTGACTCTCCCCACCGAGCAGCGCACCCGCCTCATGGAGATGGGCCTCACCCCCGGGGCCGAGGTGCAGATCATCCGTTTTGCGCCGCTGGGGGACCCCATCGAGATCGAGGTGCGCGGCTACCGCCTTTCCTTGCGCAAACGCGAGGCGGAGGGGATCCAGGTGGGCGGGTTATGAGCGCGACCGTGACCAGCAGCCCCACCCTGCGCCACATCGCCATCGCGGGGAATCCGAATTGCGGCAAGAGCACGATTTTCAATGCGCTGACCGGGTTGCGCCAGAAGGTGGGCAACTATTCGGGCGTGACGGTGGAGCACAAGGTGGGGCGCTTTTATGGCAGCCACGGCGAGCCGATGTCGCTGCTTGACCTGCCTGGCAATTACAGCCTGCAAGCCCGCTCGCCCGACGAGGCGGTCGCGCGGGATGTGTTGCTGGGCCGACGTCCGGAGGAGCCCCGCCCGGACACGGTGGTGGCGGTGGTGGACGCCACCAACCTGGAACGCAACCTCTATCTGGTGGCGCAACTGCTTGATCTCGGGCTGCCGACCGTGGTGGCGCTCAACATGGTGGACATGGCCGAGAGAAACGGCATCCGGATCGACGTCAAAATGTTGCAAGAGGAGTTGGGCGTGCCGGTGATCCCGGTGGTGGCAACCAAGGGGGCCGGGCTGGTGGAACTGAAGCAAATCCTTTCTCGCGAAAAGTTTCCCGCGCCGACAAAGCGTCCGCCGATGCCGCCCGCCATCGAACGCGAGGCGCGGCTTTTGGCGGACCGGCTCCCGGCGGCTCCCGAGATCGCTTTTCCCGAGGCGCTGCTGCTGCTTTCGCTGCATGACCGGGCGCTGGAGGATCTGGCCGAGCACGATCCCGCTGCGGTGGAGGCCACGCTTGCCGCCCAGGAACGGCTTCGCGCGGAGGGCGTGGACCCGCTTTGCTCCTTGGTGGAGGCCCGTTACCAGTGGATCGACGGGGTCTGCCGCCGCACCGTGCAGCGCGCCGAGACCGGACTTTCGCTTTCCGACCGGCTCGACCGCGTGCTCACGCACCGTGTCTGGGGCGGGTTGGTCTTCGTGGCGGCCATGGCGCTGATGTTTTTTGGCATTTTCATCATTGCCCACGCCCCGATGCACTGGATTGATCACGGGGCGCACTGGGCCAGTCAATGGGTCACCCAACACCTGCCGGAGAGTAACCTGCGCAGCTTGATCGCGGACGGGGCGATTCCCGGCGTGGGCGGCGTGACCGTCTTCCTGCCGCAAATCCTGATGCTCTATTTCTTCCTGGGGCTGCTGGAGGACAGCGGCTACATGGCGCGCGCCGCGTTCATGATGGACCGCATCATGGCAGGGGTGGGCCTTCACGGCAAATCGTTCATCCCGTTGCTCAGTTCGTTTGGCTGCGCGGTTCCCGGCATCATGGCCGCGCGCACGGTGGAGAATCACAAAGACCGGTTGGCGACCATCCTGATCGCGCCGTTGATGACCTGCCCGGCCCGGCTGCCGGTGTACACGTTGATGATTGCCGTGCTGCTCCCGGCAGCCTCGGCGTTGACGAAGGCCGCGATCCTGCTCGCCCTTTACCTGGCGGGTATCGTGGCGGCGTTCGGGTTGGCGTGGGTCTTCAAAAAGACCGTGCTGCGATCCGAAAAATCGATGTTGCTTTTGGAGTTGCCGCCCTACCGGATGCCCTCGCTGCGGTCCATCGGGGTGCGCATGGTGGAACGCACCGGAACCTTCCTCAAACGCGCCGGGACGGTCATCCTGGCCATCTCCATTTTGCTCTGGGCGTTGGCGGCGTTCCCGAAGCCGGACCCGCAGGCGAAGCTTTCGCAAGCGGAAGCGCTTTCGCAGAGTTACGCTGGTCGGCTCGGGCGCTGGATCGAACCGGCGATCCGTCCGCTCGGCTACGATTGGAAAATCGGCGTGGGCCTCATCAGCTCGTTTGCGGCGCGGGAGGTGTTCGTGGGGACCATGGCCATCGTGTACAACGTCGAGGGGGACGCGCACGGCGCGGACGCCACCTTGCGGGACATCATGCGCGCCGAACGCCGCCCCGATGGAACGCCCGTTTTTACGCCCCTCGTCTGTGTGAGCCTCATGGTTTTCTATGTGCTCGCCATGCAATGCCTGAGCACCGTGGTGGTGGTGCGCCGGGAAACCAACTCCTGGCGCTGGCCGCTCTTGCAGGTGGGCCTGCTCACCACGCTTGCCTGGTTGGGGGCGTTCGCCGTTTACCAGGGAGGGCAACTGCTGGGATTCCACTGAGCTTATGAACCCGATCCTCGATCAACTCCTTGTCGGCGCGCTCATTGTTGCCGCGCTCGCCTTTTTTGTCCTCCGCGCCTTGCGCCGCAAAAAAGGGTGCGGCGCGGGGTGCGACTGCACGGCCAACAAACTCCCTCCCAAAAGATGATCTTGGCTCGAAAGCCGATTCACTGGAAACTGAAAGCAAGACGATGAACCAATCCACCATTTCCTGGGAGCGCCTCCGCGCCGATTTTCCGATCCTCGACCAGCAGGTCCACGGGAAACCGCTGATCTATTTGGACAACGCCGCGACGTCGCAGAAACCCCGCGCCGTCATCGACGCCCTCACGCATTACTACGAGCGGGACAACGCCAACGTCCACCGCGGGATGCACGCGCTGAGCATGCGTGCCACGGACGCCTACGAAGGGGCGCGCGGCAAGCTCGCCCGCTACCTCAACGCCGCGAGCGCCGAGGAGATCGTCTTTACGCGCGGCGCGACCGAGAGCATCAACCTGGTCGCGCAAACCTGGGGCGCGAAATTTCTCCGCGAGGGGGATGTGATCCTGGTCACGGAAATGGAGCACCACAGCAACCTCGTCTCCTGGCAGCTCTTGTGCGAACGGACCGGCGCGAGGTTGCGCTTCCTGCCCATCAACGAGTGCCACGAGCTGGCGCTCGACCGGCTCGACGAGTTCCTCAACCCGCAGGTGAAGCTCTTCGCCTTTGTCCACATCTCCAATTCCCTCGGGACGATCAACCCCGCCACGGAACTCTGCGCCGCCGCCCGCAAGGTGGGGGCTTTGACCCTCGTGGACGCCGCTCAGAGCGCGGGCCACATGCCGCTGGATGTGCAGGCGCTCGGGTGCGATTTCCTCGCGCTTTCCGGCCACAAAATGTGCGGTCCCACCGGGATCGGCGCGCTCTATGGCAGGAAAGCCGTGCTGGAAACCATGCCGCCGTGGCACGGCGGCGGCGAGATGATCGCGAGCGTGACCTACGAAAAGAGCACCTGGAAACAGCCCCCCTACCGGTTCGAGGCGGGCACGCCGAACATCGCCGCCGCCATCGCGCTCGGCGCGGCGGTGGATTACATCGAGAGCATCGGCCGCGCGGCGATTTTCGAGCACGATTGCGCGCTCGCCCAATACGCCGTGCAACGGTTGGGGGAAATTCCCGGCCTGCGTGTTCTCGGGCCGCCTGCGGGAACGCCGCGCGGCGGGTTGGTGAGCTTCGTGATGGAGCACGCCCACGCGCATGACGTCGTGACGCTTGCGGATCAAGAGGGGATCGCCCTGCGCGGCGGTCACCATTGCACCCAGCCGCTCATGCACAAGCTCGGGTTGGAATCTTCCGCCCGCGCGAGTTTCTATTTTTACAACACCCGGGCCGAGGTGGACCGCCTTGTCGCCGTGTTGTCCGAAGGCCAACAGCACGCCAGCGCGACCTTCTCGCTGCCGCTGGGCGAGATGTACGAAGCCGTCGTTACCGACCACGCCACCCGGCCCCGGAACTTCGGGGAGCTGGGGGAAGGCGCGGTGCATGTGCATGGGGACAATCCCTCGTGCGGGGACACCATTGATCTGCATGTCCAGGTGAGCCCGGAGAAAGTCGAGAACATCAAGTTCACCGGGAAAGGCTGCACCGTCTGCATGACCTCAGCCTCTCTCATGACGCTCAAGCTCAAGGGCAAGAGCCGCACGGAAGCGCGGCGGTTGATGCACCTCTTCCACGACCAGGTCGCCGGCGAGCCCTCCACCGAAACCGGGCCGGGACCGCGCGAATTGGGCGACCTGAACGTGCTCGGCGGCGTGCGCAAATTCCCCCAGCGGGTGAAATGCGCCATGCTCGCCTGGCGCGCCTTTGAACAGGCCCTCGATGAAGCCGAGGCCGGTGAGACACAAGGGGAGGTTTCCACCGAAGAGGCGCAGGGGTAGGGAAGAACCCCGAAGCACGGGCGGGAGCCGAATCAGTAGTGTGCTTTTCGGTTCACTACTCTGCCGCTTGGGATGGGGGCTGGTGTTGCTCGCGCCTGCCTTGGCGAACGCCGATCTGCTGGTGGTGCAAAAAGTCGAATCGGGCAATCCTGTCCGAAGCGCGGAAATAACCCTCAAGATCAAGGGGGACAAAATGCGTGCCGACGTCTCTCCGGAGATCAGCACCATCACCGACACTGCAACAGGCGAGACGATCACGCTCCGGCACGGGCCGAAGACGTACCTGCGCCTGGACGCCCGCGCGACACAGGCGCTCTTGGGGAAGCTGGAAAAAACCCGCAAAGAACGGGAGGCCCGGGGCGAGGGGGAGGAAACGGCAAAGCTGGAAGCCACGGGCAAACGCGAGAGTGTGGGGGGCTACGACACCCGGATTTATACTGCGCAGGTGGGGGAACTCAAGATGACCTACTGGATCGCCCAAAACCTCCCCAGCGCGGACAAACTCCTCAGCGTGTCCGCCCAGTTGCAGAAGAGCGCGATGGTCAAGCTGGCCAAGGGCATGATGCCCCTGCCCGAGGACTTCGCCCTCCCCGGATTTCCAGTGAAAACCGAGATGGCCACTCCCGACGGGCGCAAAATCACCACCACGGTTATTTCCATCAAAGAACAGCCGTTGGATGATTTGGACTTTACGGTTCCATTGAATTATTATGCACTACCAGAGCCGTCGTTTGTGCCTGACCCCGCCCCAACCCCATGAAAATCATTGTCGCCGAAGACGATTCCCTCTCCCGGGAAATCATTAATCAAATCCTCAAGAAAATGGGGCATGAAGTGCGCTCGTTCCCCTCCGGCGACGAAGCGTGGGAATCCTTTAAGGAGGAGCCAGCGGAGGTGGTCTTCAGCGACTGGATCATGCCCGGCATGGACGGCCTGGAGTTCTGCCGCTCCATTCGCCAAGCCAACACCAAGAACTACGTCTATTTCATCCTGGCCACCGGTGGCCGGACCGGCAACACCGACCATGACGAAGCCGTGCGGGCCGGTGTGGACGATTTCTTGATCAAGCCGGTCATGCCCGACGAAATCTGGCGGCGGCTTTTTGTCGCCAACCGCATTTTGGAATTCACGCGCCACCTCCGGCAAATCAAGGCGCTCCTGCCCGCTTGCATGTACTGCAAAAAGATCCGGGACGACAGCGACTACTGGGAGAACTTCGCGAACTACATCCAGGAGCAGCCCATCGAAGAGACCAACAACTACATCTGCCCGGATTGCCAGATAGTGCACCCGCCCAAGGGTTCACATTAACCCTGAAAGCCTGCGGGATGCAGGAGCCATTCATTGGTCTGCCCCGCTGCTGGCGGCCCCGTTTCTTCGCCGATGGAAAAAGATTACAAAGTCAAACTTGAGGTGTTCGAGGGGCCGCTCGACCTGCTGCTCTACTTGATCAAGCGGGACGAGATCGACATCTACGACATCCCCATCGAGCATATTACCCGGCAGTACCTGGAATACCTTGAGGCGTTCCAGGTGCTCGATCTGGACATCGCCGGGGAGTTCGTCGTCATGGCGGCCAACCTGATCTACATCAAGAGCCGCAGCCTTCTGCCCGTCCACCAGCAGGGGGAGGAGGAAACCGAGGAGGAAAGCGACCCGCGTTGGGAACTCGTCCGCCAACTCCTGGAATACAAAAAGTTCAAGGACGCCGCCTCGCATCTGGGCGAACGCGAGGTCCAACAGTCCAACCTCTTCGGGCGCACCCCGGAGACGCCGGAGTTCCAAGGCGAACGTCCCCTGGCCGAAGTGAATATCTTCGACCTCATCAACGCCTTCCAAAAAGCGCTCAAACGGGTGAATAAGACCGAGGACCTGCGCGAGATTTTCCAGGAAAACTTCACCGTCTCGGACAAAATCGACTTCGTGTTGAAAATGACCGTCTCCCGCATCGGGCTGAAGTTCAGCGAACTGTTTGCCAGGGCCGCCACGCGCACGGAGATCGTCGTCACGTTTCTGGCCCTGCTGGAACTCATCCGGCTCAAGCAAATCGCCGTGACCCAGAGCGGGGAGTTTGGGGAGATAGAGCTGGCGCGGGTGGAGTGAATTTGGCGCGTCAGATTATTTACTGCAAGAAATCCGCTCCCACGAATCTGCTTTGCGAGGAGTCCTGTCTCTTTCGGTAGAATGCATGACCTGAACTCCCATTAAAAATATCAGAAAAAATGAATCAGGAATCCAGAAAACCAGGAAAAAACCGGCGGTTCTGTTTCCTGGCTTCCTGATTCTCTTTTTTTGCCGGTATTACTCGGTAAATTGTATTACCCTCTTTGTTGGATCGCGGATTCGGTTGGATCGCGGATTCGGTTGCCGGGCTTCAGCCGGCATTTTTTCCACCTAGGCTCACGGATCTTTCTTGATGTGCGCCTCCCCCTGCGCTCTAGTCTGCACACTGCATATGATGGCCCCCAAAAAAACACACGGTGCAAGGCTTCACCCTCGTCGAACTGCTCGTTCTTCTCACCGTGATTGCCGTCTTGGTAGGTTTGGCAATTGTTCCGGTAGAACCAGTCCTCGTTAAAGGCCAACTGGTTAGTAGCATGAGCAATGCCCGCCAAATCTACATTGCCACCTTCAACATGGCCAATGATGGGGTGGCCAACAAAGACCTTGGGCTTGGTTGGCCGGGCGACCTCAAGGCGAGGGGCCGCATCGCCACTTTCGAGGATTATGTGAATGTCCTGGTGCGCAATGATTATTTGAAACCGGGCGATTTGAAGATGTTTTCCGCCCCCGGGACCAAGGCCTATCGCGGCGGCACGCTCAGTTCGGGCAGCAACGGGGTGCTCACCCCGGCGTTTACGGAGGAATACAACGCGTTCAAAGTTTATCTGGTCAAAGGCGATGACCCGGGTGACACGCTCTTTTTGGCAACCAAAAACTACACCTACAACACGCCGCTCAATGATCCCCATGCCGCGCCTTATGGGGATAATGGCTTTGTGGTCCTACGCAAAGGAGGGGACGCGGCCATCTTGAAAAAAGCGCAAGCCCAGACGCTCTCCGTGGTGGGCAAGCTCCCCGGCGGCGGCAGCGTGGAGAGCGCGGAGAACTGCTTGAACCCCGGCGTCCCCGCTCCGCAACTGCGGTAGCGCCCCGCTTTTGTCTGGTGCGCGGTGCTCGCTGCTGCCGGTTGCCCATTTTGGAACTATCCGCTGCGCCCTTTTTTCGCTAGGCTTTCTGCCGTGACTGACGTTGTTGGCATTCCTGAATCCCCTGACGAAGCCTTTATGCGGGCGGCCCTGGCCGAAGCCGGGCGCGGCAGCGGGCGGACGAGCCCGAACCCGGCGGTCGGCGCGCTGCTCGTGCGCGAGACAGGGGACGGCCCGCAGGTGATCGGTAGCGGTTGGCATCGCAAGGCGGGGCTCCCGCACGCGGAGATCGAGGCGTTGCGCTCCCTCGCCTCCCCGGCGCTTGCGCAGGGGGCCACACTCTACGTGACGCTGGAGCCGTGTTCCACGCACGGGCGCACGCCGCCTTGCGTGGAGGCGATTCTCCAGGCCGGCATCCGCCGCGTCGTCATCGGCACGCTCGACCCCAACCCGGCCCACGCCGGGCGCGCCGTGGGCATTCTGGAAGCGGCGGGCGTGGAAGTGCGCTGCGGTGTGCTGGAGGCGGAGTGCCGCCGCCTGAACCGGGCGTTCAACAAATGGATCGTCACCCGCATGCCCTGGGTGATTGCCAAAGCCGGGCTCTCGCTGGATGGCCGCATCAGTCGGCCTCCGGACGCTCCGCGCTGGATCACCAACGCAGCTTCGCGCGCGGACACCCACCGGATGCGCGCCCGCGTGGACGCGATCCTGGTCGGCGGGGGAACGCTCCGGGCGGATAATCCCCAGCTCACCGTGCGCGGCCTCCCGCCTGGGGAGGAACCGCGTCAGCCGTGGCGCGTCATTGTCAGCCGCTCGGGCGAGTTGCCCGCCGCTGCCACCGTTTTCACCGACGCGCACCGCGAGCGCACGCTCGTTTTCACGGGGCGCACCCTGCGCGAGGTGCTCGAAGAACTGGGCGCGCGCGAGGTCACCAGCGTGCTCATTGAAGGCGGCATGCGGATTCTCGGCGAAGCATTCGACGAACGGCTCGTGGACGAGGTCTGCTTCTACTACGCCCCGCTGCTGCTCGGCGGCCCCATGCTCGTCACCGGCGGCCTCGGCGTGGGCTCAACCGCCGAAGCCCCTCGCATCGTGAACCCGCAGTACGAACGCTTTGGCGACGACCTGCGGATGACGGGCGAGGTGGAGTATCCCGGGGAACGGACCTCGGCGTAGCGGCCCACTCCAGGCACACGCGGAAACGATTGCCGCCGGGCCTCTGCCGTCTTGCGCCGGGCGGCGTTCCGGCGCAAAATCGGCGCCATGATTGCAAAGCGCGTCTATTACGAGGGGCGGGTGCAGGGGGTCGGCTTTCGCTACACCGTGCGTAACCTCGCCCGGGGGTATGACGTCATGGGATGGGTGCGCAACCTGCCTGATGGCCGGGTGGAGTTGCTGGCGGCCGGCCAGGCAGAGGAGGTGGACGCCTTTCTCATGGCCATCGGCGAGAGCGAACTGGCGGGCTTCATCCGGACCCGGCAGGCATACGCCGTTCCCGCTTCCGAACTCGTGGGGCTCCACGGGTTCAGCATCCGGCCTTGAGGGCTTTCCGATCTGAAGTTACACCTGCGGCAACCCGGAGAGCGCCAGGGCGATCTCCTCGGCGGGATACTCGTAGTTCACGAGTTTTCCGGCCATGTAATCCGTGTAAGACTGCATGTCGAAGTGGCCGTGGCCGGAGACGTTGATGAGGATCGCCCGGCTCACGCCTTCCTCCTTGCAGCGCAGCGCTTCGCGGATGCCCGCCGCCACGGCGTGATTGGACTCCGGAGCGGGGACGATCCCCTCGGCGCGCGCAAACTGCACCCCGGCGGCGAACGCCTCCAGTTGGGAAACCGTTGTCGCCTCGGCCAATCCAGAATCCACCACCTGGCTCACCAGCGGCGCCATGCCGTGATAGCGCAACCCGCCTGCGTGGAATCCCGGCGGCACAAAGGTGCTCCCCAGGGTGTGCATTTTCACCAGCGGCGTGAGGTGTGAAGTGTCGCCGTAATCGTAGGCGTAATGGCCGCGCGTGAGGCTCGGGCAGGCCTCGGGCTCCACCGCGACGACGCGCAGCCCGGTGCGCTCGGCGCGCAAGCCCTGGCCGATGAACGGGAAGGCGATCCCGGCGAAATTCGAGCCGCCGCCACAGCAGCCGACGATCACGTCCGCCTGATCCTGCGCCATCTCAAGCTGTTTGGCCGCTTCCTGTCCGATGACGGTCTGGTGGAGCAGGACGTGGTTGAGCACGCTGCCGAGCGCGTATTTGGCGTCGGGGTTTTGCGCCGCCACCTCCACCGCCTCCGAGATCGCCATGCCGAGCGAGCCGGAGCAGTCCGGATCGGCGGCGAGAATCGCGCGGCCCGAGGCCGTCTCGCAACTGGGGCTCGCGGTCACCTTCGCGCCATAGACTTCCATGAGCGCGCGGCGGTAGGGCTTCTGGTTGTAGCTTACCCGCACCATGTAAATTTTGCAGTCGAGCCCGAAGTAATTGCAGGCCATCGCCAGGGAAGATCCCCACTGGCCCGCCCCGGTTTCTGTGACCAGCAGCTTCACGCCTTCCACCTTGTTGTAGTAGGCTTGGGCAATGGCGGAGTTGGGCTTGTGCGAGCCCGCCGGGCTCACCCCCTCGTATTTGTAATAGATGCGGGCGGGCGTATCCAGTGCGCGCTCCAGCCGCCGGGCGCGGAAGAGCGGGGAGGGGCGCCACTGTTTGTAAATTTCGCGGACCGCCTCCGGAATGTGAACGTCCCGCTCGGTGGAGACTTCCTGCGCGATGATCGCCTCGGGGAAGAGCGGCGCGAGGTCGGCGGGTCCGATGGGCTGATGCGTGCCGGGATGGAGCACCGCGGGCGGAGCCTGATGCAGGTCGGCCACGATGTTGTACCATGACGTGGGAATGTCGGATTCTGGGAGCAGGAACTTGATCTGGTCAGTCATAGGAAGATCGTTCCATGTATTCTGAAGAGCGGCCCGCGTCAATGGGAAGCAAACCGAAAGAGCAAAAAGAGTTGGGGTTCGGTTTTACGGGGAGGCGGGCGGTCCGGCGTTCAACGATATGAACTTTTTCCGTATTGTCACGATGGTGCTCTCTCTCCATAAAGGGCATGCAAAAAGATTTTGCCCCCCCCCTCACAAACCCCGTCCTGACAACTCTGCCCCAAACTGTATTAATTGGCCATTTGCGAACAAATCCTACTGGTCTTCATGAATGACTGCTATTTTTGATTTTAGGCGCAACCAACGCATCCGCGGGGAGTTTAACCCGGTGAATGCCCATCCCGCGCCCGCGAAAGTCTGATACCGCAGCACACAAGCCCGTTCTGGCAAATGGATATTCCTTCCCCTGAAAACCAACTTTACCCGCCCATGAAAACCCACCCGAAACAAACCCGCTTCCATTGTCCCCTCCTTTCGTCCGTGAGGATTGTGACCCTCCTCCTGCTTGGCCTTTCGCTTGTGCCGGTGCAGGCGCAGGAGCGCGCCTCCCTCAACAACACCCCGTGGAAAGTGGCCATGCAACCGGATGTCAAGGAGACCGGCGAGCAACTCTCCACGCCGGGCTTTGCCGCAGACAAGTGGTTGCCGGCGCATGTTCCGGGGACGGCCTTTGGCGATTACGTTCTCGCGGGAGTGGAGAAGGAACCCTCCTACGGGGATAATGCTCAAACGGTTGACCAGAACAAATACTACCAGAACTACTGGTACCGCACGGAGTTCACGGTCCCGGCGGACTACTTAAAGGGGGGCCGCATCTGGCTGAACCTGGACGGGGTGCACCGCGACGCGGATGTCTATGTCAACGGCAAGAAACTCGGCCACATGGCGGGCTTTTACCAGCGCGGGAGGTTTGATGTGACCAATCTGGTCAATAAAGCAGGCAAGAACCACCTGGCCGTTTTGGCTTACCACATGGTCTTGGCGGAGGGGAAAAACACAGGCTCTTCCTCGTCCCCGTCGATCTTGTGCAGCCGCGGGTGGGATTGGATGCCGCGGGTTCCAGGATTCAACACCGGCATCTACAAGGATGTGTATCTCACACACACAGGAGAGGTCTCGCTGCATGACCCGTGGGTGCGCAGCGATCTGCCGACTCTCGATCTCACCGAGGCCGATCTCTCGGTTCAGGTGGAGGTTGCCAATTCCTCCTCCGCGGAAGTCAGTGGAGAACTGGTGGGCGAGATCAACCCTGGCAAAATCCCCTTCACAAAGGCTGTCACCTTGAAGCCAGGCGAGAGGCAGAAGGTCAGCCTCAATGCCAAAAACACGCCGGCCCTGCATATCGCCAATCCCAAGCTCTGGTGGCCCAATGGGAGCGGGGAACCGAACCTTTACACCTGCCATTTGGAATTTCGCGCGGCCGCGAAGGTCTCGGACCAGAAAAACGTGACCTTCGGAATCAAGAAATACACCTACGAGGCAAATAACAATGTCCTCTACGTCTGCATCAACGGCGTGCGCGTCTTTTTGAAAGGCGGAAGCTGGGGCCCGCCCGAGTTCATGCTGCGCAACCGCTCGGCCAGCGACTATGACACGCGCATCCGCTTCCACAAGGAGATGCATTTCAACATGATCCGCAACTGGGTGGGCTCGACGCCGGATGAGGAGTTGTTTGCGGCGTGCGACAAATACGGCATCATGGTCTGGGATGAATTCTGGAACTCCGCCAAGGGAGGGAATCCCGCCGATCTGGACGTTTACTTCGCCAATGTCGTGGAGAAGGTCAAGCTGCTGCGCAATCACCCCTGCATCGCCCTGTGGTGCCCGATGAATGAAGGCACGCCGCCGCCCGAGGTGACCATTCCCCTGCGCGAGATTGTGAGAGAATACGATGGGGATGACCGGAACTACCAGGGCGACTCCGGCCGCGGCAAGCTCAGCGGCACGGGGCCCTGGCATGAAGTTGATTTGAAGGAGTACTTCGTCGGCCTGCCAACCACCAAGGGCGAAACACAACCGTATGGCCTGCGCAGCGAAATCGGACTCGCCACCTTTACCAGCTTCGACAGTTTCAAGAAATTCATGCCCAAGGAGAACTGGTGGCCGCGGAATCCGTTCTGGGGCAAGCACTATTTCTCGGGTGGCGGCTGGCCGGATGATTACATCGCCCACATATCAGAGCGCTACGGGGAGGCCAAAGACATTGAGGATTTTTGCCGCAAGGCCCAGTTGCTTAATATCGAAGCGTCCAAGGCGCTGTTTGAAGGGTGGTTGGACCACTGGGATCGCGATGCCTCAGGCGCGATCCTCTGGATGAGTAATCCGTCCTATCCGGTATTTGTCTGGCAAACCTATGATTACTATTACGACACCACCGGTGCCTATTGGGGGTGCAAGGCCGCCTGCGAACCACTGCACATCTATTGGAATATCAACGACGACCGCATCCGGGTGGTCAATACCACGGGTAAAACCGTGGACAATCTCAAGGCCGACCTGTGGGTTTACAGTCTGGACGGCAGGGAAAAGGGGCATCAGAGCGCCACGGTCAACGCTCCTTACAATGTGGTTGCCGATTGCTTCAAGCTGGCGACGCCGGCGGATGTTACGCCGACGCATTTCCTGAGGCTCCGGCTCACGGACAGCGGGGGCAAGGTCGTCTCAGAGAATTCCTACTGGAGGGGAACCAACTATCGCAATTACTACGGTTTGAACAATCTCAAGCCGGTGCAGTTAGTGGTCACCGAGCCGAAATCGGAGGCTTTGTCCAACGGCATGACGAAGATGACCCTGGACATCACCAACCCGGCCAACTCGGGCGCGGTCGCCTTTTCCATCCGGCCCAAGCCGGTCATCCCGAGCACGGGTGAGCAGGTCCTGCCGGTCTTCATGAATGACGGGTATTTCTGGCTCCTGCCGGGTGAAACCAAGCACATCGCGTTCGAATACAACCCGGTCAACGCCGGTGGCCAGAAGCCAAAGGTCGTGGTCGAGTGCTGGAATAACTTTCCCCATCCGACGCCGACCTTTACGCCACGCCCCCCGCCCAAGCCCAAACTGCCAGCAGCCTGGAGCAGTTTCTGGGGCGCCGACGCGACAAGCAAACAAGAGAAGAAGCCGGTAGAGAAAAAGCCGACTCCGAAAGGCGGAATCCCCGAAGTGGACAAACAATATTAACACCCTATGAAACCCCATCAGAAACCTATCTTTGCATTGCGTCACCTTCTTTCCTTTGGGATGGGGATGCTCCTTCTGGGGCTTTCCCGGGTGCCCCTGAAAGCCCAAGAGGCCGCCCCGGCCTCTCTCCACGGCGCTGCTTGGAAACTGGCTCCGCAGTCGGAAGTGAAGGAGACAGGAGAGCAGATTTCCGCACCGGGTTATGCCGCCGCCAAATGGCTGGCCGCGCAAGTCCCAGGCACCGCCTTCGGGGCCTATGTCAGCGCCGGGGTGGAAAAGGAGCCGACCACCGGCGGTGATATTAGCTCAACTAACATCAAGAAATATAACCAGAACTACTGGTATCGCACCGAGTTCGCACTGCCGGCGGATTACCAGACCGGCCGGGTTTGGTTGAATCTCGACGGGGCGCACCGCGATGCCGATGTCTATGTCAACGGCACCAAGGTTGGCAGCATGCAGGGCTACTTGCAGCGCGGGCGCTTTGATGTGACCAAGCTGGTGCATGGCACGGGTCGGAACGCGCTGGCGGTGCTGACAACCCTGCCGGTGCTGGATAAGGATACGGAGGGCAAGGAGAAATCCAATCCCACCATCCCGTCCTTGATCTGCAGCAAGTCCTGGGGCTGGATGCCGGATGTTCCCGGACTGAATACGGGCATCATCCGCGATGTCTATTTGACCCACACCGGCGAAGTTTCCCTGCGAGATCCCTGGATTCGCAGCGAGTTGCCGAAGCTCACGGAAGCCGATCTTTCGGTTCAGGTGGAGGTGTCCAATTCGTCATCCGCTGCTGTGACGGGCGAGCTGGTGGGGGAGATCAACCCCGGCAAGATTCCCTTCCAAAAATCCGTCACGCTCAAGCCTAATGAGACCCAGACGGTTGCCTTGAATGTCAAAAACACCCCTGCGCTGCATATCGACAACCCCAAGCTTTGGTGGCCCAACGGTTACGGCGAGCCGAATCTCTACACCTGCCGTTTGGACTTTCGCACGGGCGCAGCCCTCTCCGATCAGAAGAACGTGACCTTCGGAATCCGGAAATACACGTACCAGACATTCGTGAATGTTTTATACTTCTGCATCAACGGGAAGCGCATCTTCCTCAAAGGCGGCAGTTGGGGTGCGCCGGAGTTCATGCTGCGTGGCCGCACGGCGGCCGACTACGACACCCGCCTGCGCCTCCACAAGGAGATGAACTTCAACGTCATCCGCAACATCCGGGGCCTGACGTTTGACCAGGCGTTCTACGATGCCTGCGATAAATACGGCATCATGGTGTGGGACGAATTCATGCCACAGCCACCATCCGTCGGCCTTAGCAAAAAATTGCTCTCCAATGCCTACGCAATTTTGTACCGCGAGCTGAAAAATGGCCGGCCCTCGGCAGCGGCGGCGGACGATCTGGTCAAGGCGGGCGGGCTGACATTGGAGACGGCGGCGAAGATCGCCGGGATGGTGGCCAGGAAGGCGGAGTTCCAGGAGATCATTAACTTGGTTGACGATGATTTTCGCGCGGCGGAAGCGGGCCAGTGCAAGGTGCAGGGCGAGGTGGATGCCGAAGGCTACTCCAAAGGGACGCCCCGTGAATCACGCATCTACTACGCGAACGCCATCGAGAAGATCAAGCAGTTCCGCAACCATCCATCCCTCGCGCTGTGGTGTGTGTTGAATGATGGGCAGATGGACCTGATGCTGCAGGAACCACTGCGCGACATCATCAGAACTTATGATGGCTATGACCGCAATTCCCAGCCATGCGGCATCAAGGGATATGCCGGCGGGTCCGAGAAATGGGCGGACCTCGACCTGAAAAATTGTTTCACCGGCGTGCAAATCAAGGGGGGTGAGGACCAGTTCCGCAGCGTGAGCGGCATCCCGACAGTCACCACCTTTGAGAGCCTCCAGAAGTTCATGCGCAAGCAGGACTTGTGGCCGATTAATTCCAGCTGGTCGAAGTATCTCTTCCCCTCCGACTCCAAGGGGAGTTCCGGCAAGGGGAGTGGCAGCGGTTACGAGGCCGCCCTCACGCAGCGCTACGGGGAACCCGCCGGGATTGAGGATTTTTGCCGCAAGGCGCAGTTGCTCAACCTCGAATCCATGAAGGCGATGTTTGAAGGCTGGCTGGACCATAGCGACCGCGATGCCTTCGGTCTGGTCCTGTGGATGAGCCACCCCTCTTATCCCGCGCTGGCCTGGCAAACGTATGATTACTATTATGACACCACCGGGGCCTATTGGGGGGCCAAGACCGCCTGCGAGCCGGTTCACATCTACTGGAACTGCAGCGACGATCGTATCCGGGTGGTTAATACGACGGGAAAAACCGTGGAAAACCTCAAGGCCGACCTGTGGATTTACAACCTGGACGGCAAGGAAAAGGCGCACCAGAGCGCCACGGTCAGTTCGCCCTTCAACGTGGTCGCGGATTGCTTCAAGCTGGCGGCTCCGGCGGATGTTTCGCCGACCCATTTCCTGAAGCTGCGCCTCACGGACGCCGCGGGAGCTGTCGTTTCCGAGAACTTCTACTGGCGGGGGACGACTTATCTGGATTACTTCGGCCTGAGCAGCCTCAAGCCGGTGCAGCTGGCCGTCACCACGCCGACCTCCGAGGTGCTTGCCAACGGCATGACCAAGATGACGCTGGACATCACCAACCCGGCCAACTCGGGCGCCGTCGCCTTCTCCATCCGGCCCAAACTCGTCAAATCCAGCACGGGCGAACAAATTCTGCCTATCTTTATGAATGACGGTTATTTTTCTTTGATGCCAGGCGAAACCAAACGCATCACCGCGGAGTTTAATGTGGCTGCTGCAGGCAGCGAAAAGCCGAAGGCAGAGGTCGAGTGCTGGAATAATTTCCCGCATCCCGCGCCGACGAGGGCCGCGGCCACACCCCCGCCAGCAGCGAAGCAGCCAGCCAAATCAAACTGATATTCCATCTCCCGAACCCCTTATTTAGCGCCCATGAAAACCCAATCCAAACAAACCCGCCCCCATCGTCCCTTCCTTGCGACCGCGAGGATTGCGGCCGTTCTCCTTGGACTTTCTCTTGCGCCGTTGCAGGCCCAGGAGCGGACATCCCTCAATAATACCCCTTGGAAGGTGGCCATGCAACCGGACGTGCAGGAGACCGGCGAGCAACTCTCCGCGCCGGGCTTTGCCGCCGACAAGTGGATTGCAGCCCAGGTTCCGGGGACGGCCTTTGGCGCCTATGTCATCGCGGGAGTGGAGAAAGAGCCAAGCTACGGGGACAACGCGTACAAGGTTGACCAGAACAAATACTACCAGAACTACTGGTACCGCACGGAGTTCGGGGTCCCGGCGGATTACTTAAAGGGGGGCCGCATCTGGCTGAACCTGGACGGGGTGCACCGCGATGCGGATGTCTATGTCAACGGCAAGAAGCTCGGTCACATGGCTGGGTTTTTGCAGCGTGGGCGTTATGATGTGACCAATCTGGTCAATAAAGCAGGCAAGAACCACCTGGCCGTTTTGGCTTACCACATGGTCTTGGCGGAGGGGAGAAACACGGGCAATTCCGCCGCCCCTGCTGTCATGTGCAGCCGTGGTTGGGATTGGATGCCAAAGGTGCCGGGGCTCAACACCGGCATTTACAAGGATGTGTATCTCACACACACAGGGGAGGTTTCCCTGTTGGACCCGTGGATTCGCAGCGCGCTGCCCAAGCTTACGTCGGCTGATCTCTCCATCCAGACGGAGGTTGCGAATGCTTCCTCCGTGGCCGTGAGCGGGGAGTTGGTGGGCGAGATCAATCCCGGCAAAATCCCCTTCACAAAGGCTGTCACATTGAAACCGGGCGAGACGCAGACGCTCAAGCTGAACGCTGAGAACACGCCCGCTTTGCATCTCAGCAATCCCAAGCTCTGGTGGCCCAACGGTTACGGCGAGCCGAATCTCTACACCTGCAAGTTGGAATTCCGCACGGGGGGAAAAGTCTCCGACCAGAAAGACCTGACCTTCGGCATCAAGAAATACACCTATGAGGTGGACCACAACATCCTCTATTTCTGCATCAATGGCACGCGAGTCTTTCTCAAAGGAGGAAGCTGGGGTGCGCCGGAGTTCATGCTGCGCAAACGGACGGTCAGCGATTACGAAACCTGGATTCGCTTCCACAAGGAGCAGAACTTTAATGTCATCCGCAATTGGATGGGGGCTGTTCCTGACGAGGCGTTTTATGCGGCGTGCGACAAATACGGCATCCTGGTCTGGGATGAGTTCTGGACGGCTTCCCGTGGGGGGCTTCCCGCCGATCTCGGCATCTATTTCGCGAATGCCGTTGAGAAGGTCAAACAGGTGCGCAATCACCCCAGCATCGCCTTCTGGTGCTGCCAGAATGAAGGCACGCCCGAGCCGGAGCTGAACAACCCATTGCGGGATATCATCCGGGATTACGATGCGGATGACCGGATGTACCAACCAAATTCCTGCGATGGCAAGCTCAGCGGCAGCGGCCCCTGGTATGCGCTGGATCTGAAGGAATATTTCACGGGCGTGCTGACCAAGCGGGGCGAGGAGCAGCCCTTCGGCCTGCGCAGCGAACTTGGGATTGGGACCTATCCCAGCTTTGACAGCTTCAAGAAATTCATCCCCAAGGAAAATTGGTGGCCAGCCCGCAATGAAATGTGGAAGAACCATTTCGTTTACCATTTCAACAGCCCGGATTTTTACGTCTGGCAACTCGGCGACCGCTACGGGGAGGCTGCGGATGTCGAAGACTTCCTCCGCAAGGCCCAGTTGCTGAACATGGAAGCGATGAAGGCGATGTTTGAAGGCTGGCTGGACCACAGCGACAAGGACGCCTCGGGGCTTGTCATTTGGATGAGCCACCCCGCCTACCCTGTCGTTGTCTGGCAGACTTACGATTATTACAACGACACCACGGCTGCCTATTGGGGGGCCAAGACCGCCTGCGAGCCGGTTCACATCTACTGGAACTGCAGCGACGATCGTATCCGGGTGGTTAATACGACGGGAAAAACCGTGGAAAACCTCAAGGCCGACCTGT
>Ga0118677_10005533_pt1 | contig 22050 bp, 20 predicted proteins | sample AliMusrvi5mmetaG_FD_86154 | JGI IMG/M metagenome (GOLD analysis project Ga0118677, IMG submission 86154)
CCTCTATCTCGAAGCCCGCTGCCAGCAGGCCAACCTCGGCCTCGTGGCACCCAAAGAAACCCAAACCATCCGCCTGCTCGAACCCGGCCCCGAATGGGATGCCCGTTTCCTGCCGGCGGTTACCCCGGCCAGTGCCCCGAAAACCGGTAAGTCCAGCAAACCGGCAACCAAAGTGGTGGCGTCCCGATGATCGCCTTGACCCATCGCCAGCGCGCGTTGATGGTTGTGACCGGGCTCTCGCTGGCGGTTACGGCCCTGGCGTGTCGGTTGGTGGATTTACAGGTTTTCCGGCATGCCGCGCTCAGCCGGGAAGCGGCTGCCAATCGCGAGCAGGTCGTCCACCGCCATGGCCGGCGCGGCGAGATCCGGGATTGCAATGGCTATCTGCTCGCCAATAGCCAATCCGTCCGGATTGTGGCCGCCGACCCGAGCCTCACGACTTCCAATGCGCCCGCCATTGCCCACCAACTCGCGCCCCTGCTGAAGATGGACGAGTCGGCCTTGGTCGCGCATCTGACCGGCTCCAGCAAGTACGTCCGGCTCAAATTAAAAGTGGACGAGGACACCGTCGCCCAAATTAAGGCGCTAAAAATCAAGGGGCTGGTCTTTGAGGATCAATTTCTCCGCACCTATCCGAACGGCCCGCTGGCAAGCCATGTGATCGGGTTTGTGGACAACGATCATAAAGGTGTGCAGGGGATCGAAGCTGGTTTGGATAAGTATCTGTCCGGCGTCGCCGGCTACGAGATTATCGAGCGCGACCGGAAAGGGCGTGAGATCCGAGCGCTCCGCGATGAAGAAATCGGGCCGCGCGATGGGTTTAACGTGGTGTTGACCGTGGACCAGGTGATCCAGCACATCGCCGAGGTGGAGCTGGAGAAGGCGATGGCCGATTTCCACCCCCAAGCCGGTGTGATTATCGTGTCCCGGCCCAAGACCGGTGAGATTTTGGCAATGAGCAGCCGGCCGACATTTGATCCGAATAATCCCGGCGCGTTTCCCGCGGACGCCCGCCGCAACCGCTGCGTGAGTGACGTGGCGGAACCGGGTTCCACCTTCAAAATCGTGGTTTGCTCCGGTGCGTTAAACGAGGGCTTGGTGACGCTGGCGGACCGCTTTGATTGCGAGCACGGGGCGTGGTCGTTTGCCGGGCGGGTCCTGCATGATTCCCATCCGTATGGGGTTTTGAGCGTGGAAGAAATATTGTTCCATTCCAGCAACATCGGGGCCGCCAAGATCGGGATTACCAAACTCGGGGCGGCCCGGTTGTACAGCTACATTCGCGCCTACGGGTTTGGGCATAAGACTGGGATCGATCTGCCCGGGGAAGTCTCGGGGATCGCCCATCCGCTGGCGAAGTGGAATCCGCTCTCCATCAGCCGGATCCCGATGGGCCACGAAATCGCCGTGACCCCGCTGCAAATGATGATGGCGATGAATGCGATTGCCAACGGGGGGCACTTGATGAAGCCGGTCATCATCAAGAGCGTAGTGGATGAGAATAACGTTCCGGTCGCGAAGTTTCAGCCGCAGCAGGTTGGTCAGCCGATTACCCTGCGCGCGAGTATTTTGATGGCCACCGCACTCCGCCGCGTGCCGACCTCGGAGGGGACGGCTCCCAAGGCTGCGGTCAAAGGCTACGATGTGGCCGGGAAGACCGGGACAGCGGAAAAAATTGAGAACGGGCAATACGTTAAAAAATATTACTCGTCGTTCATTGGCTACCTGCCGGCGGCGGATCCGGAAATTGCAATTTTGGTGTCGCTCGACAACCCGGTGGGTGGTGCCTATTACGGCGGATCGGTGGCAGGCCCCGTCTTCCGTGGTGTGGCAGAAAAAGTGACGCAATATCTTTCCATCCCGCCGCAATTTCCGGACGTGGACGAAAAAAAGGTGGCGAAGCTCTAATGAAACTCGCCGAGATTCTCCAAACTGTTCACCCGTTGGCGGTCGAAGGTTCATTGGACCGTGATATTACCGGGATTTCCTACGACTCCCGCCGGGTGAAGCCGGGGAATATGTTTGTGGCAATGCCCGGTGAAAAGACTGATGGCCACCGGTTTGTGGAGGCGGCCATCGATCGTGGGGCGGCGGCCATTGTCCTCGAACAGGATAGCGGTCTCAACCCGCGGGCGACCCGGATCCGGGTGGACGATGCGCGGCAGACGTTGGCGTTGGCGGCGGCCAGTTTTTACCATCATCCCTCGCAGGAACTCAAAGTCGTCGGCGTGACCGGCACGAATGGCAAGACCACAACCGCGTTCATGGTTAAAGCGATCATGGAAGCGGCGGGTCTCGGCACGGGGTTGCTCGGGACGGTGCAATATCAAGTCGGCCAGCGCATCATTCCGGCGGCGCGGACGACGCCGGAGTCGGTTGAAATCCAGGATTTGATGCGCCAGATGTTGCGGGCCGATTGCGCCGGGGTTTCGATGGAAGTCAGTTCGCATGCGCTCGACCGGAAGCGGGTGGCCGGGATTGACTTCGACGTGGCGATCTTCACCAACCTGTCGCAAGACCATCTCGATTACCACGGGTCGATGGAAGAATATTTCAAAGCGAAGTCACGGTTGTTTGCCGGGCTCGGTGCCATGCACAAGCGCGGCCAAGCGGTGGTGAATGCGGACAACGAATACGGGCGCCGGTTGATTGCAGGCCTGGGTGGGGAAAACGCCGTCGTGACGTACGGCGTCCTAGGTGATGCGATGATCAGCGCTTCCGACGTGCGCGTGTCAGCGAACGAGACGTATTTTGTTGTCCGCACCCCGCTGGGCAGCGTGCCGGTAACGCTGCCGGTCATTGGCCGGTACAATGTTCATAATGCGCTCGCGGCAATCGGTGCGGCGGTGGCGCTCGGCATTGATCTCGACACCATCAAATCAGCGCTGGCGAAGATGCCGGCCGTGCCGGGCCGGTTGGAACAGATCAAAACCGGTCAGCCATTCGGCGTGTACGTGGATTACGCGCACACCGAGGACGCGCTCCGGAATGTGCTGGCGACCGTGGGCGAACTCACGTCAGGCCGGTTGATCTGCGTGTTTGGCTGCGGTGGTGACCGCGATGCCGGCAAACGCGCGCCGATGGGCGCGGCCGCGTGCGAGCTGGCTGATTTTTCAATTTTGACGAGTGACAATCCGCGGACGGAAGACCCGCGTGAAATTCTCCGGCAGGTTGCGGCCGGTTTTCCGGCCGGCATGCAGGACCGGCACGTGGTGATCGCGGACCGTCTGGAAGCCATCGAACACGCGCTGAATCTCGCGCAGCCCGGCGACAGTGTGCTGATTGCCGGCAAAGGCCACGAGGCGACCCAGGAATTTGCGGATACGATCGTGCCGTTCAGCGACCGGCAGGTCGTGACCGATTATTTTCGAACTCAGTGTGCGGTGGCTGCGTCGTCAAGCTCCGCCACCATTAATCTAATTTCCGATAACCAGAGTCCTATCATGCGCGTCGGTGACATTGCCAAATTGTGTAACGCCCAGATTATTCAAGGCAATCCCGAGACACCGGTCCGGCACATCGGCATTGACTCGCGGGCGTTGGAGCGCGGCGATTGTTTCATTGCGCTGCGTGGGCCGAATTTTGATGGACATGAATTTTTGGATGATGTGGCGCAGCGGGGGGCATCCGCGGCGGTAGTCTCGCACCATCCTACCCGTGCAATACACTCGCCTAGTGCTTTGGCGCTGTTACAAGTGCCAGACACCCTCACCGCATTGCACACACTCGCAACGAACTACCGCCGGCTAATGCCCCCCACTACCCGCGTCATCGGAATTACCGGTTCGTCAGGTAAAACCACGACGAAAGAAATGATCGCGGCCGTCCTCGGCCAGCGGTTCAATGTCACCAAGACCTCTGGTAACAAAAACAACCAGATCGGCATGCCGTTGAATTTGTTGCGGTTGACGGCCAACGATGATTTTGGCGTGTTTGAGCTCGGCACGAATCATCCCGGCGAGATCGCCACGCTGGTCAGGATTTGCCAGCCGCAAATCGCGGTGGTCACCAACATCGGGTTGGGGCATGTCGAGTTTTTCGGTGACGAAGCTGGTGTCGCAAAGGAAAAAGGTGCGCTGCTCGAAGCCCTGCCGGCCGATGGCTTCGCCGTGTTGAATGCGGATGACCGGTGGTTCCAGGAATTGCGCACACGGACGCGCGCGGCGGTTGTGACTGTCGGCATCGACAGCTTTGCCGATATCCGCGCGAGCGAGATCAAAATCAACGGCGGCATCAAATTTCGGTTGAACATCGCGAAGAAGCGCGGCGATGTGCAAATCCGGTTGCGGACGCTGGGCCGGCATCAAATTTATAACGCATTACAAGCGGCGGCGGTCGGTTATATGCAAGGACTCGATCTCGACGAAATCCGCGAAGGCCTCGAAACGATGGAGTTTCCTGGAATGCGGATGCAGCAGCAGGTGTTGGCCGGCATCCGGTTCGTCAACGATTGCTACAACGCCAATGTGGTCTCGATGAAGGCGGCGTTGACGATGTTGCGCGAGACGCCGGGTCGCGGCCGGAAGGTGGCGGTGTTGGGCGACATGTTGGAACTCGGCGCGCACACCGCGCCGGCGCATCGGGAGATTGGCGGCTTGGCGGCACAGGCCGGTTTGGCGCTGCTGGTGACGGTCGGACCAAATGCGCGCGGGATTGCGGATGGCGCGCTGGCGGCTGGCCTAGGGGCGCAACGCGTGGTGTCGGTCGCTGATGCGGTTGAAGCAGCGGCGACGTTGCGGTGGTTGCTGCGGGATGGGGATTTTGTGTTGTTGAAAGGTTCGCGGGGAATTCATTTGGAGAAAGTGTTGGAGGCGTTTGCGCTGAAGTAAGCGTGAAACTGAAGGACAAGGGGGATGCTGTTTTATCTGAGCAAGTTGACGGTGTGGATTGCGCCATTGCGCGTGTTTCAATACACGACGTTTCGCGCTGTCTTTGCCGCGATCACAGCGCTGCTGATTTGTATCATCAGCGGGCCGTGGATGATTCGGAAGTTGACGGAGTTGAAGGCCGGGCAGCCGATTCGCGGCGCGGACGATTTGGGCGAGTTGGCGAAAAAAGCCGGCGAGAAACAAGGCACGCCGACGATGGGTGGCGTGTTGATTTTGTGGGCGGTGGTGGATGCGACGTTACTCTGGGCGCGCCCGGACAATCCGATGGTGCTGCTCTGCTTGGCGACGGTGCTGTGTCTCGGGTTCGTCGGGTTTGTCGACGATTTATCCAAAGTCAGCGCGCACAACTCCAAAGGCATGGCCGCGCGAACGAAATTCATCGCCCAATTGCTCTGTGGCGTGGCATTGGCCTGGTATCTGTCCACCCATCCGGTCGTCGGCAAGGTTGCCCGGCAATTCTTTCTGCCGTTTTGCAAGAAGCCGCTGATTGCGGATATGGGCTTGTTAACGCTCGTCTGGTTCGCGTTGGTGATGACCGGCTCGTCCAACGCTGTGAATTTGACCGATGGCATGGATGGACTGGCGATTGGCTGCACGCTGATCGTGACATTGACGTTCGCAGTGATGACGTTCGTCGCCGGCAACGCGAAGATTGCCAGTTACCTGACCATGCCGTTTGTGCCGGGCAGTTCAGAGTTGACGGTGGTGTGCGCGGCGCTGGTTGGCGCGAGCCTCGGATTTCTCTGGTTCAATTGCCACCCGGCTCAAATCTTCATGGGCGATACCGGTTCGCTGGCCATCGGCGGCTTGATCGGGGCGGTGGCGCTGATGATCAAGCAGGAACTGGTTCTGGTGATTGTCGGCGGCATTTTTGTGATGGAAGCGGCGTCGGTCGTGATTCAGGTGGCCGGCTGCAAACTGCGCGGCAAGCAATACCGGGTCTTCAAGCGCACGCCGATTCATCATCATTTCGAACATCTCGGCTGGGCCGAGACCAAGATTACGACGCGCTTCTGGGTACTGTCGGTGATCTTTGCGCTATTGGGACTGGCAACGTTAAAACTAAGGTAAACCATGCAAACGATTGACGTGAAAAATCGGGACGTGCTCGTGCTCGGCTTGGGTAGGAGCGGAATGGCGGCGGCGTCGTTGTTGCAACGGGACGGCGCGCATGTCGTGGTGCGCGACGAGGGCGACAACGACGAATTAGAAGAACGCGCCGACCGGCTCCGGCAACTCGGCGTGCGTGTCGAGTTGGGTAACCATTTTGACACTGCCGCCCGGTTTGATTTCGCGGTGCTGAGTCCCGGGATTGCGCCGGAGCGGCCGGTCGTGACGGAGCTACGCCGGCAGAAAACACCGGTTTTGAGTGAATTGGAATTGGCGTACCGGTATTGCCTGTGCCCGATCGTCGCGATTACCGGCACCAACGGTAAAACTACGACAACGGAATTGGTCAACCTGATGTTGGAGACGGCCGGTAAGCGTACAATTGCCGCCGGCAACATCGGCAACGCGTTGTCGAATGCCGCCGAGCAGAGCGCCGGGCTGGACGCATTGGTGGTGGAGACGAGTTCATTTCAGTTGGAAGCCATCGAGCAGTTCAGGCCGAATATAGCCATCTGGCTGAACCTGACGCCCGACCATATCGACCGGCATGGTTCGATGGATGATTACGCAGAAGCCAAGGCGCGGATTTTCATGAACCAGACGGCTGACGACTGCGCCATTGTCAGTGTGGAAGTGCTGCAGTGGTTGAATCGAATCGGTGTTCAGCCGAAAGCGCGGCTGATCACTGTCAGCGCCTATGGCCAGGAAGCCGATTTGTGGGTGGATTGGGTGGACGGGCAGACGATTTGGTGCCGGTTACCGGAGTGCCATGGGATTGTGTTGAAGATGGACGAGACGAATCTGCGCGGTCTGCACAATGCGGAAAACATTTTGGCGACCATTGCGGCCGGGTTGGCGATGAAATTACCGGTCGCGGCAATTCGCGAAACGCTAGGGGCGTATTGCCCGCAACCGCACCGGTGCGAAGTGGTCGCGGCAAAAGACGGCGTGACTTTTATTAATGATTCAAAGGCGACGAACGTGGACGCGGTGGAGAAGGCGTTATGTTCGTTGCCGGGCCCGGTGGTCTTGATTGCCGGCGGGCGGGACAAAGGACTCAACTTCTCCACCATCAAGGAGGTGATTGCAGAAAAAGTCAAACTGGCCGTGCTCATCGGCGAAACGCAGGAGAAAATTGACCAGGCGTGGGGTGATGTGACGCCCTGCGAACGGGCAACTTCGATGAGCGAGGCGGTGCGCTTGGCGGTCGGTCATGCGCGTTGCGGCGACACGGTGTTGTTGTCACCGGCGTGCGCCAGCTTTGACATGTTCCAAAATTATGAACATCGCGGCGACGAGTTTAAGAAGGAAGTTTTAGCTTTGTTGTAGCCGCCCTCGGTGAGGGCCAGCCGCGCTCGCCGAGCGCGGCTACAACGCACCCAACAATCAACCAACCCAAACAAATAAAAACGTAACGAAAGGAAAAATGAAAGTATCGAAAGTCGTATTGATCGTAGTTGCACTGCATGTGTTAGTTATCGGAGGCATCTTCGTATTCGAAGGTTGCTCCCGCGCCAAAGCGCCCGAAGTTGCATCCGCCGGAGATGAGACGACGACCAACGCCGCCGTTGTGCCGGCAGACCAGACCGTACAAACGACACCAGCCGCATTGCCGGGTCCTGCCAGCTTGGCACCGATCGCGCCAGTCGCGTCAGTAGCTCCGGTTGCCGCAGTCCCGGCCGCGCGGACATATGTTGTTAAGAAGGGTGAAACGCTGATGAAGATTGCGAAAGCGGAACACGTCAAGTTGAGCGAGCTCGCCAGTGCGAATAAACTCACCAAGACCGCCGCGCTCAAGATCGGTCAGAAGCTCACCATTCCGGCCAAAGCCGAAGCACCGGTAACAGCCGTAGCCTCAGCCACACCGGCGACAACCCCCGCGATTGCCTCCGCAACCGCGCCGGTGACGTCGGCAGTCAGCGGCAACAGCTACACCGTCAAGTCCGGTGACTCGCTCTGGAAGATCGCAAAAGCGAACAACGTCAGCGTGGCTGCAATTAAACAGGCGAACAACCTGAGCAGCGACTCGTTGAAGGTCAACCAGAAGCTCGTCATTCCAGCCGGCACGGCTCCAGCCGCCGCCGCGCCAGTCACGACTGCTAGTGCCGGTGCATGGCAGCCTGGTACACAAGTTGACAATGGCCAGACCACACACATTGTCGACATTAACGAACCTCTTGGCAGCATCGCCAAAAAATACAATGTGTCGGTTGCCGACCTGATGAAGGCCAATAACATCAGCGACAGCAAGCGGATCACCGTCGGCCAAAAGCTGGTCATTCCGACCGCACCCGCGTCTGTGCCCGTGACCACGGCGACGCCCGCGATTGCCGCGCCAATCGTTTCCGCCGGTAACTAAACAAAAGTCCATCGCAATGCAGTGGCGGCGGTCAAATTGGCCGCCGCCACGCGGCGCGAATAGCTGAAATGAACAAAGCCGCCATTACCCTCTTAATCGTCACATTGATTCTTGTGACGGTTGGCGTCGTTATGCTCTTCAGTGTCAGCTCACTGCAAGCGCGGGACAAATATGGCGACTCAAATTATCTGCTGAAACGGCAACTCGTTTGGATGGCGCTGGGCGGCGTCTGTTGCGCAATCATGGCAGCGACACCTTACCCGAAACTTCGCGCCGTTGCCAAACCGGCATTGATCATCGCCGGTATATTTTTAGTTGTGGTGTTGATTCCGCACGTCGGCATCAAAGTCAGTGGTGCGCGCCGGTGGCTCGGCCTCGGTAGCGTTCTCCGCGTCCAACCATCGGAGTTCGCCAAACTTGCGCTCATTGTCTGGCTGGCTCATTACCTCGCCAAAGAGAAACGTTGGATCGACCGCTTCGGGCGTGGCTTTCTGCTGCCGATGGCGGTCGTCGGTGGCACATGTTTGGTCATCCTCGCTGAACCGGATTTCGGTACAACGGCGTTGATGGCAGCGGTTGCAATAGCAATGATGTTTGTTGCCGGCGTCAGACTCCGGTATCTCGGACCAACAATTTTAACCGGCATTACCGGGTTCGCAGTATTGATCGCGCATAACCCGGTCCGGATGCGGCGGATGCTGGCGTTCACGGATCTCGAAAAATATAAAGCCGGTCCCGGCTACCAAGTCTGGCAGGCGATGCTGGCGTTTGGTTCCGGCGGCCTCAACGGGCTCGGTCTCGGCAACAGCCGGCAAAAAATGTTTTACCTGCCGGAAGCCCATACTGATTTCATTTTCCCAATTGTCGGTGAAGAGCTCGGCCTGATCGGCGTGCTGGCGGTGTTGGCGTGTTTTGTGGCGTTGGTCGCGTGCGGCATCATCATCAGCTTGCGGGCGCCGGATTTGTTTGGCCAGTATCTCGGTTTCGGCATCACGACGATGATTGGCCTGCAAACGCTCATCAACATCGGTGTCGTCACCGCGTGGTTGCCAACGAAAGGGCTGGCGCTGCCGTTCCTCAGCTATGGCGGTTCGAACGTGATGATGAATTTGGTGGCGATTGGAATTTTACTAAGCATTTACCGGCATGGTGCCGCCGAGACGCAAGCGGTCGAACGGGAATTTTTTGCGCAGCGCGAAACAGCCACATGAAAGTCTTGATTGCATGCGGTGGTACTGGTGGCCATTTGTTTCCTGGTCTCGCGGTCGCGGAGATGCTGGCGACGCGCCGGCATGAAGTAAAGCTGTTGGTTTCAGAAAAAGCGGTGGATCAGGCGGCACTGGCCAATTCGGCAATCACGGTGCGGCCGGTTTCGGCGGTGGGCTACACCGGCGCGACCGGGTTGGTTCGATTTTGCGTGCGGTTGGCGCATGCGGTCGGCGATTGTTTGGAGGAATGCCGGCAGTTTGAACCCGATGCGGTACTCGGCATGGGCGGGTTCACGTCGGCACCGGCAGTGTTGGCGGCCGGTTGGCGGCGGCGGGGCGTGAAATTGATTCACGAGTCAAATGCGGTGCCTGGTAAAGCGAATCGCTGGTCCGGCAAGTTTGCCGACCACATTGCGGTGGGAGTACCGGACTGCGCGAAGTTTTTTGGCCGGAAGCCGGTCACTGTGACGGGCACACCGATTCGGCAAACGCTCCGGCAAGGCAAAGTTGTCGGCGCACACGAACGGCTTGGGCTCGACCCGCAGCGGTTGACGATTTTGGTGATGGGCGGCAGCCAAGGTGCGCAGGCGGTGAATGAAGCGGTTGTCGCTGCGTTGCCGGGGCTGACTGATTGGAAAGAACGGACACAATTTGTGCATTTGAGCGGGCCGCGCGACGAAGCGATGTTGCGCGCCGCATACGAAACGAATGGATTTCAGGCGAACGTGATGAATTTTTGCAGCGAAATGGAATTGCCGTACAGCGCGGCCGACCTGGTGATTGCCCGGTCGGGCGCGGCGACGTTGACGGAGCTGGCGGTGTTCGGGTTGCCGGCGATTCTGTTGCCGTACCCGCACGCGACCGGCAATCATCAATGGCACAACGCGAAAGTTTTCGAGCGCAGCGGCGCGGCGCGGATTGCGGAGCCGGTCACGGAGTTGTCGGCGACATTGCGCGGCTTGCTGACCGATGCCGGCATGCGCGCCGGGATGGCGCAGGCGGCGCGGACGTTGGCGGTGGACGATGCCGCCGAGCGGATTGCGGATTTGGTGGAGACGTATGCTAACTAGGCAACAATTAATCGACTTTCTCGGCGCGCAACGCCGCCATGTGCATTTTGTTGGCATTGGCGGGTGCGGGATGAGCGGCCTGGCCCGGCTGTTGTTGCAACAAGGCCACACGGTGACCGGCTCCGATCTGGCGCCGAACGGCGAGACGACCGGGCTGAAGAAACTCGGCGCAAAAATTTTCGTCGGCCACGCCCGCAAAAATATGCGGCCAGGCACCGAGCTGGTTGTGTTCACCTCGGCTGTGACCAGTGCTAATGAGGAATTGGTTGCGGCAGAGGAATTGAAAATTCCGGCGGTGCGGCGCGGGCAGTTGTTGGCGGCGTTGATGACGCACAAAAACAATATCGCGGTGGCCGGGACGCACGGGAAGACCACGACGTCGGCCTTGATCGCCCATGTGCTCACGCGGAGTGACAGCGCCCCGAGTTTTTGTATTGGCGCCAATGTGCCGGTGCTCGGCACCAATGCCCAGTTCGGCGCCGGTAAGTATTTTGTGGCGGAAGCGTGTGAGAGCGATGGCACCTTGATCGGATTTACGCCGCAATTCTCCGTCTGCCTGAATATCGAAGCGGAACACCTCGATCACCACGGCACGATGGCGGCGTTGCTGGCCAATTTCGGATCGTTTTTCCGCAGTACGTTGAACACGGTATTTTATTGCGCTGACTGCGCGAACTGTGTGGCGCTGGCAGGGGAAAGTCGCACGGCGATTTCGTTTGGTCTGGCCGACAAGGCGGATTACCGGGCGCTCGACATCACGTCGACTAATCGCGGCTGCCGGTTCACGGTGATTTGCCGGGGCCAACGGCTCGGTGAAATTGAACTCGTGATTCCCGGCAAACAGAACGTGGTGAACGCGCTGGCGGCGGTGGCGGTGGCAGATCAACTCGGCATGCCGTTTGAAAAAGTGGCGGCCGCAGTGGCCACGTTTACCGGCGCCAAACGACGGTTCGAACGCCGGTACGACGGCGATGGGATCGTGGTGGTGGACGATTACGCGCATCATCCAACCGAGATTGCGGCGACGTTGGCAGCGGCGCGGACATTGGGTTTCAAACGGATTATCGCGGCCTTCCAACCACACCGGTATTCGCGGACACAGGCATTGCAAAAGGAATTTGCGACGGCGTTCCGGCAGGCGGACAAACTTTTTCTAACCGACGTGTATGCCGCAAGCGAGCAACCAATTGCCGGGATCAGCGGACAGACAATTTATGACGCAGTGCTGGCAACCGGTCAGGCCAACGTGACGTACGAGCCGGATTTACCGCGCTTGACGCAGCAACTGTTCACGATGGCGCGCGCCGGCGATCTTGTATTGGTGATGGGCGCAGGCGATATTTACAAAGTGGCGCAGGCCGTGGCCGAGAAGTTGGCCAAGCAAGGCCCGAATATTCTGATCCCGACAGCCGCGCCGGTGAAGATTGAAACTGACTTGCGTGCGACATTGACCGGCACCGCGGTCGTGAAGCGCGACGAACCAATGGCGCGGCACACGTCGATGCGGGTCGGCGGCCCGGCGGAAGTTTGGGTGGAACCCGGTAATGAAAACGACCTTGCGAAGTTGTTGCGTTACTGCCACGAACGGAATGTGCCAGTCACGGTGGTGGGCCGGGGCACGAATTTGCTTGTGCGCGACGGTGGGATTGCCGGCGTGGTGGTGCAACTTGCGGGCGCAGAATTTACGAAAGTCGAAGTCGACGGCGAACGGCTGATTGCGCGTGGCGGAGCGCGGTTGCGGAGCATCGTTAATTTGGCGAAGCAGCATGAGCTTGGCGGATTTGAATTTCTGGAAGGCATCCCAGGCTCGCTTGGCGGTGCGTTGCGGATGAATGCCGGCGCGATGGGCCAGCAGACGTTCGACGTGGTCGAGTGGGTTCGCTACGTGAGTCTGACCGGTGAAATTTATGATGCTGCGGCGCAGACTTTGCCGGTGAATTACCGGAGTTGTCCGTTGTTTGCGAATCACGTGGTGCTGTCGGCGATTTTGCGCGGGCAGAAGACAACGCGGGCAGAGATTGATGCGCGACTCCGGCGATTTGAGGAAAAACGCTGGGCGAGTCAGCCGGCCAAGCCGAGCGCCGGTTGCGTGTTCAAGAATCCCGGCACGATTCCGGCCGGCAAGCTGATTGATGAGTTGGGCTTGAAAGGCACGGCGGTCGGCGGGGCGCGCGTGTCGGAGTTGCACGGCAATTTTATTGTCAACGAAGGCGGCGCGACGGCGGGTGACGTGTTGGCATTGATTGAGCAGATTCGGCAGCGCGTGCAGCAAGCGCGCGGAATTGAACTGGAACCGGAAGTCCAAATCCTTGGGAGGGAAGCATGAAAGATTTGCGCGTGGCGGTATTGATGGGCGGGCCATCGACGGAAGCCGAAGTCTCGCTGAAATCCGGCGCAATGGTGGTGGCGGCACTCCGCCAGACTGGCATGACAGTGTTACCGGTGGAAATTCATGGGACAACGGTCAACTTGCCGGCGGATGTGGATGTGGCGTTCATCGCGATGCATGGGACGTTTGGCGAGGACGGGCAGATCCAGCGGATTCTCGAAGACCACGGCGTGGCCTATACCGGTTCGGATCCCGGCGCGAGCGCGCGGGCGTTTGATAAGGTGCTGGCCAAGGAATGTTTTGTTGAAGCCGGCATTCCGACGCCGAAATCGGTGGTGTTTGACGGCGTGAACGTGCCGGAGGACTTGCACTGGCCATTGTTTGTGAAGCCGGCCCGGCAAGGGTCGAGCGTTGGGGTGAGTCGCGTGGATGATTTGGCGTCGTTGACGCAAGCGTATCACCAAGCCCGTCAATTCGATTCGCATGTTTTGGTGGAAGAATTTGTCCGCGGGCGCGAGTTCACGGTTGGAATTTTGGATGGCTCGGCGCTGCCGGTCGTGGAGATTCGCACCAAGCGCGAATTTTTCGACTATCAGGCCAAATATGCTGACGGTGCGACCGAGGAGATTTGTCCGGCGCCGTTGGAGGCCATGGTGGCGATGCGAGCCAAGATGTTTGCGCTGCGGGCGCATGAATGTTTGGGTTGCCGGGATTATTCGCGGGTGGATTTGATGATGAACAATGTGACCGGACGATTTTATGTGCTCGAAGTCAACACGCTGCCCGGGATGACGGCCAATAGTTTGTTGCCGAAAGCGGCGCGTGCCGCCGGGCTGGAGATGCCGGCGTTGTGCGCGCGGATGGTGAAACTGGCGTTGGCGCGGCGCCTGGAGGCAGTGGCAGCCTGATGATCAAGCTCAGTAATCGACGGCGCAAGCGCAACCAGTTTTTGCTGGATGTCAAAGTCCAGACCGAAGGCCGGCTCCGCAGCCGGGTGCGGTGGCTGACGGCCATCGCGGCGGTGATCGCGGTGACCGGGCTGACCGGCTATGGAATTTACCGGTTGGTGAAATACACTGCGGCGTGCTGCGTGTACGAAAATCCGCGGTTTGCCATCACGCAGGTGGTTGTTGAAAACGATGGGGGGCTGACGGCCCAACAGGTGATGGGGCTGGCCGGCGTGGCAGTCGGACAGAATATTTTGTCGATTGATCTCGCGCAGGTGCAGCGCAATTTGGAAGCGGTGCCAATTATCCGGTGCGTCGAAGTCCGGCGCGTGATGCCGGCGAAGTTATTCATTCGCATCAACGAGCGGATTGCGGTCGCGCGGTTGAAAGCAGCAGACTCGCAGTTATTTATCGACCGCGCCGGCATGGTGATGACGCCGCTGCGGCTCCGGGATGGCACGGTGGTGCAGCCGCAAGCGCCGGGCGCTTTGCCGGTGCTGACCGGCTTCTTGCCGGCGGATGTGCGCGTCGGCAAACAGGTGCAAACCGAACAGGTCTACCGGGCGTTGGAATTGCTCGACAAGGTGCAGCAGGCCGCGGCCGGTTCGATGATGGAAATCGCCACGGTGGATATTTCCAAGCCACGCCATCTGACGTTGACGACCAAGCAAAATACGCAGGTGAAATTTGACGTGACCGGGTTTCAACAACAAATGCGCCGCCTCAGCGCCATCATGACCTGGGCGGCGCAACGGCAAAAGCTGGTGGCGGCTGTGGATTTGACCGTGGCACGCGGGGTGCCGGTCGCGTTTGCGAATTGAGGGAGAAAACTATGTTGGCAAAAGATCGAATCATCGTGGGGTTGGAAGTCGGCACGTCCAAGGTCTGCGCCGTGGTCGGCGAAGTCGTGGACGGTGGAAACATTTTGATCATCGGCGTGGGGCAGGTGGCGTCCGAAGGCGTGCGCAAAGGCGAGATCGTCAACATGGAAGCCGCCACACAAAACATTCACGACGCGCTGATTCAGGCGGAAGAGAGCGCCGACGTCGAGATCCGCAACGTCTACGCCAGCGTGACCGGTGGCCATCTCCGCTGTTTCAATAACCGCGGCAGCGTCGCCGTCACCAGCGAGGACCGCGAGATCACCGAAGACGAAGTCCGCAACGTGATGCTCAACGCCAAGGCCGTCAACATCCCGATGGACCACGTGGTGCTCCACGCCATCCGCCAACGGTTCTACGTGGACGGCGCCGACGGCATCCAGACACCGCTGGGCATGATCGGCGCAAAACTCGAAGCCGATGTGCATGTGATCCACGGCATCAAGACCCGGTTGCAAAACACGATCCGCTGCATCAAACAAGTCCCGCTTGATGTCGCCAACATCGCCGTCAGCAGCCTCGCCTCCGCGCTGGCCGTGCTCACGACGGAACATCAGCAACTCGGCGCCGTGGTCATCGACATGGGCGGCGGCACGACCGACTACATTGTTTACCGCGACGGCACGATCCAACACACCGGCGTCATTGCCGTCGGCGGCGATCACATCACCAACGACATCGCGACCGGCCTGAAAATCCCGATGAACCGCGCCGACGCTTTGAAAATCGAGCACGGCACGTTGGATGCGCTGGACGTTGATGAGACCATCAACCTGAAACGCGAAGTCGGCTTGCCGGACCGCGAAGTTTCGAAACAACAACTCGGCCGGATCATGAGCCTGCGCGTTGAGGAAACGCTCAACTTCATCAAACAAGACCTCGACAAACACAAGCTGACCGATTACCTCGGCGCGGGCGTGTTCATTACCGGCGGCTGCGCGCGATTGCGCGGCATGGAACGGCTGGCGACGACCATCTTCGGCTTGCCGGTGCACATCGGCCACAGCCACACCGTCAACGGCCCGACCGCGACCATCGAAAGCCCCGAGTATTCCACCACCATCGGGCTCATCCGCTATGCCCAAGGTTCGCAGCGCGACCAGCACCGTGAGCCCACGCCGATCCAACGGGTCACGCATACGTTTCATACAATTGTCAGTCGTGTTCGCGCGCTGATGTGAGGAGAAAATTATGACACCGCTTCGCAAAGCTACTGAATCAAACGACAGCCCGGCGCGCGCCCGCCTCAAGGTGATCGGCGTGGGCGGCGCCGGTTGCAATGCCGTCGGCCAAATTGCCGGCGCAATTTCCGGCAACGCCCAGCATCCGCTGGCCGGGATCGAACTGGTCGCTGTCAACACCGACACGCAGGCGCTCGCCGGGATTACCGGCGCGGAGAAACTGCAAATCGGCTCAGTCATCACGCACGGCCTCGGCACGGGCGGCGATGTGGAACTCGGCTTGCGCGCCGCCCAGCAGGACGCGGAACGGCTGGAAGCCGTCGCGCAAAATACCGGGATTGTTTTCGTCGTGGCCGGCCTCGGTGGCGGCACCGGCACCGGCGCGGCGCCGGTCGTGGCGCGCGCAGCGAAAGAGCAGGGGGCCTTGGTGCTCGCGTTTGTGATGTTGCCATTTGTGTTTGAAGGCACCCGGCGCCGGCAACAAGCCATTGCCGGCTTGGAACAGCTCAAGGCCCAAGCCGACGCCGTCATCTGCATCCCCAACGACAAATTATTCAAGGTCGTCGGCGACAAAGCGACCGCGCTCGACGCGTTCCAGCGCGGCAACGAGCTGGTCGCGACCGGCGTCCAGGCGTTCTGGCAACTGCTGGCCCGCAAAGGCTTGATCAATGTGGACTTTGCCGACCTCCGCAACGCCCTCGGCTCCAAACACAGCGACGGCATTTTCAGTTTCGGCACCGCCACCGGCAAGGACAAGTCGCGGGACGCCGTCAAGGCCCTCATGGAAAACCCGCTCTTCGATGGCGGCGATGTGTTGGGCAAGGCGGAAACAGTTTTAATCAGCGTGCTCGGCGGCCCGGACATGACGCTGGCCGACGTCCAGCATGCCGTCGAACCAATTTCGCGCGCGGCCTCGCGCGGGCAAGTGACCATGGGCGCGGCAATTGATGAAGCGCATGCCGACCGGCTGACCATTACCGTGATTGCCACCGTCAATGTTATGGCACGCCGCGCGGTTCAAACGCCGGCCTTGCCCCGGCACGCGGTTGAAACCCAGAGTCCGGCAAGTCCATCGTCGGTCAGTGCGCCGGCAACGCCGCCGGCCAAGCCAGCGACCAGTAAGAAAGAGTCGCAATCAAAACAGGAGACCATGCAGCTGGATAACATCTCCCGGGGCCGGTTTGAAAAGAGCGAGCCCACGTTGTACAACGGCGAAGACCTCGATGTGCCCACCTACATCCGGCGCGGCATCAGTTTGAAGCGGTAACGCGCCGGTTGGCCGATCACCGGGCGTTGTTGGTCAAGCGCAATTGCTGTTCGGACGATGACATTTCGTGTTCGGACGATGCCCGGACCTGTTCGGATGACCGCATTCCGCGTTCGGATGGTCGCATTTCTTGTTCGGATGAGGGTATTTCCTGTTCGGATGACCGTATTTCGCGTTCGGATGACCGTATTTCGTGTTCGGACGATGCCCGGACCTGTTCGGACGACCGCATTTCGTGTTCGGACGGGGGTAAGCGCATGTCGAACGAGCTAATTTGCAAGTATTTGCGCAATTTGGGCGTTTTGGAGGTGGATTTCGGGCAATTTGACGCGAAAATCTGAGGTTGGGCGCCCAAGATTATTTTTCTTGAGCTAGTCGGGCCGATTTGCGACAACATTCTGCGGTTACGGAGAAGTCATACTGCTTCTCCGCATGGAACTAAAACGCTTAACTACTCATTGGAGAGACTGGAGAGACCATGGAAGACAAGTACGTCCGTCAGCTCGACCGAGATATCCGCGTCGTGGATTTTTCCGACGCCAACGCCACCGAAGTCACCGGCACCGATGCCGCCGTGCACCTCGGCAAACTCAAACCCCTCGTCGTGCAACTCACCAAGGCCAAAGCCAGTCAAGGCGGTGGCAGCGCCGATGCCCGCGCCGTGTTGATCGAAGGCTTGCTGCTCGACATCCGCCTGATCCACCGCACCGCCCACGTCATCGCGCAGGACGTGCTCGGGTTTGAAGGCTTCTTCCCCGCCACGCCGGCAATGAACCCGGAAGCCGTCCTCACCACCACCGACACGATCCTCGGCAACCTCATTGTGGACCCGGCGGACGACCCGGCCACGCAAGCCGCGAAGACCGACCGGATCGCGAAGTTTGTCGCGCACGGCATGGACGCTGATTTTGCGACCCAACTCCAAACCCACCGCGGCCAGATCGACACCGTGAAAACGACCGAAGACAATCTCGACAGCGTCGGCCACGAGAATACCGGCGCGATCCCGGGCGTGGTGAGCAACGCCATCATCGAGTGCAACTACCTCGACGCGATCTACCAGAACAAATTCAAGAACCGGCCCGACAAACTCGCCGCGTGGCTGATCGCCAACCACGTCGAACGCGCCCCCGTCTCCGCCGCCACCAAGGCCAAGCAAATGGCCAAGAAAGCCGCGAAGAAGACCGGCGGCACGACCAAGCCAACGGCGTAACTGTGGCCACAACTCCGCTTGCCTATCGCGCCGGCAAAAGACAAATGGGTTTGTCTTTTGTCCGGCCGATAGTCAGACCGCAGGTCAGGCTTAACTGCCACTCCGTGAACCAGAACCAAGCGTACCGGCTCATTTGTCTTTTGCCGCTGACTTTGTCCCATTACTAATGATAGGCTACAGGCATGGCCAATATCCGCATTCGCCGATTTAGGTCTGCATCACCAGAGGGATGGGAGATGGATTGTTTCGTGATACCGAGCGATGAGACCAGCGGTGAGCTGGTTCATTTCAAGCCAAATCAGGCGATTGATTTTAGGGACAAGTTTGAGCCCGGTCTGTTTGTGGCTTTGGATGAGCTTCTCGCTGTCATGCCCCCGGATGCTTCCGTTCCCGATGGCGAGGCCAGAATGGTCATTGGTCGGCGGAGAGATGAGAAGACAGTGCATTACTACACTTTTTCTGGCCGTGACACATACCCACCGGCATCTCCTGCTGTGCGGATTTGGGAGTTAGTAGAAATGGTCTTTCAGAAGAGGCTGAGCGAGGGTCGCGCTCCGTGAACACGTGGCCTATCCATTCAGTGCAGCGAACGCCGCGCAAGCGCGGCGTCGCTGACTTTTATCGTTCGGCAAAAATATGAGCGAGCAACTTTCGACGAAGGCGGGGTGGATGAGGACTGTTTGGCGGATAAGCATCGTTGCCAGTTGCCTTCTCCCTGCGGGATTTATACTCAGTCTGGCAGCTTTTCGCTCGCTCTGGAAATTATGGCTGTTCGTTGTTTTGATTCTGAGTCCCCCTGCCTTTCCCATCATCATCGCCGGTTTTGTTATGACGGTGCGGGAGCGTTTCGCTCCTCGCAACGTATGGCTTCTTGTGCTCCAAGCTACAGGTATTCTGCTCACAGGTTTTTCGTTATTCTTCTGGATGAAAGTTGCCCTCTTTCATGGACCACTAGGATGAACCAATTGCCGAACCATCCGATGAGCCGAACGCGGCCACGACACCGCGTCGGCTATCTTGAGCGATAGAAGAACGACGAATGCGACGCCTTATTTTCATCTGTATTCTTCTCGCCTGTGGTTGCGGAGCACAGACCTCGGGCCTGCATTCGTCGCAGATTCCCTTTCATCGTTGGCTACCACACGCCTACTACGATCAAGCATCTGCTTCCATTCAGGCGTTGCATCCCGGCCACGAGACACTGGTGCGTGTACGTTTTGCACAGGTCGGTGGTCGTGCAGTCTGCGTTTATGCGTATGCCATGACGGCGGGCGATCAGCGTGTGCAGGTTGATGGCTGTGTCGTGGAGGGCGGTACTGCTCGCGTTCTGTCCGGGCAGACTTCGCGGCAGTCTCTAGGGCGCACACTCAAGCTTGCATTTGGGACTGATTTTGCAGAGGCTTCTATCCATGCAGTCGAGCGAACCGCGAGCCAGCCGACCGGCCGGGTTGCCGGCGTCGGCGTCAGGGGCGGCTGGCTCGCGTTCGCTCACTTTTATCGATAGACATAGAGCGTAAATGCAACCAATAAGCTATATCATGTTAGCCACCCCACTCGGCGGTCGGCAGTTTGGGGATGAAAATCCGGTCATCACATCCATTTCTCATTGGCTCGGTCCCTTGTTGCTTTTTTCGGTATTCGCCTTTATTCCCTGTGGCCCCTTGAACTATGAGCGCGTCGGAGTATTGGGTTATCTTCAGTTGGCAGTTCTCGCCGGTATTACTTATCTTGCGTGGGTCATTCTATCGCGCCGTAGGGCCAGACCGGGTGTCAGATTTGCGCTGACTTGCCTTGCGTATGCTGTTTCCTGTGTCACAACCAATGTCATATTCATATTCGTCATTAACAGATGAGACGGTCTATCCATGCAGTCGAGCGAACCGCGAGCCCGCCGACCGGCCGGGTTGCCGGCGGCGGCGTCAGGGGCGGCTGGCTCGCGTTCGCTTACTTTTATCGTTAGGCGGAAGAAAGGAATTTATTTTATGGATGCGCAGACAAATAAAAAGTGTTCCAATAGGTTGCTCTGGATAATGATCATCGTTGCTGTCATCTTTTTCGTCATCGCAGCGGCTTGTGAGATTAAGGCGGCTTCCTCCAGTCGTAGCCGATCAGAAGTTATGAGACACCTTCTTTCGGAAACATCAGTTACACCGGATAGGATTCGGGAAAGCGTTGCTAATATAATACGGGACAAAGGCGAGACGGAGTGGTATCAGCACGCCGGACTTGTGTTTGCCATTTTGGGAGTCGCTTCACTTTCCCTCGGCATTGGGTTCAACAGGAGCAAGTGATAAGACCCAACCATACGATGAGCCTAACGGGGCTTCGCCCCGTCGGCTATCTTGAGCGTTGAACACACATGACAGAGGAACATCATCACAACGAGTACCATCATCTGCGGCCGGCCGACATTTACCGGCTGCGCGCCGATCTCGACGCGGCCACGCAACCGGTACCAACCGGGCCGACCGCTGATGTTTACCGGATTGCCGGCTACACTCCCGAACTCATCGGCACGAAGAAACCGGAGTGTCTGCCGATGATGGCCCGGTATAATTCGGGATTGAAATGGCCGGACCCGAATAATCCGTTGCCGACTGATTTCCTTTGGGGCGGCGGCGTCCGCGCCGGTCTGCCGTGGGATGGCACGTTTTACCGGGACGTGACCCGCTATCCCGCCGGTGGCCAACTCTTCTGGAGTCCTTACCTGAAACCCGGCAGCGGGCCGGGGTTGAAGAACGGGTACTGGTTCAACTTCGGCAAAGGCTTCTGCCATCTCGCCAACGATGATTTCTCCCAGATGTTGACCGGCGCTGCGCCACGGATTTGTTACGAAGCCGGCCAGTGGAAACTGGTGATCGACGCGACGGCGCACGTTACCGCCGAAGTGGTCAACGTCTGGACCGGCACGAAGGCCGGCGGCAATGATCCGGTCGGCGTGTACACCAGAATTGCCGGCTGCGATCCGCTGGCGACGTTGGCAGTCGAAGCCGGGTAGTGCATTGCTATGCGGCCGGTGCCGGGGTATGGTTTGGGCGTAATGGAGGAAGATTATGAAAACTCTGATTGGTTGGTTATGTTTGGTGGTTGTGGGCGGGTTGTTGGCGTTGCCGGTCTTGGCGCAAGATGAAGCGCAACCGGCCCCGCAACCGGTGAAGATGTGCTGCGCGCAACCGCAAGGCATGGCAGCACCGGCAGCACGGGGTTGTCCGATGTGCCCGGCGTGCCGGCATTTGCTGCGCTGCGTGTTGTCCATTCTCGCGGTGATTCATGTGATGCTGGCGGTGTGGGTGTACACCGATATTAAGAAACGCGGTGAAGGCCACGGGATCTTTATCGTGCTGGCGTTGCTCGGTGGGATCCCGGCAACCATTCTCTATGCGCTGGTGCGCATCGGAGACAAGAAGGCGTAGCAGTGTTAATGTCCGGCGGGTATGGAAACACTCGCCAAAACCTTGAGTGAGTTGACGCAGCCCGGTGCGCTTTATGAGAAGCTGCCGGATAACCGGCTGCGCTGTTATGCCTGCGGCCACCGGTGCCTGATTCTGGACGGGCACGACGGGATTTGCCGGGTGCGCTTCAATCGGGGCGGGACA
>Ga0118677_10005535_pt1 | contig 22044 bp, 18 predicted proteins | sample AliMusrvi5mmetaG_FD_86154 | JGI IMG/M metagenome (GOLD analysis project Ga0118677, IMG submission 86154)
CGGTTATGGTGGCGGCGAGGAAAGCCATAGAGAGGCAAGAGGCGAAGGTGAGTCGGCGGCGGGTGGATTGATTCATTGTTTCAGCCTCATGGGCAGGCGTATTCCCTGCTGTTAGTGAGATGCCTTCTACCAGCGAAGACATATTTGAAGATCCCTATAAATACAACCCGAATCCTCAACTAAAGTTGACCCCCCGCCCTGCGTCCTGCAGCTAACGTCTTCTTGTCACTTCGGTAGACTGGTTGTATGGCGACGGCGGTCGAGATCGTTACAACCCTGCTCACTGTGGGCGGAATGGTCTATATGCTGCTTGCGCTGTGGGGGGCGCGGGACTTCACGCATACTTGCCGCCGGTTTGCCGCCGCCCAGGCCAACGCGCCGGGCTTTGCGCCGGATGTCACCATTCTGAAGCCGGTGAAGGGAGTCGATGCGCGGATGTATGCGGGGCTGGCTAGCCACTGCCGGCAGCAGTATGCGGGCCGCTTCGAGATCCTCTTTGGAGTCAGCAGCGCGGACGATCCCGCCGTGGAAGAGATCAGCCGGCTGCAGCGGGAGTTTCCCAAGTGCGACATTCGCCTGATCGTATGCCTTCAGCGGCTCGGCACATCGGGCAAGGTCAGCAACCTCCTACAGATGTTGCCTGAGGCAAAGTACCCGTACATCCTCATTAACGACAGCGATATCCGTGTCTCGCCCAGGTATCTGACGCGCGTGATGGCGTACTTCGGCAATCCTAAGGTGGGCATGGTGACGGCGCTTTTTCTGGGACGAACGGCGACGCAAGGTCCGGCGCTGACGCTGTGGGCACGGCTGGAGACGCTGGCCATCTCCACCGACTTTGCGCCGGGCGTACTGGCGGCACGCAGGCTGGAGGGTGGAGTCCACTTCGGGTTGGGTGCGACTCTGGCGATGTCGCGCGAGGCGCTCACCCGCGCTGGTGGCCTGGAGCCGCTGGTCGATTCCCTGGCCGACGACAACGAGATGGGCTTGCGAATCGAGCGTGCGGGTTATCGCATCGAGCTCTGCGGCGAGGTAGTGGAGACAACGGTGCCGGCCTATTGCGTGCGGGATTTTTGTGAGCATCAGATTCGCTGGGCGCGAACCCTGCGCGACGCGCGGCGATGGGGCTACCTGGGCCTGGGCGTCACCTACTGCATTCCCTGGGCGGTGCTAAACTGCGTGGCCAGCGGGTTTGCGTTGTGGAGCTTTAGCCTGCTGAGCCTGGTGGTGCTGGCGCGGGTCGCGGTCGCACTGTCAGTCGGCGTCGGAGTGCTGGGCGACGATCAGGTGCTGCGCGATATATGGCTGCTGCCGCTGCGCGACTTCATTGGGGTCGGCTTCTGGGCCTGGAGTTTCGCCTCCGACACTGTGGTGTGGCGCGGCGAGCGCTTCCGGCTGCACAACGGAAAGATTTCGCGGGTGGGTTGAGACGGCGAGTTAGCGAGTTAGCGGCAGACTATATGTGTTTGCTTCTGCATTACTGACTTGCCATTTTACTGACTGACTAACTTGCCGACTTGCTGACTCGCTGCACCTTCGTTGCTGACGATCACTTTGCCGCCGGATTTGGCGATGACATACACCGGGCCGGGCAGCGTGGGCAGCGGGCTGGGCTGGTTGGCCAGGTCTTGCCACAGGAAGATGCGCTGCGGGCCGGGCCATTTCTCGGCCAGCGATTGCGGCGTCTCAAAGATCGCGGGCGCATCCGGGAAGAAGCTGCCGTACCAGAGGTTGGAGCTGCGGCCTTCGAGAATATGCAGATCGTCTCGATGGAGATAGAAGCCAAGTGTGCTGGCAAATTCGTACTCCTGATGGATGACAATGAGGTCGTCCGTACGAAGCAGTGGCGCAATCGCGGCTGCGAGTTGTTGCGAGCTGAGTACCGGCGCAAAGGTCTGTAGGGCGACGTGCGCCGCCAGCAAAAATCCAAAGGCTCCAGCGGCGAGAGCGAGGGTTGCGGCGTGGGCGCGGTTCTTTTTCCGCAGGATGAAAGCACTGAGCGTCCCAAGCAAGAGCGCGGCGGCGGCCAGCGCGAGAGGGAACCGGAACAGACCGAGAGCTTGCGCGTTCAGGTCGAGGAAGTGGCCCATGCTGAGCGCGTAGTCGGATGGGTGCTGTTGCAACAGTTGCGCAAGATCGGTGTTGGGCGACGGCGCGCTGGAGTGCAGTAGGAAGAAAATCGCCGCCGCGGCGAAGATCGATCCGAGTGCAAGCAGAACGGCAGTCGCGCGCATATTGGCGCGGCGGATTCGCGTTGTGGTTGGTTCTTCTGCATGGCGCTCGTCCAATACTAACCATCCTGCGATCAGGATCGCGAGAGCCGGCAGCGTAGGCAGCACGTAGTACTCCTGCCGCGTGGAAAAGCTGAAGAAGAGCAGCGGAACCGCCGCCCAAAGCACGAGCAGCAGGCGCGTCTTCTGCTGCGCAGTGAATGTGCGGGCGCGCGGTGCATTGCGCCAACTCGCCGAGCGCAGGGGAAGCGCGCCTGCTACAGCATGAAAGATGTAGGCCGACCACGGCATCAGCCACACCAGGCACAGCCCCCAGAAGAGCCACAGCGGAACCGTGTCGTAGTCGTGCGGAACACGCAGGTTCAGATAGCGCAGAAGCTGCTCATTGACGAAGTAGAACCAGAGCCAGCCATGCACGTTTCCCTGCGTCGGCAGCGGCACTGTGAGGCGTCCATGCGCGAACGTCAGCCCACCGGTATGGCCCTGCGCCGGATTCGCCACTGCGACGAGAATGTGCCACGGTGCGGCGATCGTGAGGAAGACAACCTTGCGCGCAATGGGATGAAGCTGCAGCATGCGCGCGGCGGCGCCTCTCCAACCTCGCGTAACGATCAGATATACGGCGACGATGCCTGCTGGAAAGACCACGCCGATCAGTCCCTTGGTCAGTACGCCCAGCGCGCAACACGCGGCGAAGATGCAGGTCAGCCACAGGCTCGGGCGCTCTTGCTGGTCTGGCTGCTCAGTCAGCCAGAACGCAGCCATCGCCAGGGTGAGCCAGAGGCAGAGCATCGCGTCGGGCAGCAGGATACGAGTGAAGAGGAAGACTCCAAAGCTGGAGAGCAGGATCAGCGCGGCGTAGAGGCCGGCGCGCGAGTTGCGGAAGGCTTGCCGTGCGAACATCTCCACCACGAAGGCGAGCGCCAGAACACTGAGCGCTATCGGAATGCGTGCGGCAAAGGCGCTTACGCCGAAGAGCTTGAAGCTGGCCGCCATCGACCAGTAGAGCAACGGCGCCTTCTCCAGATAACGAATGCCGTTTGCGTATAGAGTGACCCAGTCGTGGCGCAGCAGCATCTCGCGCGCAACTTCGGCATGTACCGAATCGGCATCGTCCAGCAGGGCGGGAGTGAACAGCGTGAAGCTGGCGTAAAAAACGATCCACAGCGCAAGCAGGACAAATGTATTGGCCAGCGGTCGCTTCGGAATGGAGGGAGCGGGCTGCATGGGTGATCTGCGCGGTAGCACAACGCCAATTATCGAGCTTCCGTTCTGCGACCTCGTTCAGGCGAGGGAGGTGTCTTCGTCGATGGCGAGCTGGTCGGCACAGATGTAGAGTGCCTCTCCGAGCTTTTTGAAGTCGAGCTTACACTGCGTGGAGTAGTTGTTTCGGTCGGCGTGGCGGAACAGTTCATTCCAGATATTCTGCGCCTGCCACAGGTTGACGTCGAAGGGCATGGTGCGCAGCGCGAGAGCGATGGCCAACGCGCTACGGATGGCCGACTCGGGCGGCTGGCCCAGGTTGACGGCGTCCTCAATCTGCACCATGGCGCGTTTGATGCGTTTGTCCGCCGCGAAGCTCAGCGCCGCGCTGTCCAGGGCGACGTGGTCCGTGGTGGCGCGCAGAAAGAGTGCCCGCACCTCGCTGGCGTCGAAGGGTTCTGCCTCGATGGCGCGGCGCAGGCTTGCGTTGATGGCGAAGTTGGCGGCGATGGCCAGTGCGGGCGGCGCGGCCATGCCCGACTCAGTCAGAAAGTGCAACAGCGATGCATGATCTTCGTAGATGCTGCGCAGCGAGTCTTCCATCTCCGCCAGCGTCTGGTTCAGGATGGTGCGCAGAATGCGCTGCTGCTCGTCGGCAAACAGCGAGGTAAGCGAGTAGGAAATTGTGCCGAAGAAATGGTCGATGAGGCGGATCACCTCGGGAAGATTGGCGCGTTGGATTGCTTTGCGCACGTTGTTGGAGAATGCGGTAAACGCCGCTCCATTCTCCGGGCCGTCGGTGGAGTAGTGGCGCACCGCCGCGGACAGGTTCTGATCGCCCAGGTGCAGTACCGCGAAACATATCTCCTCGTTCTCCTCGGTGATGCGCGAGCGCAGATGCGCCCGGCCGAGGGCGACCTTGCCGCGTCCGGAGTTGAAGCTCTCGTACGAGTCGCGATGCAGGTCGAAGCAGAAGAGTTGACTGTCTTCGGGATAGCTGCGAAAGATGGAGCTGATGGCATAGTGCGCGCCCACCTGCTCCAGTCCAATGCGCAGCCCGGTGACAAAGCGGCGGTATACTTTGGCGCCGTCCCCCATCTCCGGCAGGTTGGATTTGGCGCGCGACAGAATCTCCAGGAAGCGTTCTTCCAGCGTAGCGGCGGCGGGGCCAAAGAGCTTGCCCGCTAACTGCATCACGCGTCCCGCGTAGGCCATCACCTGTAGGGTCTCAATGCCGGAGATGTCATCGAAGAACCAGCCGCAACTGGTGTACATCAACTGGGCGTGGCGCTCCATCTCCAACAACTCCAGCAGCGTGGTGCGCTCTTCGGCAGTGATGGGACGCTTGGCGTGCCGGTCGAAGAAGGCCGCCACCGATTCGGGAGAACGATCGAGCACAATTTCGATGTAGGCATCGCGCGCGCTCCACATGTCGATCAGCAGTGGGTCTGCCAACTCTTCGGCCAGTGGTATGGTGGCGTCGCGCAGATAGTCGAGCGCCTCGCGCAGGGGCGTGCGCCACTGCTGGCTGGTGCCGGGCTTGCCGCTGTTGCATCCACAGTTGCTGCGCCAGCGCTCCACCCCATGCACGCAACTCCAGGAGGTGTTCTCCACCACCTCGGCCTCCCACTGCGGCGGAAATCTTTCCAGAAACTCACCATAGTTGGTCAGCTTGGCGTGCCCTTTGTCCTCGATCCATTGCATGGCATACGACAGCGCCATCTCTCCGTACTTGTGGTGGTGGCCATAGCTCTCGCCATCGGTGGCGACGTGCGATAGCTGCACCCGGTTGGGCGAGTTGGGCGACGGCGCGTGGAAGCCGTCCAGCAGGCGGCTGCCGAAGGCCTCGCCGCTGTTCAGCAGGCCCTCGAAGGCGATGGAGCGCGAGGCGGGGCCGTCATAGAAGAAGACCGCGATCTGTCTTCCCTCGTCCAGCTTCACCATATAGGGCTGGGTGGTATCAACGGTGGCATTTGCGGTGGGAAGCCAGTTGTCCGTTGCCAGCGGACGAACCCGCGCGCATTGATGCGGCGCCAGAATGGTGAACTTGATACCTTCGGCGGCCATCAGGTCCAGCACTTCACGGTTGACCGCGGTCTCCGCCAGCCACATGCCTTCCGGCCGGCGGCCGAAACGGTGTCTGAAATCGGCGATACCCCAGCGGATCTGCGTGATGGCATCGCGCCGGTTGGCCAGCGGCAGAATCACGTGGTTGTACACCTGCGCGATCGCAGAGCCGTGGCCACTGTAGCGCTGCGCGCTGCTGCGGTCGGCGTCCAGGATGGTGCGATAGGTCCGCGGAGTCTTCTCCGCCATCCACTTCAGCAGGGTGGGGCCGAAGTTGTAGCTCATGCGCGCGTAGTTGTTCACAATGCGCACGATCTCGCCCTTGCGGTTGGTGATCCTCGAAGCGCCGTTGGGCGCGTAACACTCCGCCTCGATCCGCTCGTTCCAGTCGTGGTACGGCGCGGCCGATTCCTCCACCTCCACCGTCTCCAGCCAGGGATTCTCGCGTGGCGGCTGGTAGAAGTGGCCATGCACGCAGACGTACCGCTGGGTCTGTACGGATGAGGATGCTGTGAGATTCACATCTTGCTGGGAGCTTCGAGACTTCACCATGGAATTATAGGAGGCTTCCGCGCCAAGCGCTTTCTCGCAGCGAGTGCCAAAAATTTGCTCTTGACGTCCAGACGTCACTGACTTATGGTTGCAGAATGAGCTTTGCTCCTGGACAGGTAAGAGATTCGATTGTTGGATATCTCGAGGGTACGGGAAGCGCCTCGCTGGATCAGATCTACAGCTTCGTCTCTCGTGAGTTGGGAGAGGTTCCTGCGTCCTCGGTTCGTTCATACCTGAACCTGAACTGTCCAGAAAAATTTACGCGGCTTGAGACGGGCCGGTACGCGCTGGCGTCCGATGCTATGCCGCGGGCGAATGGACACGCTCATGCGCCCGGGCGGCGGATTGGGCAGAGCACGCTTTATGTTGCCGACTGTATGAGTTGGCTTGCTGGACGGGATGAGAACAGCGTGCATGCAATCGTGACTGATCCGCCATACGGGTTGCATGAATACACAGCCAAGGAACAAAGCAAACTTCGTGCCGGCAAAGGCGGTGTCTGGCGGATACCGCCGTCTTTCGACGGCCACCAGAGGTCACCTCTGCCGCGCTTCACTGTTCTGACCGACGATGACCGTGCTGCGTTGCAGGTTTTCTTCAAGACATGGGCAAGGCTGCTCTATCGAGTAGTTGTCCCCGGCGGCAATGTGGCTGTGGCTAGCAATCCGCTGTTGTCGCATCTGGTCTCCAACGCCCTGGCTAGTGGCGGCTTTGAGGTGAGGGGCTCGATTGTCCGGCTCACGATGACGATGCGTGGCGGGGATAGGCCTAAGAATGCCCACGAGGAGTTCAGTGGCGTGAGCGTGATGCCCCGATCCATGTGGGAGCCTTGGGTGATTGCGAGAAAGCCGCTGGAAGGGCGTGTCCAGGACAATTTGCGAGTGTGGAAGACGGGTGGGTGGCGAAGAATTTCGCACGACAGGCCATTTGGGGATGTGATCCGGTCGAGTCCTGCGACGCAAAGGGAACGTAGAATCGCCAACCATCCTTCACTGAAGCCGCAATCTTTTTTGCGGCAGGTCGTCTATGCTGCTCTTGCCCTTGGAGAGGGAACAGTTCTCGATCCGTTTGCGGGGTCGGGTTCGACGCTGGCGGCTTGCAATGCGGTGGGGTACCCCAGCATCGGGGTAGAAAAAGACCCGCTTTACGCAGAGATGGCGGAGCGAGCGATTGAACCGCTAAGCCGACTCCAACTTATAGATCCAGTTGGCCCGCAGCTTTTTGATGCCTTCCCGGTCTAGGGTGGCGGTTCTGGTCCCTAATTCTCCACGCGGATTCTTTCGGAAGTCCTCCACCCCGACGTGGGACAGATAGACCTCGGCAAATCGCATGGAGTGACGGCTTTGGGCTGGTTCCGAGGCGGAATCGACTTCATAGACAAAGACGCGCATCCACTGGTTGCGTCCGCCGTGCGTGTCGACTGCGCCGCCCTTCTTCCGAGTGGTTTTAATTTCGACGCCCTCTTCGGCGGCCTTGGCGCTATTGTTCGGATACTTGCCACCGAGCAGGAGGTCAGGATGGCCGTTGTGGTAGCAGTTCTGGACCAGTGTTCTGGAATGCCTGGCGACGCTGGCCGTCAGCATATCCGACAGAAGTCCGGACATGTTTGCAGGACGAAGGAGGTCGTCCAGCCGCGGGAGTCCGCGCTCCAGGAAGAAATTGTTTACGTCGAAGAAGAAGTCGTAAACGTCTTCCATTGCAATCTGGAAATCGTCCAGCCGCAGAGAGTACGGTAGAGTCGCTCCTTGATTGAACCGCGCCGTATCCACTTTCTCGCGTACTTGCATACTCCTCCTAGGAAGACGACTCAAGAGTACCGGAATTCTATACGAAGTCCTTTTCTTAATTTGAAGGTGAAGCGATGGCGATCAGGGCTTTGCGGAGGGGAGGGCCATTGCTTTGCCGTTGGCCAGGTCGCAGACGCGCCACAGATACCAGCTTGCCACCGAACACCACGGATGCCATTTCTTTGCGCGCTTCTCCATCTCCGCGGGCTTGGGCAGATCGGCGGGTGTGACTTTATCCGTTGGCTTTAGCTTGCCGAATGTCAGTGCAAAGCCCTTGCGCACGCCGTAGTCGCTTACCGGTAGAACGTCGGGACGGCCAAGCCGGAAGATCAACAGCATCTCCACCGTCCAGCGCCCGATGCCGCGTACTTGCGTCAGATGCTCGATGATTGCCTCGTCCGTCATGCGCCGGATGCGGGCCAGGGTGGGGACTGTGCCGTCGACCGTCTTCGCCGCAAGGTCGCGCAGCGCCAGGCTCTTGTTGTGCGATAAACCGGCGGCGCGCAGTTGCTCGTTGGGGCAGTCGATCAAGTGCTGAGCAGAAGGGTGGATTGCCTGCCCATTCGATGCCGTGCCGCACAGCGGCGCAAAGCCTTCCAGCAGACGACGATGAATCGTAGCCGCAGCTTTGCCATGCAGTTGCTGGTAGACGATGCTCTCCACCAGCGCCTCAAACGGCGACTGCGAACTGGCAACGCGCAGCGTGAACGGCCCGGCGCGGGCGATCAGGCGAGCAAGTTTGGGGTCTGCGTCGCTCAGCTCGCGGCAGGCAAGTGCGGAGTCGTAGCGGGGAGGGCGCGGGCTTTGGTGCGGACGAGGCATCCCTAGACGGTATCGCAGCCAGCCACAGACTGTCTTCTGAGTCGCGCCTGCACCTCGCAGGCTCTCAATCTTCTGCCAGTTCGTCCGATTATCGGATATCGAAGTTAAAAATTCAGAGAGGAGTGGGCCGCTTCGCTTGGAAAGGTCATTTTCCCGCTGTTATACTCGATCTCGACGCGCCCCCTGAGTGTGACATCCATCACTGACAAAATTGCTGAACTATGATTTAGCCTCACTTCGCTCGCCAACCTTGCGCAATCCATACCTCGGCGCTGCAACCTCCGCCGGCTCCTTCGCTGCCTAACTGCAACCCCCTGAAAAAAATAGCTGAAACGAATCATTCCCCCAAAGCATCCATAGCTAACCACTCAGAAACGCTGAGGAGACTGGAAAGCACGCATGGCGCAGGTCTTTGATCGCACTTCGAACGCACTGGCACGGGCAAGTCTGGTGTTAACGGGCCTGATCGTCATTGTGCTAGGCGTTACGCTGGACCAGTTGCAGCGTTCCCCGTGGGTCACCCGGCAGGGACAGAGGGCGGACCAGCCGATTCCGTTCAGCCACAAGCATCATGTGGAAGGCCTCGGCCTGCAATGCCAGTACTGCCATACCTCGGTGGAGGTTTCCAGCTACGCGGGCATTCCGCCTACCAAGACCTGCATCAACTGCCACGCCCAGATTTGGACCAACGCCGCCCTGCTGCAACCGGTACGGGATAGTTGGGCTACCGGCGCATCCATCCAGTGGATCAAGGTGCATGACCTGCCCGACTACGTGTACTTCAACCATGAGATCCATGTAAACAAGGGGATCGGATGCGCCAGTTGCCATGGCCGCGTGGACCAGATGCCGTTGATGTATATGGAGAACACGCTGCAGATGGAGTGGTGCCTGAACTGTCATCGCAACCCGGCGGAGAATCTGCGGCCCACCAGCGAGATATACAACATGGCCTGGGCGGGACCCTCCACCAGCAAGCCCGTCTGGTGCGCGCCCACCGGCAAGGGTGACTCCGGAACCGGCCCCACCGCGCAGAGCGTGGCCTGCACCAGCAAGGACCCATCGGGCCAGGCAGGGCCTGAAGTTGCCATGCTGCAGGCGCAGTCGGGGATGAAGATGCCGCAGGCGGCTTCCGCCCAGACCGTTAGCGATGGCCCGCCCATGACTCCGATGATGCCGGCGAGCTATCAAAAGTTCACCAGCCAGGTTGACCTTGGCCGCTACCTCACCTCTCAGTACCACATCCGCCCACCCAACGAGCTCACCAGCTGCGAGACATGCCACCGATGAAGACGACAGGGAACAGGGAACTGAGCACAGGAACCGGCGCAGCGGAGCTGGTGACCACCATTGCACCGGCTGAATCGCGGCTGACGCTGGCCGAGGTGCGCGCCAAGCTCGATGGCAAGCAGGGCAAGCGCTTCTGGAAGAATCTGGATGAGCTGGCGGAGACGCCCGGCTTCCACGAGATGCTGCAGCGCGAATTTCCCCGCCAGGCCAGCGAATGGGTGGATGCAGTCAGCCGCCGCGGATTTCTTAAAGTGATGGGCGCGTCGCTTGCGCTGGCCGGTCTGTCAGGATGCACCAAGCAGCCCGACGAGCCGATCTTCCCCTATGTCAAGGCGCCCGAGGACCTCATCCTGGGCAAGCCCATGTACTTTGCCACCGCCTTCCCCTTCCCCACCGGCGCGATTCCCGTGCTGGTGAAGTCGGACGCATTCCGCCCCATCAAGGTGGACGGCAATCCCGACCACCCCATGTCAAGGGGCAAGTCCGACGCGTTTACCCAGGCCACACTGCTCGATCTCTACGATCCGGACCGCTCCAAGGAGGTTCGCCTCCGCGGGCAAACCAGCGAGTGGGCCGACTTCCAGAAGGCGTTTTCATCCGCCGTGAAGAAGTCCAACGGCGGCGCAGGGGTTTATTTCCTCAGCGAGACGATCACCTCGCCCACGCTGGCCGCGCAGTGGAAGCAGGTCCAGGCGAAGTATCCCCAGGCGAAGCTGATTCAGTGGGATCCGGTGAATCGCGACTCCGCGATGTCCACGTCCAAGGCGGCCTTCGGCAGCTACACCGACGCGCAGTACAAGCTGGAAAATGCCGAGGTAATCCTCTCGCTCGATGCAGACTTCCTCGGCGGCATCGCGCATCCGGGATTTTTGCCGCTGGCTGCCGCCTATGCCCAGCGCCATCGCTACGAAGCTGGCAAGCCGATGAACCGCATGTACGTCGTCGAGAGCATGGCGACTGTGACAGGTTTCAAGGCGGAACATCGGCTGGCGCTGAAGCCAGGCGATATTGAGAAGTTTGGGCTGGCGCTGGCAGGCGGTTCCAGCGCTGGGATCGCCGATCCCGAGCAACAGAAGTTCTTTACCTCCCTTCAAAAAGACCTCCAGACCAACGCAGGCAAGTGCGTGGTCATCCCCGGCGAGCAGGCTGCCTGGGAGGTTCACGTTGCGGCGTACGCGCTGAATGCAAAGCTGGGCAACGTCGGCAAGACGGTCGTCTACACCGACACCGTGAACCCCATGCCATCGGAGCAGGTTGCCGATCTCAAATCGCTGGTCGGCGATATAAATGCAGGCAAAGTGCAATGGCTGGTCATGCTGGGCGTCAATCCGCTCTACTCCGCGCCCGCCGATCTGGAGTTCGAGGCTGCATTCAATAAGGTCCCCAACACCGTCCACCTTGGCTCGCATGTGGACGAGACCGGCGCGGTCAGCGTGTGGCACATCAACAAGACACACTATCTGGAGAGCTGGTCCGATGCGCGCGCCTACGACGGAACCATCTCCATCATTCAGCCGATGATCGCGCCGCTATACGGCGGGCACAGCGCGCACGACGTGCTTCAGTCGCTGCTGGATAATCCGCAGGCCTCGGCCTTCGACGCGGTGCAGGCGAATGCCGCAACCTACATCCGGCCCCGTGCGGGCGAGGACTTCGCTGCGTCGTGGCGCCGCGCGCTGCACGATGGCTGGGTCGAGGGCACCGCCTTCACCCCCAAGCCGGGCCCAACCAACACAGCGCTTCCGGCTGCGAATACTACTGTTCCTGCCGCTCACGCGCCGCAGTCGGACACATTGCAGATTGCCTTCCGCCCCGATCCGTCGCTATACGACGGCCGCTTCGCCAACGTGGGCTGGCTGCAGGAGTTGCCCAAGCAGATCACAAACCTGAGTTGGGATAACGCCGCGCTGATGAGTCTGGCCACCATGGAGAGCCTCAAGCTAGAGCAGAGCGACGCAGTCGAGATCGAAGCGTATGGACGCAAGGTCATCGCGCCCGCGTTGATGGTGCCCGGTCATCCAGACGGCTCCATCACGGTGCATCTCGGATTTGGCCGCCGCGTGGAAGCGGGCCGCGTCGGCGCGGGAGTTGGCTTCAACGCATATCTTCTGCGCACGTCGGACCACCAGCACACCATCCGAGGCAAGCTCACCCGCACCGGCGGCATCTACGACATCTGCGTCACCAAGGTCGACACCATCGAGCATCGCGGTAGCTTCGCGCAGCAGGACCTCAACATGAAGGAGTCCGATAAGGAAGGCACCTACTCGTTGCCCGGCCACGAGGCGATGGAGCGCGCCATCATTCGCTACGCCACGCTGGCCGAGGTCAAGGCCAACCCCAACTTTGCCCACGAGAATGAAGGCGACATCAAGGGCGCGCTGATAGACAAAGTCGGATACTCCCCGCTGGGCGACAAGCCGGGCCACGACGAAAGCTTCTTCCCCGATGCATGGCGCTACGACCATAAAGACGTCTCGTCGCAGGCACTGCAGAACAAATGGGGCATGGCCATCGACCTCAACTCCTGCGTAGGCTGCAATGCCTGCATTGCAAGCTGCTACGCGGAGAACAACATTCCCGTGGTGGGCCGCCAGCAGGTTAAGATCGGTCGCAACATGCAGTGGATTCGCATCGATACCTACTTCGAGGGCGACCTCCATGCTCCGCGCGCGCACTTCCAGCCCATGGCCTGCCAGCACTGCGAGAATGCCGGATGCGAGCAGGTGTGCCCGGTGGGTGCCACGGTGCATACGCCCGAAGGCCTGAACACCATGGTCTACAACCGCTGCGTGGGTACGCGCTACTGCCAGAACAATTGCGTCTACAAGGTGCGGAGGTTCAACTTCCTGCTTTACTCGGACTTCGACACCGAGAGCCTGAAGCTGATGCGCAATCCCGATGTCAGTGTCCGTTCACGTGGCGTCATGGAGAAGTGCACCTACTGCGTGCAGCGCATCGAAGCGGCCAAGATCGCCGCCGACAAGGAGAATCGCGCGGTGCGCGACGGTGAGATTGTGACCGCGTGCCAACAGGCCTGCCCCACTTCGGCCATCAGCTTTGGCAACCTCAACGACCCGCAGAGTGAAGTATCGAAGCGCAAGGCCGCGGAGCGCGACTATCAAGTATTGGCGGACCTGAACTACCGTCCGCGCACAACCTACACGGCCGGCGTCATCAACCCAAACCCGGAGCTTGCATAGCATGGCGACGAAATCCCCCATCGACGATCCCAGGCTAGACTCGAGAACCGGCGAGTACGCGGTGATTGCGCCCGGACACACCTTCAAGTCCGTCACCCAGAAGATCGCCGGTCTGGTGCTGACCGACTATACGCCGACGGGTTGGATTGGCGGGATGATCGTGGCGGGCGGCATTGCGACGCTGGTGCTGACCGCGGTGACCTGGCTGTTCCTGAAGGGCGTGGGCATTTGGGGCATCACCGAGCCGGTCGCGTGGGGATTCGCCATCATCAACTTTGTCTGGTGGATCGGTATCGGCCACGCAGGCACGCTGATCTCGGCCATCCTGCTTCTCTTCAAGCAGACCTGGCGCAACTCCATCAACCGATTCGCCGAGGCGATGACCATCTTCGCCGTGGTCTGCGCGGGTATGTTCCCGCTCATCCACGTTGGGCGACCGTGGCTTGGCTACTGGCTCTTCCCTTATCCCAGCACCATGAATGTTTGGCCGCAGTTCCGTTCGCCACTGGCATGGGACGTCTTCGCGGTATCCACCTACGCCACCATCTCCGTCGTCTTCTGGTACATCGGAATGGTTCCCGACTTCGGCACTCTGCGTGATCGCGCGGTGATGCCCTTCGCAAAATATATGTACGGGATGCTGGCGCTGGGATGGCGCGGCTCAACCCGCCACTGGATTCGCTACGAGTCGGCGTCGCTGCTTCTGGCCGGCCTGGCAACGCCTCTGGTGCTCTCCGTGCATACCGTCATCAGCTTCGACTTCGCGGTGGCCGCGATGGCCGGATGGCACACTACCATCTTCCCGCCATACTTCGTAGCCGGAGCCATTTATTCGGGCTTCGCCATGGTGCTCACCCTGGCCATCCCCATCCGCAAGTTCTATCACCTCGAAGACCTCATCACGCTGCGTCATCTGGACAACATGGCCAAGGTGATGCTCGGCACCGGATGCATCGTAGGGTACGGCTACTGCATGGAAGTCTTCATGTCGTGGTATTCAGCCAGCCACTGGGAGTTCTTCATGATGTGGAACCGCATGTTCGGCCCCATGGGCTGGGCGTACTGGTGCCTCATCCTCTCCAACCTCGCCATTCCGCTCACCACGCTGTGGTCGCGCAAGCTGCGCGTCAACGTGGTGTATCTCTTCATCCTGTCCTTCATCGTGAACACGGGGATGTGGCTGGAGCGCTTCGTCATTGTCGTCACCAGCCTTTATCGCGACTATCTGCCCAGTAGTTGGGGCACCTACCGCGCCACCAAGTGGGATTACATGACCTTTATCGGCACATGGGGACTCTTCACATTCCTCTTCCTGCTCTTTGTGCGCTTCCTGCCCATGATCCCGATGTCGGAGATTCGCATGATGCTTCCGCAGACCAAAATCCGTCCCGGCGGCTCTGACGCCGAGACCGTTGTTGAGGAGACGATCTGATGACGCCGCGCGAGGGAATCTACGGGTTGCTGGCGGAGTTCAACACTCCGACTGAGTTGGTCCGCGCCACCGAACAGGCGCACCAGTCCGGATACCGGCGCATGGAGTGCTACACGCCCTACCCGGTGGAAGAGGCCGCGGTTGCGCTGCGCTTCCACAAGACGCGCGTACCGCTGGTCTGTCTGATGGGAGGAATCATGGGCATGACCACCGCCTTTCTGATGGAGACGTGGATCACGGTCTGGTCCTATCCCATGAACATTGCGGGCCGTCCACTCTTCTCATGGCCTGCGTTCATCATTCCTGCGTACGAGTGGACGATCCTCTTCGCTGGACTCTCCGCCGCCTTCGGAATGCTTGCCCTGAACGGCCTGCCCCAGCTCTACCATCCGCTCTTCAATGCGCCCAACTTTCGCGATGGCGCATCCACCGACAAATTCTTCCTCTGCCTGGAAGCGGAAGATCCACGGTTTTCCATCCTCGAGACGCGCGCCTTTCTGGAGAAGTTCGCTCCCGTCTCCGTTGTGGAGGTGGAACTGTGAAACAGAGGACAGGGAACAGCGTCCGCAGCATGATCGCGCTCTGCGCGTTGGCGGCCACAGGCCTGCTCGCCGGCTGCCGGCAAGACATGCAGGACCAGCCCAAGTTCATCCCGCAGCGCGGCACCGACTTCTTTGCCGACGGCCGTTCCGCCAGGCAGCAGATGGCAAACACGGTTGCCCGTGGACAACTCCACGAAGACGCGTACTTCTACACCGGCCTGGTGGACGGCAAAGAGGGCAATGCGATGCCGTTTCCCGTCATCGGCACGGTTCTGGCCCGCGGCCAGGAGAGGTTCAACGTCTACTGCGCGCCCTGTCACTCGCGCGTGGGCAATGGCGCCGGCATGATTGTGCAGCGCGGCTATCGTCCGGCGGGCAATTTCCACACCCCGCGACTTATGGCAGCGCCGCTCGGCCACTTCTTCTCCGTCATGACCCACGGATACGGCGCTATGCCCGACTACTCCGCGCAGGTTGCCCCGCAGGATCGCTGGGCCATCGTCGCTTACATCAAGGCGCTGCAGTTGAGTCAGGATGCCAAGCCCGCCGATGCACCTCCGGGTGCGCGCATCCAGTCGCTCACCACCATCGCAGAGAGCGAGGGCCTGCCCGCCAACTTCGGCAAGGAGTGGGCGCTGCCACCCACCGCCATCTACGGAACGCCGAACAATCAGGACAACGGAATCCCCGCTGAGTTGCCGCCCAGTGCCAATGGTAAATATCCGCCGTCCCAAACCGCGCCGGCTCAGCCCAGCGCTCCGGTAACCCCGAACAAGCAATAGAGAACGATCTCTTTCATCAAGGCTAAGACCCATGGCATCGCAACACGAACAACACGGAGAGCACGTATCAGCCCACAGTAGTCCGCGGGTGCTGCCTGCATCGCTGGACGCGCCGGATGTTCTGCTCGCGTGGCGCAAGCGCGCTCTGATAGTCGCGGTTGTATTCGCTCTGCTCACTCTACCCTTCGCATCCGTCAGTGGAGGTTTGGGCCACATCCTCCGCGCCTACCTGATGGGCTACATGACGTGCTTCAACTTCGCCGGCGGAGCGCTTGTCCTGCTCATGCTGCAGTATGTCACTGGCGGCAAATGGGGCTTGTTGCTGCGCCGTCCGCTGGAGGCGATGACGCGCACCCTGCCGCTGGTGGCGCTGATGTTTGTTCCCATTCTTGTGCCGCAGATCGGCGGTTATCTGTACCAATGGGTCCGCTACCCCGATGCAGCTTCCACCAACCAGGCCTACGCCGATCACCTCATCTCGCACGAGCAGGCACTGACGGCAAACTTCAAGCGCCCCATGCTGAATCCGCATGCCATGATCGTGGAGTACTGCATCATCTATGCGGTTCTGTTCACGCTAATGTTCCTGCTCAATCGCTGGTCGCTCGAGCGCGACGCCGATCCCATGCGCGGCGCCCTGGCAAGCTACGACCGCTGGCGCGCCCGCTTTGAAAACCTCAGCGGGCCCGGCATTCTCATCTACGTCATCCTGATGACCATGGGTGCCATCGTCTGGATCAAGTCGCTCGATGTCACCTGGTACTCCTCCATCTGGGGACTCCAGTTCCTAGTCGCCCAGGGTTACGCAGTACTCGCGCTCGGTATTCTCAGCGTCATTCTGCTGTCGCGCTACCAGCCCATGAAGACCCTGCTGCGCACCACGGAGCAGCACGACCTGGGCAAGTTCCTCTTCGCCTTCGTCATGTTGAACATCTACCTCTGCTTCGCGGAGTTCCTCATCATATGGTCGGGCAATCTTCCCGACGAGATTCCCTGGTACCTCAACCGCATTCACGGCGGATGGTGGACCATATGCACCCTGGACTTCGCATGCCACTGGCTCATCCCCTTCTGCCTGCTGCTCTCGCGAGATCTGAAGCGCAGCAAGAACAGGATGATCTGGATCACATGCTTCATGATCTTCGCTCGCCTGGTAGACATGTTCTGGCTCATTGAACCGAACTTCTCCGACTCCGCCGGAAACCTGCACCTCGCCGGCAACATCGGAATGCTGGCCTACATCACCGTTCCCGTTACCCTGCTCGCCCTGTGGGTTGCCTACTACATCACGCAGTTGACGAAGCGGCCTCTGGTCAGCACCAACGATCCGCACCTGGAAGAGATTCTGGAGCCTGAACATGCACACTGAAGGCCACGACATGGGTAAGGACGAACTCGGCAACACCAAGCCTGCTGCGCAGTCCCCGAAGCTCGACGCCGAACATCCGGGGTACGAGACCACGGATGTCAACGTGCGCGGCGTGGCCATCTTCCTCGCCGGCCTCTTCGCTACCGTGTTTGTCTTCTTTTATTTCTGTTTCTATATGGGGCGAGTGATCAACGCCGAGTGGCAGAAGCAGGATGGCGCTGCCACCAAATGGCAGATCGCATCGGGCGCGGTTCCGCCCGCGGGCAAGGGCAAGGACCTGGCCAGCAATCCGGAGATCGAGCAGAAGCAGTTGCAGCAGATTGTCGGAACTTTCCCTGAACCACGGTTGGATATGGACGACGGCAACCAGGCCACCGCGGACCTGCATGCGCGCGAAGACATGCTGCTGGAGCATTACAGCCTGGTCGATGGCCAACCGGGAACCATTCGCGTACCCATCGAGCGCGCCATGGCGTTGATCGCGCAGCGTGGTCTGCCGGTCGCCAATCCGTCCGCGCCATCCGATTCGGTTGCCCATGCGGCCTTGCCGCAGGTTCAGGCGCCCCTGACCTCAGGCTTCGCGCGTACAGGATTTGAGCAGACCACAATTGAAGCCCGCCGCCAGAAGATGATCTACGGAGCGGCAGAGACCAGCGCGAATGCAGCTCTGGAATCCACGCATTGAAGTGGATGCAACAAAGAAGAGAAGCGCGAGTGAGAGAAAGTAAACGATGAGCAACTGGCAAATAATCCGGCGAACAATCCTGCACGGCGGCGCTGCGGCTCTTGTCTGCACGCTGCTGGCTGCCTCCGCCGTTGCCCAGGTCTCCAGCTATGGCGATAAGCAGGCCGGCGAAAATACCGGCGACCAGCTACCCCAGGTGCTGCAAAAGGTGGGTGTCACCCAGCGCTTGAATCAGATGCTTCCCCTGGACGCTCAGTTCGTCGACGATACCGGAAAGACCGTACGTCTGGGAGACTACTTCGGCAAGCGTCCCGCCATCCTTTCGCTGGTCTACTACAACTGCCCCATGCTCTGCTCCGAGGAGATGGACGGCCTGGCCAGCGCTCTCATGATGGTGCGTCTGACACCGGGCAAGGACTTCGACATCGTCATCATCAGCATCGACCCCAATGAGACGCCGCAGATCGCCGCCAAAAAGAAGGCATTCTACGTCAAGCGCTACGGCCACCCAGAGACGGCTGACGGATGGCACTTCCTCACCGGGCAACAGGCCGCCATTGACGCCGTCTCCGACGCCACCGGCTTTGGCTACATCCGCATCCCGGGGCCGGATGGCAAACTGAACCAGTTCGCCCACGCCAGCGCCATCGAGGTGGTGACAACCCAGGGCCGTCTGGCGCAGTACTACCTCGGTGTGGAGTATTCGCCCAAGGACATCCTGCTGGGGTTGATCGAGGCATCCGGCAACCGCATCGGTTCGCCGGTCGCCAACATCCTCACCTACTGCTACCACTACGATCCGCAGACCAACCGGCACTCCCTGATTGTGGCGCGAGTGGTTCAGGTCGGCGGCATGATGACCGTGGTAAGCCTGGGAAGTTTCATGTTCTTAATGTTTCGCCGTGATATAAAGCTTGGCCGCAACCACGATTTGATCGATTGGCGTACGGAAGATAAAGGGTAACGATGGGTATTAGTCCGGTCTTATGGCAGTTTCTGGTGAAGTGGCTCAACGCCTCCGCGCTCTTTCCCAGCGAGGCGTCCACCATCGCGCCCTACATGGACGCGCTGTACTTCTTCCTGCTCGCCATTACGTTTGTCGGCGTCCTCCTGGTGGCGATCCTGCTTGTGGTCTTCTCCGTCCGCTATCGCAAGGCGGTGCATCCCGTGGCCACGCAGATTGAAGGTTCCACCCTCCTCGAGGCCACCTGGACCATCATTCCCCTCGGCCTCTTCCTCATCTGCTTTGTCTGGGGAGCGCTTCTCTACTTCCGCATCTACAATCCGCCCGTCAACTCCATGAACATCTACATCGTTGGCAAGCAGTGGATGTGGAAGGCGGAGCATCCCGGTGGCCAGCACGAGATTAACGCGCTGCATGTGCCCACCGGCCAGCCCATCCAGTTGACCATGATCTCCCAGGATGTCTTCCACAGCTTCTCCATTCCCGCCTTCCGCATCAAGCGCGAGGTCATTCCCGGCCGCTATAGCACGGTTTGGTTCCAGGCCACCACGCCGGGCGAGTATCACCTCTTCTGTACCCAGTACTGCGGCACCAACCATTCTGCGATGATCGGCACCATCACGGTGCTCACGCCGGAGGATTACAAGAAGTGGACCGAGCAGTCCACCAGCGGCATGTCGCTGGCGCAGAACGGCGAGCGACTGTTTGCCAGCATGGGTTGCAACGCGTGCCACTCCGGCAACGCAGCGGCGCGCGGGCCCAGCCTGGCGGGCGTATACGGGTCCAAGCTGCTTTTGACCAACGGCTCCCAGGTGCTGGTGAACGACGCCTATCTGCGCGACGCCATTCTCAATCCATCGCAGCATGTCACGTCGGGCTACACCCCCATCATGCCTACCTACCAGGGCCAGATCAGCGAAGACGGCTTGATCGACCTGGTCGAATATCTCAAGAACCTCAGTTCCAATGATCGCGTGCAACAAACGCTGACCACATCGCAATCCGACCAGGCGGCGCCTTCGGCGTCAGGGGTGGTGAAACCATGAGCGCACCGAGTCCAACAATCCTCAAGCTTCCCGATCAGAGCACCGCGACCTTGCCGAAGAAGAACTTCATTAACGCGGAGCACGGCCTGCTCAGTTGGCTGCTCACCGGCGACCACAAGCGTATCGCGATCCTGTATCTGATCTCCATCACCTTCTTTTTCTTCATCGGCGGGGCCTTCGCAGGGCTCATCCGGCTGGAACTGCTGACGCCGCAGGGAGACCTTGTCTCGTCGGACACCTACAACAAACTCTTCACCATGCACGGCATCATCATGGTCTTCCTGTTTCTGGTGCCGTCGGTGCCGGCGACGCTAGGCAACTTTCTGATCCCCATGATGATTGGCGCGCGCGACCTCGCCTTCCCCAAGATCAACCTGCTCAGTTGGTATCTTTATATAGCTGCCGGCACCTTGATGCTCACCGCCATGGCGCTGGGTGGAGTCGATACCGGCTGGACCTTTACCACCCCCCTCTCCACCCATTATCTCAACACCCACGTCCTCACCACTGCGGTTGCTGTCTTCATTGCGGGCTTCAGTTCCATCTTTACCGGGCTCAACTTTATCGTCACCATCCATCGCATGCGTTGCCCTGGGATGACCTGGTTTCGCATGCCGCTCTTTGTCTGGGCGCACTACGCGGCCTCCATCCTGATGGTGCTTGGAACACCTGTGCTGGCCATCACCCTTGTTCTGGTCGCGCTGGAACGTGTCTTCGGCATTGGCGTCTTCGACCCCAGCAAGGGCGGCGATCCGCTGCTCTTCCAGCATCTCTTCTGGTTCTACTCGCACCCTGCCGTCTACATCATGATTCTGCCCGGCATGGCGGTCATCTCCGAGGTGGTCAGCACCTTCAGCCGCAAGCGCGTCTTCGGCTATACAGCGGTCGCCTTCAGCTCCGTGGCCATTGCCCTCTTTGGCTTCTTCGTCTGGGAACACCACATGTTCATCATGGGCGTCTCCAACTACTCGGCGCTTGTCTTCTCCCTGTTGACCATGCTGGTCGCCGTACCCTCGGCCATCAAGATATTCAACTGGTGCTTCACCCTGCAGCAGGGCTCCATCACCTTCGAGACGCCCATGCTCTATGCCTTCGGCTTCATGGGACTGTTCACCATCGGCGGACTCACCGGAGTCTTTCTCGGCTCGTTGGGCATGGACATCCAGCTCACGGAAACCTACTTCATCGTCGCCCACTTCCACTTCGTCATGGTGGGCGGAATGTTGATGGCCTTTCTCTCCGGTATCCACTTCTGGTGGCCCAAGATGACCGGCCGCATGTATCCAGAGTCGCTCTCCAAACTAGCCGCCGTGGTCACGTTCATCGGATTCAACCTGACCTTCATGCCGCAGTTCATCCTCGGCTACCTGGGAATGCCGCGGCGCTATCATGCATACCCGCAGGAGTTTCAAGTACTCAATGTACTCTCCACCGCCGGGGCCACGGTGCTCGGCGTGGGATATCTGCTGCCCGTCCTCTACCTCGCATGGTCGCTGAAGTACGGGGCCATCGCGGGCGACAATCCCTGGCAGGCTACCGGCCTCGAGTGGCAAACCCAGTCGCCGCCGCTGACTGAAAACTTCACCGAGATCCCCATCATGGACCACGAAGCCTACGACTACGAGTGGCTGGAGCATAAGACCCAACACGAGGTGACCCACGTTGGATAGCGCGATCGCAAACACGCAGGTCGATCACGACACAGCCGAGCACGAGCACGTCGTCCTGCCGCAGCACCGCCATCACTTCGCCACCGAGGAGCAGCAGCGCGAGGCGGGCAGCTTCGGCATGTGGCTCTTCCTGCTGACGGAAATCATGTTCTTCGGCGGCATGTTCTTCGCCTACCTGCTGTTCCGCAACTGGTACTACGAGGCCTTCGTTGCCGCGTCGAACACGCTGAACATCGGACTGCGGAGCACGCCCGCCAGGCTCACTTCGTCGCACGGGCTGTTGATCGCCCGCAACAGGTTCAGCAGGTCGTAGATCTCCTGTTGGGCATAGAAGGCATGGCCGCCGACGAGATAATAGTCGATGCCGTAACGCCGCAGGGCCTCTTCATAGTATTCCAC
>Ga0118677_10002956_pt1 | contig 22042 bp, 21 predicted proteins | sample AliMusrvi5mmetaG_FD_86154 | JGI IMG/M metagenome (GOLD analysis project Ga0118677, IMG submission 86154)
TGGATACCCCTTCAGATTCTCCCGGCACCACGCGAGGCCGGACGCGAACACCTTGCGGTTCAGTTCGATCAGGTCCGGCTTGCGGCGGAAGGACAAGTCGCGGGCGTCGGCAAAGACCTGCTCCGGCAGGCCGGTGGCGTTGGTGTAGAACATGGCCGCCAGGATGGCGCCGTTGGCGCCGCGCGCGAAGCCGGCGGCTGCGGCGAGTTCCGTGGCCGGCACGGCGATGATGCGCACGTCATGGCGCAGGGGAGTGTCGGACTCCACGATCAGGGAGTCGCAGAAGACCATGCCGCCTGGCTTCACGAGCGGCAGGAACTGCTTGAGCATGGGGGCTGTCATGCAGACCAGCACGTCCGGATGCTCGACCGTCGGCGCGCCCACCGGCTGCCCGCCGATCACCAGCGAGCAGGAGACTGCTCCGCCGCGCTGCTCCGGCCCGTAGGTCGGGTACCACGTCGTAAAGCGGTGCGCCATGGCGCCGGCGTTCACCACGCACAGCCCGAGGCTCAGGATCCCCTGCCCGCCGGAGCCGGCAAAGATCAGGCGGTGCTCGGTCACCGAGGGATCCGGCCGCGGCGCGGGGAGGTCGCGCTCATGGCAGCCCGCAAAGAGCTCGGTCAGCGACATGGCAGGCGCGGGTGTCGACGGCACAGCCGCCCCGCTCACGTCGCGGAAGATGCCGAGCGGAAACTCCTGCTCCATCTCCGTGGCCACGAAGCGGGCGGCCTGCAGCGGATCCGTGCCGGCAACCGTGGGACAGGGCGAGAGCACCTCGACAAAGGCGTACCCCTTGCCGTCGCGCTGAATCTCCAGCGCCTGTCGCACGATCTTTCTGGTCTGGAGGATGCGCGGCGTGTCAGCCACGGAGCAGCGCGCGATGTAGACCGGCGCGCGCAGCCGGTCAATGAGCTCGGACACGTGCAGCGGGTACCCCTCGGTGGCGGCGGCGCGTCCCAGCGGCGAGGTCGTGGTGCGCTGGCCGATCAGCGACGTGGGCGACATCTGCCCGCCGGTCATGCCGTAGGTGCAGTTGTTGACCATGAACGTCACCATGCGCTCGCCGCGGTTGGCCGCCTGCAGAGCGCAGTTGAGGCCGATGGCCGCGAGGTCGCCGTCGCCCTGGTAGGCGATGACCACCGCGCCGGGGAGCGTGCGGTTGAGGGCCGTCGCAACAGCCGGCGCGCGGCCGTGGGCGGCGCCGATGTTGCCCACGTCCCAGTAGTAGTAGCCGAACACCGCGCAGCCGATGGGGTTGACGATGATCGTGCGATCCTGCAGCCCCAGCTCGACCAGCGCCTCGGTCACCAGCTTGTGCAGGATGCCGTGGCCGCAGCCGGCGCAGTAGTGCGAGGCCCGCGTCGTTGTGCCGGAGCGGTCGAAGGAGGCGTACATGCCAACTGTGCGTTTCGTGCTCATGCCAGCTTCCGGGCCTCCTGCAGCACCTGCTCCAGCGGCAACACCACGCCCCCCATGCGGTTGACCAGGCGTACATCCGGTGCCTTGCCACACCCAGCGGCGAACTGGAAGATGACGTCATCACGGAACTGCCCGCAGCTCATCTCCACGACGATCAGCTTGCGGTCAGCCAGCTGGCAGAGTTCCGCGCGTGGGAACGGAAAGAGCGTCTGGGGCCGGAAGAGGCCGGCCCGGATGCCGCTGGCGCGGAGCTGGTCCACGGCTGTGCGGGCGATGCGGCTGGACGTGCCATAGGCGAGGAAGACGATCTCCGCGTCGTCCGTGCGATAGCACTCCGCGCGGGCCTCGGCCTGCAGGGCGGCGTATTTCTGCTGGAGGTCAATGTTGATCTGCTCCAGGACGCCGACATCGAGGAAGATGGAGGTGTGCAGGTTGCCGCGCGTGGCGGACGTCCCCTGCACGGCCCAGGCCTCGACGCCGGCAGGGGGCGGCAGCTCGGCTGCGGGCAGGCACAGCGGCTCAGTCATCTGACCCTGGACCGCGTCGGAGAGCACGATGGCGGGGGTGCGGTACTGGAACGCGAGCTGGAAGGCGCGCAGGGTGAAGTCGCACATCTCCTGCACGCTGGCCGGAGCCAGCACGAGGGCATGGTAGCTGCCGTGTCCGCCGCCCTTCACGGCCTGGTTGTAGTCGGCCTGCTCGGGGTAGACGTTGCCAAGCCCAGGTCCGGCGCGCTGGATGTTCACCACCACACCCGGAATGCCGGCGGCAGCCATGTAGGAGAGCCCTTCCTGCATCAGGCTCATGCCAGGGCCGGAGGTGGCGGTCATGGACAGCTTGCCGGCGGCGCCGGCGCCGTAGACCATGTTGATTGAGGCGGTCTCGCACTCGGCCTGCACAAAGACGCGCCCGACTGCCGGGAACCATTCCGCAGCCGCGTGCGCGATCTCACTGGCCGGGGTGATGGGATAGCCGAAAAAGGCATCACAACCGGCATACAGCGCGCCGACCACCACTGCCTCGTTGCCTTTCGTCAGTCTGACCATGCGTGCTTCGTCCTGTCGTCTGCGGTTACCGCTTGGGGCGGTCGGGGACCTCAATCTCGATGGCGTAGGGTTCGGGGCAGTTGTAGAAGCAGATGGCGCACCCCGTGCACCCCTCGCCCGTGTATTCCGCGGGCTGGACGCCGCGATGGTTGATGCCGGTGCGCGGGCGCAGGACCTTGCGCGGACAAGCGACGATGCAGCGGCCGCACCCCTTGCAAATCTCCGCGTCAATCACCGGGCGCGGCCGCACGTCGCCAGTTTTGCTTTTCGTATCGGCCATGGAACGAATGGCCGCCCATGTGGGCGACACGATAAGTAAGTATGTCACGAGGTTGCCCGTGCGGCAAGGAACAACCGGCGCAACGCGATGTCCAGCTCCGGGCGGGCGGCGAACCCCGTGGCCTTGCGCCGCGGGTGAGAAAGTTCTTCGGCAGGTAGGGCGGTCAGTCCCTGACCGCCGCCGTTGGTTTGCGGTGCGCAAGAGGAGGATGCAGCGGCGGGACGCCCAATGCCACTAACTTTCTGCACGCGCCGGCTTGCCGTTTTTCCGCCTATCCCCGTTGGCAGTGAGCGAGTTTTGCAGAGGCCGGTTTCGCGTGATGCGCCAGGTGCCGCAGAAGTGAACCGCAGATTGCCGAGTGCAGATCTCCGAATCAGGAAGGGAAGCGTTCCTCGATGGGTGAAATTGCCTTCAAAAATCTGCGGTTCGCCTGGCGGAATCCATCTCAGGCGGCCAGGGTACTACATGACCAGCGCGCAAATGGCCTCGCGGAGGCGGGCGATGGGGACGCGGGTGTTGCGGCAGAACCCCTCGGGCGTATCGTTGCGGACAGCGAGGACCGGCTTGGGGAATGCAGCGAGGATCCCTTCGGCCAGTTCTTTTTCGCAGGCGCACGCCACGATGGCGCGCACATCCGGCTGGCGCGTGAGCGCGGCTGCTGCGCGGCCGCCGCCGGCCATGCGGAAGCGCACGCCGGTTTCGTTGCGCAGGCGCAGCAACGCGGCCACGTCGCATCGGCCGCACTGTAGGCAGGCATCGAGGTCTTCAGTCACAGTCTGGGCACAATCCGCACGCTGCAGGCAGCGCGGCAGCAGGACCAGCAGATGCTCCGGCTGCACCCGGCGTCGCGCCTGTTGCACGAGCCAGTTGTTGGAGGCAATCAGGATTCCACGCAGGGTCATTTGGCCTTTTCATCCTCCAGAAGCGGGGATACTCTTATCGGAAAGCGCGGGCCAGGTCAACTCGTGTAGGGAAGCACCTTAATCGTAATCCTAATCCTAATCGTAATCGTGCTCGTAATCCTGATCTCGCATCGAATCCGGCAATCGCGCGATGTTGCCAGGTGCCCGACATGAATACGTCCTTCGATCACGAAAAGCTACGAAACGGATCGCCAGGCGGCAATGAAGCAGGACTAGGAGGACGAGCATGCTTATGAGTACGATTCGGATTACAGACAGTTGCAAAAGTCGGTAACAGTCGCCAACCCGATAACTGTAGCATCGGGGTCGGCGTCGGTATCGGAATCGGAGTCGACCGCCGATGCTGAATTCTCTTATTCGGTGGCACAAACAACTGCTTTCCGATACCGATACCGATAGCGACCCCGACCCAGAAGATGAGCAACGGGAAAGAATCATGCCGGATAAACGGATAATCGTGACGCATCCGCACGGATTTTGTGCGGGGGTGGCGCGCGCCGTGGCAGTGGCGGAGGTGGCGCTGGCCCAACACGGCGCGCCGGTCTATGCGCTGCATGAGATCGTGCACAACCGGCAGGTGACGGAACGGCTGGCAACGCGCGGCCTGCGGGTGGTCGAGCAGCTGGCAGACGTGCCGGAGGGGGCGGTGACGCTCTTCTCGGCGCACGGCGTGGCGCCGGCCGTGCGGGCGGAGGCACGCGCACGGAAGCTGCGGGTGCTCGACGCCACCTGCCCCTTTGTCGAGAGGGTTCATCGCGAGGCGCTGCGCTTCGTGGCCGAAGGGTGCACGGTCTTCTGCATCGGCCATCCTGCGCATGCGGAGGTCGTGGGGATCGCGGGCGAGGCGCCGGGGCGTGTGCTGGTGGTCGGAACCGAGGCGGAGGCGCAGCAGGCACAGCCGCTTGACCCGGCGCAGGTGGCGGTGGTGTCGCAGACCACGCTGAACCCGGAAACAGCGGACCGTGTCCGGGAGGCGCTGCGGCGGCGGTTTCCGAAGCTGCGCCAACCGGCCAGCGAGGATATCTGCTACGCGACACGCAACCGCCAGCAGGCGGTCAAGGCGCTGGCAGCGCAGGCGGAACTGGTGCTGGTGCTGGGCTCCGCCAACAGTTCCAACTCGCGCCGCCTGGTGGAGACCGCACAGGGAGCCGGCGCCCGGGCCTGCCTGGTAAGCACCGGGAGGAACTGGCGGCTGTGCCGGTCGAGGCGGTCTGCGTGCTGGGCGTCACCAGCGGAGCTTCCACGCCGGAATCGTTCCTGGAGGAGACGCTGTCTGCGCTGCGCGCGCGGGGCTTCGCAACCGTGGAGCACCTGCAGGCTGTGGACGAGCCGCTGCGCACGTTCCGGCCGGTGAAGGAAGAAGGTGTTTAGCGGTTTAGCTGTTCGGGAGAAGCCGTCTTTTCGCGCCAAGGCGCAGAGGCGCGGAGAAAATCTGTAGCCGCGGGCGGTGACCGCGGCAAACGCGGCCATCGGCCGCGTCTACAGTGAGGCGCGATCCCCCTAACCGCCTTCAGCCTAAACCGCTAACAGTCTTTTCCGCACAGGGCATGGAATCTTTGCACGGAACCTGCTATATATTCTGTCATAGTGAAGAGTGCGATTCGTCCGCCGCCCCTTGGTGCGATGGTGCGGGCGACAGGAGAACACAATGGCTGCAGTCGACGTCATGCTCCGGTACATGGTCGAGCACAACGCCAGCGATGTGCACCTGACATCCGGGCTCCACCCGTACATGCGCATTCACGGCGAGATGCGCCTGATCGAGGCGTTCGACGTGCAGGCCAGCAGCGGCATCCTGGCCATGCTCAACGAGGTGATGAGCGACTACAACCGCGCCCAGCTCCGCAACGAGCACGACACGGATTTTGACTACGAGGTTTCCGGGCTGGGGCGTTTCCGCGTGAACGCCTTCTTCGACATGCGCGGCGCCGGCACGGTGATGCGGCAGATTCCCGAGCAGATCCCCACCTTCGAGGAGCTCAACCTGCCGCCGGTGCTGCGCGCCTTCTGTGCGATGTCCAAGGGGCTGGTGGTGGTGACAGGGCCGACGGGCAGCGGCAAGTCCACCACCCTGGCCGCAATGGTCGACCACATCAACAAGACCCGCGCGGAGCACATCATCACCATCGAGGATCCGATCGAGTTCGTGCACCGCCCGATCAAGTGCCTGGTCAACCAGCGCGAGATGCACCGCGACACCAGCTCGTTCGCCCACGCGCTGCGCGCCGCGCTGCGGGAGGACCCGGACATCGTGCTGGTGGGCGAAATGCGCGACCTCGAAACCATGGAGATGGCCATCGAGACAGCCGAGACCGGCCACCTGGTCTTTGCCACGCTGCACACCAACTCCGCCGCCACTACCGTGGACCGCATCATCGACAAGTTCCCGGCCGACCGCCAGAACCACATCCGCTCCATGCTGGGCGACGCGCTCAAGGGGGTGGTGGCGCAGACGCTCTGCCAGAAGATCGGCGGCGGCCGCATCGCCTCCTTCGAGGTGCTGCTGGTCAACGTGCCGGTCGCCAACCACATCCGCGAGGGCAAGACCTTCATGATCCCGACCGTCATGCAGACCAGCCGCGCCATGGGGATGCAGACGTTCAGCGACGATTTGCTCCACCTGGTCCTCAAGGGGAAGATCACCCCGGAGGAGGCCTACTTCAAGTCCATCGACAAGGAGAGCATCCAGGTGGCCATGCAGAGCGCCGGGATCCCCATGGATTTCCTCGACGCCTCGTCCGAGGCGGATCGCGTGTCGCATCTGCAGCAGGCGCATGCCGCCGTCGACGCGCTGCGGGAACGCTGTCGCGCAAATCCGGAGGACGTTGCCGCGCTCAACGATCTCGCCTGGATGCTGGCCACCAGCCCGTCCGACGAGGTGCGCAACGGCAAGGAGGCGGTCCGCCTGGCCGAGGTCGCCCGGGACCTCTCAAAGGGCCGCGACCCGGCGGTGCTCGACACCCTGGCGGCAGCCTACGCCGAAACCGGCCACTTCGGCCGCGCCATGGAGTGGGCGCGCAAGGCCATCGGGCTGGCCGGCGCACAGGAGAAGGCACCGCTGAGCGTGGCGCTCAACATGCGCCTGAAGGAATACTCCCAGAGCCGTCCGCACCGGGACCTGTAGCGAGACACAGTACAGATCCTTGCGGAAATAGGCCACAGCCTGCAGTTTGTCCAATGGGTGTCGAAATCGCGATCGAAATCGGGATCGACCGCTTGCGGAATTTCGCAAGACTCAGTTAAGGATGTGTACACGCCGGGGGCTGCGTTATTGTGCGGGAAGTATTGTTGATCCCTTGGACTGCGTTGATCATCTGGTCCATCTTTTCTTTGTCTTCTTTTACCTGACTGGGGTTCATGAGGCGCTCGGCCGTCTTGCGGGCATCCTCATCCTCCTGAGCCGCCCGCTTCATCGCGGCCGGCGAACCGGTCTCGAAGAGTTCGCATCCAACAGGCAACAACAGCAGTGCGCAGGCGGCGCAAATCAAAAACGGGCGGAGTGTCGTTGTCATGGAAGACCCTCCCGGTCAGGTGACGGTTACTTCCGGCTAGCCAGGTCATGAACGCCAAAAAAACGGTTGCCCCAGCAGCGTCGTGTTTCCACGAGAATCAGCACACAACTTCATTTGCATGCTCTATTCCATCGACCTTTGCCTGTCAAGAATATAAGGTTTCAGTTATGGGGTGGTGGCGACCCCCGTGGCCTTGCGCCACGGGTGAAGTAGTTACGAAAGTAGGCCGGCGCGTCTCGCGCCGAGCCTTGCTAAACCACGCGCAGGAAAAATCAGGGCGTCCGCGAGGACGCGGCGCCCTACGGCTGCACAGTGCTGCACTTACTTCGCCGCTGGCGTGTTGGTCGCGCCCGGCAGGGCAAACATCTGGGGCGATTTCAGATAAAGCACCGTCTCGCTGGGAAGCTGGTCGCGGTCCAGGGTGGCCTTGGGATCGACCAGGCGAACCGTCACAAAGATCAGAAGCTCGGTCTGGGTCTTTTCATGCCCCTTGTACGAGAAGAACCAGTCGCCCAGGAACGGGATGTCGCCCAGCATGGGGATTTTGCTGGTTGAATCGATATCGGTCGTGGTGATCAGTCCGCCGATGGCGGCCGTGTTGCCGTCCGACAGGCTGAAGATCGTCTCCACGCTCTTCTTGTCGATCACCGGGAAGTTGTTGCCATCGCCCGGCGAAATCTCGCCGTTCTTGATGTTCCCCGCCGACAACGTGGTGTTCAGGGAGCTCAGCTCCGGCTTGATGGTAACGGTGATGTTGCTGGCAGTATTGACGCGGGGCGTGACCTCAACCGTAAGGCCAAAGGTGAAATATGGCATGGTCGAATCCAGCGCGGACGTGATCTGGAAGGTCGTGTTTCCGTTCACCGTGTAGGGCGTCTGGGTGATCTTGACGTTCGGCTGGTCGGTCGCGATCTTGATCAGCGCCTTCTCTTCGTTGGCCACGATGATCTTGGGGTTGGAGACCAGCTTCGAACCGGTGGTGCCTTCCAGCATGGCCAGCACCACGTCGAATTCCGACGGATTGAGCACGGCCGAAATGCTGCGCAAGGTACCGGGGGAAGCGGGCGTCGAGCCGGAAAACCCATTGCCGTCGGGAAGCTTAACACTCCCGGAGGCATGCGCAAACGTCAGCAGCGACTTCCCGTTGCCTGCTATCACAGCCAGGTTCTCGCCCTTCAACCCCTGCCAGTCGATGCCGAGATTCTCGGTCGCGCCCTTGCTCAGTTGCACAATCTTGGTCTCGATGGCGACCTGCAGGCGAGGACGGTCTACTTCCGTGACGATTCTCTGGATCTCCGCGGCCTTGAGTGCCGAGGCATTGACCACGATGGTGTTGCCGGAGGGGAACGGCGTCACGGTACCGTCCTTACCCAGCACGCTGGTGACCAGCGCGGCGACATCAGATACCTTGGCATAGTTGAGCCTGATGCTGGTGGAGCCGCGCGGGTCTTCGCTCGACTTACGTGTGTCGATCACAAAAATGCCGGAGGCCGGTGGCTTCTCCGTGAGCTGCAGGTTCTGGCGCTCGAGGATCGACTCCAGGGCCGGGCGCCATTCCACGTCCTGCAGGTTGGCGGTCACCTGCCCTGTCAGGTTGGTGGTGGCGGCAATGATGTTCGCGCCGGAGATGCGCGTAAAGAGGCGCACGACTTCCGCAAGGGGGACGTCATCGAGGCTGAGCGAGATCAACTGCGCGACATTTGTCACGATCACCCCCGCATTCGCGCCGGCCCTGGCAACCGGGTTGGCTGTCGCAACAGGAGCTTCCGCCTCTGCCCAGGAGAGGCCTGTCATGGCCGCTGCCATCAGCAGCGACAACCAACCCAGGCGCGACAAGTTGCTGCAGGTATTCGCCTTCATGTGTGCTCCCTTGCTTTGCAATGGATCCCGGATTCTACGTTCAATCTTTGGCTGGCGGCGGAGCCACGGGCGCGGATGGCACCGGCCCGCCCGGCAGCCGCTCGAACACCGGTCCGTCCGGCAGAATCACGCGAACAACCTTCCACCGGTAGACCTTGTTGTTGTGCGACAGGCTCACCACTTCGCCCACGCCGACAGCCCGCCCGTTGATCAGGGCCAGGAATTCCACCTGGCCGTTCTTATTCGGCAGGCGCGTCACGCCCCGGATTGTCTCCCGCAGGCGCTGTTCCGCACCGCGCCATTCGATCTCGTTGACCTTTGCCATCGTGTCATCCGCGCTTCCGACGCCGGGCTGGCTGACAGGAACGTAGTCCGGCGGCCAGAACGGGTCGCGCTGGGGATCGGCCGGCGTGGCCAACAACAGGCACGGCAGCAGAAGCAGCCCTGCCAGAAGGGCTCCCGTGCAGATGCGTTGTCCGTTGCGTGGCTTCACGGGCGCTTCCCCCCGGGCGCAGCCGGCTTGTTCCCCGGAGGCGTCTCCTTGCGTTCGCCGAACACCGGCCATTCCGTGCCGATGCGAATCCGGTGGATGGCGGGATTCTCGGGCCGTCCAAGGATCTCCACCTCCGTGACGCACACATAGGGATTGGCCTTCTCCAGGGCTTGCAGAAAATCACGCACCGCCGCGTACGATCCGGAGGCGCCGATTTCCAGCGCATAGCGTTCCAGGACGACCCCCGCGTCCTTTGCCTCCACCGGGATTGCGGTGCGGCCGCGCTCCGCCCAGGAGTCGATCTGCAGGCCGCAGGCCGCAGCGATTGGTTCCACGATTCCCTGCACGTTCACCAGCGTGGATCCGAGCACCGGGCGGAGCACGAACCGGTTCGTGGCCACGCCCAATTCCGCCTGCAGCCGGAAAACCTCGTTGCTGACAACAGCCAGGTCGCGCAACCCGATCTGCGCCCCCTTGATCTTGTCCGTACAGGTTTCCAGCTGGCGGAGCTCCTGGCCGTACACTTGGCGCATCGGGTTGACCAGCAAATGGAAGCAGGCGTACAGCACGCCGCCCACGATGCCCGTCATCGCCAGGCCGCGTTGCAGCAGCTGCTTGTTGTGCGTGGAGAGTTTCACTCGAAGCTCCTGGGGCGGTACCGGCAGTTCAACTCGAAGAACCAGACAGTGCGCGGCTCGCCGGCAGGCGTCTTGCGGACGGTCTCCTTGCGAAACCCGTTATTGGGAACAGAGACCGCCTCCACGCGGTTCGAGAAGGCGGGCGAGGAAAGACAGGCGATCAGGCTGTCCACACTCTCCTTCGGATCGTCGCCGGTGAGCTTGCCGGTGAGATGCAGCTCGTAGCTGCGCGTGGCGATTGTGCTCGTCTTCTGCTTGCCGGCGAACTGGGTGATCCGCAGCGACTGCAGCTGGATGTCCGCGGGAATGCCAGCCTGCAGCGCGGCCAGCTCGTCGCCCAGCGGCAGGCGGGTGCGCCGGAACGACTCCATCAACAGGGAGGAGGCGCGCAGCTCGGTCCGCGCGGTGCGCAGTTCCATCAGGTACTTGAACTGCGGCTCGAGGCGCGCCCACTGCGCCTGCGCCGCCTCCGACTGGAACTTCGCGTCACGGCCCTTCGCAAACAGCGTCACGATGAACAGCAGGCTGATGCCCGCAACCACGACGCCGCCCACGCGCAGCACCAGGCGCATGTTGACCGGGCTGGCGATGCGCCGCTCGTCGTCCAGCAGCAGGTCCACGTGGTAGGTCACGATTCCATCTCCAGGACCGCCAGCGCCGCGCCCATGGCCGAGGCGAAGCGGCTTTCATTTCCCTTCACCCGCTCGGCCAGCGCGCCCGGCTGGCAGGGCAGCGTATCCAGCGGGTTCCACGTCGCCGGCACAATGCCCATGACCTTGACGATCGGCTCGTTCCAGTACTTCGTTCCCAGCAGCGAGCCGCTCAGCAGGATCTTCTCGATCCGGCAGGTGCGCTTGCGCTCCACGAACTCGCGCACCAGCACCAGCTGCCGCAGGAGCGGCTCAATGGCCGCGGCGATCGGCGCCGAGGCGTCGATCAAGTCGTCCTCCAGCGCGCCGGGAACCAGCTTCTCCTCGATCCCCAGTTTTTCCTGGATGGTCCGGACAATCGCATGGCTGCCCAGCTGGCATTGCCGGTAGAAGGCCAGCCGCCCCTTGTAGAATGCGGCGACGTGCGTCACATCGCTTCCGATCTGCATGAAGATCGCGGGAGCATCGCCATGATGCGCGGTCAGTTCGCGCGAGAAACAGTTCAGTTCCGCCGCGCCGCTGACCTGCAACGAATAGGGCGCGGGGATTCCCTGCGGCAACAAGGATACGGCCCAGCGGGTTTGTCTCTCCGGCAACGAGACCGCCAGCACATTTTGATCTCGGTTCTCGGTCGACACGATCTCATAGCCAATACGATGGGCCGAGCCCTCGGGAAGGCCCATTCTTTCCATGAAAAAACCGAAGTTGAGATTTGCCCGGTTGTTGTCGGTCCCCGCAGGAACAGATAACAAACGAATGCAGGCCTGCGGCGAGGTAACAGCTACCGCCGCATATCGGGCGCGTAGTGCCTTTGGCAGCAACAGCGGTGCAGGCCGAACCTCTCCAGTTTCGTCCGATGGCAGCTCAACAGGCGGCAACAGGTCGGCCGCAACCAGCGTGCTGGTGTCACCTAAACGCATCAACCGGACAACCCGGGTTGTCGCATCACCCACATCCAAGCCAACCACATCGGTACGAACAGCCTTGCGCCCGAATTTCAATTTTGCAAATGCTCCTGTCACACCACCTCCAAGCGTATTTTTCACCAAATCGGCAGGCAATACCATTCAGCAAGTCCTATTCCATATTAATGATACCAAGCCTCATATCACTTACCAAAATTGTATGCTGCCACATGTGGATTATCAACAGGAATATTGGCCGCATGGCAAGGCGCATAGCAAGGCGTCAGTTACGGGAGGGCGGCGTCCCCCCGTGGTCTTGTGCTGCGAGTAAGAGAGTTCAGGAGAACCGGCGATTCGCACGCCGTTTCTCCTGAACTCTCGGCCCACCTCCTGTAACTGACCTTTTACGCAGCATGCCGATTTCACCTTCAGTAAACTGTATCGTTTGAATTAACGCGCACAGTCGCTTCTTTCTCAATTTTAAGAAGCCGGGTGGCTGTTCGCGTAACCGAGAATTATTTCGGTGTAACTGCGCGAAGAAATGCCAAACCTGCTCTTTGCTTTGCAGAGTAGACATCGAAACAGCCAAACGATATGGTGACAATGCCTATGAAACAGAGTTTATGAGCACCCCCTGCTTTTGTAGCACTCCTTGCCGTCCCAGGGCGCCAATGGCATGGCTTGTGCTAAATTATAGATATCTGTCAGTCAGGACGAGGCGTATGATTCTCAAGGTAAAGAGGTTTCGCGTGAACAAGCACCCTCTGGCGCAGAATGAACCTCGCCGCACTTCCGCCAACAAGCGGAACTGCGGGCTGACAATTATTGAAGTTCTGATCTGCATGGTGATGCTCGCCATCGTTGTCGCAGGGCTTTACAATGGAACAGAAGCCTGCGCGCGCGGTTCTACCGCCAACGCCATGCATGTGGCGGCCTATGGCTTGCTGCAGGATAAGTTCGAACAGATGCGCGGTGGTGATTTTTCGGCCATTTCCGTTGCGAACTATCCCACGCAGACCCTGCAGATTACCACCATGGGCGGCATGAACGCGACCAGCATCGTCTCTGGCACGTTCTCCTGTACCGTCACAAATCTGACCGCGCCATCCCGCAAGCTCGTGCAACTTCAGCTCAATTGGAATTACCGCAATCAGGCGCTTTCGGAGAATCTCGCGGGGGCGATCGTCGACCCCAACGCGACAGCCAGTTTGATGGGCTCGCTGACCGGATACCTGCTCCTGAATCCTTCTGGAAGCGCTCCTCTTCAATTCACACTGACACCCTTTGGCGGCGGCAGTAACATTGTCTGGTCCAGCGCCACGAATCTGCCGACTGCTGGAGCAAACTACCTCGCGTCCAATGTGAAGGTCCAGGTCGGCGGATCCGGGACACAAACTGCCATCCAGTACAACTACCAGCCATTCCCGATGTCCAATGCCAAAGTATGGACGATCGATGACTCGACTGACGGTTTCAGCGCCACGATCTCGTACGACTCGGCCCATGCCTGTTGGCGGTTGGATGTGGAAGGGCAGACGGTGGTGCTTTCAACCCAGTAGAAAAGCGGTTTCCATGCACACGCAAACGAAACGACACGGGTTCACCCTTACGGAGGTCCTCATTGCGACCGCTACGTTTGCCATTGTCGCCACGATCACCGTGCGGGCCTATTGCAATGCGATGCGCGATGTAAAGACCTGCTGTTCGCAAATCAACTACACGGCGACAGGAAGAGCCCTGCAACAGAAAATCAGCGGGTATGTCCGGAACGGCCGTTCTGCCGTGGTGGTCTCGAATACCGTCACCATCTTCGCGGCCTCCCTGACCAATTACAGCTGCATCACGTTTGTGGACCCGGACGGCAATGCGAACACGCCCGGCACGCTGACTTTCTACCTGGATGGCTCGACCACCAACAACGGGGTCGTACTCAGCAGTTCGGTCTACCCGATCCAGTCCAACACCATGTTCCGCATCATCCCCACCACGCCTTGCTCGGTCGGTTTCGCCTTTCACATCGGCGGCACCACCAACACAGCCGACGCCGTGAATGCCAGCTACTCGGGGAAAAGCTGCGCCGGCATTGACATGCGCTTTACGTCAACCCCTCGCAATCTAATGCGTGAGTATCAATAAACGGAGGCAACATCCATGAACATCCCGATCCTCTGCAGCCCCCCCACCGTCGCTGCCACACGCGCCGCAGCCCGGTCCGGCAGCGCCGCAATCACCATGATCATCCTGGTGACCGCAGCCTGTGTGATGATCGGATCCCTGCTTTTCTATTCCAGCAGCGAGACCCGCATGTCCCGGGTCGCACTGGACCAGCAAAAAGCCCTCATCGCGGCGGAGGCCGGCCTGGATTATGGCGTGATGCAACTGCACAATATCCTCGCAACCTATAAACTCAACCCCCAGGTTGCCCAGTCCGACTTTATCTCCTCGATCAACTTGCTCCCGGACCCGCCCGCGCTTCCGGGCCCCTATGTGTATTCTTCGCCAACGGGAAGCACGTTTTCGATCTCCGTCGACACACCCATCGTCACCGGCGTCCTCACCCAGGGAAACTTTATCGGCAACATCGGCTTTTCCCAGCAGTTTACCGTCACGTGCGGCGCTTCCAATACGATCACCCATCTGTCGGTCGCATTGCAAAAGCGCGTGCAGGCGTTCGGGCTGTATGTCGTCAGTTTCGGCGTTTTCTACCAGGGCAGCCTGGAAGTCCAGCCGGGGTCGACCATGACCTTCCGCGGGCCTGTCCATTGCAACGGGAGTATTTATCTCGGAGGACCTCTGGCCTTTTACGATAAAATCACCAGCTCCGGCGACGTGTTCGTGAAACGCTTGAACGATTACACCACCCTGCCGGAGCCCGAGATTCAGGACACGCACAGCAATCTGGTCTCCATGCTGATGAGCGGAAACAACACGGTCGAAGCGAACTACATGGACTCGGCCAATGTCAACTGGGCCTCCCAGGCACTGGTCAAATGGCAGGGGCAGATTCTGACCCGCGCGCATGGCGTCGGCCCCATCAACCCGCCCATTGCCCTAGCATCGTCCCCACACGATCTGATCGAGCGGGCCATCCCGCCGCCCGGCGTGGGGCAGACAAACCCGCTCTACAACGCAACCACAGAAGCGGCGAAATTCGCGAACACGGCCGCCTTGCGAATCTATGTGAAGACCAATCGCTCCATCCAGGTTACCGACATCTTTACCAACACCATTGTCCAGACTAAGCTTCAGGGATCCAATCCGCCGGTCACGTTCACCAACAAGGTGGTGTTGCGGACCAACGGGATTTACAAAGTCTACTCCTACATGAGAAGCACGAATCTGTTCGTCAAAGACGTGGATGGCGCGTATTCCATGACCCAGACCGGCATGGTGGCCGTTGGGCAGAGTTTTTACGATGCCCGGCAAATGACCAACATGGCACCCGTCGACATCTACCTGGACCAACTGATGACGTATTACCCTGATTTCTACACGCCCTCGTGCTACTCCACCACACAGGGGCAAGGCGCAATATATATCACCAGCGATCCACCGACCAATTCGCTCGGCAAGCCAGACGGAATGCCGTGTGTCCGGTTGCGGAACGGCGCGCATCTGTTGACGGCTCTCACGATCTCCAGCGACCTCCCCGTCTACATTGAAGGAAACTTCAACCTCACCAACAGCGCCGGCCTTACCAAGACCGTCTGCGTTGTCGGCGATGCCATCACCATGCTCTCCTCGGTCTGGCAGGACGCCAAGAGCACGGGCCCCGGCAATGTTCGCATACCGTCAAACACCACGTACAACCTCTCGATGATGACCGGCAACCTCGCCACGACCCCCGGGGTGAGCGCGAGCTACAATGGCGGGCTCGAGAACGAAATCCGGTTCCTGGAGGACTGGACCGCCAACACGGTCAAGTTCCGCGGCGCGATCATCAACCTCTGGAACTCGGAAATGGCAACCGGCGCCTGGGGCGGCAACAATACGACCAATGGATTCGTCTACGGCGTCCCGCAAGTGCGCGACTGGGGCTATGATCAGATTTACCGGGTTTCCAATCCGCCAACCATCCCCATGGTTTACGGCATGGAGGAAATCCAGTGGGGGCTTGCCCGCGGGTTTAGTGTTCCGTACTCGAAATAATTCTGCCCGAGAATCAACACATTTATGAACGTAGAAATCCATGCGTTCTCCAACACGGTCTGCATGGACGTGTTGCCCTGCCGGACCGCCTCCGCGCAAAATCCGGGGACGGGCCCGCAGGGGAACGAACCGCCGCGCGCAAAAGTCAGTTCGACTACGCCAGAGTCCCTCGTCCGGCCGGAAGATTATTTCTTTCTGTTTGAAAATGCCTATGATGCAACTTTGATTACTGATCAGCACGGGGTGTGCCTCCATGCCAACCAGAGAGTCACGGAACTGCTGGGATATGACCGCCAGATTCTGATCCAGTCCCCTTTCTGGCAACTGGTCTCCGGGGCGGACGCCGGATTGATGGAGACTGTTCGCAGCAATCTGGCAGCCAACCGCTTCCTGCGGATCACTGCTTGGTGTTTGCGGCAGGACGGGTCGAAAGTCCCCACTGAAATCGCCGTCAGCCAGTTTGCTGCCGGGAAAGAAACCTTCCTGTGTTTCTTTATTCGCGACGAAACTGCGCGCGCGCAGGCAGAAACGCAATTGCGCACCATTCAGAATGCCGTACGGAACGCCAGCACCGGCATCGGTGTGGCCGGACCGGATGGCATCCTTGAGTATGCCAATCCGGCACTGGCCGCTTTGTTTGGCGAGAAAGACCCAACGCTTCTCGCCGGACGGAAACTCGATGCGCTCCTGGGGAATGCCAAACTGGCGCAGGAGTTGATCGCGGCTGTCCAGAAGGGGCAAAGCGCGCTCGTGGAGTGTCCTTGCCCCGCTGCCGCGGAAGCCCCGCCGCGCTGGATCCAGATCTCCGCCGCCCCCAACCTCGACGCGCAGAGCCAGTTGATCGGCCTCGTCCTCTCGCTGGTTGACATCAGCGACCGACACCGCGCCGAGCAGGCGGAGCGCGTCGTGGAGCGCGACCGGGTCATGATGGACAGCCTTGGCGCCGTCTGCCATCACCTGGGCCAGCCCGCGACCGTGCTGCTCTCCACGCTGGAGATCATCCACCGGATGGGAGATTCCGACCAGAAGGAGCGGACTGAACTGCTGCAGATGAGCCTGGAGGCGGCCGAGAACCTGCGCAAGATCATGCGGGAGTTGAACGATCTTCGCCACTACAGCGCCGAATCCTACCCGGGCCTGACACCGGACCGCGCCACCAGCATCGTGGCCTTCTCCTCCCACGCCTGAGATGGATTCTGCCAGGCGAACCGCAAATTGACGAACATCCAACCGCAGTGTGCGGAAGTTCTTCTTCAACAATCGACACCCGGCTCCAGGTAGGGCGGCCAGTCCCTTGGCCGCCGCGCCCTCCCACTTCAAAAATCAACACTCTGCTGTTCTGCGGTTTTGCAGTTCGTTTCGTGATTCTTGCGAACGCGAGTAACAGGATCCGATCGGTAGGGACGCCTCTCCGAGGCGTCCGCGGATGTTTCTCCGAACCGTCCCCTACCCCACAAGATTGCGCCTCAACCCGCTCCCAATTGAGCGGAGCTGAACTTCCGCAGGATACGGCTGCTCAACCAGAGCGAACTGCGCCAGCGCGACGCGCGGTAGACAAACCGGAAGTGGGGCTCCGGGCTGGCGCCAAGGTAGTCCTTAAATTGCGACAGGGACATCTGCGGAGATCCGCCAAAATTGATGCGCAACGGCAGCCCCCAGCGTTCCCGCGCATACAAACTGGCCTGCCAGTAGAGCGCCGGAACGACGGTCTTCGTGCCGGCAGAGGCAACGTTGCCGCTGCGCCAAAGATAGACGGTCCGGTCCTGATCACTGTACAACAGTACAACGGCAGCGCACAGATCCCCGGCGGCGTTTCACGCCCCATAGAGGCAGCCGACATCATGGGCCAGCAACCATTCCATGCGGCGGGAGAGATCCATGGTCCAGGCCGAAGAGCTTTTCCAGCCGAATCTGCGCAACAGGGTCTCCTTGTGCAGCGCAATGAACGCTTGAATCTGATCAAGACCCAGCGCGCCGAACGTGTGCGACTCGCTGCCCCGCCGGATCAATCGCCGATGTTCGCGGTTCATCTGCTTGAGGATTTCGGGCGGATTGGTGAAATCCCAGATGTGGGCATACTGAATCTGAGCCTGCCAACCGGCATAGCAAATGCCGCGCACGTCACAAAGACCGGGATGCCCCTCGCAATAGATGATGTCCAGCCTGCTGGCGCTGGCCTGCGCGAGATCGTGAAGGACCTGCATGCGCGCGCGGCGGACACCGATGGACTCGCCGACGAGGTCAGGGGAAAGAACGGGACCCGCGTAGAAAAATTCAAAATACGTGGAGGTGTTGATGCCCCACTGCCGCTCGGAGGGCAGCGCCCATCCTGCGCACAGATTGCCGGAACGGTCAAACGCGCCCAGTTGCAGGAATTGAATGCCGACGGAATCGGTCTGTTCCAGCATGCGCAGACAATCGCTGCGAAGGAATCGGTTGGCGGTGGGCGAAGCCTCGACCAGCGCGTCCCAACTGGCACGGTCGTCGGACGAAAGGAGGCGGATGGTATCCGCTGTTCTGTCCGTTGCCTCCTCTTTCTGCATGTTTTCTCAATAACACACAACGATTTTCTCCGCAAGTGAAAGCAACCAAATGGTAACGGTGTCGGCAGCCGTTCTGTCCCCCGGCCGCCTGAGATGGATTTTGCCAGACGACCCGCAAATTGCTGAACACCCAACCGCAGGGTGTTGAAGTTCTCCCACCTTCAAAAATCAACACTCTGCTGTTCTGCGGTTTTGCGGTTCACATGTCGGATTCTCGCCCCAGGACAACCGGAACGTCTGTGACTGGGGCTGGAGCGCAACGCGCGAACCGCAGATTGACGAGCGCCCAACAGCAGCGTGTTGAAATACGGACAAAAATTGTAATTGATGGAGACTGCTGGCTAGCGTACGATATGACGTACGAATGGAGAGGCGCTCATGATCACGCTAACCGCGACCGAAGCTCGAAAACAACTCTACGGGTTGCTGGATGATGTGACCGATTCGCATGCACCGATCCACATCACCGGCAAACGCCATTCGGCGGTGCTCGTATCGGCAGACGATTGGCGAGCCATTGAGGAGACTCTTTTCCTTGAATCCATTCCGGGCATGAAGGAATCCATCGTCAAGGGAATGAAGACGCCGGCTGGTAAGTGCGCAAAGGAACCGGGGTGGTGAGTTGGCAAGTCGTCTATACACGGCAGGCTCAGAAGGACGCCCGGAAGCTTGCCTCTTCCGGTCTCCAACCGCAGGCAGAACGGCTGCTGGTGATTCTCGCCGAAAACCCATACCAGACGCCGCCCTTTTTTGAAAAACTGGTCGGTGATCTGTCCGGAGCCTATTCTCGCCGGATCAACATCCAACATAGACTCGTGTATGAGGTGCTGGACTCGATCAAGATCGTCAAAGTGCTTCGCATGTGGACCCACTATGAATAGTGCGGCGAACCGCAAATTGACGAACGCCCAACCGCAGCGTGTTGAATTTCTCCCACCTTCAAAAATCAACACTCTGCGGTTTTGCAGTTCGCTTCGTGCTTCTTGCGAACGCGAGTAACAGGATTCATTCGGTAGGGACGCCTCTCCGAGGCGTCCGCGGACGGTTCGGAGATCCGTCCCTACCCCAACACCCGGGCACTCACTTGTGCTAGCGAGGATGCGACCATGTCTTTGAGACTGCGCCAGATCCGCTACATCCTGCTCCTGTCGCTCTTGAGCACGCTCGTGCTGGGCGCCTTTCTCTGCCCCACCCCGCAGCACGCGGGGATCAACCAGGCCCGCAAGGCCCTGTTCCTCGACCTGGTGGACGGCTCCGCCCACCGCCCTTATGTCAGCCGCGCGCTTCTGCCGACCCTTGTGCGAACAACGACCGCAACGACGCCCATCGAATTCCAGCAGGCCTGTGCCGACCAGGTCGAACAACGCCCCTGGCTGCGCACCCTGTTCGCAATTCTCTACTGGCAGCCTCTGGCAGGCTTCCCGTATCTGGTCGCATCTGTCCTGATGCTGCTCTGTTTCGCGGGGTTCGGGCACTTTGTCACCAAGCTGACTATCCGGGTTTGCGGCCTGCCGTTCACAGACCGCACCCGGCTGGCGCTGCTGACCGTGGCCATGCTGGGCCTTCCGCCGTGCTTCGCGTACGTGTCATACGTGTATGACCCGCCGCAGTTGTTCCTCTTCACCCTCGCGCTCTGGTTGCTGGCCACTGACCGGCGCGCGGCGTTCGTGGCGGCATTTGCCGTCTGCTGCCTGAACAAGGAGACCGCCGTGCTGCTGATCCCGCTGTTCGTGCTGGTCGCCCGAAACCAGCCGGCGCGAATGCAGCGGATCGACTGGTTCACGCTTGCCATCCTGGCCGCGATCTTTGCCGGATCCTGGCTCGTGCTGACCTGGTCGTTCCGCAGCAACCCGGGCGAGCCTGTCGAATTCCACCTCACCCGCAACCTCTGGAAGCTGGCATACGGGTGGTCGTTTGCGGCGCTCGGGGTCTTCCTCTCCCTGGCGTGGCTGATCTTCCGCCGCTGGTCAGAGCAACCTCTTTTCCTGCGACAGGCGCTGGTCTGCACCCTGTTGCCACTGATCCCGCTGACCCTGCTGCTGGGGTATCTCGACGAATGGCGGGATTACTACGAAGCCTACCCGGCTATCTTCGGCCTGGCCGTGGCTGGCTGGATGCGGGTAGGGACGCCTCTCCGAGGCGTCTGCGGACGTTCCTGAAGTTCCCCTTCAACAATCAACACTCTGCTGTTCTGCGGTTCACATGTCGGATTCTTGCCACAGGACAACCGGAACGTCTGTGACTGGAACTGGAGCGCAACGCGCGAACCGCAGATTGTCGAACATCCAACCGCAGAGTGTTGACGTTCTCCCACTTCAACAATCGACACGCTGCTTTGGGCAGGGCGAAGGCGCGGACGCGTCTGATCTGGAACTCATGAAACCCGGAACGTGCGGCATCGTTGGCAACGCCAATTGTGCCTTCCTGTTTTCCTGAGTTCCAGATTCGCCATACGCATCTCTTTGCCAAAAACACAACGGGGGCGAACGCTTGCGCGCTCGTCCCCGTTTCCGCATTCAGATTGCGGTTGGATTACTTGGCGTCAATCTTCAGGATATGGGTGTCGCTGAAGGAGCACGTGGGCAGCGCGTTCACCGCACCAACCGTGTACGTGCCGCCCTCGCGGCAGATCAGCGTGGAATTCGACCCGCCCGTCATCCCCTTCAGGTAGACGGCAATGTCAGAGAAGTACAGCACCGTGGTCTCAGCCAGCTGCTGCTGGGACGTGGCATACTGCTGCTTGGCATGCTCAATCAACCGCAGGTTGTTGACACAGCTGCTCGCACGGGCATCCGCACGAGACTTCATGAACGACGGAATCGCGATCGCCGCCAGCAGGGCGATGATCGCAACCACGATCATGATTTCAACCAGCGTGAAACCTTTGTTCTGTTTCATCATTTGTCTCCGTTGTTTTTCCGCGCTTATCGCCCTCCCGGGCTTCGCGGCTTGTTGTCCCTGCACCATCCCCATTCTTACCGCCCATCCCGGGCTACACAGGAACGGCCTTACCCACCCTCCATCGGGCCACCGATTTCAGACAGGTACCCACTGAAAATAGTGTCAGCACGTAAATAAGCAATGTCCATGCCAACCATCCCCTTTTTACCAAGAACGAGATAAAATGGCAAATATTATTGTTCTGGTAAAATCTTGCCCTGCCAGGAGCAGGCCTTTACTGAAAAAATCGACTTTTTTGTCCACCCATTGTTCAAATCTGCGACAAGGCTTCTTGCTTTTGTCATTTCCCATCCGTGGGAAGCTTCCGATAGAGGGTTGCCAGGGATATCTGCAAGGCCTTGGCAGCCTCCTCCTTGTTGCCGTTGTTCTTGGAAATGGCCTGTTCGAGGTATTCCTTCTCTTTCTGCCGCAAAAAGGCCCGCAGGGAGACATTCCGGTACTGCTCGGCCACAGGGCCGACTGCATCGTCCGCAGCGACCTCCGCGTCGGTCCGGCTGGCATGCGCCGCGACGCGCGGCGGCAGGGAATCGAGGGTGATCTCGTCATCCTGCGCGAACGCAATGGCATGCTTGACGGCATTCTCAAGCTCGCGCACGTTGCCGGGCCAGGGACAGCGCAGAAACGCGGCGGCAGCTTCGCGCGACACCCGCAGCAGCGTCCCCC
>Ga0118677_10005536_pt1 | contig 22041 bp, 17 predicted proteins | sample AliMusrvi5mmetaG_FD_86154 | JGI IMG/M metagenome (GOLD analysis project Ga0118677, IMG submission 86154)
GTCTTCCACGCACGATTCAGGCCGGTCTCCGGCGACGAAAAGTTGCCGCTCATGCCGCCCAGATGGGGCCAGTCAGCCGCCAGCGCGGCAGAGGCGAGCAGGCACGCGGCCAGCAGCAGGATCGGAAACAGGATCAGGGCCTTGCGCATCGGCAATCCATCCGGCGGATTGCGGCCGCGGTCAAGCCCTGCAACAGGTCACGTCTTGAGACGGGACAGATCGCGCACCGCGCCGCGCGCGGCGCTGGTGTGCATCGACGCCGAGGCCTTTACCCGGCCGGGCGCGGCCGAAGCAGTGACCAACGCGGCACGCGGACTGCAGGCCCGGCTGAGCGAGATCTCGCAACTTTACGGCATCAGTTTCCCGGTCTACGTCCTGTTCACGAAGATGAACCGCGTCGCGTTCTTCGAGGATTTCTTCCGCAATCTGAGCAACGACGAAGCGACGCAGGTTTTGGGCACCTCCTTGCCGCTGTATCCGCCCAGCGGCAGCGGCATTTACGCCGAGGACCAGACGCGACGGCTATCCGCGGCTTTCGACGCCCTCACCTACTCGCTGGCCGACCATCGCATCGCGCTGCTGCCGCGCGAAAACGATGCGCAGAAGGTTCCGGGCGCTTACGAATTCCCCCGCGAGTTCCGCAAGCTGCGCACGACGCTGGTTCAGTTTCTGGTGGACCTGTGCCGGCCCAGCCAACTGCGCGCCAGCCCGTTTTTGCGTGGCTTCTATTTCTCCGGCGTGCGCCCGGTTATCGTGCACGACACGGCCGTGGCGGAGGCTCAGCGGCCGGCCACGCAGCGTTCGCCGTTCGAATCCGCCGGCTCCGCGACGGGCATCTTCCGCGCCGGCATCCCGACCGCGCCCGCGCCCATGCCGGCCGCGCCGCTGGGCTCCGGAGCGGCACGCAAAGTCCCGCAATGGGTCTTCCTCGGCCACCTGTTCAACGACGTGATCCTGCGCGACGGAGCGGCCTTCGGTGCCAGCGTCAGCAGCACCAAGACCAGCGTGGCGCGCCGCATCATGCTGGCTGTCGCGACCGTGCTGCTGCTGTTCGTTTGTATCGGTTTCACGGTCTCGTTCTTCGGCAACCGCGCACTGGAATCGGACGCGCTGGAAGCCGCACGCGGCATTCCGGCCGGCGAGGCGAGCGGCATGAACCTGCCCACGCCCGACGCTCTGCAGAAGCTTGAGAACCTGCGGCAGATCCTGGCGCAGTTGACGGTCTACGAGGCCGACGGAGCGCCGCTGCACCTGCGCTGGCTGCTCTACAGCGGCAACGACATGCTGCCCAAGGTGCGCCGCGTCTACTACGAGCGTTTCCACCAACTGCTGTTCGGCCAGACGCAGGGCGAGATGCTGGCGACGCTGCAGCGGCTCGCGCTGCCGCCTGCCGCGACCGACGAGTACGGGCCGTCTTACGACACGTTGAAGGCCTACCTGCTGACGACTTCGGAATGGAAGCGCAGCACCAACTGGCTTTCCCCCGTGCTGGTCAGTCGCTGGTCGGCGGGCCGTTCCGTGGATGCCTTGCTGCCGCTGGCGAAGAAACAATTCGATTTCTACAGCGAAGATCTGCCGCACGGCAACCCATTCAGCGACCAGAACGACGCCTCCGCGATCGACCGCGCGCGTCAACACCTGTCGAAGTTCTCGGGCGCCGAGCAGATCTATCAGTTCATGCTGGCCGATGCTTCGCGTCGCGCCAGGAAGATCAACTTCAACGAGCAGTTTCCGGGCTCGGCGGAAGTGGTCGTGAACAACCGCGACGTGCCAGGCGCATTCACTAAGGCCGGTTGGACGGTGATGCAGGACAACATCCGCAAGTCGGACAAGTTCTTCGGCGGCGAGCGCTGGGTGCTGGGCGACTATGCCTCCGCCAAGCCCGACACGGGCAAGCTGGAAGAGGATCTGCGGAACCGCTTTTTGGCCGACTATATCGCGCGCTGGCGCGAGTTCATGCGCAACTCGTCGGTGGTGCGCTACAGCAATCTGAAGGACGCGGCGACCAAGCTGGACAAGCTGTCCAATTCGCAGACGCCGCTGATGGCGTTGTTCTGGGTGGCCACCCAAAACACGGCCGTCGATTCGCCCAAGGTGGTCGAAGCTTTTGACGCGGTGCAAAAAGTGGTCCCGCCGCCCGCTACGGTTCCGCAGTACGTGCTGGGACCGAACAACGAGTACGTCAGCGCACTCGCCGGACTGCAGACCGCCATCAACGGCATCGCCGACCAGACGGGACCGCCGGATCCCAATCGCGCCGCGCCCGTCCGCGCCGGCGCCGACATGGCCCGGAACATCGTGAAGAAGATGGGCTACACCTTCCGCATCGATCCCGACGCGCATGTCGATACCATCGTGACGAACCTGCTGCTGGCGCCCATCGTGTCTGTCGATGCCTTGACCAAGGGCATGGGCGCGGGCGAGGTCAACGCCAAGGCCAGGCAGTTCTGCGCCCTGTTCGCCGACGTGGGCAACAAGTTCCCGTTCAATCCGGCCGCGACGTCGGAGGCGACGCTGCAAAGCGTGAACGCGATCTTCAAGCCGCGCGAAGGCAAACTGTGGGTCTTTTACGAAGAGTCGCTGCGCAGCTTGCTGGTCAAGCAGGGCAACGATTACGTGGCGAATCCGACCGCCGCGATGCCGCTGAACCCGAGCTTCGTCAACTTCTTCAACAACGCGGCGCGCTTCTCCGACACCGTCTATCCCGGCGGCGCGGCCGACCCGGGCTTGCGCTACTCGCTGCAAGCGCAGCCGTCCGATCAGATCAAGGAAATGACGCTGGTCATCGACGGGCAAAGCACGCGCTTCACCGGCAAGGAAAGCGGCGGACAGCACGTCTGGACGGGTGCGAGCAGTTCCAGCGCGCGCCTCGGCGCCAAACTCGCCGGCGGCAGCGAACTCGATGTGCAGAGTCGCGACGGTGCTTGGTCGGTGTTCCATTTCTTCGCCGACGCGGACCGCTGGAGCCCGGCCGGAGGCGGCTACAACCTGGAGTGGGTGGTGCGCCAGGGCAGGGAAGGGCGCCCCGTCACGGTCGGTGGAAAGGAACTCACCTACCGCTTCACGCTGAACACGGGCGGTCTCGCCCCGGTGTTCCAAAAGGAGTTCCTGAACAGCCTGCGTTGCGTGGCCACGGCGGCGCGTTAGGTGGCTGGCAGGTAAGGCAAATGGAACAAATCAACCGCTCCCTTACGTTCGTGACTCCGATCCGGAACGGAGCCGCGACCGTCAGGAAGCGGTGGGACCGCACTGTGTCGTTGAGACCAGAAAGCAGCTTGGTTGGAATGGCTGGTACAACCTGATGCAATTGCCCGCGAGTATTGGAAAGTACGAACTGCTCGAATTCCTCGGCGGCGGCATGTCGCACGTCTACCGCGCGCGAGACACGGTGATCGGCCGCACCGTGGCCGTGAAAGTGCTCACTGATGAAGGCTGCCAGGATGCCGAGGCCAAGGCGCGTTTTCTCCAGGAAGCGCGCATGGCCGGCAACATCGAGCACGAGAACATCATCCGCATCCATGACTACGGCGAGGAGCAAGGCCGGCCTTATATTGTGATGGAATTCCTGGTCGGCGAGGACCTGCGCCACGCCATCCGCGACGGTCACACCGGCGACCTGAACAACAAGCTGCGCATTGCCAGGGACGTGGCGCGGGCGCTCGAGTACGTCCACTCGAAGAAGATCGTGCACCGCGATATCAAGCCCGACAACGTGCACATCGACGCCAGCGGCAAAGTGAAGCTGATGGACTTCGGCATTGCGCGCGCCGAGGGGCTGTCATTGACGCGCGCGGGCTTCGCGCTCGGCACGCCGTATTACATGGCGCCCGAACTCGTACTAGGCCAGTTGACCACCGACCAGGTGGACATCTACGCCTTCGGCATCCTGCTGTTCGAGTTGCTCACGGGACAGAAACCGATTGAGGGCGATACGGTGGAACGGCTGTTCTACATGATCCTCAACGAGCCTTTGAACACGGAGCCGCTGAGTCGCGCGGGGCTACCCGAGGAACTGACCGCGCTGGTGCGGCACTGCACCGAGAAAAAGGCCGACGACCGGCCACGCAGTTTTCGCGAAGTGATCGCCGAACTGGACCGGATGCTCGGTACGCCGGTGGAAGTCGCGCCGCCGCGACCGGTGCCGCCTACGCCTACGCCTACGCCTACGCCCTCGGTTCGACCGCCTGAGCAGCCCCCAGCCGGGCAACCGGCCCGCTCGAAGCTGCCGCTGATCGCCATCGGCGGAGTCGTCGCGGTGGCGCTGTTGGTGGGGTTGTATTTCGCGCTAAGGCCCGCACCGGCACCGGCCGCCGCCGTCAACGGCGAGGCGCCCGCTGCAGCATCGAGGGTTCTACCCGCTACGCTTCCGGCCGGCCGCTCGGGAGAGATGGTTCTGGTGCTGCCCGGCCCGTTCCTGGCCGGGGAAGAGAAGCGCACGGAAACGCTGCCCGCGTACTATATCGACCGGCTGGAGGTCTCCAACGCCTACTACGCCGAGTTCTGCAAGCAGACGCACTACGATCTGCCGGCAGGCTTCCCGGCCGACCGTCCCGATGATCCGGTAGTGAATATTACGTTGCTCGACGCGCAGAAATACGCGACCTGGGCGGGCAAGCGCTTGCCCACCGCGCTCGAGTGGGAAAAGGCCGCGCGCGGCACGGACGGCCGCAGCTACCCGTGGGGCGAAGCCGCCGATCCGGAACGCGCCAACGTAGCGGACAGCAAGTCGCCGGGCAAGCGCGTACAGCCCGTGAATTCCATGCCAGCGGGGGCGAGCCCGTACGGCGCTTTGAACATGACCGGCAACGTGTCGGAGTTCATCGGCGAATTGAAATCACCCAGTCCCCAGGCAGTGCAGAGTTTCGCGCCACGCCTGAGCCCACCGCCCGCTGCAACGGAACCGTGGTACACCATCCGCGGCGGTTCGTTCGACGCCCGGCTGGCCTTTGGAGTGGTCTACGAATCGCTGTCCGTGCCCGCACGCTTTGCCGCGCACGACATCGGCTTCCGCTGCGCCAAGACCCTGGATTGAAGGCAGCGAATACGGCTGCCCGGTCCAGACGCCTTACTTGCTCGCAGGTTTCGCATCCGTCCTTAGACCATCGCCGATTTGCGCGAAACCCGGGATAGTCACCGGCAGCTTGCCGCTGATGCCCGCCTCGCCGACCACCGCACGCACCGCCGCCGCCTCGCTCGGCTGGGTGGTACTGAACGTGGCGAGATAGGCGGCCACCTTGGGGAAGGCCCGCAGCAAATACGGATTCCCGAGCGCGATGAATACCACGGGCTTCCCGCCTGCGATCAACCTGTCGACGAAAGCCGGGTAGTTGCCCGGCAGCCCCACCGTCCCGGTGTAGGCCGCCACCAGCACGTACGCCGTGACCACCACCGTGTCGCAACTCGACTGCGCTTTTGCGGCCAGCGCATCGAACTCCGAAGGCGGCAGCAGGGGGTCGAGCAGGGTGACTTGCGCGCCCTTGGCCGAGCGCCGCACGGACTCCACGAACTCGCGACCCTGCGTCGAGAAGCGTCCCCCGCTGAACACGAACCAGCACGCCCGCTCGGGGTTCGCCAGCGGCACCACATTGTTCTCGTTGCGGACCAGTGTGACCGCCTTCTCCGCCACCTTCGCGGCGAGGTCCTCGTCTTCGGGGGTGGCCAAGGAATCGGGGACCGTCTCCAGATCCGTGAAGTGCTTCTTCTGCAGGCCCAGGCGGGCCTTGGCGGTGAGTATCTTCAAGACGCTCTGGTCAATGCGCTCTTTGGTCAGGCGTCCCTCCTTCACCGCGACGACGACGGCCCGCACCGCTTCCTTCGCGTCGCCCGGCAGTACCAGCAGATCGACGCCGGCTTCCAGCGCGCGCACGGCGGTCTCACCCGGCCCAAACATCTTCGTGACGGCCTGCATGTCTAACGCATCGGTACAGATCAGTCCGGTGAAGCCGAGTTCTTCCCGCAAGACACCCGTCAAAACAGCCTTGGAAACCGTCGCCGGTTTTTCCTCGGGTTCCAGAGCGGGCACTGCCAGATGGGCGGTCATCACGGCGTCGACGCCCGCCTCGATGGCCGCTCTGAAGGGCACGAGTTCCAACTGCTCCAGCCGCTCGCGCGATGCCCCGATGCGCGGCAGGTTCATGTGCGAGTCGGTGTCGGTGTCGCCGTGGCCGGGGAAGTGCTTTGCGGTAACGAGCACGAAGTTGGCCGGGTCGGAATGGGCGCCTTCGATGAACGCCTGCACGTGCGACGCGACCGCGTGCGGGTTCTCGCCGAACGATCGGATGTTGATGATGGGGTTGTCGGGGTTGTTGTTGACGTCGGCGTCCGGCGCGAAGATCCAGTGAATGCCGATGGTGCGCGCTTCGCGGGCCGTGGCGACTCCCAGAGCGCGGGTCAATTCCAGGTCGTTGGCCGCGCCGAAGGCCATCATGTAGGGGAACGGAGTGGTGTGCAGGAAGCGCATGGAAGCGCCGTGCTCGAAGTCGGCGCCGATAATCAGCGGGATCTTGGAGAGGCGCTGCATCCGGTTGATGAACGATGCCGCGGCATGGGGTTCGGCGCGCTGAACGGCTCCGTCGCGCACGCGGTTGAGGATGATCATCCCGCCCACTTTGAGGTCCACCACCTGCGAGCGAAACTCGCGGTACTCGCGCGAACGCACGCTGGGAGAGTCGCCATAGAAGGGTGTCATGACGAGTTGCGCGACACGGTCCCGCAGCGTCAGCTTTGACATCCAGCGGCGAGCCTGGGAGGCTGCGCCGTGATCGTTAGCTGTGGTCGATGAGGGCTTTGAAGATGCGGCCCTGGCCTGCTTCTTGACCGCTGCGGAGCCCACTCCCGACGCGGCGACGACTAGCAATGCCACGCAGCCTGTTACGCCCGCGAGGCGGGAACGATTCACCATGCCTTACAGGCTAGCAAGCGAGGCGATGCAGCTGGTTAAATCACATAGGCGCGGCTACCGGCGCAGCAACCCGAGCCAGTCGGCGCACACCACCAGCAGCGCGCCCACCCCCAGGAACAAACCGAACGGCAATTCGTAGGTCAGCACCCTTTTGCGATTCCACAGCGTCCACCCGAGTCCCAGCACGCTGCCCGAAACACCGGCCACGATCAGGGTCAGGATGGTGTTTTCGAAGCCCAGGAACGCCGCCAGCATGCCTAGCATTCTAGGGTCGCCATCGCCCAATGGATCGATGTCGCGGTTCCAGATCAGGTTAACCCGCTTGTACGACCAGCCGACGAACCACAGCAGCAGAGCGGCTAGGACGGATGCCAGTCCCGCTTCCGCCAGGCCCGCCAGCAGGGCGGAGCGCAGGCCCAGGAGCAGCGAGATCAGTCCCTCATGCGGCGGCGCCACGAACGCGAAGGCGAGACCAGCCAACCACCCGCCCAGCGTGAACTCGTCGGGCAGGATGCGCTCTTCCAGATCGATCACCGAGAGTGCGATGCCAACGAACCCGAACAGACACCCCTTGGCACCGTCCCCACCAGCTCCGCCGTAGTGGACCGCAGCCCAAAACCACGCGCCCGTGAGGGCTTCGACGATCGGGTAGCGCCACGGGATGGCGGCTCCACAGCGGCGGCAGCGGGCCCGCAGCAGCAGGAAACTCAGCACGGGGATATTGTCGTACCAGGCGATCATGGCCCCGCAATCGCGGCAATGCGAGCGCGGCTTGACCACGGACTCGTCGGCGGCCATGCGCGTGATGCAGACGTTCGCGAAGCTGCCGAAAAGCAATCCGAAGACGACGGCGAAGATCCCGGTCAGGACTTGATATTCCAATGGCTCACCCCAGCACTTCGCGATAGCATTCCAGTGTCCGGTCCAGCATGTGTTTCGTCGTGAAGCCTTGCTCAACCATGGCGCGCGCATTGCGCACAATGCGCTCCACCAGTTTCGGGTCGGCTTCCAACTCTCCGATGGCCTCGCGGAACTTGCGGACCGTGTTACCGGCCAGCAGGCCCGTGCTGCGATCGTGGACAATCTCCCGCAAACCGCCGGTATCGCTCGCGATCACGGGTACGCCATAGGCCATCGCCAGCAGTGCCGCCGAGCCCAGCCCCTCGGACCCGGTGGGATACAGGAACAGCCGCGAGGATTGGAAAGCACGCGGCAAGTCGGTGACCATGTCGATGTCGAGTGCGAGCTGCTCCAGTAGCGGCCGGCACTTGCCCGGATCGGCGGAATCGAGCGCAGCGATCCTGCCTTTGCGGCTGCTCATCCGGGGCGGTACATCGACGCCGTCGTAGACCACGCGCAGCCGCTCCGCACGGATCCCCGCAGAGCGCAGCACTTCCGCCACGGCCTCAGACACGCAGAGCAAAAGCCTTGCAGCGGCGTATTTCCGGGCCGAAAAAGGCGTACGCTTCACGGCGAATGCGACTCTGCGCGACACCACGAAAGGGGCGCGTGAGGCCAGCCAGGCGTACGTATGTGCGTGCGCGTCGTGGCAATGCACGAGTTCAGCCCAGCGCGACTCACGCCAGACTGAACTCCAACCGAGAGGTTTCGTTTCGATGCCGAGTGCGGCGGTCTCGCGCTCCAGCGGAGAACCGGCCGCAGCTAGCAGGCGCACTTCGACGCCGCGCGCTTCGAGTCCCGCGAGCAGGCGCAGAACCTGGATTTGCCCGCCTCGCAAGCCGTTCCCCGAGTCGATGTGCAGCACCCGCATGGTTTCAACGCGGCAGCGCGGCACGCGCTTTGGAGTATTTCAAAAACGTGTAGAGCGAGGCCATGTAGGCGATGGTCAAGCCCTCCACACCATCCAGAAAGCCGGCTTGGAAGACATACGTCCTGAGGAACGACCAGAGCGGGTTCAACAGCAGTTGCGGCGCACCCACCCGCCGGCCCTGCGCCACCACCTCGCTGGCTGCCAGCGTCGTGTAATGGTCCAGCGAGCGGAGGTGCGCGCCAAGCGTTTCACAGGTGTAGTGCAGCAGATTGCCGTTCAACTCGCCTGGGACCTGCTCCGCCACAACGCTCTCGTGGACGTACTCGCCCACCCACCTGGCCGTGCGGCGGTCGAACAGGCGGATCTTGCGATCGGGGTACCAGCCGGAGTGCAGAATCCACTTGCCCAGATACTGCGCGAGGCGTGGGAACGAGTAGGCGTCGTATCGCGGGCCGTCCTGCTTGAGCTGCCAGATCTCGGCCTCCAGTTCTTCGCTGAGCGCTTCGTCGGCGTCAATCGAGAGCACCCAATCGTAGGCGGCCTGGTCCGAGGCGTAGTTCTTCTGGCCCGCGTAGCCGCGCCACTCGGCTTGGATAACCCGTGCGTTGTAGGTCTTGGCAATCTCGACGGTACGGTCCTGCGACCCGCAATCCACCACCAGGATTTCGTCGCAGCAGCGCAGGCTCTCCAGGGCACGCGGCAGGTTGCGTTCCTCGTTGAGCGTGATGATGCTGGCCGAGATCTTCATGCGCAGCACCGGAGATCGCATGGACCGGTCACCATCAAGAACGAAAGCGCGTACTCCCTTTCGCCAGCACTCATTCCACCCGAATCGACGTGTCGCTGCATGGCGGTTCCCGCTAGCGGAGCCACTCCTGCGTGTCATTGTACTGGAGCGGGGCCGGCATGAACGCCAGTACGAAAATCAGAACGGCGACAACCAGCAGCGCCCGGCGTTTGCCGTCCAAGTGCTCGTCGTCGTAAACCGGGAAGTGGCGGCGGCCGATCAGCAGCAGCACGCCCGCCCAGAAGAACCAGGGCCAGAACAGGAAACCCATCAGCGCCAGCGCTCCGATGGTTGTATAGGACACCCAGCGGTGCCGTTCACCGAGCCAGGAATACACCACGTGCCCGCCGTCCAACTGACCCACCGGCAGCAGGTTCAGCGCCGTGGCGAGCAGTCCGACCCAGGCGGCGCGGGCGACCGGGTGCATGTTCAGATCGGCTAGGTTCGCTCCCGGGAAAAGCCAGGCGCCGATCCATTGCATAACCAAAGGCGTACCCAGGCGGGCTTCTCCAGACTCGCCCAACCCGGGCACAATTCGCGACAGCGCGAGCCCGATCCCAAGTGCCGGCAGCAGGAAGATGAATCCGGCAAGCGGCCCGGCGATGCCGACGTCAAACAACTCGCGGCGGCTCTTCAGGGGGGACCGGAAGCGGATGAATGCGCCGAAAGTGCCGATAAAGCTGGGAGCAGGCAGAAACCAGGGGAGCGTACAGAGGACGCCGTGATAGCGGCAGGCGAAGTAATGACCGAATTCGTGCGCCAGCAGAATCAGGAGCAGGGTCACGGAGTAAGGCAAGCCATCCAGCAGCAGACCGGGATGGTGGAACAAATCAACGAACGCTTTGAGATCCTCGACGAAATCGAGGCCCGGCAGATTGCGCTCGAAATGAAACTGAACGCGCGCACCGAGCGCCGTAGTGCAGAGCAGCGTCAGCAGAAAGAGCGCCAGCGGGATCAGAATCGCCCGCGTTTGATGCAGGCGTGAATTATCGCTTTCCACGTTTCAGGCCAGATTGAGGGCGGCTCGCGGCGCCTGCGGACCCCACATCCGGAGGCAACAGCATCCGCCTGGTGCCAAAGCGCAGCCCCGCAGTTTGAACGGGAGCCGCACGGGTCGCCGCATGACAGGCCCTTAGTCGAGCGACTGCAATTCCTTGCCGGGCTTGAAACGGACGGCCTTGCCGGGCGGGATAGCCACTTCGGCGCCGGTGCGGGGATTGCGACCTATGCCGGTCTTGCGCGGGCGTACGGTGAAGATACCGAAGCCGCGAAGTTCGATGCGTTCGCCCTGAGCGAGCGCGCGCTTCATCGACTCAAACACGGTCTCCACCGCCATCTCGGCCTTCGTCTTCGTTATGCCGGTCTTGTTGACGACCTCATTGACGATGTCGAGTTTAATCAAGATGAGCCTCCTTGGACGCCGGGCCGCAGGCACTCCTAAACGCCACGTCAAAGTGCATGATATGATTAGGGTTACAGGATTGTCAAGCGACTCTTTCGCAAAGTCCCATGAATACTTCCTCGCCAGATCCGATCCTGCGTCCGGAAAAGTTCCGGAGAGCGTGCGCGCGCTACGCCACGGGCGTGTCCGTGGCCACCGTTTCCAGCCCCGCGGGAGCGCCCGAAGGTCTGACTGTGAACTCGTTCACGTCGGTCAGCCTGGATCCCCCGCTGGTCCTGGTCTGTATCGCTAAAACCGCTACTGCCTACTCCTCCTTTCGGGCCGCTAAGAGTTTCGTTATCAACGTCTTAAGAGAAGATCAAATCGATCTCTCACAGCACTTCGCATCCAGCCAGAGCGACCGGTTCCAGAACATCGCCTGGCACTCCGGAGTGCAGGGCGCGCCGGTTCTGGAAGGCGTTCTGGCAGTGCTGGAATGCGCCATCCACAGCTCGTTCGAGGCGGGGGACCACACGGTTTTCGTCGGCCAGGCAGAACGCGCCGAGTCGCACGAGGGAGTCCCGCTGCTGTATTACGCCAGCGCCTATCGAAAACTGGGGTAGCTGTCCGGCGCTGCGCGGCTTGGACCCCGGCGCTTACTTGTCGAGCACAACGAACCGGCTGACGCTGTAACCCAGAGCCGCCCCCATGAAGATATCCGAGGGGAAATGCGCCTGGTCGGGTAGCCGGGTCAGTGCGATGAAGGCTGCCGCTCCATAGGCCGCCCAAGGTACCCACCGGTGCTGACGGTAGCGCACTGCGATCACGGTTGCGACTGCGAACGCGGAAGCTGCATGGCCCGAAGGGAAGCTGCCCCCGTTCGTCACCGAGCCTTTGTACTTGAACCAGGTGTCGCGGAAATTTCCGCTTGGCGGAATGTCGCTGGGTGTCAGCCGCCCGACGGCTTGCTTCAGCGCGAAGGTCAGGATTTGCGTGTCGGCGATGGCTTCCGCGGCCAGCAGACCCGTGTTCTGGGAATGCGGCCGGTGCCTGGCCAGCCCGATCAGGTAGAACGCCGCGGGCGTCCCCATGATCGCGATTGTCGAGTTCATCCCGCGCAGGGCGCCAGTCTTGTAGGTATTGAAGGACCGGTCATGGAAATAGGGCTCAGTGTACGGGTCGAGGGCGACGAGGCCGAATGTGGTCAGCGCAATGGCGAGCACGGGCTCCCAGTGCTTACCCCGAACTGCCCTCACCGGGAAAGTGAAAACGCGTTTCTGGTCGTGCAGGACGTCCTTCACCATCTGCATCGGCGAGATGGCAGTCTCGGTCAAATCGACCAGCCTGGCGGGAGCCTCGATGGGCTGCTCTGCCTGCGAACCGGGCTCCTGCGCCCACAGCGCGGCAGAGCCCAAAACGCAGGCCAGGACCAAGCCTGTGCGATGTGCCATTCATTCACCTCATTCCGGACTACTGCACGCAGCAGCCCGAACCACCAGGACGAGCAGGCTCAATTGGATAGGTCGCACGCACAGTGCAGATTCTGCACTCGGACGGTGCCGGAGCTGCAGCTTCCCAATGTTCGATCGAGGGGCAGTAAGGTATGGTGCGCGGCCGCCTCTAACCGGCACAAGGCGGGTTGCCAACCCGCCGCAGGATGCCGTCCTGCCCTAATTCCGGACGGCTAGCACATGCGCTGCCGGGTGAGTATTGCTTGGATGTCAATGGCTAAGGCGAGTGGCCGGCGCCGCGCGGGCCGGCGAATAGAAGGCGGCGAGCGGCCCTATTCCGGTTCAGTACAGCGAGTAGCGCGTCCAGGCTTCCAGGAAGTTTTGGCCGCGATAACGAATCGTGCGGTCGTCCACAACTTCAGCGCCGGGACGGGAGGCAGCGCCGGGCGGCAGAGAGTTGCGCGTGGTGAACTCGATTTCGACGCTTACGGGTCCGTCGATCACGTAGGGCCGGACGATCCCGAGCTTGGCCATCGCGAGCCGGGCGTGTTCGCGCGTGGCCGCCCGGGCGGCTTCGGCCGATTTCGATAGGCACGCGTAGCGGCCGAGCCCTTCTTTTACGGCGACCGTTTCGGCCTGCGGCACGATGGCGTGCAGTTCCTCCACGGCCGCAGTGTCGCCCGAGAGGAAAATGACCGGGGTGCCGAATACCCCTGCCAGCGCCGCGCGGGTCTCGATTTCGCCCATCGGTTTGCCGTTCACGCGCATGGTTTGGATGCCCAGCGAACTGTAGCTATGCGCCATCACGCCGCGCTGCACGTTGGCCATGCTGTGCTGCCCCACGAACGCGATGGCGGCGTAGTGGCGCTCCAGCGTCATCGACGGACTCAGGCCGCCGGAGAGCAGCAGGGCTTGCGGATGGATGGTCAGCGCCGAGAGCGTCTGACTGCCGTCGTGACCGTCCCACACGATTACTTCGTCCGCGCCGCCGTCGAAGAAACCCTGCACCGCGGCGTTCGCCTCCCCGGTGAGCAACTGCCGGAGTTCCGGGTCGTGCGGCTCGGTCAGATCCTGCCGGCATACGCCTGCGATCCCCTCGGCGTCGGTGATCACGAAGATGTTTTTCTTCGCCTGCGGCCACAGCGGCACGGCGAGCAGGAGCAACAGGGGGAGAAGGCGTGGCATGTCGGTAGTATATAGCTGGACACCGCTGGGCGGTTGGACGGCCCGCCGGGAGCCAGACACGCTCGAAGCTCTGCATGCCCAGCAGACGGTTCACTCCAAATTGAGGATCTGCATTCACCGCCCAGCACAGAGCCGCGAGCGACAGAGAGCGGTCAAATACGTTAGCAGATACCACTCCCTCACGGTCGCGGCTCCGTCCCGTGTATGCTCATAGCGCTCACGACGGCAAGCAGACGAACCGTAAGAACTTACGGTTTATTGTCTGTAAGTTGTTGATTCCAGTTTGAAAACCGTAACTTGCTTACGGTTTTCGAGTTTCGGCCCGGGTCTGGGAAACCCCTGGCGGCACACGGGTTTCTCCCATCTCGCGTAGAATGTCCAAGGGTTTGTTATGGCATCCAATTCCGATCGCCGCAGTTTCATCCGGACGCTGGCTGCCTCTGCCGCCGCCGCTCCGTTCCTCAACCTGAATCCGCGCGCGCTGGGCGCGAACGAGCGCGTGAACGTGGCCCTGATCGGGGGGCGCAACGAAGGCCGCTCGGTGGCGCTGCGTCTCATCCAGCAGGGTGCGCGCATCGGGACGTTCTGCGACATCGACCAGGCCATGCTCGACAAAATCTCGCCGGAACTGGAAGCCGCACAAGGCTCCCGGCCCAAACAGGAACGCGATTTCCGCCGCGTGCTGGATGACAAGAGCGTGGATGCCGTGCTGATCGCGACGCCCGACCACTGGCACACGCACATGACCCTGCTGGCGTGCCAGGCGGGCAAGGATTGCTACACCGAGAAGCCGCTCTGCCAGACCATCCAGGAAGGGCAATTGATCCGCGACGCGGCCCGCCAGTACAAACGCGTGCTCCAGGTGGGCACGCAGCGGCGCAGCATGCACCACTTCATCGCCGCAGCCGAATACGCGGCGTCGGGCAAGCTGGGCAAGATCTGCCATTTGAAGGCCTGGATCTCGCAACTGCGCACGTCGATAGGCACGCCCGCGGACTCCACGCCGCCGATGACGGCCGATTACGAAATGTGGCTCGGGCCGGCGCCCAAGCGGCCCTTTAACGTGAACCGCTTCCACTACAATTGGCGCTTCTTCTGGGACTACGGCAACAGCGAACTCGGCAACCAGGGCGTACACGTGCTCGACGTGGCGTTGATGGCGCTGGCGCGCATCCGTCCGGGGCAGACCTGTCTGCCCACGCGCGTCTCGGCGACGGGCGGGATTTACTGGCTGAAGGACGCCAAGGAAGTCCCCGATACCGAGACGGTGAACTACGATTATGGCGACCTGATGTTGAGCTTCGAACTGCAGAGCTTTTCGAAGAGCCGACCGACGGAGGGCGCGTGGGCCGGAACGGGATTCTACGGCACCGAGGGTTCGCTGATCGCGACCGGCGACGGCTTCACGGTCTTCGGCCCCGACGGCTCGGTGAACCTGAAAGTGGAGGACACCGGCGGTTCGCACGAGGGCAATTTCCTGGAGTGTCTGAAGTCGCGCAAGCTGCCCAATGCCGACGTCGAAATCGGGCGGCAGAGCACGATGCTGTGCCATCTGGGAAACATCTCCTACAAACTCGGTCGCGACGTGAAATTCGATCCAAAGACGGAGACCTTCCCGGGCGATGCGGAAGCTACCAAACTGATGTCGAAATCCTATCGCGACGCGTGGCCGCTGCCGCGCGTATAGCCAGCCTGTGCCGGAAATGATTGCGGCAACCCACCCGGTACGCGCGGGTTGCCGCTGGGGTCAAACCGGCACGGCCAGCACCGGGCAGGTGGCGAAGCGCACCACCTGGTCCGGCACGGTGAGCAACACGCTGTCGATGAACCCGCGCTTGCCCGGGGTCGTCATCACGATCAGGTCCGCATCCACTTCGAGGGCGGTTTCGATCACGCGGGACACCGGGTTGCCGGTGCGGTAGACGTGCCTCCAGCGCAAGTACGGGCGCTCCGGAACGCGCACTATCGGCGCCTGCCGCTCGTCGCCAACGTGTAGCAGATGCACGTTGATGACGTCTTCCGACGAGAACACGGCGAAGCGCATGGCATAGGTCACCGCCGTCTCGGGGTGCAGTTCGGGGCTGACCGGAACCACGATGTTGCGCAGCGTGTGATGCCCGGTCTGCTGCGAAACGAACCCGTTCTCGCGGGCAGGGACGACCAGCGTCATCGTGCGCCAGGCGGAAGGAGCGGTCTCCGCCACCGAAGGGCGGATCCAGGAAGTGAAACCTCCGGCACCGCCTGCGGCCACAACCACGACGTCGATTTGACGCTCGTTCAGAATCTCACGCACCGCTTTGTAAGCGTCGCTGGTCTTCCTGAGGATCTTCGCGACGTCCAGTTGGAATCTCTCGAACATAGCGCGCTCCGGCGTTTCGTGTTCGAGATAGCCCCAGCGCTCCAGCAAGTTTCTTACGCCCGGAATCCCGGACCACTCCTGCGGCGCGCCTGCGTGGCGGCTGACCTGGAGCAGCGTGAAGTGGCAACGCGTGTTCATGGCGAGCGTGAGCGCGTGGGCGAAGGCGTTCATGCTCTCCGGGGAGAAGTCGGTCACGCACAGCACGGAGTCGACCAGAGGTTCAGAGAGGTAGCGGGAGACAGTCGCTTGCCGGGTCATGGTGTGCTTGCCTCTGTAGTTTAGCCGATGATGGAGGCGCCGCTCCAGGGCCCATGTGCTTTTCCGCCGCGGGGCCTGGAAGTCGCGATTGGCGCGGGAAAATCGCCGCACGCAGCCGGGCACGGATACATGGTCCCGCTGGTGCGGCAAGCGGGCGAACTAATCGGGTGGCCGCAGGTGGCATCAGATATAATCGGGAAAATTATGGCGCAGTCTTTCGGCCTGTCTGACCCGGGATGCGTGCGAGCGAACAACGAAGATTACTTCCTGATCGCCCCCAACCTGGGACTCTACATCGTGGCCGACGGCATGGGCGGAGAACAGGCGGGAGAGTGTGCCTCGCGCTTCGCCGTGGAGACGGTTGCCGACTACCTGACGGCCAATGACCGCTATGCGCCGGATGCACTCACCGCCGCCTTCAAAGAAGCTAACGAGTGCGTGCACGAGGCATCCGAATCGGACTCCCTGCTCAGGGGTATGGGGACCACGTTGGTCGCGGCGTTGACGAATGGTACAGGCGTGCAGATCGCCAGCGTAGGCGACAGCCGGGCGTATCTGTTTGAGGACGGCGCGCTGCGGCCTATCACCGAAGATCAGACCTGGGTGAATGACGTGGGCCGTCCGCTAGGCCTGGGGGAAGCCGCTCTGAAGAACCACCCTTTCCGGCACGTCGTGACGATGGCCATCGGTGTCAGCGATCCTGTGCAGGTGCGCACCTATAGCGTGCATCCAAAAGCGGGAAGTGCGCTGCTGCTGTGCTCCGACGGGCTGCACGGCGCGATTGACGACCGCAGCATCGCCGCGGTCCTGGCGGCGGGCGGCGAGGTGGAGCAATGCGCCCACGGCCTGGTGGAAGCCGCACTGGCGGCCGGCGGCCCCGACAACGTCACCGTGGTCCTGCTCCGCTTCTGAGCCGGGCCGCGCTCAGTGGCGCGGCGTCTTGCCAGCATGGACCCGGCTGGGGCACTAGAATACGAGGATGTCATCTTCGCGGGTGGGTGAGGCTGCGATCGAGCGGCTGGCGAGCGTAGCCGAGCAACAGGCCTCCCGGTTCGCTCAGGTTTTTCGTGGTTTGGATTACACCGACAAAGCATTGGCCGAGCGTTTTGGTGGAGTGGAAATGCGCGGCCGCGGCGGGCGGAACATGCCCCGGCTGCTGTACCAGACCCGCCAGCCCTCGCCGTTGCACACGTTGATGCGCCTGTTCCTGTTGGGGGTTACCGTCAGTCTGGACGACGCCCGGGCAGCATTCGCCCCGCTGCCGGTTGACGAGTGGGTTAGCGCCGGCTTCGTGAATGCCGACGCGCACGCCGTCAGCGCCCTGGTGCGGATCTACCCGTTCGACGGGCTACTGCTATTGATGGACCCTCCCGAACTGTTGGAACAGGGTACCGGACCGGATTTCGTTTCGGGCCTCACGAACAGCACCGCCGCGCTCATGTGCTGCAGCATTCGCACGCAGTCGCGCGCCACGCTTGACCTGGGTACCGGCTGCGGCATATTGGCATTCCTGGCGGCCAGGCACAGCGAGCGCGTGGTCGCGACGGACCTGAATCCTCGCGCGCTTTGCATGGCGCTGCTAAACGCCCGCCTCAACGGACTGTCCAACCTCGAGTTCGCTCAGGGCAGCGGTTTCGAACCGGTCGGCGACCAGAAGTTCGACCTGATCGTCACCAACCCGCCCTTCATTCTGGGGCCGGGCAAGCGCTACACCTTCCGGGACAGCGGTATGGAATTGGACGGCCTTTGCCGCACGCTGGTCACCCAGGCTCCAGAGCATCTGGAGGAAGGCGGGTTCTTCCAATGCGAACTGGAGTGGCCGAACGTGCGAGGCGAAGACTGGAAGGAACGGCTTTCCGGATGGCTGCGCGGAACCGGGTGCGACGCTCTGGTGCTGAGTACGGCGATTTCGACAGGGCTGGAACATGCCGAGGAGATGGCGGTGGATACGGACGTTTGCGATCCCGAGGTGCAAGCCGGCCTGTTCCGCGACGCCGCCGATTACCTGGAAGCGCGCGGCATCGAGTCCGTCGGACAGGGGTTCATTACGATGCGGAAGCGCTCTCAGGGCGTGCCCAATTGGATCCAGATCGAAGAGACCCGGACGGAGAAGCTGGAACCGTTCAGCGACGCGGTGCTGCGCGTTTTCGAGACCCACGACGCGCTCGCTGCTCTGAGCCTGGAAGAGGTTCTGGCCAGGAGGCCGCGCCTGTCGCCGGGACTGGTCTATGAAACGGGGCGGGAATGGAACGGCACGGCGTGGACTCCGGTTGCTTTCCGGTTGCGCCAGCCCAAAGGGCTGCGCCTGCAGGCGAGCTTGGATGCCAACATGGGGGGGCTGATTCAACGCTGTGACGGCGGGGCCACGCTAAGCCAGATTCTGAGCGCGATGGCTACGGGGCTCAAAGTCGATTTGCAGACAATTGTGCCGGGCAGCGTGGCCATGCTGCGGGGGATGGCGGAACGCGGGTTCCTGAACTTCAACCAGTAGACTGAGCGCGACTCGCGTTTTGTGGGAAGAGCGGAAAGCTAGCGCTGCGGGTTCGATAGACGTGCGGGCGAGGGCGTGACCGGCTCGCCGCCACCCTTCGTCGAACAATTTGGATTGGTCAGGTGACGGCGATAGATCTTGTTTACGCCTCGCCGCTTGATTGGCTTGGAGAGCCGATCCCCGCATACGCGACAGGTTCCGTCCGGGAGGATATCTTCGTCAGGATGAGGCATAGTTGCCACGATCCTATCGCAGTGCGGTGCGAACTTCCAGATTCCTGACCCATCGACAGGTGTTGTCCGCACCCGCTCAAACCGGCTCAGTGGATGTTCAGGAAGCTCTCAAGCTTCGAGGCGGCTTTCTCGGCCGCGTCCAGGCTCTTCTTGGCTGCGGCTGCATCACCGCGTTTCACGGCGTCTTCGGCCATGGTGAGTTGGTAATCCATGCGCTGGGCCAGGGCAACGATGTCGCCGCGAAGTCCGAGTCCCTGCTTGCTCTGTGCACTCTCGAGGCGGCTGAGACTCGTATGGATGGCGCCGGAGCGAATTCCGATTTGCGGGAGTTGCTCACGTACTTCGTTCAGGGCAGCCGTATCGACTGACGCGGCGGCGGGCTGTGTTGCCTGCACCGATGGCGCGGCCGGCGGCGGTGCCGATTGTTGCTGCACTGGCTGGGAGTAAGGCTGAGACTGTGTTTGCGTGCCGCCGTGGGTCTCGGCCGGACGCGTGGTCTGCTGGACTGAAGCGGGCCTCGCGGCGGGTGCCGAAGCATGCTGCTGGTCGGGGTGCGGCTGCACGGATTGCACCGCTTGCGGCGGTTGGGAAGCCTCCTGCGGCGTGGCTGTGGCGGTATCCGGAACCGCCGAGGGCGTCGTGAGGGGGGCATTCACTGGTGCGGCCGTCGCCTCCGGTTGGACGCTCTTGTGCAAGAACTTTGGTGCTTGGGTACCCGCCACCACCAACACCGCGAGCATCACAACCGCTCCCAGGATGAGGTAGCGGCCGCGATGTCCGCCGGGCGCGGCCTGTGTCGCAGGCGCAACCGATTCGGGTGTGACGGTAACCGGGAACGGTGCGCGCGCGGCTGGCGGGGGAACCGGCGCCGTGCGCGGCGCGACTGGTTGCGGCGCTGCGGGAGGCGCAGCGGTAGGGACGACGCTCAGCAGCGCGTTGCGGAAAGCGTCGGCTGACTGGAAGCGCTTGCCGGGGTCCTTTTCGATCGCCATCTGCACGATGGAGTTCAAAGCGGCAGGTAGAGAAGGGTCGATCTGTAGCAGCGGGATCGGCGTCTTCTCAAGGTGTGCCGACATGATCGAGTACTCGCTGTCCCCCTGGAACGGGCGCGAGCCGCTTACGATTTCGTAAAGGGCGACGCCAAGCGAGTAAAGATCCGAGCGCGAATCGAGATCCGTGGCGCCCTTGATCTGCTCGGGCGACATGTAATACAGCGACCCGACGGTGGCCCCGGTTTGGGTCAGCTTGTGGTCGGCACTCAGCTTGGCGATGCCGAAATCCATCAGCTTGATGACGCCATCCGGCGTCAGGATCATGTTCGCAGGCTTGATGTCGCGGTGCACGACGCCGTGGGCGTGGGCGTAAGCGAGCGCCGACAGAACCTGGGCGACGTAATTGACGGCCTGGGCGATCGGAATCGGTCCACTCTTGAGCATGTGCTCCAGCGTGACGCCTTCCACGAACTCCATCAGCATCATGAGCTGATTGTCCAGGCGCAGCGCCGTGTGCAGCGCGGCGATATTCGGATGGTCCAGGCTGGCCTGAACCTTGATCTCGCGGATGAACCGGTCGGCCAACTCGGGGTCTCCCTCCAGATTGGGGAGGAGCACCTTCATGGCCTCGATGCGGTCGGAGATTACGTTCTGGACCTTGTAGACCTTGCCCATGCCTCCGGCGCCAAGCACGTCCAGGATCTTGTAATCGCCGGCGCGCGAACCAATTTCGTAGTCCATAAAAGCCTACTGATTGCGGACCTTGTCACCGACCTTGGCCGGTGCAGTTCCGGAGTACTTACCCACGGCGGAGGACTCGTCCAACTCGGTGATAACCAGCGAGCCCAGCGTGTCCTCGACGCGGCGAAGCACTTTGCCGGTGTCGGGATCCTTCACCTCGCGCACCAGGCGGCGAACCTGGAGCGTGTCGCCCACTTTCAGCCCGGCCTTGCTGCCCACATTGACGATCAGCGTGCCACCGGTAGCGTCCGCCACCACTCCGTCGATAGTGACGGCAACCGTGGGCAGGTTCGACGCGCCTTGCTGCAACTCCTTGGACATTTGATCCACGGCCTTGCTCACGGCCTCGCCCAGAATGGTGTCGGCGAAATTGGAGCTGGACATGTCGATCGCTCCGCCGCCGCCACCGCCATAGCTGCCGCCGCCTCCACCGAGCATGGCGCCCGAGCGCGAGGACTCGCCTTTTCCGCTGGCGACGGCGATGATCTCTCCGGTGTCCGTGTTGACCAGCCGCGCGGTGAGATTCACCGCCGCTTTGGACTCCTTCTTGCCGACGCCGCCGAGCCCGTAACGCCCCGCCACGCCGCCGAAGGCGCCACCGCCGACGCTGACTTTCTTGTCGTCGCGGCCAAATTGCGTGATGCTGCCGATGACGATGGCCTGGACGCCCAGCAGCCGCCCGATCTTCGCGGCGGAAGAGGCGTCGGCGCGGTCGCTATTGGAGAAGTTCTGCTCGGCCATGATCTTGTCGATCGCCTTGCGCTCGATCACGCTGAAAGCGCCGCCACGCACAAGCCGGTCGACCAAGAGATCGGCGACGCCCTTGCCCACGTCAATATTGGTGCCAAAGAGGGCCGCAACCTGGCTTTGGACAGCGGCGTATTCGAAGTTCAGGACCGCCACCCGCTTCTTCTGCTGAGCGCTCCCCGTTGCGGCCAGAAGCCCCGCCAATAACACGCAAGCCACGTATCTCTTCAAGATGTCCTCCTTTTTGCGTTAGCCCATTATATGCCCGAACCGGCGTGTGGAATCGCTTACCAAAAGATGGGGGGTACCCGGCGCGAGAAAGTGGGGTGGCGCTGGAGCGCCGTCCCGGCAAAGCGCGTCAGGCGCGGGCGGCTATTTGCGCCTGGTGCAGAGCGGCCGCCAACTCTGCTTCCTCACGCGGGTGGACGGTCCGCAGGTCGATCAGCAACCGCTCGTGCTCGATTCTGGCGATCACCGCGGGCCGCGATTGGCGTAGGCAGTGTTCCATCGCAACCGGGTTCGTTTCGAAGGCGATCAGGCAGGCCGGCAGGGTCTGCTCCGGCGTGCTTCCGCCCCCCAGCATCGACACTCCCGGGATGACCACCGCGCCTTGAACCTCGTAGCGCTGCAGGAATTCGGCGGCACGCAATTCGAGTTGTGCCCGGCTCTGCCGCAGCATGCGCAGTACCGGCAGTTCGTCCCAGCGCTCGAGCAGCAGGGCGCGTAATGCCGTCTCCATCGATT
>Ga0118677_10005537_pt1 | contig 22041 bp, 18 predicted proteins | sample AliMusrvi5mmetaG_FD_86154 | JGI IMG/M metagenome (GOLD analysis project Ga0118677, IMG submission 86154)
AGCATCAGCACGCGGGTTTGCGGGGTGATGGCGGCAGCGAGTTTGTCGGGTTTGAGGGAGAATGCGTCGGCCTTGGAGGTTTCCACGGGGACGGCGCGGCCATGGGCGAGGACGATGCTAGGGCTGTAGGAGACGTAGCAGGGTTCGTGAAAAATCACCTCGTCGCCGGGATTGAGGAGGGCGCGCAGAGCCAAATCGATGGCCTCGGACACGCCGACAGTGACGAGCACCTCGCGGGAGGGGTCGTAGGCGACGTCGAAGAAATTGCCGACGTAGCGTGCGATTGATTTGCGCAGCGAGAGCAAGCCGAGATTGGAGGTGTAGGTAGTCTGGCCCTTTTCGAGGGAATAGATGGCAGCCTCGCGGATGTGCCACGGGGTGACGAAATCCGGTTCGCCCACGCCAAGGGAGATGATGCCCTCACGGCCCTGAACGAGTTCGAAGAAATCCCGAATTCCCGAGCGCGGGATAGCGGCGACGTTGCGGGCAATTTTAGCTTGATAGTCCATGAGGCGAAGCGCAGTCCAGCAGCAGAGGGCTAGGAAGTCAAGGCGCGGTGCTTGGATAGGACAGCTTGGGAAGTGTCGTTCCCTTGTCTAAATCCGTGGACTCGGGACTTTGGCAAGCCTTGCTCCCCCCTATGATATACTTGAATCCGTGTGAGAAAATCCTGGTGGCCGAGCATGACCTGCAGCACCGACAACAGCCGGGCGCTGCGAATTTTGGCGAGTTCCGCTCCACGCCATCACGCTGGGCTTTGGCAAATCCCGCTCCATTTCACATCCCCTTCCAAGACCGTTCCCGGGGGGAAATGCGCCAGGCCTGTGATGGTCAGTGAGCGGCAGCGGCGCAGGCTTGGCACGCCCAGTGCATCGAGTTGATCCACAAGCTTGTACTCGTCGGGAAGCGTGATGACGGGCGGCACGCCGTGGAGGTCGGGGTGAAGGCGGACCTGGCCGTCGGCGAGGATTTCGTAGGCATCCGAGCGCAGGGCTAACAAATCGGCGGTGCTCTTGACCGGGGCGAAACGGCTGCGAGGCACGGCGATGGCGGCAGCACCGGCAAAGCATTCGATGGCGGCCCCCATGGCGGTCTCGAGCTGGATGACAGCGAGCGAGGACTTGTCGCGCGGATCGACGGTTTTGCTGTTTTTAATCATCGGCAGCGGCAACACGCCGGCGTCGGCGGCGAGTTGGGCTTTGAGCAAATCGAGCCGCAACCACAGGCTGTTGGTATTGAAATAACGGTGGCGCCCGATGTCCTGGAAAGCATCCAGATCGGCGTCGGGACACTGGGCCACCTCCCGCAACACAAACCGGCCGTCGCTTTTGCGCAGGGCGAGATGGCCGCCCTTGCGGTCGGCAGCAGTGCGGCGGGTCACTTCCATCAGAAACGGCGCGCCGGATGCAGCGAAATGATTGAGCAAGGCAGGATCGAGCGAAGCCCCGAGATTGTCCGAGTTAGAGACAAAGGCATAACGGATCCCCTCCCCCAACAAGCGGTCCAGCCAACCGCTGCCGACGAGCGCCGGATACAAATCGCCATGACCGGGCGGGCACCATTCCAGCGCTGGATCTGCGGGCCAACTGACCGGAGCGAGTGTTTCGGCATCGATCTTGGGGATTTGGTTTTGCATCAACTCGAGTTGCGCGGGATCGCACAGGCCCGCCGCAGTGGCAGCTTCAGACTCCGCCAAATGTTGCAATGTCTCATGACTGGTGCTGAAGCTGTTCATCAGCAGCAGGCGCACGTTAGAGCCGCTGAGCTGGCGCAAATCGAGGATTTGACGCAGCATAAGATCGAGGAAATTCACGCCCTCGCGGATAGGCAAGAGGCATTTGGGCCCCTGCAAGCCCATGCTGGTGCCCAGGCCGCCATTGAGTTTGATGACCACCGCCTGTCCTAACAAACTAAGATCCACCGGCCGGGCAGCGGCGACGTCTTCGAAAGACGTTAGCTCAGTCGCCGGCATGATGTCGTCTTCGGGGATCATACCGGTTTCGTTGCGCAGGAGCGCCTCGAAATTGCGGCGGAATGCGCGGATGGGAGCTTCCCCCATGCCGACGGCGGTCATTTTGCGTTCAAAAGCGTCGAAGTTTGCCATGGATTGGATGCGGATCGTGTGGCGCAACTGTGAGGGAATGTGGCCGCTGCGTCACGCCCAATACTGGCCATTTAGCGCTCTTTGGCGGAAATTAGGCATCTTGCCTGTGATGGAAGACAGCGCTTCCAGCCTGTCTTCCATGACAGGCTGGAAGCCTGTCCTCCCGCCCGGGAGGGGGAACAGGGATGATGTGAGGGTCTGGAAGTCGCGCTGCGGCTCAGCTTGGGATCAAATCCTTGACGGCTTCGCGCTCTTCAAGGAGTTCGGCGACGGAAGCATCGATTTTTTCGCGGCTGAACGCATCGATGGGCAGGCCCTGAACGACTTCCCAAGTTCCATTGTCGAGGGTCCGGATAGGCATTGAAGCGATGATGCCTTCGGCGATTCCGTAGGAGCCATCGGAGCACACGGCCACTGAGTGCCAATCGCCAACCGGGGTGGGTGCGATGAGGCTCTTAACGGTGTCGATGGCGGCATTGGCGGCAGAAGCGGCGGAGGATGCGCCGCGAGCCTTGATGATGGCGGCACCGCGCTGTTGGACGGTGCTGATGAACTCGCCCTTGAGCCACTCGACGTGCGAAATGACCTCGGTCACCGGGCGGCCTTGGATTTTGGCATTGGTGAAATCCGGGTATTGGGTGGCCGAGTGGTTGCCCCAGATACACAAATTGGTGATTTTCGACTGATGGACGCTGGCCTTTTGGGCGAGTTGGCTTTTGGCGCGGTTCTCATCGAGGCGGGTCATGGCGAAGAAGCGGTCGTTAGGCACACCCTCGGCATTGCTCATGGCGATGAGGGCATTGGTATTGCACGGGTTGCCGACGACGAGCACCCGCACGTCTTTGGCCGCGTTGCGGGCGATGGCCTTGCCTTGGCCGGTGAAGATTTTGCCATTGATGCCGAGCAAATCGCCGCGTTCCATCCCGGCTTTGCGTGGCACGGATCCCACCAGCAGTGCCCAATTGGTGCCGCGGAAACCCTCATTCAAATCGGCAGTGGCCACCACTTCATTGAGCAGCGGGAAGGCGCAGTCATCGAGCTCCATGACCACTCCACTCAAAGCGGGCAGTGCGGGCTCGATTTCGATGAGGCGGAGGTTGACCGGTTGATCCGGGCCGAAGACGGCACCGGAGGCGATACGGAACAGCAGCGCGTAGCCAATTTGGCCGGCGGCACCAGTGATAGAAACGGTAATGGGATCCTTCATAAGTGAATAAATGTTTTGCGCGGCAAGTCTATGAGCCGCCCCGGTCGCCGTCAATCCCCAAGCCGCCAATGATAATTCCTGCGCCGGTTTTGGCATTTTCCGCGTGAAACAAGCCGGAATTGGGAATTAACCCATGTATTCATTCAGCAGACGAAGGTAGATGCGATAATTTTCCAGTGACACGCCAGGAGGTGTCTGATGATCCACGCTGGGGATGAATCCGCCGGACTGCATCAGGGGCCCCAAGCGCTCGAACTCAGCCCGCATGGCATCTTCTCCGTGCGGCATAACCATCTTGTTGTAATGGCCGATCATTCTCAGGTTAGGGAACTGGTTGCGCAGGAACATTCCATCGACACCGGCCTGCCGTTCGAGTGGCAGCACACCTTCCACCCCGTTGTCCAGCAGCCATGGAACAAGCCGCGTCACGTCGCCATCCGTGTCCACGATGGTCAGCATTTCCATCTCTTTCGCCCGCGCCAGCATCTTTTGGTAATAGGGCGACATGAACTCGTCCATCAGGCCCCTGCTGATCATCGGGCCGTTGTTATATGACATATCCTCGGCAATCGTCATAAACGTCGGGCGGCCGATTCTCTCGATTTGCTCAAGGATGGACAGGTTGAAATCCAGCAGATCCTGGTTCATTTGGTGCAGGAGTTCCGGCTGATCGTAGAAGGCCAGCATCAACTTGGTAAAGCCCATGAGTGTTCGCGGAAACCAGAAATAGCCTTCAAGCGTAATCCAGATGACGGCATCACCCCGGCTCTGCCGTTCGAACCACGGCTTCATCCCAAGAATCGCCTCACCATGGTCTGGAAAAAGGTGCGGACGATGCGCCAGGTAATCATCCATGTTAGAAACGATGCCCTCGACGTGGTGCTGTTCCGCCTCGATGGTCGCTTTCGTCGTGCTGAACCAATACTGCTTGTACGGGTCGAGCCCGAAGGACTCGTGAATTTCAAAAATATCCGTCAGTCCGGCAGGCAGGCCTTCGGTATGCCAGCGCTCAATCGTCTTGTCCCACCACATGGCCCATTCCCAGCGCGGCAGGCGGTCAACCGGCTGAAAGTTCATTGCGGCCCGAAATCGTTCGACGTGATTCATGGATAGGTTGCTCTTCATACGGATTAACTTGGGCTATATCCTCCTAGCGGAAAATTCGGCCACGGCACCAAACATTGCCATGATATTCTCGGGCGGCACATCAGCCATGATGTTATGCACCTGCTGGAAGACAAATCCGCCGTCCCTGCTCAATATTCCCAATTGTTTGAGAACATGCTCACGAACTTCGGGGGGTGTCCCTCGGGGCAGCACGGCGCGCGTATCGCAACCGCCACCCCACAGCGTGAGACGCATTCCGTATCGATCTTTCAAGTGCTGTGGATCCATTCCGGCGCAGGTAACCTGCACCGGATTGACCATATCGAGGCCGGCCTCGATCAAAGGCTCGATTAGCGGGTCGATGCCGCCACAGCAGTGCAACTGCGTGTGGATATGTGGAGCCATCTCTTTGACCCGCTGCCACATCCGCGCATGGAACGGCTTGTAGTATTGACAATACATGCTGGTTGACATCAGCGGGCCGCTTTGGCACCCCAGATCATCGCCAAACAAGATGATATCAATATACGGACCCACTGCTGCCAGCCACTTTTCCATCCGGGAAAGGTAGAGATCCGTTAGCTTTTCTGACAAACGAACACACGCCTCAGGATACAATGCCATGTATTCCAGATATTTCTCCATGCCGTACAGAAACTGTGGCACCTCGAACAAGCTGCCACCGAAAATCCCTAAAATGGCGCGGTCTGTTGATGCCCGCAACACCTTCGCCCCCTCCGCCAAACCCTTGAGCCCTTCGCTGGTCAGCGGGATATGCCCGCCAGGCGTCGGAATGCCCGTCCACATCGTGTACGGCAGCGACTCCTCAAGGTCCGCGAAGTCGTCATCTTCAAACGGCCGTTCCATCCGCGGAAAGTGTATCTGTTCGAAATAGAGGCAACCCCTTTTTTGGATGGCCAGCGGCACACCATCATCGCTAAGCAAGAAAGAATCCTCGCCGCGCTTGGTCACATTGATATATGCCGGAATCTTGCATGAAGTACCGTCGGGCAGCACCCAGGGTTGCCAGTCATTTTCATCCAGCATGAACCCGCGCCCGAGTTCCACCACATCCGCTCCAACCGCATCAAGCACCGCAGGCTCCACAATCGCAAGTTGCTGGACCATGTCATAGACGTAGATATCCCCGCTGTGGATTGCCAAGTGCTGCTTCAAACGGGCATAGGCGATGGCTGCAATGCCAGATGAGCGATGTCCGCCGAAATCAACCGGCACGACGTCCGTTTCCCGATGTTGAATCGCCTCCAGTACTCTTTCGCGTGATGTCATGGTGTGTTGGAGAGTCTTCTGTCATTTTCCACCGGCTTGATCCAGCACCTTTTTCAGGGAGACACCTCCATCCGCCGAAAAATAGAGACCATCGGTATGCACAAACCACCATTTGTCCCCTTGGGCATGCTCCCCGGAAGCCGCAATGAGCCCGCCTTTGGGTTGCGTGCCTTTGGGCGCTAACCACTCCCAAGCCATCCCCCAGTCACCCACCCCGTGCGAGAGGCGGCCCGGCACGACCGGATCTAGCGCCTGGGTGAAGAAGCGGCCCATGCGGCCCTCGCCCATGGCTGTGGTGCCCAGAGCGGTGAACGGGCGGAGCCATTCAAAGTTTTTCATGGCTGGGAAAAGTGACATCTGGCCGCCAGAATTTCCCTGATAGCCATGAGTGGTTGCATACGCCATTTCGCGGGTGGACTGGAGCGACTTATCCCAGGCGACGTTGTAAATTCCGCTATCGTCGCGCTCGTCGAGCACTGACAGGGATTGGACATTGTTATCGGATACATAGGCCCGGGACATCTTGCCGGCCGTGGCGACGCCGGGTTCTCCCCGGCCCAGATAGGTCATCCAACGGTCCGCGCATGTTGTGACGCAAAGTTGGGTCGAGCCTTGGGCCAATGCAGGGTAAAAGCGCTCCCACGGCCACAGTTGCACCGCCGTGATTCGCTCTCCGGCCAGCCCTAACGTCTTCCATGTCGCTCCGCCGTCCTGGCTCTTGAAGAATCCTTTGGACTCACAACCGGCATAGACTGTCTGTGGTGTGCGCAGGTCATATACGAGCACCTCACCGCACAAGGCCGACGGCCCGAACCCGTCGAAATCGCCGTCAATTGCCAGCTTGACCCATGTCTTGCCGCCGTCGCTGGTTTTCCACAGGCCTCCGCCCGCACCCTTGCCGCCAGCCCGAAGCATGGTTAGAGGGTCTTGCGGGTCTATGGCGACGCTGCGAACCGCCAGGTCATCGCCGGTGAGCTGGCCGTTAGCCGACGTCCATGTCATGCCGCCATCGGTGGTCCTGAGCAGCCCCGCAGCGGACGACCTGAGAACCACCACCTGCGAGTCGGAGCGTGCCATGACCACGCCGGTCAGGCGGGAACCGTCAGTGTGTTTTGCCACGACCGGGGGCGGCGAGGTGGATTCCGGCAGCACGCCGGGCACAATTGTCAAAGCGGAAACGCTGGCATGATAGTGAGCCCGCGCATCCTGGGGCAGAGCGCTGAAGAACAGTCCAACGTCCATCTGGGGCTGGGTTTTCTTGTGCTGATAGGCACCAATTTCCCACTGCTTTCCATCCTCCGACGACCAAGCCGTCCAGAGTTGGCCTTGCCTAACGATACGGATCCACGGCCGGTTTTTGGGAAGTTCATAGGTGGCCAGGCGGCCCCCGCCCAAATCCGAGAAGTCCGCAGACGCACGCAGGCCATCGGCGGCCGTCTGGACGAGATGGAAATCCCGGCCCCACTCCCAGTTGAGTTTATCACCGTGTTCACGGGCGGTTAGACCCACCCATGCGTGCCGGTTCACCGGCTCGCCGTTAGATCCGTTGTAGCCATCGATGTGGCAGGTGGCGGTGAAGTCACCGGTGATTTGCCGGGTGGCCGTGTGCATGCCGTTGCCGAAAAACCGGAATGCCTGCGGACCGGTCTGCCACAGGCCGGCGGATGCCTTGGCATCGCTGACGTTGCGGACTGTCCAGTTAGAGTCAGCCGTTTTGCCGGTCACGTTTAGAACGGCTGGTGCGGAATCCACGGAATGGTTATCATCGAAAATGACCCGGCACCAGAGGGTGACCGCGCCGCGCGGCAAGGGGCCATCGTATGTCAAGGGTGCCGAGTCCCGGCTTTCCGCCAATTGCAAGTGCCCGAGGAAAAGCGCGGTGCGGCTGATCTTGTGGCCGCGTGCATCGACATGGACGGCGACCCGCCCGGTGCCGTCGCCCGGTGCCTCGGCTTTGAGGGTTGGCACTGGATAGGCGACGGCGTCATCGACTCTCAACGCATCCAGCGGGATGGTCTGGCGGGGCAGGCGCGGGCCCTCCCAGTCGATGCGGAAGTTTCTAGCTGGCAGGTTGGCATACACATAACTCACGTCGAGGGCATGTTCACCTTTTGATAGGTTGCGAACCGCCGCCATTTCGGTGCTGCCGTGCTGGCCATCCCAGACGAGTATCTCATCGCCATCGATCCGGATGCGGTAGCCGCCATCGATCTGCACGTGGAACACATAGAGACCGGTTTCGGGAATGCGGAGCAAGCCATGGAATGCCAGCGCGATTCCAGAGGCGCGATCCTCGCACACGCCGAGGTCGAATCCCCGCGCAAGCCCACTCCGGAAAAGCTGGCCTTTCACCAGTTCCCCGAGCTTGGCGATGGACTGTTCTTCCCCAGGTTTGCGCAGCGGCGAACTGAGCAGTTCTCCGAGGTTCTCAAAGGGCTGCTGATCTCCAAGTTTACGGAGTGGCGCACTGAAATAACTGTCCTTGCGTTTCGAGTCCATGTGATACAACTCATAAGCAAGACCCGGGACGCTCGTGGCCTCTGTCTTGGCGGGAGCCGGTGTCTCGCTCGCCACCGCTGACACGATGACCGGATCTGCAACCTGGTCGAAAATGTCAGAGACTGTTAGACGAATGGTCGCAGCAGGCACCGCAACATCGATCAAGGCATGGCGCACCGTGGGCATGCGCTCCTCCTTCACCGCCACCGGTTCACCGCTGCATTCAGGATTGCCGAAAACCTCTATCTTGTATGAAAATTCCGGGGACGCCGTGTCGGGAATCTCCCAAAAAACCGCCACCTGACCAGCCGTCATTGCGGCCCGCGCGTAAGTTACCGCCGGTTTATCCAGCACTGGGAGATCGGGTTGTTTGACTGTGAAAGCATGTTTGTCGCCATTGACCAACGGTTTGCCCTTGAGTTGTTGGGGCAGCAAATCCGTCTGGGCGGAATACTCGATGGCGGCATATTCATGTTCGCCCTCGGCCACCGTGTTGACCACCACATACGACGTCTCGTTGAGGGTGATGGTGTTGCTTTTCAGCCAAGTGCCGTCCTTGCGGCAATATCCGAAGCGCCGTTGCAACGGCCTGACGACCTTTCCGTCTGAAAGTGTCTCGATGAATCCGCTGTTGCCTCTGAACGACGTTGCCGCAATCGGCAGTCGTGCGATGGCGATGAGGTGCCAGCGGCCCGCCGCCTGATCCTTGATCCAGCGCCCGATATAGGCACCGGAGTCGCCGGACCCGCCTACCGGCCTCCAGACCCGGCCTAACATCGTGTACCATTGCTTGCAGGTGACAAAAGGCCAGGCATCCGCCCCCAAGGTGCCGCTGCACCCCTCCCCGCCGTAGTCGTTCTTGATGTATAGGTTAGGGGCCACATCAATGAAGCGCACCGGGTTGCCGTCCGCTCCACCGCCCCAAAACGACCAAACCGAACCGGGCCGAAAGGCCGCCTGGATCTTCTCGTCAGGATTGGGCATACCGCCGGGCCCGTCGGGCACACTGCCTAAAAAACCGGCATAGAAACTAACATTGTTAGGCTGCGGATTGAAGCTGGTGTTCCAATTGGCGTAATAGGTGCCCGACGGCCACCACGGCCAGCGCAGGTCCATCATGATCATATCCGATCCGTCGGCGACATTCTCCTGGTACCAGGTGGCTAGCAAGCTGCCTGGCGTCAGATAGAAAAGGGCCGCAAGCGAATAGGTGAGTTGGCGTATGAGACGAGTCATTGTCGGTTGGTTTGAAATGGGATTTCCAATCAATCGTCGCAGAGGCACCATGCAAGTCGGCACGCCCTGCGAACACAGCGATATACAACAGAACCCGCAAACTGAGTCAAGCGCAAATACAGAAATGGATATCAGGGCGAAGCATCATGGGGCGACACCTCCCTGCGTCAGGACCGGGCAGACACTGTCTCCTTCCACCCATCGGGGTTCGCAATATTTGGTGACCGGCTTGGGCGGATAGACACGCGCCCAGTCGGCAACGGTTTGTGCCATCCGAGTGACTGGGTGTTCGAAATGGGTCAATGCTGGGAGATAGCATTCCATCGAGGGATGATCCGACAGCAGCACCACCGACACATCGGCCGGAATGGAAATCCCGCGGTCTCGCAGGAAGCAAGACACCAGCACGAATTCGCGCCAGTCAATGACGACGAGGGCCGTCGGCTGCATGCGTTGCCAGAGTTTCACCAAGGAGTTATACATCACTCCCGGGCTGTTGTTCGGACTGTCCGGAAGATTGTCGCCGGGCACCAACTCAACTCCAACCTTCGCCAATTTCGCCGACATCACCTCTGCCATCCGCTGGCGAAATGAATCCGCACGGCCCCACATCGGCAGCACCACCGCACGGTGGCCTCGCGCTAACAGTTCATCCATGGCCCGCTCCAGCATTCGAGACGTTTGCACGCCGATCATCGGCAGTGGCGTACTCCCCTGCACTCCGCCGAACATCACCATCTTCACGCCGCGCCCCACCGCCCAGTCGCAAGCCGACGGACGAGCCCCCCACACCACCATCAAATCGGGTGCCAGTTGCTCCCGGCAGATATCCCAACTCCGCAGTGCCACCTCAGGCGGATCATAAGGCAATATCAGGTGGCGCACATCCCAACCTTCGTGAAAAAGCTGCTGGTGCAATTCCGTAACCGCGACCAGCGCCGCGCTATCCCCCGTGCTTAGCCCTTCCGGGGTCACGAACAACAACCGTCTCTCCAACGGCCGCTGCCGCACCCGTTCCCTCAACTGCTCGATATCCACCCGCATCCGCTTGCGAGATCCGTCGTGCTTCAGCCAGCCATCGGCCACCAACCGCGTCACCGCCTCGGAGGCCGTTGCGGGACTCACACCTAACTGCTGACCCAAGACCCGCACGCCGGGCACCCGGTCAGACCATCGTCCGCTCAGTAGCGCCTCTCGCAACGCGTGCTCGGCCCGGTCGGCCACTGACACTCGTTCAATTGTTTTCATCTCCTTGGGTTGCACGGCGCGGATGCTACCGCGCCTCCCCCCGGCTTGTCGAACACCTTGTCAACCCAAGAGAATATCGGACAGAATCCCCTCGGACCATAGGCTGATTACATGATCTGTGTTAATAATAAAGGCAAATCCCGTTACGCAAGCGCCGGGCCGGGGTCTCAGAATGCCGCTACAAGGGGACCGAAATCTTTCCCGCTGTGCCTCATATCCCTCGAGACAGTGTGAAACTAAGGCATAGAGAGATACCACGCTGTAACGCTCCAATTCCGGCGTCTTGGCGGGAAATGCTTTTGTCAGAGATTCGAGAACACGGAGGAGCTTCTTTGCCTTGGCCGAATTAGAGTCGAAATCCCGCTCGGATTCATACATTTTAGAGAGGTTTGTATTTCGAACGTGGCACGGGCCACCATTCAATTCGATGGCGATCATCTGTGCCGCGACGAGATCGAAATTGAAGCGGGTGTTGTTGAATCCACAATTATGGAAGAACGGACTGCCCGCAAGTTGCCGAACGAAGTTCCGCATCTTGCCACGCATCGCATTCCATTTTTCCTGCGCCTTGAGTGTGGTTCCGTTTTGGAGCCGAAGAAACATTTCCCTCACGACGATGTTTCTCCTGCTCCCGCACATCGACACGTTGCTTTGCGGCCATCAACCTCGGGGATAGCGTGCAAGCCAAACATCTTCTCGCTGAGCAACTCGATCCACTCCGTATTCGACAATCGGGATTTGCCATTCAGAAAGTCGGCCCCCTCCACGTGGACTTTTGCTTTCTGATGGCCTGAGCGCTCAATCGACATGGGCTGTCCCGCCAATTCAAATTTCATCCCGAACGTCTCGTTTGCTAGGGCGGCAGAACGAAACTGTGATTCCTTTCCTGCCTCCGATCCGGTGAGAAAGTGAATGATTTCGATCAGGCTGGTTTTGCCGGCACGGTTACGGGTTTGTTTTTCGCTGGCTCCCTCCTCCTTCTGTGCGACCAATACATTCAAGCCGGGCTTGAATTCGAGTCCTTTGAATATCGGGAGGTTGCTGAAAATGCGGTGGATCATGGTGTGGTTCGAGTCAAAAGTGCGTCTTGGAGTTGTATCGCTCCGATGAGAAATAGGAGATCAAGAGCAAGGACATAGCTTATCGTAGCGGAGAGAGTCAGGCTTGCTTCTTGCGGCGGACTCGCGTGACAATTCCTCCCAGAGCGCGGAGACAGTCCGTGGTTGCGAAAGTCGTGGCAAGATTCTCGCGCCTACCGTGAGTAGGGCTCGGTCTTGGGATAGATGCTTGGAAGGTCGATGGAGAAATCAAGACTCACACCTTGCCCTCCTGCTTGATGATGGCCAGCATATCGGGACTGGCTTCGGCTTCGGTGTTGTTTGATGAGGCATTCCAGTTGCGTTCGGGCGTTGGCGATGACAGCGCGGTAGGAAAGAAAACGGGTTTTCTTGCCGGAGTAGGTGGGTTGGAGCTTCGGATCAACGCTGCCGCCCACGACAAGGATGTCCAGGTCCACTCCGATCTGGCCCGTAAGCGTGTCTGCGTAGGTGACGGCCTGATGTTCGGCATCCCGTCCAACTGGTAATGCGGGGCGCTTGAACTCAATCAGCAGGTGCCGGTTCTCGACGTTGGCGGCGAGGAGGAGATCCGGCCGGTCTGCAGCGTCCTTGTCACGATAGATCTTGTCCGTGAAGTCACGAACGATGGATTGCAACTGCCGGTTGCTCGACATCAGGCTGTATTCGTTGCCGAAGATCCACAGGTTGTGTTGCAAGGCAGTGTGCATCTGAGCCTCGGTTGTCTTTGGATCCTTGGCCAGATCGTCGAGGCCATCGAGAAATGCCCGGCGGCGGTCCGCTTGGTGGGCGATGAAGGCGAGGTCGCTGAGGCCGAACTTGTCGAGCGCATTGTCGAAAATAAACACGTCGGATTTTTCAGCTTCTTCAATCTCCCGGCAGACGGTCCAGTATTCGTCCATTTCGAGAGCATCGAGAACGAGATTGATGAGGATGGTGATTCGCTCCTCTTTCTCGCCTTCCTGATAGCTGCGGGAAATCAGGCGCTCCAGCTTCTCTTCCGCGATGGCCCGGCGGTGCTCGGGCACGGCTTCCAAGCGTCGCTTCATCATTTGTGTCCAGCGGCCTTTCGCCAGAGCAACTTCCTTACCGTGGATTTCCGTGAGGCTTGCCTTCACGTCTTCCTGAATGGATTCCGTCAGCTTCTGGAGTCCCTTGTCGCTCTCGATGACATCGCCACCGGATGCCGTGAGCTCAATGGTTTCGCTACTTTCACTTTCCGATCCAAATTCGGCGTGCGTTCGCCCTTCCGGCTGAAGCGGGGGCTGGCAATCTTGAGGTATTCCTGCCGGACTTCCTGGTTCTTCATGCCATGGCCGTCATCCTCGATCACTACCGGTTTTTCGCTGAGAATGTCCGGAAGAGTGATCTTCACCACCCGCGCCTCGACATCCCACGCGTTGTCCACAAGTTCCCGGAGGGCGCGCTCACTGGACGTGTAGCTCTCGCCAAGGAGAGCGGAAAGTCGGGGATCGACGGAAAAGCGAGCGGTGGATTTCATGCTTGTGCGAGCGCTTGGATGATTTCGAATTCGTCGTCGGTCAACGGCATCACGGAGAGGCGGGGACGCCGGACGAGTGGAAGGTTGGATAGAGCCGGCGTTGCCTTGATCGCTTCCAAGGAGACTGTCGACGGCAACGAACGCAGAGGGAGGAAATCGCAAGTCAGCCACTGCGGATCGGCGCTGGTGGGATCCGGGTATGCTTCGCGGGAAACTTCCAAGAGGCCGACCACCGCCCGCTCCTGCTGGCTGTGGTAGAAAAGCACATGGTCCCCCACGCCCATGGCACTCAAATAATTCCGGAACTCAGGACTGCGGATTCCACGCAGGGTGAACGAACCACGGGCGACGATTTCCGCCCAAGAGGTGCGGAATGGGGCGAATTTGATCAGCCACTGGCGGGGTGTCATTTCGGTGCGTGGAAAATTTCACAAAAAAACTCTTGCGGTCCGAAAACCGAGCGCTAGGTTTTGCGTAGCTCAGCTGCCATGTGTAGCAGGAGATAGGCCCTCGCCACGGCGAGGGCTTCATTGTTTTCAGGATTCACGGTTGTCGTATTTGTCGCGGAGTTGATCCCTTTTGCGGGCGAAGTCGGTCACGTAGGCGGAAATGATTCGATAAACGATTCCTCTCTGGGTCTCCTGATGCCCGAGGATGATGACGTAGTCGCAGCACTCCAGCCAGACGTAGGTGACCATTTTGCCGTCATCTTCCAGATAGTCCCAGACGAGGACTTCGTCGCGGTGGGCGTTTTCAAGGATGGGTCGCAGCCAGCAGAGGCAACGGGAACGCCCGGGATCGAAGTTGCGTTGCTTGACCTTGGTGCGTCGGCGCGGGTCAAAAACCCAATCGTCCCTGTGGGTGACGTGCCAGAAGCCGCCGGGTTTGCCATCGTCGACCCAAGTTGAGTGCCATACGGGGCGACCATTAAAGAACAGACCTCGGGCAATCTGGGTGTCAAAGACAGTCCAAAGGCGGTCGAGGATTTCGTCCCAAGAACCGTTCGTGTCGATGGGTTCGGGAAGCCAGTCAGGAAAATTCGTCCTCATGCTCTGATGCGGGTGACAATTCAGAGCAGGAGGGCGTCCTGGTCGTGTTCGGTGGCGATGATGAATTTGGCGCTGCCGGGCGGGGTGTCGGCGGTGAGAGGGGAGCCAATCTTTTCTTCGAGGACGCGGACGAAGGCGAGCTTGGCGGGACTGGTTTGTGATCCACGGCGGGCATAGGCGATGGCTCCGAGGAAGAGGTCGGTGAGTTGCAGCAGGCCGATCTCGTGGGAGCGGACGAGCTGGATGTCCTGAATGGCCTTGGCGGTTTGCAGGCTGTCGCCGGCGTCGATCTGGAGGAGGTCGCGCAACTTGGCGATTTTCTGGCCGCCGCGGGTATCCTTGGTGTCGAGGAAGATGCGGTGGCGGTTTTCGAGCTCCACTGCGCTTCGCAAGAGCTGGTAATAAAGGCGGTAGTACAGGTGGTCCCGTGCGGTTTCTGGAAGGGCGGCGTAGAGACGGGTTTTGTCGGGAAGGACGAGGGCGCGGAAGGCGAGCGATTCCTGCTCCGGAGCGAAGAACCAGTCGAGCAGGGCGAGGTAGTGCGGCAGGCGGGCGGGCGAGAGCTTGGTCCACTTGGCTTCGAAGTGCGGTTCGAAGCCTCCAGACGTGGCGATGGCGCGCAGCGAGGCGTGGGCCGTGGCGACCTGTTCCGCCGGACAGGCCAGCAGGCCCAGCAGCATGTTCGGCTCGCGGTCGGCGGGCAGGTGGCAAGATTCGTCACAGTAAAAGTGCAGCACCGGGCGGTCAAAAACATTCTGCTTCATGGTTTTTCGTTGATGGGTAAATCGACTTCTTCGATGTCCTTGCCGGCTTCCAACAGGAGTTCCTTCGAAATCAGCAAAGTCGTTTTCACACCCTGTGCGCGTGTCACGATCTCCATTTCGTCCCCGATGGTCAGGCCGGAGAACTTGCCGATTCCTCTCCGTCCTTTCACTTTCCGATCCAAATTCGGCGTGCGTTCGCCCTTCCGGCTGAAGCGGGGGCTCGCAATCTTGAGGTATTCCTGCCGGACTTCCTGGTTCTTCATGCCATGGCCGCCATCCTCGATCACTACAGGTTCTTCGCTGAGAATGTCCGGAAGAGTGATCTTCACCACCCGCGCTTCGGCATCCCACGCGTTATCCACCAATTCCCGGAGGGCGTGCTCACTGGAGGTGTAGCTTTCACCGAGGAGGGCGGAAAGCCGGGGATCGACGGAGAAGCGGGCGGTGGATTTCATGGTTAAGGTTGGTTGAAATGTTCTCAAAAACGAATGAACGAAAACTTCGAGGCTTTGAGGTCCCCTCAAAGGTCCTGTCCGTTCTTCCGCAATTCGGCCACTGTCCACACCTGATAAATCAGAAGCCAAAATGCGTCTTGGTCTCTTGGTTCCAGACCTTTGAGGTTGTCGGCGCGCTTTTTCACCGCCTGTGCCAGCAGTTTTAGTTTCCAGCGCTTGGCGTATGCCAAGAGCAGGACATCGCAAATGCAATCGTCAATCGTCACTGCTCGTTTGAGAAGGGCTTCCGAAAGCGGGAGGCTCAAGTCGTGCTGTATGGCATAGAAAAGAGCGTGCGCGATTGCGTCGGGATAGATCCGGCGAATGCCAATCTGGAGAAGCTCTGTGGCGAGGGTGGTGATTGCAGATTCAATGCCGTCGTATTTGTGCTTCGTGAAAACGTGTTTGCCTAGCAGTGGCGCGAGGTAAGGATACGAAAGTGCGAGATTTAGGGCTTCGGCCACGAAAAGCCGTTTGGCTCGGTCATTGAGTCTGGCCGGAACCATTTGGATGGCATAGTTTAACGTGGCTGAGGTTCCGTCTCGTTGGGCGAGTTCGAGGGCAAGATCCAGAAAAGACCGGACGACAGAAAAACGAATTGGTCCGCGGGGAAACTGGAAATTGTTCAACTCCCGAACCCAGTTCTCCGCCTGTGGGCGTGGAAGCGGCAGGATCTTGGTTTTTTTATCATTCAGAGAGAGTTCATATTCCCGCAAAGCCATGCCCAGATCCCGGATGAAGTTCTCTGCTTGCTCATGGGTGCGGGCATAGTAGCGATAGTCATCAATGTGCCGCGTCACTCGTGCATGGCCTCGTTTCAGAAGGGCGGCATCCACTGAGGTTAGAACCAGTTCGGCGATGACATTTGAAGCGTGTGGGCCAATGAGAAGCCCATTGGTCTGACCATCCCGCACCACTTGGGTTGCCTTATCGAGCATGTTCCCTTCCAACGACAGGTCGCCACGAGACTTCTTTGCTTTTTTTCGGCTGTGCAATGCCCAGGGAATCGAGTGAGTATAAATGCTGGGGAAACAGGTCGAGATGTCCGCGTGAACGACGTAGCAGGCTCCGGTGGCGAAATTGATTTCCTGTTCCTCTACTTCAAATCGCTCCTGTCCTTTATAGTTCATGACGAACACCCGGTCGGATCCGGTGTCCCGGACAAAGATTCGGCTGATCGCCTGGGCAGGCTTCGCACAATGTTTCTTGATGCTTTCCCAGCATCGCCAGATTGCGTTGCACTGGGCGAAGTAGCTTTGGGGGTGGGGTATACCCAGTTGCCGTGGGATATTGGTATCGCGAAGCGTTTGATAGCGGATGTAGCCCCGGGTCTGCTTGGCGATGAGCTTGCCAAGCTTTTCGGAATCCGTTTCATAGGCGACTTTTTCCAGCGCGGTGGGCAAACAAGCTGCGAGCCCCTCGGATGTGAAGCAGGGAGGAATTTTCTCCGTAAAAAGACCAAAATCCACCAAACCAATAAACGCGACATCGGCATCCAATCCAGAACCGGTAGTTTCCCTTCGGCTCATTTTTCTGTTCCCTCCACAATCGCGATTTCCTCCGGCGTCAGGCCGTAGAGGGCGTAAACCTGTTGGTCGATCTCGCGCTCCAACGCACTTGTGTCGGCGGCGGGGTTTGTGAGCTTCTCATTGAGGATTTGTTTCACGAGGCCTTCCACGCTTCCGGTCCCATGTCCCGTTTTCACAGGCACCGAACTCAAAACCGATGCTGAATATGAGTAATATCCACCACTCTTTAGGGGCGCTCGTCTATGCAGGTAAAACTCTATGAGCTTCGAGTTAAGCAGGCCCAATATTAGTTCGAGCGAGACAGCCCCAGCAGTTTCTGTGATGGCGAAAACGCGTGCACAACTGAACGCCGCCCCAGACCTATCAATAGAAAATTTATTTCCGCGCACTTCGCCCGGAGAGACAATTTTCGTCTGTTCAAATACCGCCTTTTTCCCGAATCTCACAAGTCCATACCATGCAGATTTTTCTGCCATTGTTTTTCTTGAATCACGTCGATTAGCCAATGCTGTTTTGTGGGATTTGAGATATGCATAAGCCTTTGGGTACTTCCTCTGGAGTTCATCCTCGCTTAATAGCACCGTACGTCCGTTTACCTCTTTGTATGGATAAATTGTCAGCCTTGTTGGTTCCGCATCTATATAACGATGGCATCCTTGAGCGCGAAGAACTGGCATGAGTATGTCTTTTTCTAGCTCTCGCACACGGGGGTCAGTTACGTCAAAAAGTAACACCTCATCAAGTCCGGTGAAGATGCCCGCCCAACTCTCAGCCAACCTTCCGAGAGGCTTGGTATCCTTGGAGAGTTTGTCGAAGATGGCTGCCTCCAGGTTGTCGCCTAGCACCCAAGTTTTGCCCGATAACCGTGCTGCGTCGATCTTCTGCCAAGAGAGTGACAAGGGTTCGAATGGTAAGTTTACACCTTTGGCATATTCAAACCCAGTGGTTGGACGCCTGCCAAAAATGAAAACGCTTACATAGGTGAGGGTGTTGTCGAATATCGGCAAATCGGCAAAATCAACCATTCGAAGAAACCCCGCTCTTTTTAGGAAATATTCCCGGAGCTTTTCGCCATACTCGGTGACCAAAAACTGATTCGAGCTAATGAACGCTGCGACCCCATTCGGACGCAAAGCCTTTGTCGCAAACTCCATAAAGAGTGCGGAAATATCAATACGCTTCCATGCAGTCTCCCAGCGAGTTTTATAAGCGTCGATTATCTCGTGCGAGAGATTTTGTACTCTAACATAAGGCGGGTTTCCGATTACAACATCGAAACCTTCTTTCATCTCAGGGAAGAAGTATCGTTGGCCGAAGAACTTTACGGGGGCATTGCGGAAGGCGAAGAGATTGCGGTAGCTGCGCCAGAGGGCGGTCTCTTGATCGGCCATCTCGATGGCGGCCTGCGCCTTTTTCCTGGCAGCGGCTTGTTGACTGGCTCCTATTTCGGTGACCGCTATCTTGCCAATAGCGCGTTGGAGGCCTTCGCGTTTACTGGCCACAGTGCTCTCACGTTCACTGATCTTTTTCTCGATGAGCTTTTCAATTTGAGCGCGCAGCTTCTTTTTTTGCTCTGGATCGCGAATGAAGAAGTAATCTTCGGCGAAGCGAGCAAATTGCTCAAAGAAGGGATCAATCAGAACCAACTCCCCTTCGCCTCCCAACTCTCCGGGAGGTGAGATGAGGGTGTCGGCGGCGACGAATTTAAAATCCAGATTGGGCAAGGCAGGCACGCCGCTGTTTTCCTGCTCCGGGTTGACCTCGAAATCGACCAGTAGGGAAATGAAACAGCGTAGTTTGGCGATTTGCACGGCAATTGGCTGGATGTCGATGCCGTAGATGGAATGTTGGATAAGGCCCAGCTTCCAATGGAAGTCCGCCGAACTGCGGGCAAGGAGCGCACGGGTCTCTTCGCGGATCGCGGCGGGTGTATCTTTGAGGATGCGTTGTTTCCAATGTTCGTGGCCGTGGTCGAGCTTATCGAGGACATAGACGAGTTTCTGGAGCATGCCCATGGGAAAGGCCCCGGAGCCGCAGGCAGGATCAAGCACGGTGACATCATAGATGGCGTCCACTAGCGCTCCCTTTTCGTCATCGGTGAAGGCGTGCTCTTTTTCGGTATAGGCAAAAAGGATGTTAAGTCCTTCCCGGGCGTCATCTGGGGTGACCTGTGGCAGTTTCTCGCAGAGCGCGTCCTGGAGGTGCGCCTTTAGCGACTCATTAACCATGTAATCCACGATGGTGCGCGGAGTGTAAAAGGAGCCGGTTTGTTTGCGGGCGGTCTGTTTGGTCTCCGGGTTGTATTCTGCCAGCAGGTTTTCGAAGATGCGTCCGAGGAGTTCGGGATCGAGGGCGATTTCTTCATCGATGGGAGTGTTTTCCGTGACCGTGAATTTGAAGCTCTCGAGGATAGTGAACAGGCCGTCCACGTCGACAGCGTTTTTTGCATCGCTATTATAGGCTTCGTGCAGGTCTGCGACTTGCTCTTTGCCAAAGAAGAGGACATTGGGGACGAATGCCTTTTTTGTTTCGACGGAGGAATCGGAAAATCCGTCCACGCGAATCTCAATATTGTTCCCATTTTCTTCGTCACGATAGTCGAGACATTCAAAGAGTCCACCGTTGAGGAAGGGAATCCCTGCGAAGAGATCTTCGGGTGCTTTGGAATCGATGAAAGACTCGCGGTGCCGCAGCCGAGAGTGGTTCATATAGTGGTGGTTTACGCCTTTGGGACTGGTGCGGGTGTCCCGTAGTTTGCGTTGTTCTGCTGGAATGCTGAGGACGGCAAAAAAGAGGTTCTGGAGGAAGGCGCGGTAGTAACTACTATCGTGTTTCGAGGAAGGATCGAAGTTTTTCAACAAGTCCCGGGCATTGATACTGTCGAAAAGTCTATTGGGTAACAATCGCTTTTCTTTTGCGAACCAACAGAAAATGACACGGGTGAGCAGGCGAATCATCGCAATCCGATTGCGCTGGTCGTCGTCATCTATACCGCCATGAGGAAAGCGCACTTCCTGAGTTGCCCAAAAGAACCATTCCTGGATTTTTTTGTAGAAGCGCTCGTTAAGAAGTTGGATGTTAAGAATTTCCTCCCACGCGGCGTGTAGGGTGTCGAAGTCGGTGATGGGCAGTTTCTTTGGGTGGACGAGATTCGGGACCGCGAAGGAAGCGAGGATGTCGAGGTGGCCGCGATGGGGCACGGTGAGCGAGACATCCCGGATGAGGGTTACCTTTTCTAGTACGTCTTTGTCGCGATGAACCTTGTTTTGGCGGCGGTTAATGACGGCGATGGAAAGGACCGGCGAGCCCGAGGAATCCGCGTGGCGGACAAGGACCATGACAGGCATGGGAAAAACCCGGTTGATCTGACGGGCGATGCCGGTGAGCTTGCCACGGGCATAGTCCTTGCCCTTCAGTTCGATGGCGAAGAAGAGGTAGGACAGGAGTAGACTTGGCTGGACTGTGGTGTCTTTGGAGTGTGTGCCGGTTTGAGCTAAGTCATCATCTGTGAGTTGGAAGAGGATGTCCGCTGATTTCCAGTCGGGGAAGATGGCTTTGGTTTCGTCGAACTTGGATTGGCCGCTTTGAGATACGATGTGATCAAGAAATGCCTGGGGCTTCGATCCTTCGAGATTGAGCGTCCTGTCGCTTTGATAGCCGAGAATCTTCAGTAAAGCCTTGGAGGCTTCGCGGAGCGGAGCCGTGGCGAGCGCTTTCAGTGAGGAAGTGATGGAATCGCGAGGGTCGGGCATTGGAGAGGTAAAAGCTGAAATTCTGAGAAGTAGAAATGGAGAGGAGAGGAAATCAGGGTTGATTATGGGAAAGCCAAGCGCGGCCCTTTTCGGTGAGACGGTATTTTTGGAGGCGGCTGTTGGGTTTGTCAGGGAGGGTGTATTCGACTTGGTCGGCCAGGATGAGTTTTGCCATGAGGTCGTTCAAATAGCGGCTGGGCTTGGCCTTTCCAAGTTTTCGGGCGATTTCGGCTTTGGAGAGGGATTTCCCGGCGAGGAATCCGAGAATTTGCGAGGTCATGGGCGACTCTGCCCCTGACTCTACCCCTGACTCTACCCCTCCCTGGGCATTTGATTGGGAAGTCGTGGCGATGGCCTTGAGATATTCCGGGGAGAATGGGAATTCGATCCATAGGTCATTTGGCTTGTAGTCGATGATGGGGTCGGGCGTTCCTGCTTCCTGGCACGCTTCAAAGATGCGCTGGATGCCGCGGCCCCAGGTTTCGATTTCGCCAGCGCGGAAGAAGGCATTGGCCAAGGCCGGGTTGTAGGGGGTGGAGGCATGATCCGCCAACAGGTGTTCCAAGGTCCAGCCTTCCGGCAGGACGGCTGGGTTCCAGATTTTCAGGCGGTCTTCATAGACACGAATTTGCACCGGCGCACCGACGGCGTAGTCCCGATGCACCAGTGCGTTCAGGATCGCCTCGCGCAGCGCGGCATCGGGCACCGGGTAGCGTTCGATGCGCTGGATGCCCTGATAGGTGATGGCGGCCTTGAGATACTTGGTCCGAACCAGGTCGATGCTTCTGGCGGATTGCTCGAGGAGGTTGCCATGCACCTCGTCATGGTATGCCAAGTCGGAGGCCGAGCGGAAATAGCCGATCTTCACAAAGGCACCGGTCACAAAGCGCTCCGGGTCATCGTGGAAAAGGAGTAGGGCGGCACGCTTGAGGTAGGTTCCCTCGGTGAGTTTGAGTTTTTCAATCAACGCGGCGTCCGACACGCGGAGATCGGCAGGATCAAGGCGTCCGCTGCGGGCGGCCATTTCCCGAAACTTCTGGATGGCCGGGGCGGACAAGTCGCCGGTTTTAACTTTCGGCACGGGGACGCCGTCCCATGTGCGGCCCTGTTTGCGCAAAAGAAAGCGGTCGAGCGAGGCTCCCTTGATTTCCTGCAAGGTGCTGCCGCTGCGAATATAGTAATGGC